>Ga0209356_1000821_pt1 | contig 12329 bp, 9 predicted proteins | sample LauGreFaBDMM15SN_2_FD_188213 | JGI IMG/M metagenome (GOLD analysis project Ga0209356, IMG submission 188213) | Freshwater lake microbial communities from Lake Michigan, USA - Fa13.BD.MM15.SN (SPAdes) (version 2) | ecosystem: Environmental > Aquatic > Freshwater > Lake | place: Lake Michigan, USA...
TCCCACCAGTGTGGTGACTTTCTTGAGTCAGCGCCGCGAGGCCGTTGACGAAGCTTATGCTGGCGACATCATTGGTTTCACAACGCACGGTGGTGTGCAGTTGGGCGACACCATCACCGACGGCGCCAACTTGTTGTTCACAGGCCTGCCCTTCTTCGCGCCTGAGCTGTTCATGACCGTCATCTTGAAAAATCCTCTTAGAACCAAACAACTCCAAGCCGGCTTAGACCAATTGGGCGAAGAAGGTGCTATTCAGGTTTTCAAACCCGAAGTGGGCGGTCCTATGTTGTTGGGCGCTGTGGGTCAGTTGCAGTTTGAAGTGGTGCAGCACCGCTTGAAGGCTGAATACGATTGCGATGTGCGGCTGGAAGGCTGCCAGTACACAGGTGCGCGTTGGATTACAGCTGATACACCTGCTGAAATGCGGGAGTTTTTGAACGCGTATCCGCAGCGCATGGCGTTGGATGCTGCCAATACTTTGGCTTATTTATGCACCTCGCCGTATGACGTTCGCTTGGCGCAAGAGCGATTCCCTAAGATTCACTTCCATCCACTGCGCGAGCATGCTGGATTGGCGTTGGGATCTGCAGGATAAAGCTCATCTCGAGTCCAATTTCTTTGTCCAAGGATAGGCTGACTTTTCAATCGGGCGATCAAAATCTTTTTTGCATTCAAACGAGCCGAGATTTCCTCTTCAGCAATTAATTGAGCATTGATTTCAGAATTATTTGTCATGAGGAACACTTTAGTTGGATATAACTTCCAAAGCAATGCATTTCATTGAAATATGAACTAGAGTGGTCTTTTTAATGCTGCATCATCTGCTAATGGACTCTATATGATCAACAAACCGATAGTTGAAAGTAATGTGGATACTTCGGCTTACCTAAAAGGTATCCCTCAATTCAAAACTGAAGCGGATGAAAGAAAGTTTTGGGAAGATGCGGCCAACGATGCCACTGAATACTTTGATGCTTCTACCATGCAGGTTTCAAAGTTCACCAACCTAAAACCTACGTCGAAAACTTGAGATGAAACCCCTCTCGTCATGGCCCCAAACCGCCCGCCACAAAATAGTAGGCGTGTTCACGGACATTGACGACACGCTCACCACCGAAGGTGCCATCACACCCGATGCACTTCAAGCGCTGCACGATCTAAAAGCAGCTGGCCTCATGGTCATTCCCATCACAGGCAGGCCTGTCGGTTGGAGCATCCCTTTTGCCTCAGCATGGCCTGTAGATGCCATAGTGGCAGAGAATGGCGCAGTTGCCCTGCTGCACAACAAGTCAACAAACCAAGTTACCCAAATCTACCAACAAGACTTACCCACTCGCACGCACAATTTCCAAGAAATGCAGCGCATCGCAAAGCGAGTGCTGAAAGAAATTCCAGAAACGGTCATGGCCCAAGACTCACCCGGACGCGAAACCGACATCGCCTTTGACCACAGTGAATTTCACAAACTCACAACAGAACAGATTCAACAAGTTTTAAAACTACTTCAACAAGAATGCATGACAGCCACAGTCAGCAGCATTCACATCAACGCTTGGTTTGGCGACCACAACAAGTGGCATGGCGCGCAGTGGATTCTCAAACAACTCACAGGCCGAGATTTAAAACAAGAACTAGATCAGTGGGTCTATGTAGGCGACTCCACCAACGACCAAGTCATGTTCGAGCATTTCACGCACAGCGTGGGCGTGGCCAACATTAAGCGCTTTGAGAAAGAACTCAAGCACTTGCCAGCTTACATTGCACAGCAGGAACGAGGTGCGGGCTTTGCCGAAGTGGCCCGCTTGTTAAGCTTGCAAATGTAAGTTTCAAACTTCGATTTGCAAACTAGAGTAGGAAGCATTGACATTTGGAAGCTAAAAATGTCTACTAAATTAGCCTTTCACCTCACAACCCCCACCAAACTGGCATTCACATCGTCCACCGAAGCCACCGCATCGTCACCCGCTAACGAAGCCAATTTCACCTTAGACATCAAATAAATAAGCCGTGCTTGCGCCAAATCACGCAATGCCAAGGTGTATTGTTGCTGAGCATTCAACACATCCAGTTGGGTACGCGAACCCGCCTTCAATGACATCTGCGTCGACATCAGCATCTGCTGTGCCGAACGCACCGCTTGCTCAAGCGCACGCACCCGCATCACACCTTCACTCACACCGCGATATTCTTTGTGTACCCTTACACCCAAATCACGCCTCAAAGCTTCGAGTGATTCTTCGGCTCGCGTTTGCTCGGCTACTGCTTGGCGAATGGTGGAGTTCACATACCCACCTGAATACAAAGGTACATTGAGCTGCAAGCCAATTGATTTGTTTTCATAACGCGAATTGATGCGCGTGATGTTTTCGCTGCCACTGTTGGACCACTGCGCAATGGCGTCCAAAGTGGGCAAATGGCCCGCTTGCGATTTACTCACTTCACGGCGTGCTGCATCGAGGCGCGCTTGCATGGCCTTCATCTCGGGGCTGTTTTTCTCAGCCTTCAAAGTCCACTCGTCCAAATTGGCAGGTTGCGGACCCACCAATTTCAAAGCCGCCACATTGAGCTTGGCCACAGAGCCCACTGGCTGGTTAATCAACACTTCCAATTGACGACGTGTTTGATCTTGATTCTGCCTAGCTTCAAGCTCTTGGGCCGAAGCCATGTCCAAACGCGCCTGTGCATCGTCAATGTCGGTGCGCGTGCCAGAGCCCGCTGCCAAACCTTTCTTGGCGGCATCTACCAGTGCGGTGTACATTTTCTTTTGCGCCAACACCAACTCAAGCTGTTCGTCGGCCATCAGGTATTCAAAGTAAGCACCCGCCACGCGAACCACTAGGTTTTGCAAATCACGATCTAAGGTGGCTTCCGACTCTGCCACCAAAAATTTGGCTTGTTCAAACTGTTGCCAGCGTTGCATGTTCACCAAGGGTTGACGCAGCTGCAAAGTCTTACTGTCGCTAAAATACTGATCGTTGGTTGTAACTGGGTTGCCCAGTAAGTTCGGTGATGTTGAATCTAAATTGTTGTTGTTTCTGCTTGCTGATGCAGAAATTTGTGGCAACAAACCTGCACGCGCTTGAGGAAACCTTTCCCGACCCGCATCTGCTGCCGCCCGAGAAGCTCGAATTGAGGCATCTTGCAATAATGCAGCTTGATAAACCTGTTTAAAGTCCATTGCTGCAGTTTGAGCCCAACTGCAAACAGCCGCACTTGAAAGTGCGCACGCCATGCAGGTTTGAATGAAATAGAAACGCGCTTTCATTACTCTTCCTTCATTGAGGCGGCCATGCGCTTGGTAAGAGGATGCAACAAGTAGGTCAGCAATGAACGCTCACCCGTTTTGATCACTATTTCAGTTGGCATGCCTGGTTGCATTTGACGTTGACCCAAGGTCTTCATGCCAGATGGTGTCAACTGAACACGGGCTAAATAATAAGAGTACTGCGGTTGCTGTGGGTCGCTCAGCAAATCTCCTGAAATAGAGATGACTTTACCCTCCACAACCAATTGAGGAGAATTCGCAAAAGAGTTGAATCGCACATCTGCTGGCAAGCCTGCTTGCACTTTGTCTATCAAGTGGGGTGGGATGTGCGCCTCAAGCAATAATGTTTGATTTTCTGGAACTACGTCCAGTAGTTTTTGACCTGGTTGCAACACAGCACCTACTGTTTGAACACTCAGACCCACCACTTGACCATTGGCTGGCGATTTAATTTCGATGCGATCTAAGTCTGCAGAGACAGCCACAAACTTTTCAGCATCAGATTGAACTTCCCGAGTCACTTCTGCCAACTGAGATTCAATTTCTTTGCGATACTCTTGCTGCCGCGCCATAGAGCGTTGCATCAACTCTGCCACTTGTCGATTAACGCGCATGCTGTTGCCAGTCAAGTCCGCAATGGCCGCATTGGACTCAGCCACCATGCGCTCTAATTCCAATTGTCGATTGCGCGGGGCATAACCCTCTTTCACCATGCCACGTGTATTGGTCAGCTCTTCAGTCAACAAAGACAACTGGTTTCGACGTTGAACCAAAATATTCTGATACGACCCCAATTGCTCTTTCAGGCCTTGAATGTTTTCTTGAATACCTTGTAAATCTGCAGCCAAAGCTGCGCGTCGCGCTTGGATCAATTGCTGCTGGGTGACCACTTGCTGCTTGATAAGCGGGTCGGTCATGCTTGTTTTGACGTCTTGATGAAAATCGATCTCTGTTCGGCCCGCTTGCTCTGCAAACAAACGACTTTGCATGGCCCTGTAGCCAAGATAACGTTGACGCACCGCTTCATAATTGGCTTTGGCCACCGCACCATCCAAACGAAGCAATACCTGGCCTTCTTTAACCTGCTGGCCTTCTTGTACCAACACTTCTTTCACAATACCACCCGACAAGTGCTGAACAGTTTTGCGTTTGGTATCCAGTGTGACCATGCCTTGTGTTGGCACACCTTCGTCTAATGGCGCTAATCCAGCCCATAGTAAAAATCCACCAAATCCGACAGCAAGAACTATCAATCCCTTGCGCGCCACAGAGCGAGTATCGCTTGATGCGCGAGGCCCGTCTTCTTCATTGGAGTTGACCACTTGCGCATCTTGCACCAATGATTTCATAGAATTATTTAAGTTAGATTTGGCCATGACAATCTCGATTTAAAGCGTCAAAAATTTAAGAAAGAGTAGAGGGCGTGCCGTCGATCGGCTTGTCCACATCAGTTAAAGACTGCGTGATTTGATTGGCTTGGGCTGCCTGTGCAGCTGCCTCACGTTGTTTTTGCAATGCGGCCAAAACCCCATCGCGAGGGCCACTGGCTTGCACGGTTCCTTGGTGCAAAATCAGCAAGCGATCAGCCACACTCACAATGCCAGGACGGTGGCTAATGAGCACCACAGTTTTGCCTTTAGCCTTCATCGCCTGAACAGCACGCACCAATGCGGCTTCACCTTCATCATCAAGGTTGGCATTGGGCTCGTCCAGTACCACCAAAGGAGGTTCACCATACAAAGCTCGGGCCAATCCTATGCGCTGCCTCTGTCCACCCGACAACAAACTACCAGCTTCACCCATCGGGGTGTCATAGCCTTTAGGAAATCGCAAAATCATTTGGTGCAAACCAGATGCTTCAGCAGCCGCAATCACTTTTTCTGAAACGACTTGCCCTGCCCTTGCAATGTTTTCTGCAATAGTGCCTTCAAACAATTCAATGTCTTGCGGCAAATAACCAATGTGCGGCCCTAAGCTCATTCGATCCCATTTTGAAATGGGCTCACCATCCAGCAGCACTTCGCCTTTGTCGTGAGGCCAGATGCCCAACAGCACGCGGGCTAACGTAGACTTGCCAGAACCAGAAGCGCCCAATACCACCGTCACAGTGCCAACAGGCATCAAGGCACTGATGCCTTTTAAAATAGGGTCTTTGCGTCCTGGCGCCGAGGCTACAAGCTCCTTCAAAACCACATCGCCTTTTGGAATGGTCGACAGCACGGTTTTGTGTCGTTGAGGATGAGCTTCCAACAAATCACGCAAACGCGCAAATGCATCTTTGGCGCTCAGAAAACCTGACCAGGTGCCTACCATCAAATCGATGGGTGCTAACGCTCGGGTCATCAGAACATTGGCCGCAATCATGGCACCAGGCGAGAGCTCACCTTGAATTACCAACAAGGCGCCGCCCCCCAAGGCCAAAGACTGCTGGGTGTAACGCACAAACTTACTCCAAGCAACAACGCGAGACGATACCTCTTGCGCATTCAATGCATGTCCCATGGCGCGCGCATTTTGTTCAGCCCAACGGCGGTACAAATGGCTCAGCATCCCCATGGACTCTATGACTTCTGCGTTGCGAAACTTACTTTGCAGGTAACCCCCTGCTTCTTGTTGTGACTTGCTAGCCACTGCTTGTGCAGGCTTGGTTGCTTGGCCACCCCACCAAGCTAGCGTGGCTTGCACTAAAGCAAAACCGATAGCCATCACACCCAACCAAGGATGCAACATGAACAAAACCCCAATGTAAATGGGAGCCCAAGGCGCGTCAAAAAATGCAAAGATGCCATTGCCTGTTAAAAACTGACGTACCTCAGTCAGGTCATTGAAGGCGCGCGAAGGGTTCTTGATTTCTGGATTCAAGTAGGCTTCGTAACTTGCATGAAATAGTCTTTTGCTAAGTAACTCGTCCATGCGAACGCCAGAGCTCACCAACAGTTTGGAACGAGACCATTCTGCAAACGTCAAAACACCAAAAAAGAAAAGTGTGATCAAAGAAACCACCAACAAGGTTCCTGTGTTTTGACTCAACATGACACGGTCGTAAACTTGAAGCATGTAGACAGTGGGGGTCAGCATGAGCAAGTTAGCCACCATGCTAAACACCCCCGCTACAACAAACTCATAGCGAAATTCCCACAGGGTACGTGACAGTTCATGTCGGTTGAATAATTCGGGGGTCTTCATGGTTTAGCTTTCTGTTGCAAAGCGGCCAACACCTCGTCTCGCGGGCCAAAGGCTTGCTGTGCGCCATCGCGCATGATGAGCATCTTGTCGGCCACACCCAATACGCTGGTGCGGTGCGTCATCACCACAAAAGTGGTTCCTAGTTGTTTCAAACTTGCAATGGCATTGGCCAAAGCTATATCGCCAGCCTCGTCCAAACTAGAGTTGGGTTCGTCTAAAACCACAAAAACAGGTTTGCCATACAAAGCCCTGGCCAAGCCAACTCGCTGGCGTTGCCCGCCTGACAACATGGTGCCGTCTCGGCCCACTGGACTTTGATACCCTTCTGGCAAATTCATGATGAGTTCGTGCACCCCCACCATGCGTGCAGCAGCCTCTACTTGCTGCATGTCAACTTCGCCAAAGCGCGCTATGTTTTCAGCAATAGAGCCATCTAACAATTCAACACCCTGCGGCAGATATCCCACATAAGGGCCTAATTCTGTTTTGTCCCAGCTGTAAACGTCAGCGCCGTCTAAGCGAACCTTGCCACCCATGGAAGGCCACAAACCAACCAACAGCCGCGCCAAGGTCGTTTTGCCTGAAGCCGATGGACCGACTACCGCTAGCACCTCTCCTGGCTTTAATGCAAATTGCACGCCCCGCACAATGGGCACCTGTTGTCCTGGTGCGCCCGCCATGAGGCCCTCTACAGATAAATGCCCGGTAGGTGCAGGCAAAGCCATGGATTCTGGTTTGGCAGGAATTTGCGCTAACAAATCTTCTAGCCTTTTCCAAGCCCCCCTCACATTGACAACGCCATTCCACTGCGCAACCAATTGGCTTAAAGGTGCCAACACTCTGCCACCCAACACAGAACCAATGATCATCATGGCCGGTCCGCCATTGATGGCGTTGTTCATGGTTAACCAAGCGCCCAAGCCCAGTAAAACCGAAGCTAAGATTTGCTGGACTGCCTTCGACATGGCTGTCCACAAACCACCTCCTTCAGAAGCAGTCGCTTGAAAAGCCAAAAACTCTCGTTGCTTTTTTTGCCAGCGCGATTGCACCGAATCCAACATACCCATAGATTCCATCACATGTGCATTTCGCAAAGAGGCTTCTGCATATTGTTGTGCAGCAGTTGCACTTCGATTGGCTTCACCAAGAGGTTTTCGAGTTGATCGCTCATTCATCCAAGCCACCGCAATTTGAGCCACCGCTCCCAAAACCGAAGCCCAACCCAGAACTGGACTGATTGCAAAAATCAAAGCCAAGGCAACCAATGCGACAGGCGCCTCCATCACGGCCATCAATGCAGGATTGGCCAAAAACTCCCGCACAAGCTTGAGGTCATTGAGAACCTGCATGGAGCCGCCCACTTGGCGCTTTAAAAAACCTTGGAACATGGCGTCATAAACACGCTTGGACAGCAAAGCATCCATCTTCACACCCGCCGCCCTCATCAATGAGCCTCGAATCTTCTCCATCAACTCCATCACCGCATAAGCTAGAACGATCATGATGGTGAGCATGAGCAATGTGGTGTTGCTTCGGCTATTTACGACCCGCTCATACACCTCCAACATATAGACCGTGGGCGCAAGTGCCAACAGACTGATGAGTGCGCTGTAACCAATTGCTCGCGCTATGTCCGGCCTGATGGGGTCAAAAGCCGCCGATAACTCAGACGGAGGAGTTTGGGATTTCATACTGCAACCTCTACAGAAACGTAGTCTGGAATTGGAGACTGAGACAACAAGACTGAAGGAACAGCCTTATTTGGCGAATCAGACTCACTGTCCAATGCCGCTTGCGCCTCTTGTTGGGTTAAGGCCTTCTGGTTCTCCAACCAAAAAGACAACTCGTACAAACCATCAATTTTGCGAGTTAAAGAAATTTCGCGTAACTTAGCTACTTTAAACAGCAAAAGCTGCTCTTCTGGCAACGTAAGCTCAAAATGCATGCGGCCATCCAAGGTGAACAACGACAACTTGGTGACTTTGATGCTAAGAGTGTGGCGATCGAAGTAAACAGGACAACTGTTGGCAAATTGCAGCAAAGGCAGTGGTTTGCCGCCTAACTTCGTCAAATTGAAGGGGCTGCCTGGCGATTGAAAAACCAAACGAGATGCCCGAGACACCGCATAAATGGCATTGCAAATCATCTGCGAGCCCAATGCCGGGAACTTTTCGCGCAAAGTGCGGTAATGCAAGTGATGCAAAGCCACCCTGTTCCACACACGGCTCTTCTTGACCTCGGGCGCCAAGGCATTGCAAACCTCGGCAAAGGCCGATTGCAAAGCTTGCAAGCGGGCAAATTGCTCGGGGTTGGTGTTCAGCGGAACGCGGATGATGGAATTCATATAGGAAGGATTCTAACCACTTCCTATATGAATATTTCAAGGGATTTGAAAAAATTTTAAAGCCCCGCCCAAAGCCTCATATATAGGGCCTTAAGCATTAACTTACATACTCAAAGCCATTCAATTGAATGCCCACCAGGTCAATATTAATCAAGTTTTGAGGCACATCCACCAACTTCATCACCATGTCGGCTTGAGTGGCCTTGCCCGAATCCATCTGCGACAAAGCCGATTGCAGGGTTGCCGCGTCGGGCGCCTTACCGTACACATTCTTGTAAACCAAGTTGTAAAAGTCTTTGTTACTGGCAGATCCCGCCAAGCCCACAAACATGGTCGACTCCAAGCCCAACCTGGCCAAAGTGGCTGGCGTGTAGCCGTTGTCCAAAATGCCCAGGGCCAAACCAGAGATGAACAAACTGTCCACCCAACTCCCACCCAAAATCACCCCAATGAGTTTGGCGGCCATGGCTGGATTGGCATCCACGTCCAAAGCGATTTTGGTGTCGGCAAATTGAAGGCGCTCAATGTTCAACACCTCATCGCTGCCCAATGCACCGTTTCTGGCTTCAACATACCAGCTTGAATTAAAAGAAGATTTAGAAACTGCATAGCCGGCGCGTGCTTCTACGAAAACAACGGTATCGAGTCCAACACGGCCATCGATTTTGTCGTTGCCACCACCTTCATAAAAAATGTTGTTGGCATCGTTGCCATACAGCACATCGTCGTTCTTGGTGCCCACCACATTTTCAATCATGCTTTCACTGTCGATATACAAATTATCAATTGAGGCATAGCCCAATGAAGTAGTTCCTATAGAAGAATAACTGCCCGGCTTTAAGTCAATCCAAACACCTAAACTTTGGGCCGATAAATCTAGAACATCCTGAGCGCCACCCACATCACGGAGAGTATCCATACCAAGCCCTTGCGTAAGGGGCAGTTTGTAAACATCATTGGAATTTGAAACGGTAGTTGATTTCGATAACCCGTAGAGCGATTGCAGCGCCTGAATGTCCAAAGCACCAAACCATGCTTGCCACAACTTGTTAGCAGATTGACTAGATGACATAACAGTGTAGGAATTGTTATTCCATGTGCTCAATAATTTTGTTGCAGTGCTTATCTCTGATTCAGAGCGAGGATGAGAAAGCCCCAATGCATGCCCAATTTCATGGAGCAAAACCTCCCAACCTTCTTGGCCTTTCGCCAGCACTTGGAGTGTTTCCAAATCCAACCAAACATCGCCAGCACGATCGTCTTTGACTTGACCAGGAATGTATGCATAGCCTTTGGTTGACGCTTGTTGATTTGCACCAAACCGCAATTGCCCATAAGAAGTAGCGCTATCAGTCACCTCATTGAAAGTGAGTCCTGTTTCTTGGGATAGTCGCGCAAAAATTGTTTTGACAGCATCTTTGTAGGCTGCTGTAGGCGCTGTGAAACCTGTACCACCTTCGGTCCCGCCATAACTGGGCGCCGAGGACATAAAGCTGTAGGTCAAAGCCTTCCCAGAAGCCACGCTCCACGCATCTGATTTATTTTCTATCAGTGTGGCAGCTCCCACTTTTGTGAAATCAATCAAGTCCAACAGCCGAACTTTTTCATCTAAGTTCTTACCATCTACGTCTCGCCTAAACATGACCGTTTCAACATTCAGCAATTTAACTTTGTAATTTTCAGCTGTCAAATATGCAGTCTTTCCGTCAAGCGAAACATCGATTTGAAAACTTTCTCGAGGAATCTGCATGTGAATATTGACACTGTCTACACCATCCCTAAGGTCTACAGTTGCTGAACCTGGACTTCTATTTTTCCAAAATACGTTGAGCCACACTTCATCAGATTTCGATGTGCCAAGCACTACATCACCATCTTTACCTGGAATAGCTGCGGATCGAATGTTGACAAGCGTATCGCGCGTACCGTAGCCATCAAGTGCATAGCCAGCTTCTAAATCAATGTAGACCGAATTGGGAGAATCCCAATAAGCAGCACCACCAGAAATCCAATCAAATACATCGTTAATAATTAAGTCATTTCCTTCACCCCCAATGACCCACCCGTTGCCATGAAGCGTGATCTTGTCATTGCCAGCCAGCGCCCTAATATTTGAGTAGGGTTTACCTACGGTATGCTCATAAGTGTCATCTCCAGAGGTGAGGTTGATGTCAGCCATTCATGAACCCCACATTCTTCTTAGTGAAGTTGGCTAAATTGGGCATGACTAAAGACAATTTGTCTGCGGGCAATCCCAACCAAGTTAGCAAGTCTGCAGCCACTTGGTCACTTGAAATTTGGGGTAACCAAAAACCCCGCTTCTGCTCATGCACATCGTCCACGCCGCCCAACATCAAAGAAGGAAATTTATCGCCATACATGCGAGCGCCATTGACACCTCCACCCATCACCATCCAATGTCCACCCCAAGCGTGATCTGAACCATTGCCCGAGGCAGGATCTAGTGTTCTGCTGAATTCACTGGTAATCAATACTGCCACTTCATTGGACATGCCAGCTGCAAGCATCGATTTATCAAATGCCACCAAGGCGCCAGCAAGTTCTGCCAATTGACCATCCTGATCGGCATTACCTGTCGTTACGCCTGTGTAGCGCTGATTCGCATGCGTATCAAAACTACCCCATTGCGTGAAGTAAATCTGCCTCGACGATCCGATTGCTTTGTAATAAGGCATTGTTTGGGCAATGTATCGAAGACGTTGTGACAGGTCATCATCTGCAAAATTTCCAGCAGGCTCGGTGGCTGCTCTTTGTGCAAAAGCCAACTCCCTAGAGTCCAAAAATGATCCTCTAAAAGTTCGTGCAAATTCAGCCTCTACAGACGTATTGGATTGCAACCGCGTCATCGACTCAAATACTTGTGTCCATTGGTCGCTTGAATTGGTTAGATCAGCTGATCCCATCCACTTTGAGTTGCGAGTATTGGCATTGATCACCCTGCTTTTTTGACCCAGCACAAGTGTATTGCTATTGGTGTTCACAGCTAAAACTGGCGCCTTCAAAGAAGAAGCGCCTCCAAATGCTTCCATTGCACGGCCACCCCAACCACTTGGGTCTTCGTCTCCCATCCAACCTTGTACATATTGGGTTTGCTCAGGATGGGAATATAAAAAAGGCGGAACTGTTGCGGTTCGGTTGAGCACCTCAGAGACCGTTGTCGGTTTTACCAACGCACCCGCATTAACCACAAAGGCAAGCCGGCCCGAATTGAATATATCCAGCAAGGGAGCGGCAGCTTTGTTAATTCCCAAGCTATGCCCCAGATAATTGCCAGAAATTGATTGCAGCATGTCCTTTTTAAGCGCAATGCTGGGTCTTGCTTTTTCATAATCAGAAAATGCGCCATCCATTGGCACTAAAAAATCGTTTGAGTCATTGCCGCCATTTAAATGGACAACGATCAATGCCTTGTAACCACTCAAGCTGGCAGACAGCGAGTCTAAAGAATACAGACCGGTTGTGGCCGCCAAGCCAACGCCTGTTGAAACAGAAAGCCTTTTTAAAAATTCTCGA
>Ga0209356_1000827_pt1 | contig 12312 bp, 12 predicted proteins | sample LauGreFaBDMM15SN_2_FD_188213 | JGI IMG/M metagenome (GOLD analysis project Ga0209356, IMG submission 188213) | Freshwater lake microbial communities from Lake Michigan, USA - Fa13.BD.MM15.SN (SPAdes) (version 2) | ecosystem: Environmental > Aquatic > Freshwater > Lake | place: Lake Michigan, USA...
TTTCGCGACAGGGTCGGATAATTTATTCGATGATGAAAGGAGGTCAGCATGACCAAGAAGCCATCCGGCAGACGCCGCGCTGACGTCCAAATTAACGTACTCGAATCTTTCGAACTTAGAAGCCGTAGCTCAGTTCGCCAAAGTGAACTAAAGCGTGAAGCTCGTTTAGCTAGGAAAGCAGAAAAGCGAGCAGCTAAAGCTAACCGTAAGAATGCCATCACAGCTCCAGTAGAGATTGCCCCAACCTCAGGTTCAGTAATCCCAGGCGTGAAGAAGGTTCCACTTCGTAAGAACAGCTCAGTCAGATCTACTCTGGTTATGTCTGTTGCTGCAGGATTAATCGCAACCCTAGCCTTACCTGCATATGCTTTCTCACCGGCAGTTACAGCTATGTCAGGGCTAACCAATGCGGTTGACCCAACCGATGCTCAGAGCATCAAGATTCTTAGACAGAGCGCTATCAACTTTGAGCGCGGATCTTTTGGGCTGATGTCGGCTTTTGAGCTTGAGCGCATGAACAACAGAAACAACTACCTAGGTTATAAAGGCCTAACCGCGGTGGACTATGCCTCAAACCCAACCTATGCAGTACTTGTCCCAGAGGACATCATGAAGGTTGCCAATAAGTATGTTGGAACACCTTATGTTCTAGGTGGCGAGACCCCTGCAGGTCTTGACTGTTCTGGATACACCAGATTGGTCTTCTCTCAGTTCGGTATTTTGTTGCCGCACTCGGTAAACGCGCAATCCCACGATCCTCACGTTAGAAGAATTCCAAGATCTCAGGCACAGCCTGGTGACCTAGTTATCTTCAACAACCACAGCCACCAAGGTATTTACGCAGGCCCTGGCATGTTCTTCCACGCCCCGTTCTCAGGTGACCGAGTCAAGCTTGCACCTATCTACACCGATTCTTATTACATCGCCCGCGTAATTAAGTAGTAAATCGGCACCAAAACTTCACCTAAATTTGTGGTGTGTTTTTGCTCTCTTTAGCATTAAAAGTAATAACCTGTTGCCAAGTCACTAAGGTGCCTTGAAAAGGAGAGAAGAATGAAAGCCAGAGTCGTGTCTGCCAAACACGCATTCCAGCACCGTCATTCCATATGTCCTTGCCAAGCTCGGCAGGCCTAACCGCGTCACTATTTATAGTGGCGCGTTTTTTGTTTGTGCTCCAAGGTGACTTAACGAAAACCTGCAATCCGTGCAGGTGATTTCGAAAGGAAGAAACTTGAAAACATTAGTTCTGAATGCAGGCTATGAGCCGCTCGCTGTTGTCTCATTCAAGCGAGCCATCATTCTTGTCCTGAACAAGAAAGCCACAGTCTTAGAAGGATCTGCTGACCGTAAGGTTAGAAGCGCAACGGGGGAGTTGGAGTTGCCTTCGGTTATCTTGCTCAGTAGATATGTCCGTATCCCTGGAACCAGAAATGTTCCACTCTCTAGAAGAGGCGTCTTACGCAGAGATGGTCACCGCTGTGCATATTGCAACCGAACAGCCAACACTGTTGATCACGTTCAGCCTAAATCTCGTGGCGGCAGAGACTCATGGGAGAACCTAGTTGCCTGCTGCTTACGCTGCAACAACATCAAAGGCGATAAGACTTTGAACGAGATTGGTTGGAATCTGTCTTTCACTCCAAAGATGCCTTCTGGAAGTGTCTGGATGGTTCGTGGAGCTGAACGAGTTGAACCTGAGTGGGATGAGTACTTGCGTTTGTCCAACGCTGCTTAGAGTGCCCCCGAGAAGAATCGAACTTCCGCACATGGTTTAGGAAACCACTGCTCTATCCACTGAGCTACGAGGGCATGAAGTAAATGCCGCAAGTTTCAAACTTACCCGAATACCGCCTTGCCTACGAGATAAGGCTAAGGCTGAAAGTTAGGCTAGTGCTCTAATGACTGAGCCAAATGCACCCCAAGAACAATACTTGCGCTGGCTCGAAGAGATTCGAGGCATCGGCGGCGCTAATCCGCTAACCAACCTCGACCTTGACGTCCTAGGGCTAGTAAATCTTGAGCGAGTGCACCCTGTTGGACTCTCCATATTCACTAGGAGCCACCGCGGTTTTTTAGCCAATCTGGTCAGAGATCCAATCGCTTATTCAAAGGCACTGACTGAAGCCAAGCGAGTCAAGATCAAGGGTGAGAGACTTCTTACCAACTTCGGCATTAACACCACATACCTATTAGCTGGAGCAGTTGACTTCCGTCCAGCCAAGCTAGATCTTCGAATTCCAATCATGCTCTGGAGAGCAGAGCTCATCCGGAAGGGTAATGATTTTGAACTTGTTCTAAATGGTGAACCGTTTGTAAATCCAGAACTCATCCTGACCCTACGTAAGCAATTCAACCTAGAGCTAGATGTTCAGAAACTAACTAGAACCTATGTTGATGCCACCGACCTAGTTCCAATTAGCCTGTTGAGCTTTATTGCTGAAAGCACGAAAGACATCGCTGACCTAGAGATTCAAAGATCTCTTGTTCTAACTAACGCAACTCTTGCACCAACATACATGTTGAATGAGTTGCCAAAGACTCCAACCAATTTGGCCACTGCCCTTGTCGACGAGTCAGCAGAACTTCCTGAAACAATCCCGAGTGAGCAACTAATCATTGCTGCAGATGCCGATATCAACCAGCAGCACATCTTTAGAAGAGTCCTCAACGGGGATAGCTTCGCTGTTGAGACACTACCTGGCACCGGATACACCCAGACTGTAGTGAACATCCTTGCCGCACTCTCTGCAGATAACAAGCGAGCACTTGTTGTTGCACCTAGAAGACAGACGCTGAATGAAGTTAGTGACCGCCTGTCTCAGGTCGGTCTAGCTGGATTGCTCATCCGTTCACGAAGTGCCTGGCTTGATGTGGTTAGCGCTATCTCTAGATTCGAAAAGAGCGGCTTTGCTAACCTGCCTGCTGCAATAGAAAATAAAGCTGGGATTGAAGAAAAGCTTGATCAATACTTTGATTCTCTAGAACGCAAACATCCAGTACTTGGAATAAGTGCTAACGATGCCTTAGCAAAGTTAGCCGAACTGAGTGCACTACCTAAACCGCCAAAGACCAGCGCAAGAATTACAGGACCTGCACTGTTTGAGAACCGTAACCGAAGCGCTGCCATCGCTCTGCTAAACGAAGCGGTTGCAATTGGTGAATTTGATAAAGCCAATCACGATAGCCCTTGGTTCAATGCTCAGTTCGAGGACTCCACCGAAGTTCCTAGCATCATCGCACTTGCAAGAAGACTCAGTGAAGATGTCTTACCTCAGTTCAGCGTGAAGCTAGATGAGTTCATTAGACAGGTAGATCTTCCACCTGCTCAGAATGTAGCTCAATGGGGAGAATACATTCGCTTGCTTATCTCGATTAGAGCTACCCTAGACAGATTCATTCCACACGTTTTTGATCGCCCTCTAGATGATCTGATTACCGCTACCTCTCCTCGTAAAGAGAAGACTGGAATGTCAGGTAAGACTCGAAGAGCCCTCAGCAAGCACGCTAAGGAATACGTTCGTCCTGGTGTTTCTGTTCCAGACCTGCACACGTCTCTGCTGCAGATTGCTGAACAAGCTAAAGCTTGGAAGGAACTGAGCAATAACCCAACCCCACAAGTTCCAGTTGGTATTGAAGATGCTCAGGTTAGCTACCAATCACTGGTTGCCGATCTAATCAAGCTCGACTCTCACCTAGACCAAGGCCCTAGCGGAACATCCCTACTCGAACTACCGCTAGCTGAACTTGGTAGAAAACTACAAACCCTCACAGAAGATGTTGCACCACTTGAAAACATTGCGGTAAGAAACGATCTCAGAAGGAGAGTTACCGCTCTAGGCCTAGATGCCTTAGTGAACTCTCTTGCTGCAAGCAATTCCAGAAACGAACACCTGGTTTCTGAGTTCGACCAGTGCTGGTGGCTCTCAGCACTTGAGTATTTACTCTCCGGCGATAACTCCTTTGCTGAATACACACCTGAGTCACTCGCAGAACTTGAATCCGATTTCGTCAAAGCAGAGCAGCTAGCTATTGCTGAAGGCCGTAAAGAAATCTCTAACCGAACAGCTAACCGCTGGCGCAAAGCCGTCGAAGCACTACCTCAAGAAACCGAAGGTTTCAAAGCGCTACTTAAGCAAAGAGAGAACACTCTCGCAAAGCTAACTGCAAAAGCGACCACTCTTTGGCCGGCAGTTGCCTCACACGTCGCGATTTCTCCTTACGAAGTTGCAGAACACCTGAAGAAGGACACCCGCTTTGATGTGCTGATTGTTCTCGATGCTGCAGGTAGCACGGTAGCCGAAAACCTAAGCGCAATCGTTAGAGCAAAGCAGGTCGTAGTATTCGGAGATCCTGTCATTGCTGAACCAAATGGATTTGAAGTTGAATGGCAGTTAGCTCTCAAGCCAAGACGACCAGAAGCTCCAAGCATATTTGATGTTGTCAGTGAGAGATTTGGTAAGGAAACTCTTCGCAAGTCTTACCGCACTAAGGGTCAACTATTTGGCCCACTGGTAAACCGTGAGTTCTACCAGGGCAGATTAGAAATTGAACCTAGTGCTGCCGAATTTAATGGACTCAGTTCTCTAGAGCTTGTCATTGTTGACGGCGATAACCGAGCCAACCGTAACGTGACTGCAAGCACTGAAGCACCACTCGGCGAAGTGAACAAGGTCATTGAACTCATCACTGACCACGTTAGAAACCAGCCAGAGCATTCACTGCTGGTGGTAAGTGCTAGCTCGGTTGAAGTTGAAGCTATTGATGATGCTCTAGAACTTGAATTACAGGCCAATACCGAATTGAGAGAGTTCTTTGAAAAGCACGGCAGGGAAAAGTTTGAGGTCACTAGCCTCTCAGATCTAAACCACAGACTTGCTGACCGGATTATCTTCAGCATCGGTTTTGGAAGAACACCGCAGGGCAAGATCCTCTCTCACTTTGGTCTCCTAAACGAGCCAGAAGCGAAGAGATGGCTAGCCAACATGTTGGTTAGTGCTCGATACAAGATGACCATCGTGAGCTGCTTCAGTGCATATGACTTACCTGAGATGCGCAGCGAAGGCGCAACTGAGTATTTGCCTATCCTGCTAAAACCTAGCTACAACGAATCTGTTGAATCAGATACCTTTGACAGCGATCCGATGCTGGCTGATCTTGCTAGAAGACTAAAGCGCTTTGGTGTTCGAGTAGTTGAAGGTTTCGGTAAGCGAATCCCACTTATTGCATCCTATGGAAACCAGTTCCTAGTTGTTGAACCTGACTGGTCTAACGGAGATCTGAACTACTCAGAACGTATCCGTATCCGTCCAGCACTTCTTCGTTCCCTCGGCTGGTCTTACCAGAGGGTTTATTCCTTTGAAGTCTTTAGTGACCCGCAGGCTGTTGCAGAAAGAATCGCTATCAGGTTTGGCATTGAAGTTACTCCAACCATGTTGAATACCACACCTATTGCCAGAGTGTTTGAAGATACCGGCGCTGCTTGGGGGGATCGAAGTGATTCAAATGACCAGAGGCTTAGAGAAGACAAACCTCCACACTGGGGCTAGTCCTTTTTAGGCTCTGCCGGCTTCTGGTTGTTATCAGTTCTGTAAAAACCAGAACCCTTAAAGCTAACTCCCACTTTTCCAAAGACTTTTTGTAATTCGCCACCGCATTCAGGGCACACAGACTTAGCTTCCTCATTGATTGACTGCTGAATGTCAAACTCATGAGAACAGCTGGAGCACTTGTAGGAATAGGTAGGCATATCTTTAGTTTAAGTCGTGAATAGCAACCTCAGTCACTACTCCGCTAACTCTCTGGTCATGGGCTTCACTGGGAAGAGTCTCTAAAAACTCATCCTCAAAGCAAACCGCATAGACCTTACTACCTGACAAAACTGAAAGTTCACGATCAAAGTATCCCTTACCTCGACCGAGGCGATTACCCATTCGGTCAACCGCAAGCGCAGGGATGAGAAGCAACTCTGCTTGTTCAACTGAGACAGCCAGGAGCTTATTCTCATCCGGTTCTTTCATTCCGAGATTAGAAGTAATTTCACTAACCCCATCCCACTTGAACCAGGCAAGGGTTTCATCGGGAAGGACTTTAGGAACTAACACCTCAATGCCATCATCAAGTAATGAATCGATGAAATCAGTTGTTGCTGGTTCAGTTCCAAAGGATAGATATGTTGCAACTGATTGAGCATCTAGTTGTGAAACTAGTTCAAGAAGGTTAGCTGTGAAGGCTTGATTAGAAGACTCGCGCCTAACTCTGGAAGCAAGTATTTTGCTTCTTAGCTGTGCCTTGGCAAGCGCAATATCATTCACTCCACTAATCTTGCCAGCATGAGCAACTCTTTTGTGCTGACCCAAGGGGACATCAGCTTACGCATTATTAGAACCAAGGACGCAAAGACAATTGAAGGTCTAGTCCTAGGTAACAGAGAGTGGCTAAGACCCTGGGAAGCAACCAACCCTTACGGACCAATTTCCTTTGACTTCAAATCTCAGATCAGAGGACTGCTGAGACAACTTGAACGCAGCGAAGGCATGCCTTTTGTCATCATGTATCAAGGCGAGATAGTCGGACAGTTGAATGTGGCAAACATTCTGCACGGATCTGTTTCATCCTGCGTCATCGGGTACTGGATAGCACCTGAAGTAGCGGGGAAGGGCATCACTCCGACAGCTGTTGCACTAGCCATGGACTACATGTTCAATGCGGTTGGGATTCATCGAGTCGAGATAGATATCAGACCCGAAAATGGAGCGAGCATTCGAGTAGTTCAGAAGCTTGGACTTCGATACGAAGGTCTAAAGAAGAATTACATTCACATCAACGGTGACTGGAGAGACCACTATGTCTTCGCACTCACCTTCGAAGAAGTTAAAGATGGTGTCCTAAATCGTTGGATCCAGAAAAAAGTTCCGAAAATTGTCTACAACTTTCCAAAAAGCAGCTAAAACTTCCCATTTAGACACGCTGAGTATTACCTAAGGCATTAGTAATGCAGTAAATACTCTAGAGGTATGGAATTTACTGGAACCGGTGGCATACTCTTGCTTGTCCTAGCCGTCCTCTGGTTAGGTTTCATGACTCCATCAGGGAAACGCGGCATCAACGATCACAATGAAGCACGAGCAAATCGTCGAGCAGCACGCAGAGCGAGCGCAGTTAAAGCTAATAGTGAAGAAGAAGTTGTTGTAGCGAACCCCTGGTTTGAAAAGGAACTGTCTGTAGAAGTGGAAACGCTCTCAGAAGTTGCACCGGCAGTTGAAAAAGTAGTTGTTAATCGACTACCAGATCCGCTGTCTGCTCGTTTGGGCAAAATCGAAAGTGTTAATTGGGCTGATGTCGTTGAACTTAACGATGCACGCAAAGAAAAAGAGAACATTAGTTCTGAAAATCTCGACGAAATTATGCGTCGAAGACGTTCAAATGGCTAAAAATATTTATAAAACTCACCTTAAAAAACATGCATGTTCTTCTAGGTGTGCTTTATAAGTTCTACTAATCTTTAACTGACCCTAAGTTTAAGGAAGATTACACATGGGCTTGCTAGATGACCTCGTAAGAGGTGGACGCCGTAAGGCAAAAGAAGTAACTAAAGATGTTAACGAATTTATCGAGAAGCACGAGCTCGACGATAAGTTCGAAGACGCTAAAGAAGCAACAATAAAAGGTGTAGTGAATGCAGCGAGTGCTATTGAAAAAGTTACCCCTGTAGTTACTGCTAAGGTCGCAAAGACCATAAACAAAGGAGCGAAACAAATGGCAACAACAGTAAAGAAAGCAGCGGCTAAGAAGCCTGCTGCAAAGAAGCCTGTAGCTAAGAAGGCTGCAGTTGCAAAGAAGCCTGTAGCCAAGAAGGCTGCACCAAAGGCTACTGCTGCAAAGAAGACCGTAGCTCGCAAGCCTGCTGTAAAGAAGGCTGCAGTTGCAAAGAAGGCTGCACCTAAGAAGGCAGTTGCAAAGAAGACTGTTGCGCGCAAGCCAGCAGTGAAGAAGGCAGCTCCTAAGAAGGCTGTTGCAAAGAAGCCTGTAGCTAAGAAGGCTGTTGCAAAGAAGACTGTTGCGCGCAAGCCAGCAGTGAAGAAGGCAGCTCCTAAGAAGGCTGTTGCAAAGAAGCCTGTAGCTAAGAAGGCAGTTGCAAAGAAGACTGTTGCGCGCAAGCCAGCAGTGAAGAAGGCAGCTCCAAAGAAGGTCGTTGCAAAGAAGACTGTTGCACGTAAGCCTGCTGCAAAGAAGGTTGTTGCAAAGAAGAAGTAAATTCTTTTCTGCACTGAGGCCCTGATCGAAAGATCGGGGCCTTTTCTTTTGGCTAGGCTATGTAGGTGCAAAGAAGCGAAGAGAAGATAACTCTCGGCGTTACCTTTAACAAAATCTGGTCAGCAGCAATGTTCAGCAAATTCGCTGATGGTCTCATTGGTGCAGCCATTCCTCTTCTAGCCGCATCCCTCACTAGAGACCCAATCCTTATCGCTATCCAGGCGAACCTTTTCCTTTTGCCTTGGCTACTGTTCGCAATCCCTATCGGAGCATTGGTTGATCGGCTAAACAGAAGAGCCGCCATGTTGATGGTGCAGACCAGCCGTGTGCTTATCGGTATTTCGTTAGCCAGCCTCATTCTTACCGGTGAGATGAACTTGCTCTGGTTAGCAACCTTGACTTTTATCTTCGGCATTTCAGAGGTGGTCTATGACACGGCAACACAGTCAACAATCCCAACTCTGCTCTCCGAGGCTCAGCTGGAGAGGGGTAACTCCAAGCTTCAGATTGCAGACACAATCATGCAGGGGTTTGTTGGTGTCCCTCTAGGTGGTTTCATCTTTGCCACAGCTGCATTCATCCCATTCCTGGGTGTCTCTGCCTGCTACCTGGTCGCAGTTTTCCTTGTCCTGAGCATCGCCCGGGAAGCTCTTCAACCTAAGGTGGAAGTCAAAGCTGCAGATAGGGCGAAACTGAAGCATGAGATCAGAGATGGTCTCCAGTATCTCTGGACTCACAAGGTATTACTCCGTCTAGTGCTCACTACTGGTTTCATAGGTTTCTGCTATGCAATGGGATCTGCAACCCAGGTACTTTTTATCTTGGATCACCTAAACGTGTCTGAAGCAAACTACGGTTGGGTTCTAGTCCCACTAGGCATTGGTGCACTAATCGGTGCGGTGACAACATCAAGATTTTCAGCCAAGGTTGGTCGCAGTAAAGCTCTGGCTATTACCCTTCCAGCTTCAGCCGCCTGCTTACTTGCCAGTGGCTTGTCTGCCAATGTCTATTGGTTTATGTTCACCCTCCTGTTCGAAGGTCTGTTCATCGCCTATTGGAACATTCTCTTGATGTCGACCTATCACACCATGATTCCGAACGAAATATTCGGTCGTATTCACGGAGCCAGAAGAACAATCGTCTGGGGGCTTATGCCTATCGGTGGATTACTTGGCGGATTGTTAGCCAAAATTGATTTGACTCTTCCACTTATCGTGGGTGGAGCAATAGCAACAGTCTTTGCATTAACTGCGTATCGGTTTATCAGATCTATTTAGATCTAATCCTTGCCAACTACCCAATCACAAGCAGATTTTAGAGTTGGGTGTTTGAAGACAAACCCGGTTGCCTCTAACCTGGCTGAACTCATCTTTTGGCTACAGAGAAGAAGTTCTTGAGCACCTTCTCTAAAAGCAATCTTTAGAGCGAATGCTGGAACTGGAATGAGAGTTGGTCTCCCGAGAGCTTTACCGAGAGCCTTCACAAGCTGTTTACAAGTTGCTGGCTCTGGTGCTGTGAGGTTATAAGGACCAGAAGCAGAAGGGGTATTGATTAGGTGGATGATAGCTCTTGCTTCATCAGGAAGAGAGATCCAAGCCCACCACTGCTTGCCGTTACCCAATTTGCCACCCACTCCTGCTCGCAGGATTGGAAGCAATCTACCAAGAGCACCTTTGGTTCGAGAAAGCACCATGGTTGTTCTAACCTGAATTACTCGAACACCTGAAGGAGACTTTAGAGCTTCACGTTCCCATTGGCTTGCAAGATCTGCTAGGAAACCCTCACCCTTAGGAGCGGTCTCAATGAGAAGAGTGTCACCGGTGTCACCATAAATACCAGAAGCGGAACCTGAGATGAGAACCTTAGGCTTGTTGCTGCATTTCTGCATTGCCTGAACGATTGTCTTAGTGGAATCAACTCGAGACCCGATAAGTTCCTTCTTATATTCCTTAGTCCAAGGAAGCTTTCCGGTTGTTGCTCCAGCTAGGTTCACAATGGCGTCAATAGAGTCCATGACTTTAGGATCTAAGGTCAGAGTGGTCGGGTCCCAGAACACTTCATTTTCGTTCTGAACTTCTCGTCTGACTAGGATTACCGGAGTGTGTCCCAGTTCTTTTAGTTGAGCCTGTAATTCAGTTCCAACTAGTCCGCTTGCTCCTGAGATAAGAACTCTCACTTAGCGGCCTCACTGAATGGGCCAAAGACTGGGTTCCATGCTTCGATGGTTCGTTCGCCAATCATTCCAGCAAGTTCAAACGGATCGCTATCCAGAAGAGCGTTCAGCTCTTCAATTGAATTGGACTTGAAGACAAGCAGTGCTGCTGGTCTATCGACCATAGGTCCTGAAGCAAGTAGAGTTCCCTCCTCAAGGAGTTGGGCTAGCCACTCACGGTGGGTAGGTCTTACCTGGTTTAGTTCAATTGGGTCTGCGTCATAACCATAGGTCACTACAAAAACTGGCATTACTTACTTTCCTTTTCATGTTTGCTTGCTAAGAAACTTGGGGTGATTGAAATAGCCGCTATCGCAACCAAGAGTGCCACGAAATCAAGACCTGCAGCGAAGGCGAATGATGTTGTGCTGTTGATACTGTCAACAATAATTCCAGCTAGCGCAGCACCTGCTCCATAACCGATGTTCTGACCACTACCAATCCAGCCATAGACCTCAGTTGAATCATCGAGTGGGACAGCTTTACCAATGATTGAAGCCATAGTGGCAAATGCTGTCGCGACACCAATACCTGAAATGAATAGACAAACACCTAGCCAGATTGGATCGGTCGGATTGAAGAAGATCAATATGTCACCTAAGAGAACCACTGCTAGCTGCTTGGAAAGCGCTCGAGGAGATCTTGCTCTATGCCCAAACGCCAAACCTCCAAGAACTGAACCAATGGAAAGCATCGCAATAACAAAACCAACTTCTGCCTCTCCAACCGCAGCAACAGCACCAATCTCAAGTGCTGAGAACGAACCTACGAATAGGAGGTTGATGGCGATCATCACCTTCACCAACTTGGAACGAAGAACGGAACCCATGCGCTTGGTTGAACGCGGTATCGGGGCCCCGTAGACAAGTGGAAGAAGTGCAAACCAGAGACCACCAACTACTTGAACAATCGCCATCACAGCCATTGGAACAAGAGTGTTAGTTGTTGCAATAAGAACTGTTGCCAGAACTGGACCGAGGATCCAAATGATTTCCTGCAAGATCGCATCAACTGAAAACAGAGTGTTTCTTTGAGCTTCTTGTTTGACCAGAGTTGGATAAACAGTTCTAGCTGCCGCTTGAATCGGAGGCATTGAAAGGCCAAGAACCAGAGAGACTCCAATAGCGAAGCTTGAGCTGATTGGAACAAAGCCGATGAGGAGATAACAAAGCGAGGCGATGAGTGATGTGACAACTACCACCGGCCTGATGCCAACAAGAGCCATCCAACGGCCAAGGATTGGCGATGACACCGCTCCACCGAGAGTGGCGGCTCCGATAGCAAGCCCTGCCACTGTGTAATTGTTGTAGATGTGCTCTAGGTGGATAGCAAAAGTGATGGTCTGCATGCCGAAAGCGAATCGGGCTAGCAGTTGCGACCAAACCACCACGGCAACGCCGCGGACCTTGAAAAGCTCGATGTAGGTACGCATTTGTCTTAAGCCTAACCGAGGCTAAAGACAATCAAATCAGGGCTAAATCCAGGAAGGTAGCCACATGCGCCAGTGCCAGTGTTCATAACTAATCCACTGGCCTACCCAGACTGGGTAAAAGAATGCTGAGACTGCTAGGACCAGTAACACAAAGCCACCAATGAGGTTGGCTGTTAGTTTCCTTGATTCAGTGTTCCTAAACCAGGATCTGAGACCTGCAACCAACAAGAGAATCAACCAAGGTTCAAAAGCAATTACATAGAACTCGAAGACTGTTCTATTGGTTAGTGCTAGCCAAGGAACATAGCCAGCGATTAGACCAAGGCTAATCAGAGTGGTCATCTTGTCTCTGGTTCTAAACCATGAAGCTATCAAGACTCCGATGGCTAGAACAGCAGCCCACCAGATGATCGGA
>Ga0209356_1000831_pt1 | contig 12287 bp, 14 predicted proteins | sample LauGreFaBDMM15SN_2_FD_188213 | JGI IMG/M metagenome (GOLD analysis project Ga0209356, IMG submission 188213) | Freshwater lake microbial communities from Lake Michigan, USA - Fa13.BD.MM15.SN (SPAdes) (version 2) | ecosystem: Environmental > Aquatic > Freshwater > Lake | place: Lake Michigan, USA...
ACAGCATGTAGCGCGCCAGTTGGAGCGTGAAGCCGCTATCGGGCTGTGCGCCGTGGGGCTGGGCCTGGACCTGAGTGCGTTTTTCACGCGTAGCACGGTGCTTGACTTGCAAAACCAAACTGCGGCGCAAGCCTTGGGCGATGTGCTTGCCTTGTTGGCACGCTCCAGCCGTCCATAAGCCATGCTTTAACGCAGCCTGGGCAAAGCGCGATTAGCGCCAGCAATTCGAAGCGCTGTCTGTGGCATTGAGCAGGCCACGCGCGCCGGTATGTTCTAAGGTGAAGTCGCCGCACTTATCACCCTCCATCGGGCCACCGCTCTTACGCACCGCCTGGATTTTGAAAGTGCTCAAACCCGGATTATTGCTACCTGCTGCCGGTGCGCAAAAGCTGATGTCATAGCTTTGCGAGCCCGAGGCAGCATGGCGCGGCACCATGGCCAACTCGCCCGGCACCGTGCCCGCTAGTCCCGCCTTGGTGTTTGCAAAACTGTCGTTGTGCGAATAAAAACGCTGCATGTACTGGGCCACTTCCAGCAACTGCGCACGCGCCTCTGCGCGCCGAGACTTGCGCACCGATTCCTGGTAGCTGGGAATCGCGATGGCCCCCAGAATGCCGACGATGGCAAGAACGATCATGAGTTCGATCAAGGTAAAGCCGTGTTGTTTCATAAGAATTTTTCGTGAAGAAATGGGTGATGAAAAGCGTGACAGAGTCTTTATCCCGCTTCGCTGCCGCCCGTAGGGGTGATCGTGCCAGGCACAGGGCGGTTCATGATTTGACGCCAGCTGCGTCGCAGCCACATCTTTGCGCCAGCGGCGCTGGTCTGGACGCTTGCGCTGCGCAGTGCGCCTTCGCCATTGGCGTCCCATGTAGGCGCCGTGGACACTGCACTGCCTGTAAAGGGATTGAGCACAAAGCTATGCGATTTACCTGGACGCGGTGCAGAGGCACTGGCTACATCGTCCATGGGGGAGCGCGCCTGAAAAGTCACTCTACTCACTGCCAGCGGGGGTAAAGATGCAAGATGCAAAGCGCTCGGCCGCTTGTCCAAGCGGATAAACCAGCCACGCTTATCGCTGTAGTTCACTGCATGCATGCTCGCTCGGTAGAAGGGCGTGCCGCTTAGGGTGGACAGGGTTTGTTGTACCAGTTTGCTGCTGGCGCCTGAGGCCGCCGAACCGGAAGACTGGGTGGAAATAGCATCCGCTACTGCGCCAGACTGCTGGCCGGTAAGGACTTTGTCCCACAGCCCATAGAGGCTTTGCACTGGATGGCTGCTAGCGTGCGCACTGTCAAGTGAGCTGCCTGTCGCAAACAACACCAAGTTGCCGCCTTGCGGATGCGCCACATAGCTAGGGCTTGCGGTAATCGGCTCCACTTGGTCTGCCGCATCTTTAGCCTGGTAGAGCGCGGTGTTGCCAAATGCCAGCCCCCAATCCGACCGGCGCGCACTTGAAAAGTCAAACTTCCACAGGTTTCCTTGTAAATCGCCCGCATAGGCAGCTGTGATTTGGCGCTGCCTATCGAGCAACAGGCGCACGCCGCCCAGAGCATTGTTTGCGCTGCCAGGTAGGGCGATGGATTGAATGAAGGCTCCGGTCAGCGCGTTGATGATGAACAGCTTGGCCTTGCCCTTCTTGTCCACAGCGCCATTGCCCAGGATCACCACCCAGGTGCCATCGCGCATCATGCCTACGGAGGGCTTTTGCAATACCGCCCCCAAATCCGCAAAATGGCGATCGCTGCTGCTTATCTCCCACAAAATATCAGCAGCGCCCGGCGCATAGCTAGCATTGGAATCACCCTCTGAAGGCACCGGCACATTGATGGCAAAAAGCTTAGGCGCGCCCGCAGCACTGCTCCCAATAAGCAGCTTACGCCAACCCGTAACTGTTGCACTGGTGGCGATGCGGCTGTCATAGATGTCGGCTTCTATCGAGGGCCCATCAATACCCACAAAACTCTGGGCACGGCACTTCTTCTTTTGCTGTAAAAATTGTCGATAGTTGCCCCGTGTGCCCGATGAGGGAGGAGGTAAAAAATCATACATCGCGTCTTCTTGATCCGACACCAGCAGTGGCTCGCTGCCGGGAGACCCAAGCGATGAAGCATGCAATGGGAGTGCTTGTGCGACTGCCTGCTGCATTACCCCCGCCATCAAGATACAGAGAAATAGTAGGTAGGTAAAGCGATAGGGTGAACGCATACCGGCCCCCTAAAAACGGATCATGGATTGAACCCAGGCGTCGGTGCCTGATGTGATGGCGCCGTCGCTGGCTTCTTGATAGTCTTGCGAAAAGCCACGTGCAGTGATGAGAAAAGCTTGGACGCGCTGCATATCAATAGGCACTAAGCGCATTTCTTCAATCATGCAGACCGGAGCGGTGGCGGGGCTAGCGCCAAGGGCGTCCTGTAATTGCGCTGCGGGCACGGTATTGACTTGGCTCGGGCTCGCGGTCCAGAGGGCCAAGTTGGCCCAGGCCTGGGGCATTGCGCCACTGGCGGCATCAAGGGGAAGCGGCAGAATTATCAAAAACGTGTCGTTCTTCATGACGCCATCTTCGCAATAACGCAAGGCGAGCTCGGCCAATTCATGAGCGACCACGTTCATACGAAAATGAGTGGCGACCTGCTCTGTAGATAGCGTCGCCTTGGCCGCCCAGATGGCTGCGCCCGAGAGCACCACCAAAATGGTCAAGACCAGCAGCAAGACGAAGCCATCTTCGCGCGGCGCTTGCCGATGACCCATAAGCACATCCTGCAGGTTTTTCATTGTGCAATTCCTGCACGGTTACGCAAACTCACCGTCGTGCTGAATGTGCGGTGCAAAAATTTGTCGGACGGCCGGGTGAGGACGCCGTCGCAGTTGAGGTAGTCCACTGCTTTGCCCTGGTCTTGACTCGCGCTGAGCATTTGTAGGCAAATGCGCACCGCCACCACCCGAGCCCAGTTCTGGTCGGAGTTTCCGCCCAGGGCATTGACCTCATTAGCGGTGGTAAAGCGCACCACCTGGCTGCTGGTACTGTCGCTGGCAATGCCGTAACGCACGCGCATAAACTCCACGCCACTGACCAGGGGCTGTGCTGTGAAGGCAGCGTTGCCGTTACCTGCACAGCTAAGCTCCTTGTTGGAACTGATAAAAAACCGCGACTCGACCAGGGCAAATTGCACACTGCTATTTACCGCGGAAATGGCGTTAGTCAGGACACCTTGGCTAAGGCAGTCGGAGGCGCTTTTGCCGCCTGCCGCTTCGGTATTGAAGCTATCACCCTCGTAACGCAGCGCAATGTCGTCCGGCTCGGTGCTTGCGTTGGTGCAGGTGAGCGCGTCCCAAGCGGCACTTGTGCTGCTAAAGCCGCCATCGCATCCCTTCAAACCGGCTCCTGCCAAGTTGCTGTCCACTAGCTGCACTATGTGTCCGTCGACAGTGGCGGCATTGCGCCCAACCATCAAAATGGGCTGGCTGTAACCGGCCATGCGGATATGGCGCGCCAGGGTCTCCAGCGCGATGGAAGCGTCCTCGGCCATGCGGCTCACGGTCTGACTTTGGCGGGCTGCCAAGCTGGTGCCCATAGAGATGGACAGTATGGCTCCCAGCAGCACCAGGCCTATGGCCATGGCAACAAGTAACTCCACCAGGCTAAAGCCGCTCTCTTGGTAAGCCCTTTGTGCGCGCCTGTTCACAGCGCAACCCGCAGATATAGACACCGCGGCGGGTCGCCACCAGCGCTGATGGCAGAGGCTAGGCAATTGGCAGAGCGCAATGCCATGGAGGCGGCGCTTGTCGGCTCCGTCCACATAATCCAAATGTCCGCCCGGCTGCCATTGCGCAACATCTGGAAATCGCCGCCGGGTAGCGATAAGCGCAAGCGGTTGGCAAGCTGCGCTTTGTCGATGCTGGCTATTTCGCTGCTGGTGCATCGGGTCGGGACGGCGCAGCTAGGTACGGAGGCTGCGGCACGGGTGGAGGAATAGCTGTCGGTCTTGCCATAGGCGTCGGCCATAAATCCATCGGTGTTAGCGCGCATAGATTCTGCCAACTCGGTGGCAGTCTGCAGAGCCACCAGTTGGTACATCGATGTTTTGCTGTGCTGCAGCGTCGCGGCCATTAAGAGCGCGATGCCGGTAATGCCATAGGACATGACCAGCATCGCAATCAGCACCTCCAGCAGCGAGGCCCCGGTTTGATGCTTGCGTGGTACCCGTAAATGAGCCCGTACAGGGCTTGCGCAGGGGTCGAGCATAGGGACCGCCAGCGCTTAAGTGCAGGCGTTCAGGCTCGCGGAGATGCGTGCCCGTCCCTGCATGGAGATGCAGACGCGTTTTCTTTGACGCTCGCTCGTGCTCGTAGCATCGAAGGTAAAGGAACTCGTTCCGCCTGTAAGCAATATGCCGGTATTGCGGTATACCAATTTGTTCGGCGTTGCACCGCTTATTTTTTCAATCCCGCCACTGCTGTTAATGGCCCCTTGCACGCGTAGCAAGGTATCTTTTTTTACGTCATAGCTATAGCTGCTATCGCCATCCCGGTTGACAAAAACAATCCATCCTTGGTGCCAGCGCGCAGTGTCAGCCGTGGTGCAACTGGGGCTGGCGCTTTCGCTGCTGGCACTGGGGCATATCACCACTTGCGCCCGGTTGCGAATGGCTTCGGATCGTGCGTAGCGCAGGGTGCTAAAAAAGGTATTTACATGACCGCGCACTGCTTCGGTCTCGCTCATGGCTTGCAAACTCGGGATGCCGATAGCCAGCAAAATGCCCAGGATGGCCAGGGCCACCATGAGCTCTATCAGCGTCATACCGGACTGACGATGGAGGGTTTGCATATTTGCAGCAGGGTTTGGGTCTGCTGAATTATGCAAAAAATAGTAATTATTTCAATCGGCAATTGAATAAATTTCTTGAGTCGGTCCCAAGCCCGCTGCCAGGCTGATCATTCGGTCGCTGATATCACCGTATAGCGCGAAATTAGCAGATAAAGCCACTAAGCCGGTAAGAAGCACTATTTTGCGGATTGCGTTCGGGTCTAACTACCCCTTCTAAAAATTCATATACACTGAACTAGCTTGTCGGGGTGCCAAAGACGTAAGTCGAGGCTGAGACCACTAAGGTGGAACCCGCTGAACCTGATCGGGGTCATTCCCGCGTAGGGAACAACGAATGTTGGCACCGGACCTTGCACGGCTTTAAAAGCTCACGCTCTCCCCGGTAGCCCAGGCAGGCTCCACCTTCAACCGGAGACTGCCTTGACCCCATCTTCTGAGACAGTAAACAGCCCCTTGTCTGGCTCTGCCTGGTAATGGCAAGTCTGCACGTCGGCATTGCAGGTGCTGGCCTAGCCGGGCGCATACTGGCATGGCGACTGCTGCGCGCGGGTTGTCGAGTGACTTTGATGGATGTGCGTCCTCCTGAAGCGCTAGACACCGCCGCCATGGTGGCCGCAGCCATGCTATCGCCCCTGGCCGAACTGGCGGTGTCCGATGCAGTGGTGTTTGCATTGGGCCAGCGTTCAATGACCTTGTGGCCGCAGTGGATAGACGAGCTATCTGCTGCCAACACGGCTGCAGACGCCCAACCGGTTTACTACCGACAGCAGGGTTCGCTGGTCGTAGCCCACAGTCCAGACCAGAGTTCACTGGAGCACTTCACACGCCTCTTGCACCACAAACTACCCGCTGCCTACCAGCACCAGGTACATAGCCTTGACGGCGCCGGGGTGGCCGCTCTGGAGCCCGCGCTGGCCGGGCGCTTTAACCAGGGCCTGTATTTGCAGGGTGAGGGGCAGCTGGCAAACGACCAATTGATGGCTGCCTTGGCCCAAGAAATCCGTCGCCTGGGTTGCGTATGGCACACAGAGGTTGACGTCCACACCTTAGAGCCCCACCGCCTGCAAGGTGAGCGTGCGGCAGGGCAAGGCGTAAGCGAGGAACTCAGTATTGCAGTCGACTGGGTGGTAGATGCCCGGGGGGTGGGAAGCAAGACGCTTTTGCCCGCATTGAGGGGTGTACGCGGCGAGGTCTTGCGCGTGGAATGCAACGGCGTAGAACTGCAGCGCCCGGTACGCCTCATGCATCCGCGCTACCAGCTCTACGTAGTGCCGCGGCCAAACCACCTTTTTGTTGTCGGTGCCACCGAGCTGGAATCAGAGGATGTCGGCCCCGTCACCGTGCGGTCCATGTTGGAGTTGGGTAGCGCCTTGTACAGCCTGCATCCAGCCTTCGGCGAGGCGCGGATCATCAGTTTGTCCAGCGCACTTCGACCCGCACTGGACAACGACCAGCCGACTTGTAAGCACAACGACGGCATTTGGCATATCAATGGTTTGTACCGCCACGGCTATTTGTGTGCTCCGGCGCTCGTTGAAACTTTAACCCGCAACCTACTGGAATCATCAACATGACCCCGTTTGCCCTTCATGTCAACGGTGCAGCCTGTGAAACGACTGCAAACTCATTGCAGGACTTGCTGCTCGAACTTGGCTATACGCTCAACACCGCGATGGCCTGCGCCATCAACAACCATTTGGTGCATCGGGCCGATTGGCCGCAGCGCGCGCTTGCGCAAGGTGATCGCGTGGATGTTATCGCACCCATTACCGGAGGCTGAGATGCAAACAAACGTAAACACCTATGAGTCGGATAGCGGTTGGCAGGTTGCCGGAGTCAAGCTCAAGAGTCGCCTGTTTTTGGGAACGGCGCACTATCCCTCCTTGCAAGTGCTCAGTGACGCGGCGACCAAAAGCGCGATCGAAGTCCTGACGGTCGGATTGCGCCGTTTGCAGCCCGAAAGTGGTGGCGGGAACCACTTTTGGCAAAAAATTCAATCGCTAGGTTGCCACCTGCTGCCCAACACGGCGGGTTGCCATAGCGCACAGGAGGCCATCACCTTGGCCCACATGGCGCGGGAAATATTTGATACAACCTGGATAAAGCTGGAGGTCATTGGCGATGACTACACCTTGCAGCCTGACCTTATGGCGACACTGGAGGCTGCTACCCAGCTAAGCAAAGATGGCTTCGCGGTATTTGCCTACACCACGGATGACCTGGTGATGGCCCAGCGCCTGCATGGCGTGGGCTGCGCGGCAGTGATGCCCTGGGCTGCACCCATTGGAACCGGCCGTGGGCCAATGAATCCCTATGCGTTGGAAACCATGCGCCGGCGGATGCCAGACGCAGTTTTGGTGGTGGATGCGGGCCTGGGCCGACCTTCCCATGCCGCCCAAGTCATGGAATTTGGTTTCGATGCGGTGCTCCTCAATACAGCGGTAGCCCAGGCTGGAGACCCGGTCCGCATGGCGCTGGCGTTTGCCCAAGCCGTGTCGGCAGGACGCGGCGCCTTCGTATCGGCGCCCATTCCCGAGCGTAGCGCCGCACAAGCGTCCACGCCCACGGTGGGCATGCCGTTTTGGCACGCGCAGTGAGGGAGACCGTGATGGCAAAACAAGGCTCTCCAGCGCTTATTGGCGCATTGGGTTTTTATCCCGTAGTCCCTGATGCGGAGTGGGTAAAACGACTCTTGGACTGGGGTGTGCGCAGCATTCAACTGCGCCATAAGCCCCTAGTGAATGACGATGTAGCCCTTGCATGGCAAGTACGCGAGTCGGTGGCTGCGGGGCGAGACGTTGCGGGTGCGCAGGTCTTTATCAATGACCATTGGGAACTGGCCTTGGCCGAGGGCGCCTATGGGGTGCATCTGGGACAAGAAGACTGGGCCGCGCTCAGTGTTACTCAGCGCGAGCGGCTGCGGGCTTCTGGCATGCGGCTTGGCCTGAGTACCCACACACCGGATGAATGGGCCATTGCGCAGGCTGTAAATCCTTCCTATATCGCTATCGGTCCGGTGTACCGAACGACGCTCAAAGTCATGCCCTACGAGCCCGTGGGGCTCGAACAGCTAAGGGCCTGGACACTGCAGGTCAGCCCTTGCCCGGTCGTGGCCATTGGCGGTATTTCGCTCGAGCGCTTGCCCGATGTAGTGGCCTGCGGCGTCAATGGAGTGGCCGTTGTCAGCGCGGTAACCCAGGCCAGTAACCCTCAGGATGCGGTGGCCGCAGGCTTGCAGTCATCAGCGTGGTGTATCGCAAGCCTATGAAATACCAGGCGCCGCGCAGCCGCTCACTAGGCGGTTGTGACGTAAGACGCATCCGCTGGGGGTGTTGCCCGGTTAAAGCAGCCGGACGACTGAGAAAGTCCCTTTGAACCTGATTGGGGTAATCCTCGCGCAGGGAAGCACAGCGCTCCTTTCATTTTGGGCTCAGGCAACCTGCCTTTTGTTTATTTAGGAGAACAACATGGCATCTGAAAACTATTTTTCATCATCGTCCGAGCACGTTAATTCGGCCCTTACCCCGACCACGCTGGAGGCGCGCGTATTTCACTGGCATACCCAAGCCAGTCTGTGGTTTAGCCTGGGCGTTGGCCTTTTGGTGATCCAACTAGGCTCGTACCTGAGTCCTGCGCTGGGCACGCGCGACGCCATGCTCGCCATCGTTATTGGATCAATTGTGGGGGCGGGCCTGCTGGCCTGGACGGCGCACATTGGCGCACGCACGGGTCTGAGCAGCGCGGGCATCATGCACCACACCTTTGGCAGCCGCTTTGCGCGCCTGCCGGTGCTACTGAACATTGTCCAGCTGATTGGCTGGACCACATTCGAGCTGGTCATCATGCGCGACGGCAGTGTGGCCATTGCCAAAGAGGCTCTGGGCTGGGACGCCTCGGGCATGGGAGGTACGCTCGCCTTTACGGCGCTGTGGGGCGGGGTGCTGTCGCTCTTGCTATTGGGTTCGATGGTGACGCTGGTGCGCAAGACGCTAGCCCGCTACGCGCTGCCTTTGGTAATTGCTTCCTTGCTTTGGCTGACATACCAGTTTGGAATGCAGGCGCAGGCGAACGGATGGGATGCGTTTTGGTCACGCGCGGGTAACGGGAGCATGGGCTGGCCCAGCGCCTTGGATCTGGTGATTGCCATGCCCGTGTCTTGGTTGCCGCTGGTGGCCGACTACGCCCGTTTTGGCCGCAGCCCGCGCGGTGCGCTGGGCGGCACCTGGGTGGGCTACGCGCTAGCCAATGTGTGGTGCTACGCCCTGGGCCTGCTGGTGGTGAGCGTGGTAGCCCCTGGCGCAAGCCTGGTGGGCGTGCTGTTGCTCGCTCAGGGTGGCCTGGTGGCGCTGAGCCTGATCTTGGTGGACGAAATCGACAACGCCTATGGCGACGTGCACAGCGCGTCTGTCAGCGCCCACAGCCTGCACACGGCCTGGACGGTGCGCGGCTGGGGCCTGGCCATCGCCGTAGGCTGCACCGCACTGGCGTTGGTGCTGCCCATGCACGACCTGGAGCCCTTTTTGCTCTTGATCAGCTCGGTATTTGTGCCTTTGTTTGGCGTGATTTTGGGGCGCATGGGCACGCCTGGTGGCGCAGCATCGCAAGACAAAACCGTGGACTGGAGCGCCGCCGTTCTGTGGCCTGCCGGTATTGCGCTTTACCACGCGCTTAGCCAATGGGCGCCACATTGGGGGGCGACCTTGCCGACGCTCGCGGCTACTTTTGTGTTGGCTTGGGCGACGCGCCAGAAATAGTCTTTATCGGCGCACAGATCCGATGCCTAACCGATTCAGTTCCGCAACGGCTGCCGCCGCATGGATAGCGGCGCAAAGCCGTGGTTGAGCGGCCCGCTGCCGTGGCCGGTGCGCGCAGCGGCGCCATGCTCTAGCGCGCCGCGCACATAGGCGCAGGCACTTTCTGCCGCGTCTTTTAGGCCTGCACCCAGCGCAAGGTGGGCCGCGATGGCCGAAGACAGGGTGCAGCCGGTGCCGTGGGTGTTGGCGCTGTTGATGCGCGGAGCGTGCATCCAGTGGCGCAGTCCGTTGCGCGTGGCCAGAAGGTCGTGCACCATGTCGCCCGCAAGGTGGCCACCTTTGACCAGCACCGCATGGGCACCCATGGCCAGCAAGTCGCTGGCCGCGCGCTCCATGTCAACCTGCGTGGCCAGCGGTCGGCCGACCAAAAGCGCGGCTTCGTCCAGGTTGGGAGTGACCAGGGCGACGCGGCCAAACAGTTGCGCAATCAACGCCTGCACCGCCGGTTGCTCAATCAGCACCGCACCGCTGGTGGCCACCATCACCGGGTCCAGCACCACATGGGGCAGTTGGTGGCGGTCTATGGCGCCGGCCACGGTGGCAACCGCTTCTGCTGAATGCAGCATTCCAACCTTGACCGCGTGTACGCCCATGTCTTCCACCACGGCGTCTATTTGCTGGCGCAGCATCTCGGTCGGCACGGCGTGGATGGCGCGCACACCTTGGGTGTTTTGCGCGGTAAGCGCGGTAATGGCGCACATGCCAAAGCAGCCCAGGGCTGAAAACGTCTTAAGGTCGGCCTGAATGCCTGCGCCGCCACCGCTGTCAGAGCCTGCGATGGTTAGCACGCGTGGGTATTCGAAAGTAAAAGGCGACGTGGTAACGGATGGATTCATGCTCTTTTTTCCCATACGGTTCGTAGTTCATGCGCTGCGAAAACCGGGTCTTTGGCACCACAGATCGCGCCAAATACGGCCAACCCGTCGGCGCATTCAGCTAGCAGCATGTTGTCGTTCAGACTCATCAACCCGTGGTTGGTGATTCTGTGAATCAGGGAAGAAGAGGCGCGCGCTTTCTCCGCGTCGGGCCAAAGTATTGAGGGGGTAAGCGCGGTAGTGTGGGCCATGTTCGTCCGAATAAGTAGAGACATAGGCCGGGAAAGCGTGGTCGAAAGCGGGTTTGCTTCCCTACGCTGGTACGACCCAGATCAGGTTCAAAGAGTGTTTATCAGTCACCGGCAGTATGACAAATTGAGTCGGCAAAATCCTCAGACCAGGAGGTCCAAGCTGAGGCCCGTCGATTACAGAAGGCGTCGCGGTGCGAGCCTCAGTCAAATAGTTGGGCCAGTTGCTGCTGAGGGTAAATGCGGTTGGCCACAAAGCGCACCCAGCCGCTGGTGTCCAGCCGCGACTCGGGCTGGGCCGCAGGTGCGGCGGCTCGCGCCACGGAAGGGTATTGCACCCATTTGACGCTGTCCACGTTCGCCTCGGTTTGGGCGGTAGTAGTGCGGCCTAGCGAGGGGTATTGCACCCAGGCTTGGGTCTCGCTGCGACTGGCTGCGTCGCCGCTCCAGCTGCGCGTGAATGCGGCGCCCAGGTAATGCACCCAGCCACTGCGATCGGTGGCAGTGCCGTCAAAGCTGGCGGGGGTTTTGACCGGGCCACCGGCATAGCGCACCCAGTTCTCGCGTTTTTCGGCTGGGCGCAGGGCGGCGGTGGCGGCCTTGGCTGCCAGAGGTTCTAAGGCTCGGGCCAGGGCGGGCTCGGCCGGATGGCGCGCCAGTACCAGTTGCAGCAACTGGTTGTGGTTGGGCACCTTGAGGGCAGCCGTGCTTTGCGTACGCTGCGGTTTGCTGCTACCAAAGGCCTGGGGGTTGAGCAGCACAAAGGCTTGGCTCAGCACCTGTGCGCTCAAAGGGCTTTCGGGCATGGTTTTGGCCACGATGCGTTCCAGACTTTCGCCTAGTGCCGGGGTGTAGCTGTGGCTGGACTTGAGGCCGCCCAGGTCCATCGCGGTAATGCCCAAGGGCGCAACGGGCTTGGAGGCCGAAGCCATGGCTGCGCTGACGCCGGCGAGACCGATCACCAGGCTGAGCGCGCTGCCCCACCAGCGCAGCAAGTAGGGGCGGGGTAGGCGGCGGCTGGCTTGTGGCATACGGATTCTCCGGAAAAAGGGTGGGGCGCAAACTGTCGAAACTGCGACGATGGAAGCGTTTTGACAGGTGCTTGCGGGTCTTGCTTGATCCTGTGCAATTGCCATGCCATGCGTTTTCAGGGCCTAAGGCGTACTGGTCTGTCGGTTTAACCCCTATAGCCAGCGGGTCCCAAGGGTGCAAAATGTCTGTCAGCGCTAGCCACCGTGCCATTGAAGCCCTTAACCGTTGGAGAAAACTATGCCCCTGTCCCATTCCCGCCGCCACCTCTTGGGCCGCAGCCTACGTATCAGCACCTTGCTCGGCTTGGCCCTGGCCTGGCCCTTGGCCGCTTTGGCCGATGCCGCTTACCCGGACAAACCGGTGAAGTTCGTGGTGCCTTATCCCCCTGGCGGTGGCACGGATGTGGTGGCGCGTATCGTCCAGCAGCGCCTGCAAGCGGCGCTGGGCCAGTCCATCGTGATCGAAAACAAAGGCGGCGCGGGTGGCTCGCTGGGCACCGACATCGTGGCCAAGGCGGCCCCAGATGGCTACACCGTGCTATTTACCTTGA
>Ga0209356_1000837_pt1 | contig 12256 bp, 6 predicted proteins | sample LauGreFaBDMM15SN_2_FD_188213 | JGI IMG/M metagenome (GOLD analysis project Ga0209356, IMG submission 188213) | Freshwater lake microbial communities from Lake Michigan, USA - Fa13.BD.MM15.SN (SPAdes) (version 2) | ecosystem: Environmental > Aquatic > Freshwater > Lake | place: Lake Michigan, USA...
GTTAGAGATTGAATTAACGATCCAAAAAGGTCGTGGATATATTCCAGCTGAAGAGAATAAATTAAAAGATATGCCATTTGGTTATATCGCGATTGATTCTATTCACACACCAATCAAGAACGTAAAATACGTGATGGAGAACTATCGTGTAGAACAAAGAACAGATTATGAAAAATTAATCTTGGAAGTTGCTACAGACGGAACGATCCACCCAGAAGATGCTGTTAAGCAAGCTTCTAGAATCTTGATCCAACACTTTATGATCATCACAGACGAGAATATTACCTTCGACAACAAAGAAGATAAGAAAGAAGATGTGGTAGATGAGCAAGTATTGCAATTAAGAAAAGTATTAAAAACGCCGTTGGAAGATTTAGACTTATCTGTTCGTGCATTCAATTGCTTGAAAGCTGCTAAAATTAACAGCTTGAGTGAATTGGTACAATATGAGCAAGAAGATCTAATGAAGTTCAGAAACTTTGGTCAAAAGTCTTTATCTGAAATCGAGCAAGTATTGATCGAAAGAGGATTGAGCTTTGGAATGGACTTAGGTAAATTAGGATTAGACAAATTAGATTTACAATAGGCTGCAAAGATTTTGTAAATCACTATTTATAACCGAGCGAAAGCTCAAACCTTACAATTCCTGACACGGTGTAAGGATAAAACTTAAATGTCATGCGTCACGGAGACAAAAACAACAACCTTGGAAGAAAAAAGGCACACAGAGAAGCCTTATTGATGAACTTAGCTTGTCAAATTATTACGCATAAGCGTATTGTTACAACTTTAGCTAAAGCTAAAGCTTTAAGAAAATACGTTGAGCCATTGATTACTAAGACAAAGAAAACAGATAGCAAGGAAGAAATCAGTCATAATCACAGAGTCGTGTTTAGTTATTTAAACGACAAAGCTGCTGTAAAGGAATTATTTACAGTGGTTGCGCCTAAAATTGCTACACGTCCAGGTGGATATACTCGTATCATCAAATTAGGTATTCGTCCAGGTGACAATGCTGAAAAAGCGATGATCGAATTAGTTGACTTCAACGAAATCTATGGCAATTCTATCGCTTCTGCGACTGAACCAGCTAAAAAGACACGTAGAAGCAAAGCAACTACAGCTGCTCCTAAAGCAGCAGCTGCTGTAGCCCCAGTGGAAGCTGCTACAGCTGAAGAAGCTCCAGCAGAAGATGTTGCAACTGAGCCAACTCCAGAAGTAACTGACGAAGCATCTGCCGAAACGTCTACAGATGAAACTCCAAAAGCTGAATAATGAATTAATTCATTTTACATATAAGGCAAGACTTTGGTCTTGCCTTTTTTTTGCCTATTTTTGAATAATTAAATCAACCTACCGATATGGCCACACAACCAGCAATTTTAGTTTTAGCAGATGGGAACGTTTTTCATGGTCAAGCTTTTGGAAAAATTGGAACGACCACTGGTGAGATTTGTTTTAATACTGGCATGACCGGGTATCAAGAAGTATTTACTGACCCAAGTTATACTGGACAAATTATCATCATGAGCAACGTGCACATTGGTAATTATGGTGTTAAAGCAACAGACGTTGAAAGTAAGTCTGTAAAAATTCATGGTTTAATTGGAAGAAATTTAGAAGAAAAATTTAGTCGTGCTCAAGCCGATGGAAATTTAAACGACTATTTAATTGAAAATAATATTGTGTCAATCGAAGGATTAGATACAAGGGTATTGGTAGCACATGTAAGAACAAGTGGCGCCATGAACTGTATTATTTCTTCGGATAATTTAGATGTAGATGCATTGAAAGCCCAACTAGCAAAAGTGCCTAGCATGGATGGTTTAGAATTAGCGAGCTCAGTTAGTACCAAGGAAGTGTATGAATTAGGGGATGTCAATTCACCCTTGAAAGTAGCAGTATTAGATTTTGGAGTGAAGCAACATATTTTACAATGTTTAATTGATAGAGGAGCGCATGTAAGAGTGCATCCTGCAAAGACAGACTTTGCAACCTTAAAAGCATTCAATCCAACAGGTTATTTTTTATCAAACGGTCCTGGTGATCCAGCGCCGATGGATTATGCAGTGAAAACAATTAAAGCCATTTTAGAAGAGAAGAAACCTTTATTTGGCATTTGTTTAGGGCATCAATTGTTGGCATTGGCCAATGATATCCCAACTTTTAAAATGCATCATGGTCATAGAGGATTGAATCATCCAGTTAAAAATGTCATCACAGGTAGATCAGAAATTACGACACAGAATCATGGTTTTGGTGTGAATCCGGATGCCGTTAAAGCTCATGCGAATGTGGAGATTTCTCATGTGAATTTAAATGATGATTCTATCGAAGGAATTCGTTTAAAAGATCGTCCTGCATTTAGTGTGCAGTATCACCCAGAAGCAACACCTGGACCACATGATAGCCGTTATTTATTTGACGATTTTATTGCATTAATGAAAGCGAATTAATTTTAATTTACAAAAATAAAATGCATGCTTAATATTACCATCATCAACGGACCTAATTTAAATTTATTGGGTAAGCGTGAGCCGGGTATATATGGCAACGAAAGTTTTGAGGATTGTTTGCTGCAATTAAAACAAGCTTTTCCTCAAGTTAACTTCACTTATTTTCAGTCAAATGTAGAAGGGGAGCTTGTGAATGCAATTCAACAATATGGTTTTAACCAAGATGGGATGATCATTAACCCGGCAGCCTACACGCATACTTCTGTTGCCATCGGTGACGCCATTGCATCTATTCAAACACCTGTGATAGAAGTTCATATTAGTAATATACATGCTCGTGAAGAGTTCAGAAAAATATCGCATGTTTCTGCCAAAGTGGTTGGTTCCATTGTTGGCTTAGGTTTAAGAGGGTATCATCTTGCAACAACCTGGTTCGTAGATCAAGCTGCAAGCAAATCATAATTTAATTATTGGTCCATGCAATACTCAAAGGTAGATTATCCTAAAAAGACAATCTGGTTAATCGGAATTGCAGTCATTGTAAAAATAGCTTTGTCTTTTTTACTGGAATTGGGCAATGATGAAGTCTATTATTACACTTACGCAGTTCAGCCTGACTGGAACCATTTTGATCATCCGCCGATGGTGGGCTGGCTGATTCAACTCTCCACCCTTAATTTAAATTGGGTCACTACTTTATCCATGCGTCTTGGCGCTGTCCTTTCTGCAGCTGTCTCTACTTGGATTATATTTAGAACAGGGACTTTAATTCATAACGAACGTGCAGGATGGATAGCAGCATTATTATATACATGTTCTATTTACACAAGTATTATTGCTGGCTTATTTATTATGCCTGATAGTCCTCAGCTTTTATTTTTTACTGGAAGTATTTATTTAATGGCAAAATGGGTGGTAAAGCCGCATTTATTTACGACCATCAATTGGATAGGGTTAGGTTGTTTGATAGGACTAGCCACATTAAGCAAAGTGCATGGATTGTATTTATGGGCTGGATTTGGCGGATTTATTTTATTGCATCAAGTGAAAACGCTTAAGCAACCATTTTTATATATCTCTGTACTCATCACCATAGCTGCATTGATTCCTATTCTGTATTGGAATTTTGACAATGATTTTATTACCTATACATTTCATTCTAAGCGGGTACTGCATTCTGGGATTCAGGTGGCAAGTTTGTTACAACAAATTGTGGGTGAAATTTTTTATCAAAATCCTTTAGTCTATATCAGTTGTTTGATTCCATTGCTTCGATTCAAAAAATTAAAAGCAATTGTTCAAAATCAAAATACATTGAATCATACCCCGGCTCCAATAGTCGCTTTATTGTTATGGCTTAGTCTTCCTTTGATTCTTTTATTTTGGGGCATCTCATTATTCAATCCAACTTTGCCACATTGGACAGGCCCAGGTTTCATTGCTTTATTTTTATTATCTGGGATCTATTGGTCCGAAATGGCTACCTCCCTTTTTCCAAAATTAATTCAATGGGCGCTAGGATTCTTTCTGGTCTTAGTGATTGGATTTATTGGGTTGGTCCATGTATTCCCATTCCAATTAGGTTCTAAAAGCCAAGAAAATTTAGGGGAGTACAATCCAATCAATGATGTAACAGGTTGGACGCAATTTAGTGCTGATTTTAAGGCCATTGTAGCACAAGACGAAAAGAATGACCTTATGCAAGCTAAAGCGCCTATAATTATCTCTAAATGGTTTCCTGCGGGGCATATTTTATTTTATACAGCAAGACCTATCCAAAAACAAGTGATTGCGATAGGGGCAATTGAAGATGTACACAAATTTGCATGGCTCAATCAAGACCAACCTAATTTAGAATTAGGGCAGGATGCCTACTTTATACAACCCTCCAATCTGCCTTTTGATCCAACTAACTTAATCTTACCCTACTTTGAAAAAATGGGCAAAACAGATCGTATTCAAATTCAACAAAAAGGGGTCGTGCTAAGAACTTTTTATGTCTATCGATTTAAAAATTGTCAAAAAATTCCAATGCCAATTTTACCTAAAAAATAAAATTTTCAAAATCTTTTCGATAGGAGATACTTACTCCCTGACGATTTCTTCTTCCCATATTGCCACCAATGATATCTAAACTATTTCTGTTAAAGACAATGGCTCTCAGTTTTCTATCCTTAGTTAAGACGAATTCAATATTCAGGTCTGGCAACCATTGAAAGTTACTGTTTTCAATATTTGATGCGGACCTTAGGTTAAAATCAAAGTCACCTCCTACATTGACGATTACTTTTTCGTTAAAAAAGCTTCGACCAAGTTTTAAATTGACTCTTTGTCGGTCAATTCTATTAGAATTGATTGCAATTCCTGACCCTGTAGGATCTAATAAATTTCCACTGTTATATACTTTTGATCCTATATCAAATCGAAGACTTTGATCACCGGTTACTTTATTTAACAAATTAGTGACAGATTTATTGATTTCCTTGGTCAACAATTGTGAAATGGAATTAATCCCAATGGTGGTTACGTTATAAGCGTTATTGCTACTTCCAGTATTGAAACCAACTGGTGCAAATGAGTTAAATACAATTAAGAATGAAACCTGTTTGATAATTTCATTGTCATCGCGTTCGAGCCTTGTAATAAATTGGGAGAACTCATTATCAGTGCTGATAGGATTTCCGGGAGGGAAGGCTAATGTGAATTGAATATCAGGTTTTGCTAATTTATTTCTTAATGCGGCAATCACAAAGACATTGCCTCGGTATGACTTTACAGCATTGCTAAAATTTGCGTTTCCAACCAATTCGTTTAAACTAACTCTTTCTGCTGTATACCTAGCATCTATATGTATATCTGCTTCATAAGGATTTCCTGTCCATTCAATAAAATTACCCGCTTCTGGAATAAGTTCAAATGGCTTTCTAATAATAGATTGAAAATTGAAATCATATTTTCCTTTTTCAATATTATACTTACCGCGCATGGTGAGTGGTTCGATATTGCCAGCCCTTATCTTAATACGACCATTACCAACTGCTTTAATGACATCACCTGTTAGTTCGTCTAAGATGACATCTATCTGGGTTTTATTATCAGCACTCACATCTAGATCAACCACAAGATTATAGGTTGGAGTCTCTGCATTGCTGATGATTGATTTACCTACTTTTTTGAAAACAATGAATTCTGATTTGCCTGTTTCTTTACTTGTGGTGTTTGGTAGATAAATATGTGAACTATCATTGACCTCCGCATTGATTGACATCTTGATATTTTCCTCGGGCCCGCGGATGGTCATAGTTGCTTTACCAACCGCTTGTCCGTAAAAATTACTATTGTCTATGACATCCGTATTTAAAAGTTCAATTTTAGGACTTTGCATTTCCATGTCATAAACAAGGTGCTTAAAACTTTGATGCAAAATCTTTCCTTTAAACTGTGCTACTCTGTTTAATTTATCTTTGACTTGAATCGTGCCAAAGTCGATGCCTTCATCTGTAAATGCTAAGGTAGCGGTGGGAAGGAAATAATTGACTTTTGTGTAGTCTGCTTTGAATGCAGCATCTTTGATAGTGGCAACACCTCTTAAATCAGGATTTTCAATGCGTCCACCAAAGTGAATTGAGCCTGTTGCTTTTCCTTTTAAATCTGTCAAGACCCCTCCAATAAATTCTTCAATCAATCCAAAATTAGATTGGCTTAGCGTTAAAGTCGCATCCAATGGGTTTAGACTGTCTAAAATGGCATAAGTCCCTTTTGCAGCTAAATTGTAGTTTTCATTTGGGCAGTTTAAATCAAATGGAACGATGCCTGTTTTAGCATCGTAAGCAGCTTTAAGGGTTGTATTGCCTAGTAGTGTTGAATTGAAACTAAATTGATTGATTGTACTATTTAAATTCAATGAAAATTGGTCATTGATTTGATTTAAATTGATGCTAGCATTCGTAATACCTTCTAGTTTAGGGTAACTAAAAAATAGATTGGTCATATCGCCCAAAATCACATTCTCAAGTGTTACCTGTAATCCATTGACATCTTTTGGGTGATTTTGAACTGCAATTTTTTGTAAACCTTGCGAGATACTAAATCGTTTAGCGTAGGTATTATTTTTTCTTAACGAAATCTCACCTTCATTTTGAATCGTCCATTCCTTTTCATTTAAAATAAAGTAAGAAGGGGCCCATTTGATACTTAGTCCATCGGTATAAGTGTTCACCTTGCCTTCAAATGAAATATAGGATAGGGCAGATTTACTTTCTGCATTTAATTTAAATAAAGATTGATCTTTAGAAGTGGTAATACGTAGTTTGGGGCTTATTAATTTAAGGCTATCTGTTACATTAAATGAAGTAGCTGTAAGCTCAATCTTTAAACTGTCTTTATTACCAGTTCCGCCAACGATGCCATTTGAAATAGCATAGTTATCCCATTGTAAATAAGGAAGCTTCGCTTGTAATTGAAGGGATTGCTTATCTGTATTAATTGTACCACTAATGGCCATATTATTGAAGCCTGAAAATTCGTTTCTAAAAATTCTAATATAGGGTTCAAAGTAGGCGGTATTCACTTGGAATGAAAATTGCTGATTGACTGGGGCTTCCTTTAAGTTTTTTATGTAATTAGGAAAATACCCTTGTAAAAAATATTGAACACTATTTGGTAATTGATCGATATTGAATTTTCCTTCAATGCTAGCTTGGATATCGTCACTGGACAAACTAATTTGCTTGTTACCGTTTGTAATATTGGACTTTAATGCGATCGAATCAAAGTTGATAATATTGGTAGCACTTTTTAATTTTCCATTATAGAATTTAGCAGAGCCAATAAAATTATCAATATTAGAGCCTGAAAAATTAAGATCCAATAATCCGGTTAACTGAATCGCATTATTTGAAAATTTAAGGGCACTTAAATTGGCGTTGGTTAAATCACCTACTGCATTAAAAGTAGGTATGGCATTTTGAAAATCAACTTCTAAATTGCTTATGAAGTTAATATTAGGGTCTTTTATTTTTATTGTTCCATTATAAGCTTGCTTCTGAAGAATGCCATTGGTTTGTATCTGTGCATAGGTATATCCATTTAACTGAATAGAATCAATCAGACCTTCGATATTTGTTTTTATCTTATCTAGTTTGAATGAACTACCTGCAATCTTACCCTTGAAATTTAACAGACCTAATGAGGGGATATTAAATAACTTTCCCGCATTCAATTTTGTTGTAACAATATTACCATCGTAGATGGGCTCGCTATTGGTTGGAAATTGTAAGTGTATTGTAGTTAATGCTGTTCCAATATCAGAAGCAATAGTACCATTTGTCTTAAAGTCATAGATTGTTCCAGCTAAACTTCCTTGATAATAAAGATTACCAAATGCATCTAAAGGTATATTTTTTATTTGCTTGATTTCGGGGATCCAAGTACCTAAATCTAGCATATTGGTTTTTGCATTCAATTGATTCACTTGAATCATTGTTTGATTCATATTGGGAAGACCTTTCATAGTCATAGCAGCTTGAACAAAAGACTGGCCAAACTGTGCCCCAAGTTGTTCTACTTTAAAATCATCTACAGTTCCATTGAAGTTAAAACTAGTCGTGATTTTTTGATTGATATTTTTTAGTGCTGGGGCAAAAAAGGCAATATCATCAAAAGCCACTATTGACTTGGTGATAGTAGCGCGCATGTTCACCTTGCGCATGTATTTCCTAAAGTCAGGATTAAAATCTTGGTATTCCATGGCATAGTAGTTGCCAATACTGCTATTATTTGTTTTCAAGTTCAAGGCAGCAAATTCCATGATTTGCGGGGTCATTCTAAATTTGGTAGCCAATTTTTTGATCACAAAGCCTGATCTTTCTTTCAAGGATAACCGCACATTTGCCCTGATGGTATCTCCAATAAAATTTGCATTATCAATACTTGCATTGAGGTCTTGCATCCGAATATGTTCCTCATCAAAATGGGGAACAGGTTGTCCAAACCCGTATTCAATCCAAATTTTTCCTTGTACAATTTCAATTTTTTTAGCTTGAATATTCAAACCAGTGGGATTAAAATACATTTCCTTTTTGAGTGGCTTAATCTTTTTTATTTTATTGATAGGGGCTAATCCTGGTTTGTCTAAAAGATAATAAAAGGGTTTATCAAGTATCAGTTTTTCAATGTCAATTTTGTTGCCTTTAAATTGATTTAAATTAGCGAGTAGATGTTTTGCTTCAAATTTGGTGGTGGAACCTATCCACTCGTCGTCTTGAATAAATTGAATATTGGTTAAATCAATTTTCTTTAAATCAAATGATTGCTCGGATGACTTGCTTGTATCTTTTGATTTAAAATGGTCAACTATAAATTGGTAATTCCATACCGGACTTTTTCTGTGTAAATACACTTTTACTTTCTCTAAGCCAATGTATCCAAGCACGGGGACCTTACTAGAAAACAATAGGTCAGTGACTCTTAGTTTAAGTGTTTGTGCAAATAATAAGGTATCTTTTTGTTGGTCTCTTATGAGGACATTTTTGATATCCACTCTATTGAATAAAGAAAAACTTAAACCATCTAATTGAAATTCTGTGCCCAAGGACTGACTCATATTCTTAGCAATCTGACGACCAATTTTTTCTTGCACGACTGGTAAAAGCAAGAGTAAGTAGGAGAGCAAGAGCAATCCTACAAAACTGGCTATCAGTATACGAATATAAATGAGCTTATTTTTGACCAAGGGGGTTTTGTTTAATTATTTTAATTGCATTAATATCCTGCAACACTATCATCACCTCGTTTATCACCTGCAGCAACTCTATTTCCATTAGGCAGTATCATCACCCCATCCATTCTGCCAAAAGCGCCTCTTTTAACAATGGTGTATCCTTTTTCTTTTAATGCATTGATTGTTTGTTCTGGGAAGTCTGCTTCAACGCTTACATTATCAGGAATATGTTGATGGTGGAATCTTGGTGCATCTATTGCAGCTTTCAAAGACATTTTATGGTCAATCACATTCACTAAGCCTTCATATACTTGGTTTGGAATGGTGGTGCCACCTGGTGTTCCAATGGTAAGATAGGGTTGATTATTTTTAGTCACAAGGGTAGGTGTCATTGAACTCAACATTCTTTTTCCTGGTTGAATGGCATTGGCTTCTCCTCCTAATGCACCATACATATTAGGCACACCTGGCTTAATACTAAAGTCATCCATTTCATTATTTAAAAGGAAACCAGCACCTCCTACAATGGTTTTGTTGCCATAAGTATCATTTAAAGTCGTAGTGACAGAGACCATATTTCCAGCCTCGTCTATTACACTAAAATGTGTTGTTTCCTCACTTTCTTTGGCTACACCTGCAAGAATATTTTTACTATTCCCTGCTACACCAGGTTGGTAGTCTTTCATACGATCCTGTGCATAGGTATTGCTTGTTAATGTTTTGGTAGGTACTTTCCAGAAATCTGGATCACCCATATGTTCTGCTCTGTCAGCGTAGGCTCTTCTTTGTGCCTCTACCATTAAACTCACAGATTCAAAACTGTTGACGCCCATCACCGTTAATGGATAAGGAGCAATCATTTGCATCATTTGTGCTATTAAAATACCACCACTAGATGGGGGTGCAAAACTGATGATATGGTGTCCTCTATAATCGAATTCAATTGGCTTTCTAAATTGTGGCGTATATTTTTTCAGATCCTCTAAACTAATCAAGCCTTTACTATTTTTCATTTCTTCTACAATCATCGCAGCGGTTTCGCCTTCATAAAATCCTGCTTTACCCTTTTGTTGAATGCGAAGGATGGTGGCTGCTAATTCTGGTTGGTACAAAGTGTCACCAGCTTTCCAATTTTCTTTTCTTGTAAATGCAGATGCTTGCGCGCTATTTTTTATAAAGTTTTTTCGTTCTCCATTTAAACCTCTTGCTTCTCTTTCAGTAATTACATATCCGTTAGCTGCTAATTCATAGGCTGGTTGCAAGAGTGTTTTCATTGGTAATTTTGCATAAGGATGTGCGCTAAACATGCCCGCTACACTACCAGGTACACCAGATGCAGATGCGCCTGATCTTGACATGCCCTCTATTGGGTTGCCATTTTCATCTAAATACATATCTCTAGATGCCTTACTTGGGGCTGCCTCACGATAGTCAATACCCATTAAAACACCATCTTTGTTTCTAGACAATAAAAATCCGCCACCACCAATATTTCCTGCTCCAGGAAAAACCACTGCAAGGGTGAATTGAATAGCTATGGCAGCATCAAATGCATTACCTCCGTCTTTCATGATTGCTGCACCCACCATACTTGCTATTGGATGCGCCGAAGTCACAGCTGCTTTTTGAAACGCTTGTTCCTTCACTACAGTATATTGATATGGATTGATTTGTGGATGCTGCTTAAAAAATTGCTGTGCATTGCCTGAATTGCTCAACTGAAATAGGGCTATAACTAGGAGGCAAAAGACCTGAAATTTCTGTTTCATAGGAGGTAGATTGAACCGTTAAATTACTTAATTATTTAGGTATCAACAAGTCATGAGTGGGGTTGTGTAAAACTATCTACCATTGCTGCCTTTTAGCACCCCTAAAATGACTATTTTTAAGCTCTATTAATATCTATTTTATGCAACAAAAATCTGTGTTCAAATCCATTTTGTGGGTAAGTTTATTGATCCTTCCATTTTCATTGTTTGCTCAAGTAATGAGTCCAGAACAATTTTTGGGTTATAAAGTAGGAACACGCTTTACTAGACACCATCAAATTGTCAATTATTTTACAGCTATTGCAGCTGCTAAGTCTGACATGGTAAAATTGATTCCTTATGGCAAGACCAACGAAGGAAGAGATTTGATGGTAGCAGCTATTGGTACCGTAGAAAATATTAAAAATTTAGAGCAAATTAGAAAACACAATCTTGGGCTAGTAGAAGGCACCGTGCAAGACTTAAATCAACCGGGAATCGTATGGTTAAGTTACAATGTGCATGGCAATGAGCCTGCATCTTCAGAAGCAGCCATGTTGACCTTGTTTGCTTTAGTAGATCCTAATAATAATGAAACAAAAAATTGGTTAAAAAATACGGTGGTCATGATTGACCCATGTATCAATCCGGATGGTCGTGATAGATATGTGAATTGGTATAACAATGCAGTGGGATCAACATATAATACAGACCCTTCTGCGAGAGAACATATGGAGCCTTGGCCAGCAGGAAGAACCAATCATTATAATTTTGATTTGAACAGAGATTGGGCTTGGCAAACACAATTAGAGACACAACAAAGAATACCACTTTACCAAAGTTGGTACCCTCAAGTGCATGTAGATTTTCATGAACAAGGATACAACGCACCTTATTATTTTGCCCCTGCAGCAGAGCCTTTGCATGATGTGTTAACACCATGGCAAAAATCTTTCCAAGATCAAATTGGAAAAAATCATGCAAAATATTTTGACCAAAATAATTGGTTGTTCTTTACGAAAGAAAGATTTGACCTTTTGTATCCATCTTATGGTGATACCTACCCAATGTACAATGGTGCCATTGGGATGACTTATGAGCAAGGAGGAATTAGTGCAGGCTTAGGTGTGGAAGACAATAGTGGTGACACTGTAACATTGGTAGCAAGAGCAACGCATCATTTTACAACCAGTTTATCTACGATTGAAATTAGCTCGGCGAATCAAACAAAGCTGTTGGAGAATTTTAAAAAATATTTTGACAATAGTCGTCAAGGAACAGTCTCTGAATTTAAAACTTTTATTATGACTGCTAAAAATGCGAGTCAATTA
>Ga0209356_1000842_pt1 | contig 12196 bp, 12 predicted proteins | sample LauGreFaBDMM15SN_2_FD_188213 | JGI IMG/M metagenome (GOLD analysis project Ga0209356, IMG submission 188213) | Freshwater lake microbial communities from Lake Michigan, USA - Fa13.BD.MM15.SN (SPAdes) (version 2) | ecosystem: Environmental > Aquatic > Freshwater > Lake | place: Lake Michigan, USA...
CTAGCCCCGCAGTCCATTCTGCTGGAGCCTTTGAAAGCGTATGCAGGATCATGCCCGTCTCTTTGGTGGTAGTAAGAACCTGAATCCGTTCGCCGCCAAAATCCGCCCATCCTTGGTCGCCTACCTGACCTCCACCCTCAGGGTAAAAGGGCGTGGGAGCAAAGCAAGCCTGAACCACCAGACCCTTAGCCGTCTCTACGCTGCGATAGCGCAGCAATTTTGCCTCGGATTGCAGCAGGTCATAGCCCACAAACTGATCGGATGCAGCCCCATTAAGCACCACCCAGTCCCCTACTTTTTGCGCAGAGGCCTCGCGTGAACGAGCCTTTTGCGCCTCCATCGCAGCGCGGAATCCAGCTTCGTCTACTGACTTACCCTGCTCACGACAGATTAATGAGGTTAGGTCAAGGGGGAACCCGAACGTGTCGTAGAGCTCAAAGGCTCGGTCGCCCGCAAGCAGGTCTGCATCGGCAATTGCTGCGTCGAGGCGCTTGAGGCCTGTCTCTAAGGTGCGCAAAAAAGCCAATTCTTCTTCGCGGACCACTTGGCGAATAAAATCCGCGCGCGCCGGGAGCTCGGGATAGGCCGAGCCCATGGTTTTGACCATTACGTCCACTAGTTCCGCCATGAATGGCTCGCGAAAGCCCAAGGTGCTGTAGCCGTATCGAATGGCGCGTCGAAGAATTCGACGAATGACGTAGCCGGCACCGTTCGAAGCGGGCAATTGGCCGTCTGCGATGGCAAAGGCCACCGCCCGAATGTGGTCTGAAGCCACGCGCATCGCAATATCTATTCGCTCGGATTCACCGTAGGCAAGGCCACTGAGTTGCTCCAAGCGGCGCAAAAAGGGCTTGAATACTTCGGTATCGTAGTTGGATGAGGCGCCAACAACCGCTCGAGCCAAACGCTCAAATCCCATACCCGTATCGACGTGCTGGGCAGGCAGGGGCAAGAGCGAGCCGTCCGCCTTTCGCTCAAACTGCATGAAAACAAGGTTCCAGACTTCAATAACCTGAGGATGATCGTTGTTGACTAAGCTCGCACCGCTTAAGGCAGCCCGATCGCCTTCGCTGCGAAGGTCCACGTGAATCTCGGAGCAAGGACCGCAAGGGCCCGTATCGCCCATCTCCCAAAAGTTGTCCTTCTTGCTGCCGTAGAGAATTCGGTCTGAAGCCAAGTACTTACTCCACATTGCCTTGGCCTCTTCGTCCGAGGCGAGCTGGTCTCCGGAGTCGCCCCCAAAAACCGTGACGTACAGTCGTTCCTTATCGAGCTGGCATACGACGGTCAAGAACTCCCAAGCCCAATCAATGGCCTCTTGCTTAAAGTAGTCTCCAAAAGACCAGTTACCCAGCATTTCAAAGAGGGTGTGATGGTAGGTATCGATGCCCACCTCTTCGAGATCGTTGTGCTTTCCGCTCACGCGAAGGCACTTTTGGCTGTCGGCAATCCGCGAGTGAAGCACCGGTTTAGCGCCAACAAAAACGTCTTTAAACGGATTCATACCCGCATTAGTGAACATCAGCGTCGGATCATCCTTAATGACTAGCGGCGCCGAGGGCAGCACTACGTGACCCTTGGACTCAAAAAAGTCCAGGAATGCTTGGCGGAGGTCAGACGGATTCATGCGGGTGGTTTTGCCTACTTTTGAATAATACAAAAGTATGCGTCGCGCCAAGTACATCTACGACCCTCTAACCCTCGCCTTTAAAAAGGTTGAGCGCAGCTGGAAGCATTTGCTGCGGGACACCTCCCTATTCTTAATCGGGTCCATGCTCATGGGCATCATTTTTTTCTTTGGCATACAGTCCTTTGTTGATTCGCCCGAGGAGCGCGGCCTAAAACGGCAGCTTGAAATTTCGGAGCAGATTTATGCTGAACTCGAATCGCAAATGCTCGAGCTCTCTGGCGTAATTCTAGAACTAGAACGACGCGACAACGAGATATACCGCGTAATTCTTGAGTCAGAACCTCCGGCTACGTGGATCCGCCAGGGCGGAATCCCTACCGATGCGCAGGGCTACGAACGGATTCGTGGCTTGTCCAATGAAACCCTTCTAGAGCGCACCATTCGTCGGGTTGATGACCTTAAAAAACGCTTAGCTGTTCACTCCGCAAGCCTAGATGAAGTTGCCGAATTGGCACAAAAGAAGGGAGCTATACTGGAATCCCTTCCGGCCATTCGCCCGGTAAAAAACCAAACCGGCATCAAGCTCTCTTCAGGCTTTGGATTTCGAGTTGACCCGATGTTTAAGGTCAGTAAGATGCACCAAGGCATAGACTTTTCTGCCCGTCAAGGAACGCCAATTTATGCAACGGCCAACGGAACGATTGTCTCTAACGAGCTCTATGGAGGGCGAGGCTACGGCAAGCACCTAACCATTGGTCACGGATACGGATACCACAGCCTCTATGCCCACATGAGTAAGGTAGTACGCCGGCAAGGAGAGCGGGTCAAGCGCGGAGACCTCATAGGCTACATCGGCAATACGGGCAAATCCACTGGACCACACCTTCACTACGAGGTGATATACAAGGGCCAACGCGTCAATCCCATCAATTTCTTTTTTAACGACCTGACTCCAGCCCAGTACAACCAGCTACTAGCCCAAGCCGCGGCCAACAACCAATCCCTTGACTAATGATTCCCATGGAATTTACTAAACGCTACTATGGCATTAGCGAAGCCGCCAGCATGTTTGGCCTCAAGACCTCGACCCTACGGTTTTGGGAAAAAGAATTCCTCGACCTGCAACCCAAAAAAGCAGAATCCGGTGCCCGTAAGTACAGCGTCAAAGACATGGAAAAGCTCAGTCAAATCCATCATTTAGTTAAAGAACGGGGCTTCACGCTCGACGGCGCAAGACAAAAACTGCGCAACGGCACCGAAGAAGCTGTGAACTACGACGATGTGGTACGGCGTTTGCATAAAGTAAAATCCGAATTAGACCAATTCGTACAAACCATTAAAACTCTACCATGAAGCGTTCTACGATCATTCTCTTATCTTTAATTGGCGGTTTTGCACTGCTTGTGTTCTGGAGTATTGGCGCCTACAATCGCCTTGTTTCACTGAGTGAAAGCACCGAAAGCCAGTGGGCTAACGTTCAATCCGCCTACCAGCGCAGGGCAGACCTGATACCCAACTTGATTGCGACCGTCAAGGGATACGCCGATTTTGAGCAAGAAACCTTAAAAGGGGTCATCGAAGCCCGTTCCAAGGCAACCTCGGTTCAGGTTAATGCCGACGACCTTACTCCCGAGCGAATCGCCGCCTTTCAAAAGGCCCAAAGCGAGCTTAAGGGCGCTCTAAGCAGGCTGCTCGTAACAGTGGAACGCTACCCTGACCTTAAAGCCAACCAAAACTTTTTGGCACTCCAGTCGCAGCTTGAAGGAACAGAAAACCGAATCAACGTCGAGCGTGATCGCTTCAACGAGCAGGTACGCGGTTTTAACTCCGCGGTCAAACGCATTCCAACGTCGATTGTAGCCTCCATAGGAGGGTTCGAGTCCCGCGGTTACTTTGAAGCAGAGGGCGAGGCCCAAGAGGCTCCCGAAGTTAGCTTCGAGTAATGACCCTTAGTCCAGAGCAAGAGCAGCGCATTGTCGCGGCCATCGAAGCCGCAGAGTTGGTTACCTCTGGGGAGGTTAGGGTTCACCTTAACGATACCTGCAAGGGGGATGCCCGCAAGGATGCAGAAAAAGTATTCAAGCGTCTGCGCATGGACCAAACTGCCGACCGAAACGGCATTTTGTTCTATATCGCCCTCGAGAGCCACAAGTTCGCCGTGGTGGGTGACCTTGGAATCCACGCAAGCGTGGGCCAATCTTTTTGGGATGGCATAAGGGATGAAATGGTGGCTGAATTAAAAGAAGGCCGGTTGGTCGAAGCTATTGAATTGGGTGTTGCCGAAGCAGGCCGAGCGCTTGGCCAGTATTTTCCGAATAAGGGCGACCGCGACCGCGACGAGCTCAGCAATGAGGTTTCTCGAGCATGAAGTTCTTTATCTTACTTTTAACCCTTAGCCTCGGGCTTCAGGCCCAGCCTTGGGAGAAGCCCAGCGCGAGCGAAGGCCTAGTAGTCTGGCGAAGTGCCGCAAAGGTTCTTAGTGCAGGCGAAGAGGAGGCCCTTGAGGCGGTACTTGGCGCGATTAACGACAGCACGTCGACCCAGATATTGGTACTTTTTGTCGACCGGGTCAAGGACGACCTGAATTTTGTAGCTGCACAAACCGGAGAAGCCTGGGGTATTGGCCAAGCCGAGACCGACAACGGCATGCTCGTGCTTATTGCGCTCGAAGACCGCAAAATGGCCATTCAAGTCGGCCGAGGCTTGGAGCCCACCATCACCGATCTCGTGAGCCACCAACTCATCGAGAACACCCTCAAGCCGGCCTTTCGCAACCAGGACTACCTCGGCGGAGTTCAGGCTTTGGCTCAAGAGGTTGCCCAGCGACTCGCAGGGCAGTTTGATGCAGCACCCGTCAAGGAGCGCAAGCTGCCAGTCCTTCCTATTTTAATTGCTTTGGCCGCGATTTTTGCGCTTTCTTCCCGTGGCGGAGGACGAGGACCGGGCGGAATGATGTTTGGCCCCATGGGGGGCATGCCCCTGGGCGGTGGTGGTTTTGGAGGCCGTGGAGGTGGCGGTTTTGGCGGCGGCGGCTTTGGCGGCTTCGGAGGCGGAAGTTTTGGCGGCGGCGGCGCCAGCGGTTCGTGGTAATTACCGACCTTTGTACTTATGAATGCACTACCTACCTCTTTGATCGGCGCCATTGCCTTTATTGCCCTTGCGGGCTGTAGCGCTCCCAAGTTTACGATGGAGTCCAACACTAAGGGCTTGCAAATCAATGTTTCTAAGCCTGTGCAGCAGCAGCTGTCTATTCAGTCCATCCAGGTGGAGCAGAATGCCGTTTGGACCAGTGCTGCCTTTCAGGTTAAGTATGCCAAGCGCGACGAGGTCGTGCTCGGTACCAAGGGCGAGTCAGCCTTGCGCATCGCCGTTCCGGCAGCCAAGGACGCGACTGCGGCCCAGGTGACCTTTCGCCTGGCGCCCGGCAAGCCCCTGAAGACCAAGTTGGTTAAAGCAAAGTAGGTCGTGGTCCACATTCAGCGCCGCGAGGTGTTTTGTGCAGCGCACCGGCTCTATAATGATGCGCTCAGCGCCCAGGAGAACGAGGAGCTGTTTGGCAAGTGTTCTTGGGAGTTCGGTCACGGACACAATTTTGAGGTTTGGGTAACCGTGAAGGGCGAGGTCAATCCGAAGACTGGCTTTGTGATGAACCTTTCTGACCTCAAGGCCTTGATGATGCGGTTTGTAATTGATCCGCTGGATCACAAGCATTTAAACTTAGACGATACCTTCATGAAGGGCATTTTGCCTTCTACCGAGAATTTGGCTATCGAGATCTGGAATCAGTTGTGCGGACCGGTTGCGGAATTTGGCACCCTCTTGCACTGCGTGCGGGTGGTCGAGACCGAGAATAATGCGGCGGAGTATTTTGGCGCATAGTTTTGGTCTGGGTCGGCCCCAGGTCGGTATGGTTTTCACTGCGGCGCGGCCGTCTTTTTGTTTTTCATTTAACCTGTTTTTATGAAGGTAGCATTGGTTTTCCCTGGGCAAGGTGCTCAATCGCCCGGCATGGGCAGCGATTTGTTTGCAGCGCATCAAGGCTTGTTTGAGACTGCGGATGCGGTTTTGGGCTTCGGTCTCACGGAGCTGATGTTCCATGGCAGCATGGAGGATTTAACGCAGACTAGGGTAACGCAACCTGCGGTGTTTGTGCACAGTGTGGTTAAGGCAGCTTCGCTCGGCGAGAATTTCAGACCTGGGATGGTTGCCGGCCATTCGCTGGGTGAGTTTTCTGCCTTGGTGGCTGCTGGTGCCTTGCGCTTTGAGGATGGCCTTGCACTGGTTATGGAGCGGGCCTTGGCAATGCAGGATGCTTGCGATGCGGAACCCTCGACGATGGCTGCTATTTTGGGGCTTGCGGACGAGCAGGTCGAGGCGATTTGTGCGGCAACGCCGGGAGTGGTGGTTCCGGCGAATTATAATTCTCCGGGACAGTTGGTGATTTCTGGCGCGCGCGAGGCGGTGGAAGCCGCCTGCGCTGCCTGCAGTGCGGCCGGTGCAAAGCGGGCACTGATTCTGCCGGTGGGCGGGGCTTTTCACAGCCCGCTTATGGAACCGGCCCGCGCGCGCCTAGCCAAGGCTCTAGAATCCGTGGAAATTAAAGCTCCGCGCTGCCCCATTTACCAGAATGTAGTGGCCACTGCGGTGACCGACCCCGAAGCCATTCGCAGCAACCTCCAAGCCCAACTCACGGGATCCGTGCGCTGGTCGCAGTCCGTGCTGGCCATGGTCCAAGACGGAGCAACCCACTTTTATGAAGTAGGTCCCGGCAAAGCCCTACAGGGGATGATTAAAAAAATCGCGCCCGACGTCGAAGCGGTCAGCGCCTAGCCCTAACAAGCCGCCGAGCAGCCGCAAAATCCACGCTGAATTGAAGTCCGCATACCGCGCCCCCTCTAACATTGCCCTGGTTAAGTACTGGGGAAAGTACGGCGTTCAGCTCCCCAGCAATCCCTCCATCAGCTTCACCCTAGAAGCCTGCGCCACCGAAACCAGCCTGGAACTCCTGAACAAACCAGGAATTCACGTACGCCTTGACGGCGAAGACTGCCCGAGCTTTGTACCCAAAATTGCGCAGTTTGCCTCGCGTATTGCCTCGCGCCATCCCTGGCTAAAGGACTATGGCCTTGACGTCAGCACGCACAACAGCTTCCCCCACTCCTCAGGAATTGCGAGCTCTGCCTCGGGCATGAGCGCCCTGGCCCTCTGCATTGTTGACCTTGCCCAGCAGCAGGGAATAACCTTGGAAAATCCGCAGCGAGAAGCCTCAATTTTAGCCCGCCTCGGCTCGGGAAGCGCCTGCAGGTCGGTCTATGGACCCCTGGCGCAATGGGGCGAAACCGAATCCGTTCCAGGCTCCTCGCAGGAATGGGCCATTGCCTACCCCCACCCGGTCAAGGAAGTCTTTGCAACCTACCGCGACGTCGTGGCCCTTGTGGACGTTGGGCAAAAAGCGGTAAGCTCCACAATCGGACACCAAATGATGGAATCGCATCCCTTTCGCGAGCAACGCTTCGCGCAGGCGCACCGCCACATGAGCCGGTTAAAAGACATTTTGGGCAGCGGCGACCTGGAATCCTTCATGGAACTGGTGGAGCTCGAGGCGCTTACCCTGCACGGACTCATGATGTCAAGCTCGCCGAGCTATGTCTTAATGCAGGCCAACAGCCTCAAAATCATTGAGGCCATTCGAAGGTTCCGCCTCGAAACCAGGATACCCCTATGCTTCACCCTGGATGCAGGGGCCAACGTGCACCTTTTGTTCCCCGACGACCAGTCCAACGCCGTGATGCAGTTTGTTGAAAACCAGGTTAAACCCTACTGCAAAGACGGTCGATTTATTGCAGATCGAGTGGGTCGTGGACCCCTACCTTTGTAGCGATGAATCTGAGTCCAAAATTCTTTGCAAAAATCCTGCTCTTCGGAGAATACGGGGTGATACGCGATGCCATGGCACTCTCGATTCCCTACACCAACTTCTCGGGAGTGCTCTGCTTTCCCGACGGCAAGGCCGACCAAAGCCAAGAGGCATCCACGGAGTCCCTAGTCCGCTTCACGACCTACCTCGAGGAGCTCGAGAGCCAAGGCACATTGATTGCCGACCTCGATTTGGCAGGCCTGCGCGCCGATTTAGAGTGCGGACTCTATTTTGACTCAAGCATTCCCCAGGGCTACGGCGTTGGTTCTTCTGGAGCCATGGTTGCCGCCCTGTATGCACGGTACGCCCTTAAACCCATGCCGCTCGACCAGGCCAACGACCCCGAGAAGCTTCAAGCAATGAAGACAGAAATGGCCCAAATGGAGGGATTTTTTCACGGAAGAAGTTCTGGAATGGACCCCACAATTTGCTATTTGCAGCTCCCTCTGCTGCTGCGATCAGCCCAAGACATTGGAACCGTCAGCCTGCCCGACCTTCCCATAAACGGCCGTGGTGGCGTCTTTTTGCTAAACTCCGGCGGGCCGGGCGAAACCCAGCCCATGGTCCAGATCTTCATGGACAAGCTCAAAGAAGAGGGCTTTAGGCGCCTGATGAACGAGCAGTTTAAAAGCTACAACGATGCCTGCGTCGCGGCCTTCCTTGAGGGCAAAACCGACGTGCTGCTGCGCGAGCTCAAGAAACTGAGCGGGCTGGTACTGGAGAATTTTGGTCCCATGATTCCGAGCGACTTCCACAACCTGTGGCAAAAAGGCATTGACACCAACGCCTACTACCTCAAGCTTTGTGGCTCGGGTGGCGGAGGCTACATTCTGGGTTTTGCGCCCGACCTCGAGCAGGCTCAGGCCGAGCTCGATCCGCACCGAATGGACGTCGTACTTCGCTTTTAGCGAACCGCGATGCGCAACCGCACTAAAATCCTCTTTCGCCTCACGGCTTTTTTGAGCCTGGTCCGATGGACGCATATTTTATTTTTAGCTACTGCCCAGGTACTTGGTGCGCTTACGATCTTAGATGCTCCTGGACCTGCGCCCTGGTGGACGCTCGCGGGCATCGTGGTTGCTACGGCCTGCATCGTGGCGGGCGGCTCGCTGTTCAACAGCTTTTATGACCTTGAGCGAGACCTCATTGAGCGCCCATGGAGAACCCTACTGGAGCGACCCGTGGCCAAGAAATACGGCATGCAGCTCGCCTTTACCTTCTACGGTGGCGCACTCTTGGCCGCTATGCTCACCCTGAGCAAGCCGGTGATGGCCGCAACCTGGCTATATGCTCTGGTCGTTTTTCTCTACTCGCACAAGCGATGGGGCTTTGGGGCAGGCGGAGCACTTATTGCCAGTTTTTTGGCATTCGCCCCGCTCTTGCTCGTGGCCGCAGCGCTCCACCCTACCTCTTGGCCGGGATTTTTGCGCGGACTTCCCCTAGCGATCGCAATGATAGTCTTAGAATGGCGTCGGCAGTGGGAGCGTCGTCAAATTCCCACCGTCGATATGGGCCAAAAGCCCCAATTCAAAACCCGACAATGGATCTACAAAATCCTTTTGGCGGCAGGCCTCGGCCTAATTCCTTTTTTGTAAATCGCTAGCGGAATACCGTGAGCATTCCTCGGCGTTCCTCGATCAAACCATCGGGCAACCTAATGAAAACCTTGTAGGTGTAAGGCCCCGCAGGGACTGGCTCGCCCCCATAGGTTCCGTTCCATCCGTTGGAGTCTTCGTCGCTGTGAAAAACCTGGAGGCCCCAGCGGTTGAAAAGAGCCCACTCATAGCCTTCCACGCCGGTGGCATAAATCACAAAGCGCTCGTTTACCGCGTCTCCGTTGGGCGTGAAGGCCGAAGGAATGTAGACGTAGTGGTCCATTTTAAGATTTAAAGGGAAGGCAATGCTGTCGGAACAGCCTAGGGTATCGCTCACGGCCAGGCCAAGCCAGTAGGTTCCCGGTCGGCCGTACAGGTGGCGCGGATGAACTTTGGTAGAGGTGTCTCCGTCGCCAAAGTACCACCGCACCCGAATGCTGTCGGTCGAAAAGTTCGCAAAAGAAACGTCGAGGGGGTTGCCTGGGGCCTGAATGAAATTGAAGGCTGCGCGAGGCTGGGGAACAACCCATGCATACACGGAATCCTCCACTGCTATCAAGCATTCGTCGGTCACGCGGTATCGGTACCAAGCGCTTGCCGTTGGAGTAACAGACCAAAGGGTATCGGAAGGTCCGTTTATCCATTTAAAGGCAAGTTGACCCCGACCCAAGCTGGCACGAGCCCTGAGGGTCACGCCATCCCCAGGACAGAGGTAAAGCGTATCCGAAGTCGTTTGAATAGAATCGTAGGGGTCCACATAAATCGTGATGCTGTCGACGCGGGGAACCGTACTGCATTCGTCCCAACTTAGGTATCGGTAGGTCGTAGTCGTGGCAGGGGTAACGGTGAGGAGCACTGTTTGAAGACTGTCCGACTCCCAGTAGCCTCGCGTGACGCCGTCTCCCCCTTGTATGCTTGCTCTTAGTCGCGTGCTCGACCCCGGGCAATCCAGGGTATCGCTGCCCTGATCTATGGTCAATAATGCCTGAACCCCAACCCTATCGCGAATCCAAATATCGACAGAATCCGCAGGATACACGGCGCAATCAGTAGAAACAGGCATCATGCGGACCCTCAAAAACTCCAGGGGCTCTGCTATTCCGTCGTCTATTGGCTCAAACCAAAGCGTATCTGAGGTTTGGCCCGGAAGCAGTATCAAGGTATCGGGCAGCCCGCCTGAAAAATCGGCTGCTGTGGCGGTACCCACGTAGTTAAACTGGGCAATCAGGGTGTCGCTGGTGGCGCCTTTTCGGTTAAAAAGCAAGTAGCTCCGAGCACAGCCCTCGACCATTGCACTGTCGGTAAAGGAGGCCCCCGAATTGGTGGTAGGCGTTAGGTTGATTTCTGGCAATTTAAAGGACCGTGCACCGAGGAATACGGCAGAATTGAGTATGCCATCGCTCACGTCGGCAATCATAAGTTTGATGGTGTAGGGAATTCCGCAAACAACCCCTGCCCTTGCCTTAAATACGTCGGTAAAGCCCTCCAAGGAAACAATGCTGGCACCGCCCGTATTGGCGTTGTAGAAGGACGCATGCGCCACATAATTGGGGTTGGCCACCAGGCAATTCGAGGCAGAATTACCTCCAGAGGGGTAGCCTTGATTGATGGTATTCACCGCTACCGGAGTATTGGTACCCGGAATGGTTGCCAGATTCACGGTATCGATGCGGAGCGAGCCGTTGGGGTGGTAGAGCGGTGCCCCGTTAATTCCTGGCCCGATCAGAAAAAATCCGAACACGTCATTGAACGAAGAGCAGGTGTAGCCCGTGTACTCCTTCGACCCAAAGATGTAGTCAAACTGGACACTGTCACCGCCGGCAAGAAAGTCAAATTGAATGGAGGCGCGGTCGTACTGACTTGAGCTGGTCGACCCAATGGCGTTGAGTACCGAGGTTAAATTTGCGCTCGGAGTTTGCGTCGGGTAGGTCGTAAATGTTCCCGCCTGGCCCGGCACCAAGTCAATTGCGTCGGTAGTAACCATAACGATTCCGCTGTCGAGACCAAAGTTGGGGTTTGCACAGGTGAACTTGCCTAGCTGCACCGAGGGAGGCTGCGCCAAGGGAAGTCCAAATTGATTTAAGGGCGAGTAGACAAAGAAATTTGGTCCTACTAAAACATTCTGGACCAACCACATGGGGTCGTTGCGTGGTGCGGTAGAATTCACCACGATATTTTGGGCTTTGGCATTAAGTCCAAAAACTAAGACAATTATGAGGGCAATTTTCCGCATGGTTCCAAAGCACAAGATACAAAGTGTAGTCCGCATGAATTGTACCTTAGAGGTATGATTGATACCTACGTTTCCCAGCACCGACAGCGCTTTCTCGATGAACTTTTTACGCTTTTGCGCTTGCCAAGTATTTCTGCCGACCCAGCCTACAAAGATTCTGTGCTCGCCACGGCCGAGGCCGTTGCGGACTTTTTGACTAAAGCAGGCGCTCAAAAGGTAGAAGTTTGCCCTACGCCGGGGTATCCGGTCGTTTATGGAGAGTACCTGGTGGATCCGAGTCGCCCGACGGTGCTGGTCTACGGACACTATGACGTGCAGCCGGCTGACCCCCTTCACTTGTGGACCACGCCAGCTTTTGAGCCCGAGATCCGCACCACGCCGATCCACCCAAACGGAGCCATTTTTGCCCGCGGTGCTTGCGACGACAAAGGCCAGTTTTTTATGCACATCAAGGCATTTGAGGCCATGGTTGCTTTGGGAAATGTACCCTGCAACATGAAGTTTATGATCGAGGGTGAAGAAGAGGTCGGATCCAATAACTTGGAGCGATTCCTGGTCGAGAACCGCGAGCGCCTCGCCTGCGACGTGATTTTAATTTCAGATACCGGCATCGTGGCTCCGGGCATTCCTTCGGTTTCGGTTGGCCTGCGCGGACTTTCCTATGTCGAGGTAGAGGTAACGGGTCCGAACCGAGACCTTCATTCGGGAATTTACGGAGGCGCTGTAGCCAATCCGATTAATATCTTGGCCGAAATGATTGCCTCGCTGCACGACAGCGACAACCGAATAACTATTCCCGGATTCTACGATCGGGTGCAAAG
>Ga0209356_1000850_pt1 | contig 12142 bp, 17 predicted proteins | sample LauGreFaBDMM15SN_2_FD_188213 | JGI IMG/M metagenome (GOLD analysis project Ga0209356, IMG submission 188213) | Freshwater lake microbial communities from Lake Michigan, USA - Fa13.BD.MM15.SN (SPAdes) (version 2) | ecosystem: Environmental > Aquatic > Freshwater > Lake | place: Lake Michigan, USA...
TTTCTAACCCACGAAACACCTCGATCAGCCACGATCAGACTTGATCGATTTGATTAACTTACAAACTGGAGAGATCAGCCTAGATCACGCTCAATCGAGTTTAGGAGGTGTGCAAACTCCTCGTATTTGCACCAAACTCAATGATTTGCCGTCTAAAGGTCAAGAGATGATCGACTTTGCCGGACAACTGGGCATACAGCTGATGGATTGGCAAAAGTTTGTTGTAATTAATGGACACAAAGTAAAGCCGGATGGTCGTTGGCATCATTCTGAAATAGGGATTTGTCTTAGCAGACAGAATGGCAAGAGCACATTGATGATGCTCAGGATCTTGACCGGCATGTTTGTGTGGGGTGAGGGATTACAGCTTGCATCAGCGCACCGGCTAACAACCTCACTTGAAACATTTCGGCAAATTGTTGGCTTAATTGAAACACATCCTGAACTTGAAAAAGAGGTTAAGAAAATCCGATGGCAACATGGAGCTGAGGAAATAGAGTTGTTTGGTAATCGTAGGTTTGTAGTTAAGGCTGCGAACAATGCTGCAAGAGGTTTGTCAAAGCCTGAAACAATTCATCTTGATGAGTTGCGTGAATATAAGGATGAGGATGCTTGGTCATCAATGCGATACTCAATGATGAGTGCTAAAAATCCGCAGGTTTGGGTTTATAGTTCAGCCGGAGATCAGCATTCAATTATTTTAAACAAATTGCGTGAGAGGGCGTTGGCATCAGCTACGACCAACGATCCGATAGGTTGGTTTGAGTGGAGTGCTGAACCTGATTCACCAATTCACCTTCCGTCTGGTGAGATTAACTGGTCAGCATTTGCTCAAGCCAATCCATCACTAGGCATTACCATCCATCCAGATAACATTTTGGCTGCAATCAATGATCCACCAGATATTGTGAAAACAGAATTATTAACAATGTGGGTTGATACAATCAACAGCGCAATTGACCCGCAAAAGTGGGCAATGTGCAAGATTGAGCCAATACAACTAGATCCTGATGCTCCGACTTGGTTAGGGCTAGATTGCTCACCGGATAGAAAATTTGCAGCCTTAGTTGCAGCGCAACGATTATCGGGAGAAAGATTTTATGTGCAACTGCTTCACACTTGGTCAAATGATTACAGTTTGAATGATTTGGCTATTGCAAACGATCTAGCACCTTATGCACGCAAATACAATACTCAAACTGTTGCTTACTCAAAGCGAACCTCAGCAGCTGTGGCAAGTAGGTTAGTGCCAGCCGGTATTCCTATCACAGACATGGATGGAGCGATTTATGCAGAAAGTTGCGACCGGTGGCTTGGAGCGATCAACTCACACAGATTGCAGCACTCTGGTCAAGAGGAACTTACTCAACAGACTTTATCAGCTGCAAAATTGCCATATGGAGATGGATCTTGGATTATTGGCAGGAGAGCAAGCAGGGTTGCAGTTTGTGCAAGTGTGGCGACAGCATTGGTTTCATATTTTGCGACACAGCCAGAAACTGAGGTTGATATACAAATCGGATAATTAGGACATGTGGTATATTATGTGCTAATGGGATTATTAGATAGATTTCGGACAAATCAACCAATTCAGGCAAGTGTAGATGTATCTGCATCTTATGCGCCTTACAATGTGCAAGCAGCTGTTGGTGGCGTTTTCTTTGGAACACAAACTGCAACTCGTGAGCAAGCAATGTCAGTTCCGGCAGTTGCTAGAGCAAGAAACATAATTTGCTCAACAGTTGGATCATTACCCATTGAAACCTACAATCATTTTACCAAAGAACATATTCGACCAACAAGAGTTTTAATGCAGCCAGATGCACGCATTGCTGGATCAGCAACTTATGCTTGGATTGCTGAGGATTTATTATTTACAGGATTTGCTTATGGTCAGGTGTTGGATAGTTATTCCGATAGCGATGGCGCAAGAGTAAGAGCATGGACAAGAATTTCGCCAGATCGCATTACTTATCAATTAAATTACAATCAGACAGAAATTTTATTTTACAGAATTGATGGTGAGGAATTACCTTTAAGTGGTGTAAATTCTTTGGTTGTATTTAATGGATTAGATGAAGGTGTGCTTAATCGTGCCGGTCGCACAATAAGAGCAGCACAAGAATTAGAAAAAGCAGCTGAGATGTATGCCAAAGAGCCAGTTCCAACAATGGTGCTTAAATCAAATGGCACAAATTTAACTCCAGAGAGAATTACAAAATTGCTTGAGAGCTGGAGAGCGAGTCGAGCAACAAGATCAACTGCATTCTTAAATGCTGATGTGGAATTGACTGCACTTGGCTTTGATCCGCAAAAATTGCAATTAAATGAGGCACGCCAATATCTTGCAACTGAGATTGCAAGGGCAGTTGGCATTCCGGCATCATTTGTATCCGCTGAAACTACTAGCATGACTTATAGCACTACTGTGATGGAAAGAAAAGCATTGATTGATTTCTCATTGCGACCAGTATTGACTGCAATTGAACAAAGACTTTCAATGGCTGACTTTGTGCCAAATGGTGTTGAGGTCAGATTTGACATTGACGATTTCTTGCGTGGGTCTGCATTAGAGCGTGCGCAAGTCTATGAAATCCTAAACCGCATCGGTGCAATGAGCATTGAGCAAATACAAGAGGAGGAGGACTTGATCAGATGAGTAAAACATTAAAGATCAATTTTCCAATAACACTAACCGCAGCCGATAGTCGCAAGCGCACCATGTCCGGCACAATCGTGTCATTCGAGGAAAAGGGCATGACAAGTGCAGGTGCAACAGTATTTAAAAAAGGCAGCATTGATTTCTCAAAGCCAGTCAAATTATTACTTGAGCATGATCGCACACGACCAATTGGAAAGATGATTGATATTTCCGAAGATCCAAAAGGGATTTACGCAACATTCAAGATTGCCGGAACAATTGCCGGAGATGACAGCATGCTTGAAGCAGCTGAGGGTTTAAGAGATGGATTTAGCGTTGGAGTTGTCGTTGATGACTTTGATGCAAACAAGGGTGTAATGACAGTCAAAGCATCAAGATTGATGGAGGTCAGCCTTGTTGCTGAACCGGCTATTGACAGCGCAAGAGTTTCAGATATAGCAGCAAGTGAAACACCAGAGAATTCCGAAGCAACCGCTGAGGAGCAAACAAAAACACAGGAGGACAAAGTGTCTGACACACAAACAGCTCCTATCGCCACCGAAGCGGTAGAAGCTACCAAATCAGAGCCTGTGGCAATACAAGCAACTCAACCAGTTGCTTACACAAAGCCACGCTCACCAATTAAAACACAAGCTCATTTCTTAGAGCATTCAGTCAAAGCATCACTTGGAAATCGTGATAGCGCAGAGTGGGTTGCACATGCAAGAGCTGAGGATGCAAAGATGCTGACAGCAGCTGATGACAGCTTCACAACTAACCCTGCATTTAAGCCAACTCAATTCATCACAACTGTTGTCGATACACAAATTGGGGCAAGAGGTGCAATTGATGCGATCGGAACTCGACCATTGCCAAGAGCAGGAATGACAGTTTCATTTCCAAAAATTACAACTTCCGGATCTGTTGCAGAAACAGGCGAAGGTGCTGCACCATCAGAAACAGGAATTGTTTCCAGTTATGTTGATGCAACTGTAAAAGCCTACAAAGGTTTGCAACGCTATTCAGTCGAGATTTTAGATAGAGCAGATCCTAGCTTTTATCAGGCGATGCTTGAAAACATGCGTCGAATTTATAGTCAGGCAACTGAGGCTGCTGTAATTGCAGAATTAACATCAGGTGGAACAGCTGCAACTGCAACTGCTGCTGATCTTGATGGAATTGTTTCATTTGTTAAGACTGAAACACCAGCTGCATATCTTGCAACCGGAGAATTGGCAACACGCTACATTGCTGGAACTTCACAATGGGGATTACTAATTGGAGCGCAAGACAGCTCAAAGCGACCAGTATTCTCAGCTGTTAATCCACAGAATGCTGCTGGAGCAGTTTCACCATTGTCATTGCGTGGAAATGTTATGGGCTTAGACCTATATGTTTCAAACAAGGCAGTTTCAACATCAATTGATGAGAGCGCATTTATTGTTGTGCCATCAGCTGTTGCAATCATGGAAAGTCCAGTTCTACAACTATCAACCAACATCATTACAACTGGCGAAATCGAAACAATGCTTTACGGCTATCTAGCTGTCAAGACACTTGTTGCCGGTGGAGTTAGACGATTTAACCTTACCTAATAAGTAAGTAAATTCATGCCTGAGGTTGCTCCCGATCTCAGGCAGTTGCTCTAGGGAGATCTAAAGGAGATGACATGCCAACCATAATTACAGCATCACAGTTGCGATCTGTGCTTGGTGTGTCATCTGCCTTGTATGACGACACATATCTAAATCAAATAATAAATACAGCTGAAACAGTTGTCTTGCCGATGCTTGCACAATATAAGAGTTTTGTGCAGAAAACATCCTTAACAGACAATGTTGCGACATTTACAACTTTAGGAACACATGAATTTACCGAAGGACAATCAGTTGTCATCGCCTCATGCCTTGCCCCATATAACGGAACTCGCACAGTATTGGCTGATGATCTTACAGATACTACCTTTACAGCAGCGATCACAAATGCAGATGTATTGGAAGCTAATGTCATCCCATCCGGAACTGCTACCTTATCAAATGCAACGACTTATGTCGGAAACGCAGCAGTCGAAAGCGCAATTTACACAGTATCAGTTGAAGTCTTCCAAGCAAGATTAGCCGGTGGTGGTCAAATCGAAGGTGTAGATTTCACAGCAACGCCATTTAGAATGGGCAGATCATTATTTAATAAATGTGTAGGATTATTAGGATCTTATATTGATCCTGAAAGCATGTGTCAATAGTGCCAGCCTCAACAATCCTTTCGGCAGTTCGCACACCACTTGCCACAGCTTTAGCAACTGTCGCTGGCAATGTGTATGCTTTTGTGCCTGAAAGTGTAATCCCGCCCGCTGTTGTAGTTGTGCCGGACAGTCCTTACCTAGAATTGGAAACAATAAACAAATCTACTATTCATGCAAAGATCAATTTTACAATATCAGTTGCAGTTGCATATAACAGCAATCCTGCATCCCTCGACAATATCGAGCAATTAATCATGAGTGTTCTGGCAGTTATCCCAACCGGATATGTTGTCAGCTCGGTCGAAAGACCAACAGTATCGCAAGTTGGAGCATCGACTTTGCTTATCGCAGATGTTCGAGTTTCTACCTACTACACACAAACCGCATAAGGAGAAATCATGGCAACCACAGTAATTACCGGTCGTGATATTTCGTTGTCTTTCACAGGTGGAACAGACATCGAAGCACAAGCGACTAACGCAGTATTAACAAAGGTTAATGAGCGACAGACCTATCAAACACTTGATGGCGAGGCTTACAAAACCACAAACATTTCTGGAACATTCCAATTGGATATGTTGGCAGATTGGGGCAAGACAAACTCAGTTTGTGAGGCTCTATGGACAGCTGCTGAGTCAGCACCAGACACAGACATTTCAATTACATTGACCTCAGCAACTGGAGCGCAATTTGTGTTTCCAGTTTGTCCAGAGTTTCCAACAGCCGGAGGATCTGGAGTAGATGCGCAAACTGTGTCATTTACTTTCAAAGTTTCAAAGGGTGCAGTAGTAGAAACATTTAGTTAAAATCTGACAACGGGAGCAAAATGAAACTACCAATTACAATTGAATATAACTCAGGCGAGCAAGCAACATACATTGCCCAACCGCCTGAGTGGGCGAAATGGGAAAAGCAAACTGGTCATACGATTGGACAAGCTAAAGAAAAACTTGGCATGTGGGATCTTATGTTTTTGGCATACAACGCACACAAGCGTGAAAGTGCCGGAAAGCCAGTCAAACCTTTTGAGGCTTGGATGGAAACTATCAGCGATGTAATCGTTGGTGATGCAGACCCAAAAGCCATAAAGCAGGAAGCCTAAACAGGCTATTGGTTGAGTTGGCAATTGCCACACAGATACCAATGAGCGAATGGGTTGATGCAGAGGACATCCTGACAGCAATAGAGATACTGGAGGCGAGGTATGGCAAGTGAAGCAATTGCATACGACAAAGCCGATTTGCGTGGGATATTCAAAGCGTTCAAACTCATGGATGAGCAAGCGACTAATGAGGCTCGCACTCAATCTGCTGCTTTGGCATCTTTTGCATCGGAACAAATTAAGACGGCAGCTCGCACTCGAACAAAAGCGGGCAGCGGATCGCAGAGAGTTGCGGAAGGTGTCAAGATTTCAAAGACAAGCAAAATTGGTGAGTTCCGTTATGGTTTCGCAGGTCAAAAATTTTCAGGTGGGGCTACAACGCAACAGCTTTGGGGTGGTCTTGAGTTTGGATCTAATAAGTTCAAACAGTTTCCTACATATTCGGGAAGGCAAGGCAGAGGTAGTCGTGGATGGTTTATATACCCAACGCTTCGCAGAATTCAGCCTGAATTGATTGACAAATGGGAAGCAAGTTTTACTCGCATCATTAAGGAATGGGTCTAATGGCAACCGGCAATCGCACGCTTAAACTTTCAATCTTAGCTGATGTTGATGACTTAAAAAAGAAACTTGGGGAAGCTGACAAAGCGGTTGAGGATAACTCAAACAGAATTGCGGATTTTGGCAAAAAAGCAGCGTTGGCATTTGCAGCTGTTGGTGCAGCAGCTGGAGCGTTTGCAATCTCAGCAGTTAAAGCAGCAGCTGAGGATGAAACCAGTCGCAAAAAACTTGAGCAAACTATCCGATCAAACACAAAAGCAACTGAGGAACAGATTGCAGCGATTGATGATTACATAACAAAGCAATCAATTGCAACCGCAACGACCGATGATGTATTACGACCGGCTTTATCGAGATTATTAAGATCAACCAAAGACATTACAGAAGCACAAAAACTGTTGGATTTGGCGCAAAACATAAGTGTGGCGACCGGCAAGCCTCTATTGGACATATCCAATGCATTGGGTCGGGCTTTTGATGGCAACACAACTGCATTAGGCAAACTAGGCATCAAGGTCAAAGAAACAGTTGTGGTTAATAAAGATAATACAGCAGCCGTTGATGCCTTAGAGCGTGCGCAATTGAATTATGATTTAACACTTAAAAAATTTGGTGCAACAGCAGAACAAACGCAAAAGGCGGCTTTAGCATTATCACAAGCGCAAGACAAAGTTGGACAAAGCTCAACAACAACAAAAACAGCAGTTAAAGATTTTGACAGTATAGTTAAAGAGTTGCAAACAACATTTGGCGGATTTGTTGATAATGAAGCAACAAATGCTGAATTTAAGGTTCGCCAACTTACTATTGCTTTTAATGAAACAAAAGAACAAATTGGTTTGGCTTTGTTGCCAACATTCATAAAGTTAGCTGATTTCTTGTTGCTTCAAGGAGTGCCAGCAATTCAAGCATTTGCTGCTGGTTTAACTGGAGATAATTCCCTTAGTGCAGGATTTACAGATGCACAAAAAAGTGCAGAGAGTTTTGGCAAGACTATTGCAAGCATTGCTGGCATAATCTCTGGCTTTATCACATTTGTGCGTGAGGCAATTGGCTTGGTTGTATCACTTGCTAATGAGATGATTAAAGTCGCAAACATAATTCCCGGAGTTAATATCGGATCAATTACAAATCCAGCACCATCAGCACAGCAAGGATTTGTTGCGCCATCAATTGCAGCCTTGCCAAATGTTCGTGAAAATAGAATAAGCGCACCAGTTGTTAATAACATTACAGTCAAGGCAGTCGATAGTGAGGGTGCTGCTAGATCAGTTGCAAAGGTATTAAATCAAAGCGCATCAAGATCAGTTCCACAGCTGTATAACTCAGGCATAAAGGGCGGATAATGACAGTCTGGACACCTGACTGGAAATTGACTGTTGCCGGTGTTGATTACACAGACATTGCAATCAGCGACATCACTCACGAAAGTGGTCGAGATGATATCTATACACAACCTAACCCATCTTATTTGCAAATTAGCCTTGTGGCATTATCTGGACAGACATTACCATTTGACATCAATGACAGTTTGAGTTTGCAAGTCAAAGATAGTTCAGCAGCTTATGTGAATTTATTTGGTGGCGACATAACTGATATTACAGTTGAGGTTGCACAAACTGGACAGATTGCCACAGTCATCTCTTACACAATCCTTGCAATGGGTGCGCTGGTCAAACTAGCAAAAGAAATTTACAACGACACAATTTCACAAGATGAGGATGGCAACCAAATTGAAACGCTGTTGGAAAGCGTGTTGCTTGGATCTTGGAATGATGTGCCATCTGCAACAACTTGGTCAGGATATGATGCAACTGTTCAATGGCAGTATGCAGAAAATCAAGGACTTGGTGAGATTGACACTCCGGGTCTTTACACAATGGAGAACCGAGCAGCTGAGCCCGACACCATTTACAACATTGCAAGTCAGATAGCCAACTCTGCATTTGGATATTTGTATGAGGACAATGAGGGCAACATTGGTTATGCAGATGCAGACCATAGACAGACTTACTTACTTGCCAACGGCTATGTTGATCTTGATGCAAACCATGCATTAGGTCAAGGTCTTTCAACAATTGTGCGATCAGCAGATTTGAGAAACGACATCTACATCAATTATGGAAACAATTTTGGATCACAAGAAACTGCAACAAGCGCATCATCAATTGCACTTTATGGCTACAAAGCCGAAAGCATCAACTCAGTCATTCATTCAGCTGTGGATGCGCAAGAGGTTGCAGATCGCTACATTGCACAGCGAGCCTTCCCATTGCCAGCATTCCAATCCATAACCTTTCCAATTACAAATCCAGAGATTGACAATGCAGATCGGGATAGTTTGCTTGGCGTATTTATGGGGCAACCGCTTAACTTAAAAAATCTACCGGATCAAATCTCAGGCGGTGAGTTTGAAGGATATGTCGAAGGCTGGTCTTGGAGCACAAGATTTAATGAATTATTCATAACGCTCAATTTGTCGCCTGTGGCATTTAGTCAGGTGGCAATGCGTTGGAATACTGTTCCAATAAATGAAACATTCCAAACGATAGATCAAACTCTGACATGGGAATACGCTACAATCGTATCCTGAGAATAGGACAATATGGCAACCACTACCAATTACGGCTGGACAACTCCAGACGACACAGCTCTGGTCAAGGATGGCGCATCGGCAATCCGCACACTTGGATCATCTGTTGACACCACAACAAAAAACTTAAATCCTGAAACAACTTTAGCAGATATTGCTTATCGATCATCAACCGCTAATGTAAAAACAAGGCTTGGTATTGGATCAACTGGACAGGTTTTAACTGTTGCCGGTGGCGTGCCAACTTGGGCAACTCCTGCTGCTGGTGGAGGTATGACTTTGTTATCAACAACTACCTTATCTGGTGCAAGCACAACTGTTTCAAGCATAAGTCAAGATTATCAAAATTTGTTGATTAGAATTTTCGGTGCTACAAATGATACAGCTGATGGATATTGGTATGTTTATACAAATGGTGCTCTTGATGGACACAATTATGCAGGAATTTCAGGCAGCAGTAGTGCTGATTCTCCTTTTGCTACTAGAAACAATGTGTTGCACCTAGGTAATACAGGACAAACTCACGATAGAACAAGCGCAAACAATGCTCACCAAATTTTGTTTGTAGATTATACTGCAACTACAATTAAACCATTTATTATATCTGGAACATATCAAAGGACTGCTGCATATTTTGAATATAATGCTGGTGGCGCAAACACAAAAGCCGCTGCAATTACTTCAATTACGGTAAAAAATGATGGTGGTAATTCATCTGCTGGCACAATAAAGATTTGGGGAATTAAATAATGACTAATCCAATTATTAGAATACATGATGCTGAAGCCAATGAGATTATTGATAGAGAAATGACTCAAGCAGAATTTGCTGAGTATAAAAAAGATCAGGAAAAATTTGCAAAACAAAAAGTCGAAGGCGAAGCAAAAGCACAGGCTAAGGCTGAACTCCTTGAGCGTTTAGGCATAACTGCCGATGAGGCTAAATTACTCTTAGCATAATTTTGAGGAACTATGCCAAAATTATTAGAGATTGCTAAAGCTGAGATTGGCTATCAGGAGCAGCCGATCAATGACACAAAATATGGCAAGTGGTATGGCTTGAACAATCAGCCTTGGTGTGCCATGTTTGTATCTTGGTGCTACAACAAAGCAGGATTTGGCGGCTCAATAGCAGCTCAATCCGGTAAAGGATTTGCTAGTTGCGATCATGCACTTAAATGGTTTGCCATGCTTGGCAAGCTGATACCAGTAGGACAGGCAAAAGCCGGTGATATTGTTTTTTTCCAATTTGACAAAGATGCTGAGCCGGATCATGTTGGCATTGTCAAGTGGAACAACACAGCATTGAAATACTTGCAAGTAATTGAGGGCAATACCTCATCCGGTAAAGCAGGAAGCCAATCAAATGGCGATGGTGTTTATTTACGCAAACGCAACTACTCACTAATCATGGCAGTTGCCCGACCATAGGAGATGTATGAAACTATCAAATAAACACAAGGCAGCAATCAAGTCTTATTTAAGAGCTGTGGCTGCATCCGGCATAACTGTTGCACTTGCAATTGTTGCTGATATTAGACCAGAGTTTGCTGTATTACTTGGCGCATTGATTGCACCATTGGCAAAAGCAATTGATCCAAATTCAGGGAGCGAAGCAGATTATGGCGTTAATGCCAAATGACACTAACAGAATGGGCTGGCTTTGGGGCTGGCATTTGCGCTGTGCTAACAGGCGTGCTGATCGGGTTTCGTTTCTTAGTTAAAGGCTGGCTTAATGAGTTGCGCCCGAATTCTGGAACAAGCATAAAAGATCAAATTACTCGATTAGAAAAGCGTGTTGATGATCTGTTTGTCTTAATTAGTAAGCAATAATTTTCCTATGGCGAACACACGAAAACCTATCAAACGCAAAAAGATCAATCGTCGAGTCGTTCGCCAAACTCGTGAAATGACTAAACTAGACACTCATTTTATTGCATTACATGAAGCATTTACAGCTGCAAAGCGTGCAGGTTTTACTAAAGAAATGGCGTTTTGGATTATGCAAGAGCCAAACGCCTTGCCCGACTGGATCTCGAACGATAAACCTGATGCGATAATTCCACGCATCGATCCGGATGAGGATGACGACTAAACCCAATCGTAGATACTTAGTCGTGCCAGATTTGCAAATTCCTCTGCATCATGTAGTAGCGACAAAGAATTTGATTGCTATGACAAAGCGTGAAAAGTTTGATTTTGTATTAAATGTTGGTGATGAAATGGATCTTGGCAGTCAAAGTCGTTGGGCAAAAGGAACTAAATTAGAGTTTGCAGAAACACTTGATGAGGAACGATCACTTGGTCAAGAGATACTTTACGACTTAGGCACAACCGATGTGATTAGATCAAACCATACAGATCGGCTTTACACCACATTGCTTAAAGGTGCCCCATCCTTGATTGGGTTGCCAGAGTTGGCTTATGACAAGTTTATGGATTTTGCAAGTCTTGGCATCAAATACCATCGCAAGGCTTATGAGTTTGAGAAAGGCTTTTATTTGGCACATGGGGATGAAGGCAACATGTCTAAGCATGCCGGCATAACTGCCTTGAATTTGGCTAAAAAGTGGGCAGGGAGCGTTGTTTGTGGGCATTCCCATAGGCAGGGTGCTGTCCGGCACACAACCGGCTTAAATGGGCGTTATTCAACGATTTGGGGCATTGAGGCTGGACATCTTATGGACATGAGGCAAGCGGGATATCTTAAATACAACTCAGCTGACTGGAACATGGGATTTGTGGTCATACAGTTTGGGAAAAAAGGTCATCAAGTTGAGTTAATACCAGTCAATCAAGATGGATCATTTACATATAATAAGCGCACATACGCATAATCGTTATCATTTCGTTATCAAATAACTGCTACAAATCCATGCAATGTCCTTGATTTAGGTCATACTTTATGTATCCACAACCTATGTGGATATGTAAGGGAGCGACATGGAAATCAACGGATTGACAATTTTGTGGTTTATGATATCAACCGGCTTATTAGCCTACG
>Ga0209356_1000851_pt1 | contig 12135 bp, 11 predicted proteins | sample LauGreFaBDMM15SN_2_FD_188213 | JGI IMG/M metagenome (GOLD analysis project Ga0209356, IMG submission 188213) | Freshwater lake microbial communities from Lake Michigan, USA - Fa13.BD.MM15.SN (SPAdes) (version 2) | ecosystem: Environmental > Aquatic > Freshwater > Lake | place: Lake Michigan, USA...
GGTCATAGGTCAATGGTCCGCCCTGGGCAAAGGCAGCGATGCGGTCAAAAATAGAGAGGGAATCACGCAGCGACCCGTCAGCCTTTTCAGCAATAGCGTGAAGGGCCTCCTGCTCGGCTACAAGGCCCTCTTTGCCTGCGACCCACTGTAAGTGATCAGCAATGTCACTGATTCCGATGCGCTTAAAATCAAAAATTTGGCATCGCGAAAGAATGGTTGGCAGCACCTTGTGCTTTTCGGTGGTCGCCAAAATAAAAATGGCGTGCGCGGGCGGCTCCTCCAGTGTTTTGAGAAATGCATTAAATGCAGCCTGCGAGAGCATGTGAACCTCGTCGATGATGTAGACCTTGTATTTGCCCATTTGCGGCGCAAAACGCACCTGATCAATTAGTTGCCTAATGTCATCGACCGTATTGTTGGACGCCCCATCAAGTTCAAAAATATTGAGGCTGTAGTCCAAGCCTTCGCCGGTGTGGACTTCGTTAATACGGCGGGCTAAAATCCGTGCGCAGGTCGTCTTACCTACCCCTCGCGGACCCGTAAAAAGCAGCGCCTGAGCAAGTCGCCCAGTCAGAACCTCATGCTCAAGGGTTTCGGTAACGTGAGCCTGACCCACCACCGACTCAAAAGCGGCAGGGCGGTATTTGCGGGCGGATACCAGGTAGTTATTTTCCATGAAGGCGGACTGCAAACCTACGGATTAGAACGCGATTGGCCACAGCCAAGAAAGGGCAAAAAACGCCGCTTGAGAGAGCAAAATTGGACCAGCCATGCGGTTTGATTCAAGGCCCTTACCCGCAATCCACTGCGCGGCTAAAGCAACGATAAACCAAGAGAGGTAGTTCTGCCAAGGCGCGATTCCACCGGCAAAAATCCAAAGGCGGTGTGCGTGCGCAACCGGTTCAATGAGTACGTCTAGAACAAGCATAAGGCCCGAGGCGAGTAAAGCCCGCTGAAGCCTGCTGCCGTTGTCTAAAAAATGCGCCACGAAGGATCCCGACGCCAAAGTCAGCATTACCCAATTTACTCCGATTAACCAAGGCGTATTGAGAACCTTCGGCCCTAAACCTTCGAGGTATACGTAGTTGCCAAAGGGGTATCCGGTATTCACTCCTATTATTTCAACGAGTAGGCCCAGCGCAAATACCGCCAAAAGTGCCCCCTTAAGAAATTCGGATTTGCTGCTAAACGAGAAGAGCAGGCCAAAACTGACTAGTAAATGAACGGGGGTGAGCAAAACCATCCAATCGGCAAAACCCGATCGAAGTCCAACAGCACCCACTAAATGGGTCACCACAACGATGAGAAGCGCAACTCGATAAGACATGGTCAAAGGTATGAATGAACACTTTGGATGCCTTAAGCGTTCGTGATTTTATGAAACCAGACCGACGTTTGCTCTGGCTAGGGATTTCGACAGTAGCCGCTAGCCTCATCCTTTCGATGCTGTTCTATGAGGCAGTAGAACCCGAAACTTCGTACAGCGCTCGAATTCAGTCTAACCGCTTGCTCTTCTTTAAAAACATTCGCAGCTCAGGCTATGACGTCATCGAGGGGGACGGATTTCAGGTCTTCACTCCAAAAGAGCGCAGCGACTCAGGCTGGCACCAGATTTTAGTCCACTGGCGCGCGGACCAGGCCCATATTCTATGGGTATCGGGTGAGGCCTCGGCCAAGGACCCGGCCGCCAATTTGAATTTTTGCGAAGGAGTTTTGCGCGACAGCGCGGCGCAGAATAGGTATTGGATCCGTGCCCTGGACCAGCTCGTCGAATCCCCCAATCCGGATTATGTGCTGCGGGATTACTTTGAACTAATAGGGCGACTGCCAAAAGTTCAAAATAATTAAGGATTATTTCTTATCTTTGCGCCCCTTAAAAGGAAACTTTCCAATGAAACAATACGAAACCGTTTTCATCCTAAATCCCGTCTTATCTGATGATCAGATAAGGGAAACGGTGGATAAATACACCAACAGCATTAAAGCTGCTGGTGGCTCCATCATCAACGTAGAGCGTTGGGGGCTGCGCAAGCTTGCCTACCCAATCAATAAGAAGATGACCGGATTCTACAATCTTGTAGAGTTCACGGCACCTTCTACCCTTATAGCTACCCTTGAGGTAGATATGAAGCGCGACGAACCCATTCTGCGATTCTTAACAATAGCCCTCGACCAGCACGGTGTAGCTTATGCCGCAAAACGTCGCGAAAAAGTTAAAAACGCCTAAGCCATGAGTACTACTACACCACTAGAGCCCACAGGCACCAGCGAAATTCGCTACCTACAGCCTATAGCTATTGATTCGTCGGTGACGAAGAAGTACTGCCGTTTCAAGAAATACGGCATTAAGCATATTGACCACAAAGACCCCGACTACCTTTTGCGTTTTGTAAACGAGCAGGGAAAGATTCTTCCGCGTCGTCTTACTGGAACGTCATTGAAGTACCAGCGCAAATTGGCCCAGGCCATCAAACGCGCTCGCCATCTTTCTCTGATGCCTTACGTAGCAGACAACCTTAAATAAACGGATGTCATGGAAGTTATTTTAAAGCAAGACGTTGACAACCTTGGTTTCAAGGACGACGTTGTATCAGTAAAAAACGGTTTCGGCCGCAACTACTTGATTCCACAAGGATTCGCAATTCTTGCGACCGGTTCAGCCAAAAAAGATTTGGCCGAAGACCTTCGCCAGCGCGCCCACAAGGAAGCTAAAATGGTGGATGCCGCCACAAAGACCTCAGAAGCCCTGCGCAATGTGGAACTTAAGATCGAAGCCAAGGCTGGACTCGGCGGTAAGCTCTTTGGAGCCATCACCAACCAAGACGTGGCAGATCAGCTGAGTAAGCTCGGTCATCAAATCGATAAGAAGTTCATCCAAATTGCCGGAGGAACCATCAAGGTCTCTGGTAAGAACAGCGCAAAGGTTCGCCTTCACCGCGATGTTGTGATTGACTTTCACTTCGAAGTGATTCCGTCCGAAGCCTAAGCCTCGAAACAATTTGTTGAAAGCACCCCGCCATGAGCGGGGTGCTTTATTTTTACACCCTATGAACGCCGCAAGACCATCTTGGATCGCCTGCGCTGCAGGGGCCCTTTTTGCCGCTGTTCCTATGCTGCCGGTAGCGCAAAAATTAGGTGACAGCTCGCACTGGCCCATGCACCTGGCCGCCGGAATTCTCCTGCTCGGTTTGCTCGCAGTCGCGCATCGAGGCAGCAGTCCGCACTCGACACTACCCAATTTGAGTACTTGGAGCACGCTATTGCTGCTTGCCGTCGCGGTGAGCGGATTTTGGACCGTGCAACTATTTGCAGCCAGTGAGGCGAAATTGGCAGTAGGCAGGTATGCAGGCTATGCCGCCGCCGCCTTGATCGGTTGGCGGTTTGGACTCCGTGCGCTCCCTACCCTGGCTTGGGGCATTTTAGGCGCAGCCATGATCGAAAGTTTTTCGGTGCTTGCGGACTTTGGGCAATCCACCAAGGCCATGGCAGACCCTTACCTGGCACCCGGGGTATTGGGACATAAAAACTTCACGTCTTCGGCCATAGCCTTAGCCATTCCGGCCGCCTGGTACCTCTGGGGACGAAGCCAGAACAGCGCTAAGAACGTGGCCTTAGCCGTCGGAATTTTGGCCTTGCTCGCCATTGTCTTGCTGCGCACCCGCAGCATCTGGATTGGGGCGGCCCTTTGGCTCCTCTTTAGCCTGGCACGAAACCTCCGCTCCTGGAAGCCCCTTTTGGGCGCCACGCTTCTTGGTCTTGTGCTAATTACGGCTGTGGTTTCTCGGCCAAAAATCCGCGAGGCCTTGATGGACCCCACCAACCTTCGCATCCGTGAAGTATTTTGGGACCATTCCCTATCAATGATCAAGGCCGCACCGTGGACGGGGGTGGGCGCCGGACAATGGCGAATCCACTTTCCGGGATACGGCCTTCAGGGCATGAATCCGTCGGTGGCAGAGGGGATTACCGCCGAAGTTCGTCCCCACAACGACGCACTTTGGATTGCCTCCGAGCAGGGCCTGCCTGGCCTGGCAGCATGGCTGCTGCTTTGGGGCGGACTCGCTATTTCTTGGTTCAAGAACCGCCGAGAGGAAGGAGCCGACTTCGTGGCCGGTCTTGGACTTATCGTATTGACTTACAGTATGTTTGAGTTTCCCCTAGAGCGAGCAGCCGTTTGGATTCCGTTTATGTTTGCCCTTGGCATGCTTCAACCAAGCCGCTTGAGCGAGGCAAGGAGGCCGAGCCGACCAAACCTTTGGATTGGGAGCATCGCCATGGCCGCACTGGCCATTGCCTACCTAAGCGCTTCGAGAGAAGGGCTGTCGTCCGAACAGGACCAGCAAGAATTGCTTGCTTTAAACGAGCGTCAGGACGCACTGCGATTGCTGCCCGCGGCAATTCAAAGCCTCGACGATTGGACCGAACTCGACCGCTTTGGCAATCCATCGCCCTACTTTGCAGGCATGTCTTCGATGGTTCTCGAAGCCCAAAGGGGACCGATTACCGCAACAAGCTTTGCCCAGGCCAGGTCCTACTTCGAGCAATCTTTGGAGCTGCATCCTAACCACGTGGTTACCTGGTACCAATTGGGCAACCTCTACCGATACCAAGGCAATGCCCTTGAGGCGGAATTAACCTACCGAAAATTGCTCCAGCGATCGCCACGGCATCCCGGTGGCCAAATGCACTTGGCTCATGCGCTGCTGGCCCAAAACCGAGCTGAAGAAGCAGCCTCCGTGCTCTTTTCTGCCTTCGGCAGCGAGGCCTACTATCAGCAAGCGGACTACCGAAACGCCGCAATTCAGGCCCTTCGGCTATGCCCTGATGCGGTCAAGCACCGCGACGTGAACAAAATACTAAGGCTTCGAGCAGGCCTCGACGACCAAGCGCTCTTTGAGGCATTTTTAGCCGAGAAAATGAAGTTTTTGCGCTAGGCCAACTGAAGGCTAACCGGGCAATGGTCGCTGCCGTACACCTCGTTGTGGATTTCGGTCGATGCAACTCGGTCCATAAGACGGCGCGAAACCAAATGGTAGTCGAGGCGCCAACCGATGTTTTTGGCGCGGCCTCCGCTCCGCATACTCCACCACGAATACTTAACCACTCCCGGATTTTGCTCGCGCCAGGAATCTACAAAGCCGGAATCCAGCAAGAGCTGAAGTCCGTCTATCTCGCTTTGGGTATAGCCCGGAGTCCGGTTGTAGTTTGGCTGCGGATGGCTCAGGTCAATGGGTTGGTGCGCCACATTTAAATCACCACAGAGCACCACCGGCTTTTTGACGTCAAGCCCCTTAAGGTAGCCAGCTAGGTCGCGGTCCCAACGAGCCCGCTGCGGAATCCGCGACAAGTCACCCTTGGAATTAGGAACATAGGTCGTTACCACATAGAGGTCCTGAAACTCTGCCGTGATGACCCTCCCCTCCCCTTCGTGCTCCTCCACTCCGATGCCGTAGGAGACGCTGATCGGCTTGATTTTGCTAATGATAGCCGTACCCGAATAGCCCTTTTTATCGGCCTCGTGCGCGACGACGTGGTAGCCGAGTCCGTCCAAGACCTCTTTGGCCTGATCCACCGTGCACTTAATCTCCTGAAAACCCATTACGTCTGGGTTGAGTCCGCGCACAATCTCGTGCAATCCTTTGCCAGCAACCGCCCGAAGGCCGTTTACATTCCAAGAAATAATGTTCATTGGCCGAAGGTACATTACCTTCCCGCTATGCTCCGAGGCTCGATCCTGCTTTTGGCTGCCGTGCTCGCGTCGGGCTGCAGCGCACCCCAAATAGGGTGGTTTGCGCTCGAGCAAAATCCCAGCCAGATCATGGTTTTGGAACTGTACCGAAGCCGCGGAGCCTCTAGCTTCGTCCAGAGCTACCCCGGACTGGTAAACCGCGTCGAGATGGACCGCAGAGGCAACCTCCTGCGCCATGAATTGACCGCAGGGAGCCAGGTACTAAGCTCAAGGAGAGAAGGTTTTGAGCTGATTTTGCCTGCAGGTCAGGTCCCTAGCCCCGACAGCCTCTACCACTTGAGCGCCCTTGCTGCCCTCCCCCTGCTCCTGCCAAAAATTCAAAGCCTCCCTTTGGGCTCGTCTGCTCAGGTTAGCGCGAGTACGGCACCCTCGGGTGACCTTGTTTCGGTGGAATGGCTCTGTACTGCACGAAGCAAAAGAGAACGGCGCTACCTGGCCCGCTATGAAGCCACCACGGCAGACCTGAGGTACGCGAAACGACGAGGCCGATGGGCCCTTCAGTCGGGCGAATACCGTGATCGTGAATACGTGCAGCGCTGGAATAGGATTCCGCGCCGCTAAGCCTCTTACATGTTGCGGCGGTACTGACCGCCCACTTCAAACATCGCCTCGGTAATGGATCCCAAAGAGCAAACTTTCGCAGCCTCCATGATGGCATCAAACATGGGCTCGTTGGTCAATGCCGCGTGACTTATGCGGTCCAAAGCCTGGGCGGATTCGACCTGACGGACTGCCTGAATCTGCTCAGCCCTGGCAATCTGCCGTTCTTTTTCGTCAACCTCAGCACGGATTACCTCGCCCGGAATCAAGGTTGGTGAACCCTTGCTGCTCAAGAAGGTATTTACACCAATTATGGGGAATTCCCCGGTGTGCTTGAGCATCTCGTAGTGCATCGACTCCTCCTGAATCTTACCGCGCTGGTACATGGTCTCCATCGCTCCGAGTACGCCTCCGCGCTCGTTAATGCGGTCAAATTCAAGAAGAACTGCGTCTTCGACTAAGTCAGTCAACTCTTCGATAATAAAGGAACCCTGAATCGGATTCTCGTTTTTGGCCAAACCAAGTTCCTTGTTGATAATTAACTGAATAGCCATCGCACGGCGCACGCTTTCTTCGGTCGGAGTCGTGATCGCCTCGTCATAGGCATTGGTGTGCAGCGAGTTGCAGTTATCGTAGATGGCGTAAAGGGCTTGGAGCGTGGTTCGAATGTCGTTAAAATCAATCTCCTGAGCGTGCAATGACCTGCCCGAGGTCTGAATGTGGTACTTAAGCATTTGCGCCCTAGAATCCGCTCCATACTTGTTCTTTAGGGCCTTAGCCCAAATTCGGCGGGCTACGCGTCCGATTACGGCGTACTCCGGGTCGATTCCGTTGCTAAAGAAAAAGCTAAGGTTAGGACCAAAGGCGTTGATGTCCATGCCACGGCTGAGGTAGTACTCCACGTAGGTAAATCCGTTGGCCAGGGTGAATGCAAGCTGAGAAATCGGGTTAGCACCCGCTTCGGCAATATGGTATCCACTGATCGACACCGAATAAAAATTCCGCACCCTTCGGTCTATGAAGTAGGACTGCACGTCACCCATTAAGCGAAGCGCAAATTCGGTGCTAAAAATGCAGGTATTTTGTGCTTGATCTTCCTTGAGAATGTCGGCCTGAACCGTTCCTCGCACCTGATTGAGGGCCTCATCCTTGATGGCAGCATAAGCCTTTGCCGGCAATACTTCGTCGCCCGAAATACCGAGGAGCATGAGGCCTAGTCCGTCGTTGCCCTCGGGCAAAACGCCGTGGTAGCGCGGACGCACTTGACCCTTGGCTTCGTACTTGGCCTGCAGAACTTTCTCTACGTCAGACTCCAAGCCATGGACCTTAATGTACTTCTCGCACTGCTGGTCGATCGCGGCATTCAAAAAGAACGCAAGCACCATCGGAGCAGGTCCGTTAATGGTCATGGACACCGAGGTGGCGGGGTCGCAAAGATCAAATCCGCTGTACAAGCGCTTTGCGTCGTCGAGGCAGCAGACCGAAACCCCAGCGTTGCCGAGCTTTCCATAAATATCTGGGCGGCGACCCGGGTCGCGTCCATAAAGAGTTACCGAATCAAAAGCCGTCGAAAGTCGTTTGGCGGGCATGCCCAAAGACACATAGTGAAACCGCTTATTGGTCCGCTCTGGACCGCCCTCGCCGGCAAACATGCGCGTTGGATCCTCGCCTTGGCGCTTGAACGGGTACAATCCTGCCGTGTAGGGGAAGATGCCCGGAACATTCTCCTGGAGCTGCCAGCGAAGAATATCACCCCAGCTTCGGTAGGATGGAGTTACGACCTTGGGAATCTCCGAGTTCGAAAGGGACTTGGTGTGGGTAGGAAGCTTAATGTCCTTGCCACGAACCCGATAGACGTACTCGGGATTTTTGTAGCGTTGGCGAAGGGCATTCCAACCTTCGATTAGGGCCCAATTGTGCGGATCCAAATCCCGCTTGCGCAATTCCTTGGCCTCTACCATTCCAGCCACCAATCGATCCCGGTCTACAATCGTCGTACGAAGCAATTCCGACTCGGCTCGGCCCAAGCTATAAAGAGCATCAGCGACCTCGGCCTGCTGCTGAACCCATGCATTGTACCCGCGTATGCCCTCTGAAATCTCGCTCAAATAGCGGGTTCTGTGGGGCGGAATCACAAAGAGTTTCTCGCCGGGTTCCCGGGCAGACTCTGAAGTGATTACCCACTTTGAATCCTTGGTTTTAAGGCGCAAGGCCTCCACGATGGCCGCAAAAAGCAAGTTGGTTCCCGGGTCGTTAAACTGGCTGGCCATGGTGCCAAAAACGGGCATTGCGTCTAAGGGATCGTCCCAGCGGAGGTGGTTTCGTTGGTACTGTTTTTTAACGTCGCGGAGCGCGTCGAGGGCTCCGCGCTTGTCGAATTTGTTTAGGGCAATCAAGTCGGCAAAATCGAGCATATCAATTTTCTCGAGCTGCGTGGCTGCACCATAATCCGGGGTCATCACATAAAGCGAGACGTCGCTGTGGTCCATGATTTCGGTGTCTGACTGACCGATTCCACTGGTTTCTAGTATAATAAGGTCGTATTTGGCCGCCTTAAGCACGGTTAATGCATCGCTGACATGCTTGCTCAGCGCAAGGTTGCTCTGGCGTGTAGCAAGAGAACGCATGTACACGTTGTCGTGGTTGATGGCGTTCATCCTAATCCGGTCGCCGAGCAGGGCACCTCCGGTCTTGCGCTTGGACGGATCCACACTCACCAAACCAATTTTAAGGCCCGGAAAATAGCGAAGCACGCGGCGTACTAGCTCGTCAACCATGGAACTTTTGCCGGAACCACCCGTACCCGTGATGCCCAGAACCGGTGCCTGATTCAGGGCTGCCAGGGCCTCGACCTCAGCCCTTAACGTTTCATATACCTTGGGGGCGTTTTCTGCGGCAGAAATCATGCGTGCCACCGAGCGAGGCCGCTGAATTTTAACTCCTTCGAGGGCGTCTTCAACCTGACTTCCGATGGCGAAATCACAGCGCTCTAGAAGGTCGTTAATCATGCCCTGAAGGCCCATGGTCCTGCCGTCGTCGGGATGATAGATCCGCGTAATTCCGTAGGCCTGAAGCTCCTGAATTTCACTGGGCAAAATAGTTCCGCCGCCGCCGCCAAAAATTTTTATGTGACCCGCTCCGCGTTCCTCTAGCAAGTCGTGCATGAATTTGAAGTACTCCAAATGCCCGCCTTGGTAGGAGGTCATTGCAATGGCATTGGCGTCTTCTTGTATGGCGGTCTCTACGACCTCCTGAGCACTGCGGTCGTGGCCCAAATGAATGACTTCGGCCCCTGACGACTGAAGGATTCGTCGCATAATGTTTATGCTTGCGTCATGACCGTCAAAAAGCGATGCCGCCGTGACAATTCGAATTGGATGCTTGGGCTTATAGGGTTGGGAATCCACCATAAAAGCAAAGATACCGCGCAGACAGCGACCCCTACTGCCGGATTGCTCGGTTGAGCAGATCCGGAAAGGTCCGCCAATCCCGAAACTCAAGGTCAGGAATTGCCTGCGCGTCGGGCGCAATCGCATCCTCAGCGTGAAACCATGCCGTGCGCATGCCTACTGCCTGCCCCCCAAGCACATCCCGGAGTAAGGAATCTCCGATCATCCATGACTCCTGCGGCTGAGCGCCCGCTTCTCGAAGTGCCGCAGTAAAAATTCCTGCACTGGGCTTGTAGGAGCCCGCACGGTCCGAAGTCATGCGTACAGTGAAGAACTGGCTAAATCCCAGGGCAGCTACCTTGCGATCTTGGGGTTCAGAAACTCCATTGGTGATAAGATGCAGATGGTGGCCACCGCGGCTAAGTTCCTTAAGTGCTTCTGCAGCACCGTCGTAACCCTGCCCAAGGTCGGGCAATCGCTTCTTGAGTCGGGATTCGCAGTCTTTGACAAGCTCTCTAAGGTTTTTGGGAGACCCCTGAGCTACGCCCATTTCGCCAAATAAGAGCGCAAACCGACGCGCTCTAACGTATTCTACTCCGAGGTTATGGTCTTGAATGTGGTCCCACAGACGGTCGTTTATGGCCAAATAGCACTGTGCAAATTGTGCAGAGGTCCCCAAGGAATTCCATCCTAACTCCGCGTGGAGCTCTTTAAAAAACACCTCGTGGTTGCCCTCATGATGCCAAAGAGTGCGATCAAGATCAAAAAAAAGATGGGCCATGGCGCAAAGGTCGATGCGCAGGCTAGAGGAATGTCAAAAAAGTTAACCTTCTGCTCACGGATGTGGCCCTTGTTTGGTCTATTTTTGGGGCTTAATTAAAACGTATGACGCCTCGTACCATTCTTTATCTCCGCGTAGCCTTAGGGGTCATCGCAGTTTTATTTGCCTTTCGCATTTTCCAAATCATCATGGAGCCCATTGATTTCCAAAAAATTAAGGATCGACGCTACGAGGCGGTAATCATGCAGCTTGAGCAGCTTCGGGAGGCACAGCTCGCCTTCAAAGATGAATACGGTATGTATGCTACAGAAGTTACTACCCTGGTAGACTTCATTAAAAATGCAGAAGTTACCATCGTAGAGCGCAAGGATTCCTCGTTCATGCAGTTCAACAAGGTCTACCAAATTGACATGAACAAAGACACCATCATCTATCGCGTGATCGGAAGCGCCCCCGCTCTAACCAAACTCCGCAGTCAAAGAGAAGATTTGTTTCCCGAGGATCTTAATTTAGACGACTTGCTCACCATCAAATACAGCCAAGATTCCACCTTTAAGATGGGGACTGCAGTGATTGAAAAAAATGGAATTAAAGTCCCCGTATTTCAAATCAAGGCAAGCAATGCTGCGATATTCAGCGAATCCTACAGCAAGTACGAAAACTACATAAAGCGATTAAAAAACAGTGATTTAATCGTTGGTTCGCTCACCGAGCCGACCCTGAGCGGCAACTGGAATTAATTGCTTTGACTCCAAAGGTTTGGGTCGAACCCTCTAGCGGACTCCAATGGCATGATGAGTCGTTCTGCATGCTTATTCCAAAAAATCTTGCCGACTCGGACTGGCGCATTGTAGATCCTCAAGGAAGTTCCTGGTTTCGAAGTCCCCTAGACGAGCGCTACCATTTGATCTATCGCTTTTCTGAAAGCCCAGAGGGAGCGCAACCCCTAAGTCTTTTTAACCTTCGCAGGTGGCTGAGCAGCCGTCCCACCGGCCGAGTAGTTCGGGCGCAGTGGTGGAACAACCGTTTAGAGCTCGCCGCCTTAGACGGAACCCTAATTAAGGCCCATGCGGTCCATCGTGCCCCAAGTGCCGAGGATGCCGCCTACTTTGCCTTGCTCCTGTTTGACCAGCTTGACTGGGCGGGAAGTACGGTACCGCTGTTTTGGGAAGGGCAAGGAAGCGAAGACGTCCAGCAGTGGACGCAGCATTTTATTGCCCACTGGCACAGCCGTTCCCTTGAGGGTGTCTTGGGACTCGCATCGTGAGAATAATCCGAGGCTCCCACCGCGCCAAAATACTGCGAGCTCCATCAAGCCTCCCCGTGAGGCCTACTACCGACATGGCCAAAGAAGGCCTGTTCAACATTCTAGAGAACCACGTTACTTGGAGCGAAGTACGGGCCCTTGACCTCTTTGCCGGTACCGGAAACCTCAGCTACGAAATGGCCAGCCGCGGATGCCCTGACGTTACCTCGGTGGATAGCTACCGAGACTGCGTCCGCTACATTCAAAAAACTGCCGAACAGCTTCAGCTTCCTATTCGTACGGTGGGCGAAGATGCCATGCGCTTTGTACAGCGCAATCCCAGCCGCTGGAACGTCATCCTAGCAGACCCGCCCTATGACTTTGCCCACTACGCAACGCTAGTCGACCTTGCCATTGCACGCCTTACTGA
>Ga0209356_1000853_pt1 | contig 12112 bp, 10 predicted proteins | sample LauGreFaBDMM15SN_2_FD_188213 | JGI IMG/M metagenome (GOLD analysis project Ga0209356, IMG submission 188213) | Freshwater lake microbial communities from Lake Michigan, USA - Fa13.BD.MM15.SN (SPAdes) (version 2) | ecosystem: Environmental > Aquatic > Freshwater > Lake | place: Lake Michigan, USA...
GGAATGAGGTTTGCGTCTGGAGCGCCACCGGTGACGGAGGTGATAAAGCCGCCCGACTCAATGATGCGGTCAAATGCAGAGCGATCGACCATGAGGTCTTTAATAATGGGGAATGCTGCAGCACGCCATGGCTCAATAACAATTTCCGCTCCACTTGAGAACTTGCGCATGTGCAATTGGCATGTAGCGGTACTGCGCTCTGGACCATGCGCTTGACCATTGATCATGAGTGAACAAGTTCCACAAATGCCCTCACGGCAGTCGTGGTCGAAAACAATGGCTTCTTTTCCATCGGTAATGAGCTGCTCGTTGAGATAGTCGAGCATTTCAAGAAACGATGCTTCGTCGCTAATTTCGTCCACTTTGTAAGTTTCAAAGCGACCTGAGTCTTGCGGGCCATTTTGACGCCAAATTTTAAGGATGATGTCCTTGAGATGATTACTCACTTGTAGCTCCGTGTTGCGAGTTGGACACTTTCAAATTCGAGTTCTTCAATGTTGCGTTTTGCGGTCATCGGATCGCCCGACCATTCCCAGGCAGCTACGTGACAGAACTTGTCGTCGTCACGCAACGCTTCGCCTTCATCTGTTTGATATTCCGACCGGAAGTGACCGCCGCAACTTTCTTGACGCTCGAGTGCATCGCGGCACATCAACATGCCGAGTTGGAAGAAGTCGTCGACGCGACCTGCTTTTTCTAACGTTTGGTTGAGGCTTTCTCCGCTACCTGTAACACGAAGATCTTTTTTGAACTCGTCGTACAGGGCAGGAAGTTCCGACAGGGCTTTTTCCAAACCTTGTTCGGTGCGCTCCATGCCGCAGTAGTCCCAAATAATTTTTCCTACTTCACGATGGAACCAATCGGGTGAACGTGTTCCACCAATATTGAGATACCCAGCGAATCGTTCACGTGCTGCAAGTTCAGCAGCTTTGAATTCAGGGTGATCCACACTCGGAATTGCCTTGTTCAACATTGGTGCCAAATAATTACCAATGGTGTAAGGCAACACGAAGTAACCGTCGGAAAGACCTTGCATCAATGCAGATGCACCCAATCGGTTTGCGCCGTGGTCGGAGAAGTTTGCTTCGCCCGCTGCATACAAGCCAGGGATGCTGGTCATCAGTTCGTAGTCAACCCACAAGCCACCCATGGTGTAGTGCGATGCAGGATAAATGCGCATAGGAATGTCATAAGGATTCTCTCCGGCAATGCGCTCGTACATGTCGAATAGGTTGCCGTAGCGCTCTTTCACCACATCTATGCCCAAGCGCGCAATTGCATCGGCGAAGTCGAGATACACACCATTTTTCAGTGGCCCTACACCCTGACCTTTATCTACCAAACGCTTTGCCGCGCGAGAAGAAATATCTCGCGGTGCCAAGTTCCCAAACGATGGGTACAGGCGCTCAAGGTAGTAATCGCGATCTTCTTCAGGAATATCGGCAACCCTGCGACTCTCATCGGGACTCTTCGGTACCCAAACACGACCGTCGTTACGCAGTGACTCCGACATGAGTGTGAGCTTCGACTGAAACTCATCGCTCTGCGGAATACACGTTGGGTGAATTTGCGTGTAACAAGGGTTAGCGAAATATGCACCCTTACGGTGTGCGCGCCAGGCAGCAGTGACGTTGCACGACATTGCATTTGTCGACAAGAAAAATGCGTTTCCGTAACCACCAGTTGCCATGACCACAGCATGCGCTGCGTGTGAAGTAACTTCTCCGGTTATCAAGTCGCGCACAACAATTCCGGCTGCACGCCCTTCTACTGTGACCACATCAACTAATTCAGTGCGATTAAACAGGCGCACACCACCCAAACCAATTTGTCGTGCAAGTTGCTGATACGCACCCAGTAACAACTGCTGACCAGTTTGACCACGAGCGTAAAAAGTTCTGCTTACTTGAGCACCACCAAATGAGCGGTTATCGAGAAGGCCACCGTATTCACGAGCAAATGGAACACCTTGGGCCACCATCTGGTCGATGATGTTGACCGATACTTCCGCCAAGCGATGCACGTTTGCTTCGCGCGAACGGAAGTCGCCACCTTTAATGGTGTCGTGGAACAAGCGATGCACGCTGTCTCCGTCGCCTTGGTAGTTCTTCGCAGCGTTAATGCCACCTTGTGCAGCAATGGAGTGCGCACGACGAGGTGAGTCGTGAAAAGTAAATGCGTCTACTTGGTAACCAAGCTCTGCGAGCGTTGCCGCTGCAGATGCTCCGGCAAGACCGGTTCCCACCACAATCACTTTGAATTTGCGCTTGTTGTTGGGGTTCACCAACTTCACATCTTCTTTGTACGAGGACCACTTGTCACCAAGTGGGCCGGCAGGGATTTTTGAGTTCAATTGTGTGCTCATGATTTTTCCTTTGTCCTGCTCTCTCAGCCGCCCACGATGCCGGCAAGCACCGCAACGGGGAATGAAACATTTCCTACAACAACGATGGTTGCAATTCCTGCTGCAATTGAACGTCGCCATTCATTAAAACGCGGTCTATTCCAGCCCATCGACTGAAAAAGGCTCCATACTCCGTGAAAGAGATGGATTCCTAACATGATGTTGGCCGCGATATAAAACAATGCAACTGGCCAGCGTTCGAAACTGCGCACCACATTGTCGTAGACATCGGCCTTAACGAACTCGCCATCGGCTCCGACGGTGTTGACTACGCCCCATGTGAGATCGAGTAAATGCCAAGTAACAAACAAAATCACCGTGACACCGGTGTAGCGCATTGAGCGGCTTGCAAAACTTGCGACTTGATAGTCACGCTCACTTTGGTACTTCACTGGGCGCGCTTTGTGATTTAGCTGTGTTAATGAATACGCAGCATGGATGTGTAACGCAACCATGGTGAGCAACCCACCGCGCAACAGCCACAACACAACGCCTTTTGGCGCTATGGGATAAAGCAATTCTTTGAGGAACTCTGCGTAGTGGTCGAGATCTGACTGGCCGTAATACATCTTCAAGTTGCCAATCATGTGGAACACCACAAAACCGATGAGAGCAATTCCGGTGAGTGCCATGACGTACTTTTTGCCCACAGCTGTGCTGTAGAGGTCGAGTAAAAACGGACGACGCTTCTTTTTCGCTACAGCGGTGCCCGTCACGGGTCCACGCTGTGATTCGAGTACTTGTGCCATCGAGACGTACCTTTCAAAAAAACTCGCCCGGAAAGCCGAGAAGAGCCATTGCGTTGAAAACGGTAGCCCCCACGACCCGCTCAAGTGAACTTCTTCAAAGAGGGCGACACAATTCACGCCGTCTTTGTTACCCATTAGTAACAATGAGGGACTGTTTTGTGACCATATTCGCCCTGAGGTGGGTGAGTTACCTACACTCTCAAGGTCGGAAACAAACCCTGGGGAAGGTTCGCCTTACCCCCCCATACGAAAGGTCACCCCACGTGACAGGACTTCTCGCATCTGAAGGCGGTTGGCAGGAATTCACACTGCAAGGCGGAGAGTGGCTCATTTTGCTTCTTTCTGCTTTGTCAGCACTACTTGCCATCGCAGTTGGTTTTTATCTCATGAAATCGGTACTTGCCGAAGATGAAGGTACGCCAAAAATGAAAGAAATTGCTTTGTTGATTCAAGAAGGCGCATGGGCATACCTCAAGCGTCAGTTTCGCACCATTGCAATCATCCTTGTTCCCGTTGCCATCGTGGTGTTTCTCACCTCGGTATCAATTGAGAACGCAGACGGTGTTGAAAAACTGAGCTACATGGCTTCAGGTACCTTCCGCACCATCTCATTCATCCTCGGATGTTTTGCATCTGGTCTTACTGGCTATATCGGTATGACCTTGGCAACTCGAGGCAACGTGCGAACAGCAGCTGCTGCGTTAACTGGCTCCATGCCAAAAGCATTGCAAATTGCTTTCCGCACTGGCGGTATTGCAGGAATGTTCACCGTTGGTCTCGGACTTCTCGGTGCAACACTCATCATTGCAGTATTCCAAAACACATCATCAGCAATGCTCATCGGCTTTGGTTTTGGTGGATCACTCCTTGCACTCTTCTTGCGCGTAGGTGGCGGAATCTTCACTAAGGCTGCCGACGTAGGTGCAGACCTTGTGGGCAAAGTTGAAGCAGGCATTCCCGAAGACGACCCACGTAACCCGGCCACAATTGCCGACAACGTAGGCGACAACGTAGGCGACTGTGCCGGTATGGCTGCCGACTTGTTTGAAAGCTACGAAGTAACACTTGTTGCATCCATCATCTTGGGTGTTGCAGCGTTCAAGTCGGTCGACATGAACCCAGCACTCGGCTTGGTATTCCCACTCGCCGCACGTGCCATTGGTGTCATTGCATCAATCGCTGGCATCTTTGCCGTCAAAGCTAAAGAAGGCGAAACCAATGCTTTGAAGCCAATTAACCGTGGCTTTTTAACTGCTGGAATTATCACCGTTATCGGAACACTTCTCCTTGCACTTGGCTACGTAGGCAACGAATCAACAGTGATGTCGAATGTAGGTTGGCGCGTCTTTGGCGCAGTACTCATTGGGCTCGTACTTGCTCAAGCAGTAAGTCGTCTCACCGAGTACTACACCGGAACCGAATACGGTCCAGTGCAAGAAATTGCTGAAGCAACCCAAACTGGCCCGGCAACTGTTGTTCTTGCAGGAACTGCGTCGGGTCTTGAGTCGTCGGTGTATGCAGCAATTGCAATTGCACTTTCACTTGCTGGCACATTGATGCTTGGCGGCGGCAACTTGCAGTTCTCGCTTTACCTTGTTGCTTTGTGTGGCATGGGAATGCTCGCCACCACTGGTGTCATTGTTTCGGAAGATACGTTCGGCCCTGTTTCAGACAACGCCGCAGGTATTGCTGAAATGAGCGGCGAGTTCCATGGTGAACCGCAACGCATCATGGTGAGCCTCGATGCTGTTGGTAACACAACAAAAGCGGTAACAAAAGGCTTCGCAATTGGCTCTGCTGTTATTGCAGCTGTTGCACTGTTTGCGTCGTACATTGAAACCATTGCTGGTGAACTTGGGCTTCGCTACAGCGAAGGAAACCTTGCGCTCTACGGCAAGACAACTGAATACATCGGTGAGCGTCTTGAAGGCAGTGACGTATTCAAAGCGATTGAAACGCAAATTAACGTTGCCGACGTGAAGACCTTTATTGGTCTCCTCATTGGCGGCTCGGTTGCATTCCTTTTCTCTGCACTTGCTATTCGCGCCGTTGGCCGTACTGCTGGTGTAGTTGTACAAGAAGTGCGCAACCAGTTTGCAGATGGCGGCATTATGGCGGGAACCAAAAAGCCCGACTACGGCCCAGTCATTGACATTTGTACAGCAGCATCATTGCGTGAGCTCACCACTCCTGCACTTCTTGCAGTACTCACCCCAGTCATTGTTGGATTTGGCATTAACTACACCGCTCTTGGTGCATTCCTTGCAGCAGTAATTGTGACCGGCCAGCTCATGGCGAACTACCTCAGCAATGCTGGTGGTGCATGGGACAATGCCAAGAAGTACATCGAAGACGGACACCATGGTGGCAAGGGCAGCGATGCTCACAAAGCTGCAGTTATTGGCGACACTGTTGGTGACCCATTCAAAGACACAGCTGGTCCTGCATTGAACCCGCTCATCAAGGTAATGAACTTGGTATCTCTCCTTGTTTTGCCAGCTGTCATCAGCTTGCGCGACAACGACGGTGCACGATTTGCTATTGCAGGTGCAGCGCTCATCATCTTGATTGGTGCACTCGCCTTTTCAAGTCGTAAAGCACCATCACTTGTTAGCTCACCTGTAGCTAAGTAATTCCGAACTACGCAATACCATGCTCGCCCTCTTCAACATTCAAAACTGGTTGGAGAGCGGCGGGCTGGTACTGCTCGGATTAATCGTTTTTGCAGAATCTGGTTTACTCATCGGATTCTTTTTGCCCGGCGACTCACTGTTATTTATTGCGGGGTTTTTGTCGTCAAGTGCAGGAAGCAATGTTCTTCCCCCACTCCCCTTGGTTGCTCTCGTCACCACACTGTGCGCCATTGCTGGTGACCAAGTCGGCTATTGGTTTGGCCATCGCGTGGGGCCAGCATTATTTGACCGTCCAAAGTCGCGTGTTTTTAATCCTAAAAATGTCGAGAAGGCTCACGCCTTTCTAGAAAAATATGGCGCCAAGACAATTGTTCTCGCGCGCTTTGTTCCTGTAGTGCGCACCTTTGCTCCCATTGTTGCCGGTGTGGGAAAAATGAACTACCGCACATTCGTTCTCTACAACATCATCGGCGGTGTCGTTTGGGGTGGAGGCGTTACCACTCTTGGTTATTTCCTCGGCGAAGTGAACTTCGTCAAAGAGAACATTGAAATAGCCAGCCTTGCCATTGTGGCACTCTCCATTGCCCCTATTGCCGTTGAATTTATTCGCCACCGGCGCACGTCACACCAGAAGTAAGACTCATGAGTACTGTTCGCTACCTCAGCCTCGACTGGATTGAAGCAATTGGCACACGTGCTGCAGAAAATGCGCATCTACAGTCACTCGGCTCCACCTTGAACATTGGTATTACCCAAATGGTCAGCGACGGCCCGGAAGACACCGTCTTGTACCACCTTCAAGTAAGAGACAACGCAATCACATTTGGTGCCGGCCCAGCCGACCCAGAACATGTGCGTCTTGAACAAGAATGGGAAACTGCCGTTGCGGTAGCAACTGGTGAAATGGCTGCCGAAGATGCATTCATAACTGGTGCAATACGTATTGGAGGTGACGCACAAATGCTTCTGCACAGCCAAGAAATTTTTGCGGCGCTCGACCCCATCTTCGAAGAAGTAGCGCAAATCACCGTTTACAAATAACTGCCCGACTTCAATGCAAGATACGTTGCCTCGGCATTATTTTCCTCAACTTGTACAGCATCATCGGCAAGCGGGTTCACCCACACGGCCACAATGAGTGCAAGGTCATGTAAATCATTTGTACCAAAGACGCCGTTGTCGCGCGCTTTTTGCACACCCCGCGCCACACCACGTTGAGCAGCACCCCAGGTGAGATCACCGTGATGCTCGGTTTCAATGGTTGCCTTGTTCACAAAAAGCGTCATTGGCTGCAACGGTTGATTTGGTGCAGCAACCGCCACAAAACGCGTATGCCCAACACTTGGAGTTGCTAAACCAGTTGCCCACGCTGTTCCTACTGCGCCCTCCCTGTCGCCAAGCACTGTGTTGATATGTGCGGCGGTAGTTCCTTCTCCGACAAATGATTCTCCGTATTCAGATTTCATTGGGGCAACCTTCCGTATCGCGAGAGCTTCAATTCATCTGACGAATCGGTACCACTCTTTGTGTCGTACGCCAACAGTGCAACAATGCGCAAAGTGTTGCCCTCAACAGGAGTCACCTTATGCAATGATGTGCGGCCGTTAAAAATCATCAGCGTGCCTGCATGCATTGGTTCTACACGAATACGGTCATGTGCGTTGCCCAACAACACGCTTTGCACACCGTCATAATTTTCATCGGTTGCCGTGCGAAGTTTTTGTGCGTTTTCAAATTTCCCACCAGCCTGCGAAGGTTGCAATGCAAGTGACACCACGAAGTCGGTCATATCGAAATGCCAACCCAATTGGTCACCTTCACTCATGACGGCAAGATTCAATGCACCAAAAGGGTCTGCGTACCGGTGAAGCTTTTCTTGCCCAAGGACACTGGCAATAAAACTCATGAGTTCCTCAGACTCATACAGTTCACGCACCACATGACCTGCAGGAATGTGGTCATAGGCAATCACTTCCACTGCAGACGACTGCACAGTACGGCGGGGGTGGCCAACAGGAAATGAGTCGTCTGGAGTGCTTAAATACGCGGTTTTATGAGACTCCGAGCGATGCGCCAGCGCAATGAGTTCTTCGGCTTCTGCCACCATACGCAGAACTACATCGCTCGAAATAAAGTCTGGCAATACCACTACGCCATCACGCTGAAACATTTCGCGTAATTGCGTAATGGTCTGAAAATCAGAAAGCGGCCACTCGCTGGTATTCACGAGGGCCGCTACTGACATTGTAAATATTTTCTCTTGTACTAAATCAGCCCAAGTTCACGAACTGCGTCGCGCTCTTCAACAAGCTCTGCAACCGATGCATCAATTTTGCCTCGGCTGTATGCATCGATGTCGAGACCCTGAACAATTTTGTATTCACCGTTCTTACATACACATGGGAAAGACGAAATGAGTCCTTCAGGTACACCATATGAACCATCGGAGGGAACCGCCATTGAGACCCAATCACCTTCTGGTGTATCGGTAGCCCATGAGCGAACATGATCGATAGCTGCATTTGCCGCCGAGGCTGCCGACGACAAACCGCGAGCCTTAATAATGGCAGCGCCACGCTTGGCAACGGTGGGAATAAAAGTTTCGTCGAGCCATTGTTGGTCGTTCACTGCTGCTGCTGCATTTTTGCCGTCAACTTCGCAATGGAAAAGATCGGGGTACTGAGTAGTGGAGTGGTTGCCCCAAATGGTCATCTTTTTAATAGATGACACTGGGCGATTGAGTTTTGCTGCCAACTGCGAAATAGCGCGGTTGTGGTCGAGGCGGGTCATTGCTGTGAACTGACCTGGGTTCATTCCCTTTGCGTTATTCATTGCAATGAGAGCATTGGTGTTTGCGGGGTTGCCCACCACAAGCACTTTGATGTTCTTTTTTGCATTCGCAGCAATTGCTTGGCCTTGTGGTTTGAAGATGCCACCGTTTGCCGACAACAAGTCGGCTCGCTCCATGCCGTCTTTGCGAGGCATTGCACCAACAAGCATGGCTACATCGGCATCGCCGAAAGCAACGTCACCCGAATCGGTACACACCACTTGCTGGAGAAGCGGGAATGCGCAATCTTCGAGTTCCATTTTGACGCCCTCTAGTGCGCCAAGTGCTGGGGTAATTTCAAGCAACTGCAAAATGATGGGTGTGTTTGGTCCCAACATTGCGCCAGATGCGATACGGAATAAAAGGCTGTAGCCAATTTGGCCTGCTGCGCCGGTAACGGCGACTCGTACGGGGGTTGTCATAGACCTCTATCGTAGGTCGCACGTGCCCGCCACCCAAGCCGAAGCGATACAAGCTATTTCACGGAGGTGGTGGTTGCCCGCTGGGCAACTGAGGAGGTAGTGCTTGAGGTGCTCGTCGTTTGCCCCGGTGCCGTTAAGACCGCTTCTTCGAACTGCGGCCCAGGACGTCCTAAAGCCTCCATGATGAGCGCGGTGTACTTGCGCTGACCCATAGGGCGCAGGTGCGTGAGGTCGTCGTAGAGCCATTTGGGATGCTCTGTGGCGTACTTCTTCCAATCGACGATCTGCACATTGGGGTAACGCTCGGGCAATGCGCGAATGAGGCGGTTGTTTGATGCCTCCCAGCCTTTTCCAGGTACTGCGTTCGTGAGTACCACCACCCGGGGAACATCGGCCAACACGCTCACAATGCTGTCAATTGTTTCTTGTGACGTGCCGCTATTGGTGCCCAAGTGAATGACCACAGCACTGCCGAGAGCGTTAATAGATTTCACGTAGTTCACAATTGGCAAGGCGGCTTTAAAAGCGCGGCTCTTTTGCGCATCGACCGTCACCCCATATTTTGTCATTTCTGGCGCAGCACCCAGCATGACAGAGTCGCCAATTGCCAAAATATCGATCCGTTCAGCCGGCACTGTTGTTGGCGCAACGGTTGAAGTTGTTACTTGACCGGCGACGGAACTTGTGGGAATAGTTGATGGCACGGTGGTGGGCATGAGGTTGGTAATGAAACCATCAGCATCGACCAAGCTTTGACTAATTGCATCGAGTTCAATTTTTGCTGTTGACAAATTTGCAATGGCAAAAACTGGAGCGAGAGAAAGCACTACTCCAATGCTCACCATTTTTCGCCGATGCAATTGGCGCTCCGGAGTAGGCGCTCCGCGCCATGTGCGCAACCAGACACCAAGTTTCCCTTTTCTGATAGGAGTCTCGATGAATCGATAAGACGCTTCGGTAATGAGCAACGTACAGGCCATCAAAAATGTAAAACGGCCCCAACTCAGTGCGTTACCGGCAACTTGGCGAGAAATTTGAAAAATAGGCCAGTGATATAGGTACAAACCATACGAGCGAACACCAAGCCAAACAAAAACTTTATTTCCTAAAACAACTCTTCCAAGAAAAGTTGAAGGATGCGTTACTGCGGCAATAACTGCAACCGTTGCCAACGCCACAAGGAAGAAGCCGCCACGATACAAAAGGTCATAACCATGACTTCCTGTTTCTGCTCCAGTGACCACGTTGGTAAAGCGCCATGCCATGAATGCAAGCGAAACCAAGCCAAGGACCCCAACTACATCGACAAGTGCTGATCGTTGAGCAATACGCGCCTGAGAGATATACCACGGACGCCACCACACACCAAGTGCACCACCAAGGAACAATCCGCTCGCTCGAGTGATGGTAGACAGGTACACAAAATCAATGCGAGCCACATCGCGACCAAGAAACGTAAAGTACTGATTCGCTGTATCGGTTGCGTTGGAAATTGGCCCGGTGCGATACATGACCGCAGTTAATACTGCAATACCCACTGCAGAGAGAAAAAAACATAAACCAATAAGTGGCAGTCGACGGCGTGACAATTTCAGTAGCACAAACATCAGAAGCGGCCATATCAAATAAAACTGCTCTTCAACTGCAAGCGACCACAGATGGCGCAGAGGCGCAAAAGCAAAAGCACTGAAATAAGAGCTACCGGTATGAATTTGGAACCAATTGGAAATGTAGAAAAAACCAGCGAGCACGTCACCGCGCAGCGTTCCTAACTCATTGCGTTTAAACAACGAAACATAAACAGTGATACCTACGAGTAGTGTCCATAACGCTGGTAACAAGCGACGTGCGCGACGTAGCCAAAATTCACGCAAATTAATGGTGCCCGTGCGCTGCGATTCGGCAACTAAAAGAAGCGTGATGAGATAACCACTAATCACAAAAAATACTTCGACGCCCAAGAATCCACCCTCTAACCAAGAGTGGTTTGCATGATAGAAAATGACCGCAATGACGGCGACCGCGCGCAACCCGTCGAGCCCTGGCAAATAGGGCACTACTGCTGGCGTACGCGAGCCTCCCGCGGAATCAGGTGGCAGACGAGACAACCGGTAACCCCAAGTTTGCATAGATCTCACGCGTCGCACTCGACCGATTCAACGTATAAAAATGCAACCCTGGTGCACCCGCATCGAGCAATTGGGCGCACAACTCAGTTGCTGCTTCTACTCCAATACGCCGTACTTCTTCTGGGTCATCTACTTTGGCGAGCCGATGAGCTAACTCTTGTGGGAAAGCCGCCCCCGACATTTCTGCCATGCGTTGTACTTGACTTTTGTTGGTCACAGGCATAATGCCCGGAATGATGGGCTTATTAATTCCGAGTGCCGTAAGTTCTTCAACAAGGCGCACATAGTGTTCTACTTCAAAGAAAAATTGGGTAATGGCGAAGTCGGCCGTCTGTAGTTTTTCTGCCAAAAATTTGCGGTCATCGCTGCGTGATGTACTACGCGGATGCACTTCTGGGTGTGCGGCAACGCCAATGCTGAACTGACCAGCTGCTTGTAACTCATTGACGAGATCGGAGGCAAAGCGATAGTCGCTCGGGCGCACGTCGGCAGGGTCAGTTGGTGGGTCTCCACCAAGAGCGAGAATGTTTTCAACACCTGCGTCTGTATATGACTGAAGGATTTCTGCAATATCGCCACGCGTATGGCCGACACAGGTGAGATGCGCCATCGGCGAAATAGATGTTTCGCGACGCATCCACGTAACGAGATCGCGAGTCCGTTCGCGGGTACTTCCACCAGCACCATAAGTAACCGACACAAAACTGGGATGCAAAGTTTCTAATTCCGCAATTGTTCGACCTAAAGATAATTGCGCAGCGTCGGTCTTTGGCGGGAAGAACTCAAAAGAGAATGTACGACCACGAGCGAGGAGTTCCGTAATGCGGGCCATCGCAATAGTTTAGTGACGGAAGTGGCGTGTACCAGTGAAGAGGAGCACAATGCCATGTTCATTTGCTGCGGCAATGACTTCCTCATCGCGAACACTGCCCCCTGGCTCGACAA
>Ga0209356_1000854_pt1 | contig 12104 bp, 11 predicted proteins | sample LauGreFaBDMM15SN_2_FD_188213 | JGI IMG/M metagenome (GOLD analysis project Ga0209356, IMG submission 188213) | Freshwater lake microbial communities from Lake Michigan, USA - Fa13.BD.MM15.SN (SPAdes) (version 2) | ecosystem: Environmental > Aquatic > Freshwater > Lake | place: Lake Michigan, USA...
GTATCTCACCACGGGATAAAGCGATATTTGCTGCTGTTAAACGATTACATGAATCAAATCCTATGTTGGGTTTAAGGGGTGTGCGGCTTGGAATATTAATTCCTGAGTTATTTAAGATGCAGGTAAGGGCGTTGGTGCTGGCAAGTATTGAGGTTAAAAAGGCAGGCTTTGATCCCCGACCTGAAATCATGATTCCGTTGGTGGCAAGTCAGCGTGAGCTGCTTTATTTAAGACAAGGATTAGAAAGTGAGATTAAAAAAACCTTAGCTGGAAATAATATTGCTATCCCAATTGGCACCATGATTGAAACTCCAAGGGCAGCAATTACCGCCACCAGAATTGCTGATTACGCAGACTTTTTCTCATTTGGCACAAATGATCTCACCCAACTCACCTGGGCATTTAGCAGAGATGATGTGGAGTCAACATTCTTACCAAGATATCTAGATCTTGAGTTGTTGCCCTTTAATCCTTTTGAATCACTTGATCAAGATGGTGTGGGGCTGTTGGTGAAGATTGCCAGAGATCAAGCCAGAGCTGTACGTGCAGATTTTAAGTTGGGTGTATGTGGTGAACATGGTGGAGATCCTAGAAGTATTCACTTCTTCCATAATCTAAATCTTGATTATGTCTCCTGCTCACCATTTAGAGTGCCAGTAGCAAGACTTGAATCTGGTAGAGCAAAGTTGCTTAAGAGTTAAAAGCTGTCTGCGCCTTATCTAAACCATTTATCACCAAAGAGTTGATTGCCTGCGCACCTTTTTGGATAAATTGATCAATATCTTTACGCTCATCTTTACTAAAGGGTTTTAAAACAAAATCTGCAGGATCTTGCTCCCCGATTGGACGGCCAATACCCATCCGAATTCGATAGTAATCCGCAGTAGAAAATGAATCAGTTAATGATTTCAGGCCGTTATGGCCATTATCCCCACCGCCTTGTTTTATTCGAAGTGCGTTAAAGGGCAGATCAAGTTCGTCGTGAATCGCAATAACCTTTTCAATATCAATTTTATAAAAATCTAATAAGGCTTTTGCCGGCCCACCAGTTTCATTCATAAATCCACGGGATTTGGCTAAAACCAATTGCTGATCACCACACCTAACCTCACAGATCTGCATGCGAGATTTATGGGCAGAAAACTTTTGATTATTGGCTAAATTAGCTAAGACAAGTTGGCCAATATTATGCCGAGTCTTTTCATACTCGGCGCCAGGATTTCCTAAGCCAATTACCAACCAACGATCAGCCATAAGTTAAGGCTAGTCCTTAATTACTTCTTCTTGTCTTTCTTATCATCCTTCTTATCTGCCTCAGCAGCAGGAGCAGCAGCTGTTGCAGCAGCATCACCTTCGGCAGCAGGAGCAGCACCGGCTTCACCCTCAACAGGGGCAGCAACCACAACCTCTTCCTCAGCAGCCTTAACAGAAAGGTGAACAACACTCATCTTAGGATCGCTAATTAACTTAACGCCATCAGGAATTACTACATCGGCTGCATATCTTGAATCACCAGCAACCATGCCCTCCATGCTTAACATTAAGAAGGCTGGGATGTTAGTTACATCTACTTCAACCTCAATAGAGTTATTAGTGTGTTCCAAAATTCCATCTTGGTCATACTTACCTTCAGTATGTACTGGAACAGAGACAACAACTCGCTCACCACGGCGGACAATTACTAAATCAATATGCTCAAGCAGTCCAGTTAGTGGATCACGGCTAACAGATTTAGGAAGTGTTAACTCTGTGTGATCATCTAATACAACATCAATCAAAACGTTTGAGGTTTTTAAGGCAACACCAAGCTCACGTGAAGGCAGTGCAACATGTTGTGGCTTCTCACCATGACCATAAATAACCGCCGGTATAAATCCATCACGGCGTGCTCTACGAGATGCACCTTTGCCAAACTCAGTTCGACGTGCACCTTTTATTGAAATCTCAGCCACTTTTTTCTTCTCCCTCGATAACGGTTTAATCCCTCGCGGTGTAAGGGGAGAGGTTAGCGAAAGGCAAAGAAAAGGACAAATCAAGGCGAAGGTTGGCTGCTTTTGCTACCAGCTTTGGGCAATTATCTGATGGTAGATTAGAAGTATGAATGAAAAAGAGCTAATAAGTATTTGGAACCAACAACGAAGCATCCGGGTTAAATCCCAACTTGCTCCCACGATATTACTCTCGGTTGTCTTAGCCCTAGCAGCAACTGGAAACCTTAATCAAAGTAGCAACTCAACCCTGAAGCTGTTTGTGATCGGCTTAGTTGCATCCGGTGGTGTTTTCTCAGTTACTGCGATGGTGGCCGCCATCAGAGATAGCCTTGCGGTTATTGATGCCTTAAAAGATATTAAATCACTATCACCAATAGGTAAGGCAATTAAGAGTTCTGCTGATCAACTTAAAGTTGTCGGGGCTCTGTATATGGCTATGAGCACCTTTAACTTTGCCGTACTTGTTATTTATCTCTAACCAAAGGCTTATCTCAAAGCGCTTCAGCTCTGGGCAAAGCATTGGTAGTTGAGTATGGTTAATAGATGAAATTTCTTGATTGGCTAGCAAATGTGATCTTTGGTAAGCGGATTGAGTTATATGACGCCGAAACTGATAGCCCGATCCATAAACTTCGATTAAGAACTCGTAATAAAAATACCGATGATCCATATGGTTTAAATGGATAACACCCTTTACTCACCAAAGGATTTAGATCTTTTAAACAAGTAGGTATTTTATCGATAGGTTTATCTAATGATTGGATCCCTTGCCTTAGTTGGCTCTGGTGAGTATTTACCAGCAATGTCAGAGTTTGAAAGATCTTTAATTGATGATGGTGTTAAAAATGGTAAGCAACCAGTTTATATTCAGATCCCAACTGCTGCTGGCCAAGAAAGTGAAGCTCGCCTTAAATATTGGCAAGATCTGGGGCAAAGGGCTGCTGATTCAATTGGTGTGAAATCTATATTTCTACCAATCTTTACTAGAGATGATGCCAACAACCAAGAGTTTGCAGATCAAATCAATAACGCAGCACTTATCTATTTATCTGGTGGAGATCCACATTATTTAGCCAAAACTTTAAGTAATACCAAACTCTGGACTGCGATATCAGAAAACTGGCAAACAGGTTCTTCTTTGGCAGGTTGTAGTGCTGGCGCAATGGTTTTATCATCACATATTCCAAATTTTAGAGTTAGTAAGGGGGATGCAACACCGGGATTAAATCTAATCCCAAATATAAGAGTAATCCCCCACTTTAATAAGTTTTTTAGATGGATCCCAGAAAGTGCGGCAAAGGTAGTAATGAATGTGCCGCAAGGGGGGATATTAATTGGCATAGATGAGTTAACTGCTTTGGTTAAAAGAAGTGGTGATGATTTTTGGAAAGCTTCTGGCCTGGGAAAGGTTCATTTCCTAAAAGGAGTTCCTGATCAACAATTACTAGATGGTCAAATAATCAAATTTTAGTACTCAGCGATCAAAAACTCAGCTTCGTATACTTTGAACTATTTGCTTTTGCTTGAGCTATTTTTGGCAAGCACAAGTATTATTAAGATCGCCAATATAACGATGATTGCTTTCATGAAAAAAGTCTACCTGCCAAAATCCACTAATGCTGCACTTAGAAATCATTACTGGTGCGCCCGTAGGGATTCGAACCCCAAACCTTCTGATCCGAAGTCAGATGCTCTATCCAGTTGAGCTACGGGCGCAAGTTTATTTATTTGAATCTGGGTATTAGCTATGCCCATCAAAAAGACTTGTTACTGAGCCATCCTCAAATACCTCTTTGATGGCACGGGCAAGTAATGGTGCGATAGATAAGACGGTTAGGTTATCAAATCTATTCTCCTCCGCAATTGGCAGCGTATTTGTTACTACCACCTCAGAGACCCTTGATTTCTTTAATCTATCAATCGCAGGGCCTGAGAGAACTGCGTGGGTAGCAGCAATAATTACATCCTTTGCGCCATCTTCAATTAAAGCATCAACTGCTTTAGTAACTGTTCCAGCAGTATCGATCATGTCATCAATCACCACGCAGGTCATGCCCTTAACATCACCAACTACTTTGCCGGTGGTGGCCTCATTTGGCACCTTTGGATCACGAGTTTTATGAATAAAGGCGATACTGCAGCCACCAAGTAGCTCACTCCATCGCTCTGCCACTCTTACTCGACCTGAGTCTGGTGAAACAATAACTAAGTTTTTACGATCGACCTTGCTACCAACATAATTTGCCAAAAGAGGCAGTGCGAAGAGGTGATCAACTGGACCATCAAAGAATCCTTGAATCTGTGAGGTGTGAAGATCTACACACATTAAACGATCTGCCCCTGCAGTCTTAAATAAATCTGCCATTAATCTTGCTGAAATCGGTTCACGTCCTCGATGTTTTTTATCTTGCCGGGCATAACCATAAAAAGGAAGTACTACGGTAATTCGTTTTGCAGATGCACGTTTGAGCGCATCGACCATAATTAGCTGCTCCATGATCTGCTTATTTATTGGGGCAGCATGGCTTTGTAATACAAACGCGTCAGAGCCGCGCACACTTTCTTCAAATCTAATAAAGATCTCACCATTGGCAAAGTCATAAGCTGATGTTGGAGTGATTGGGATGCCAAGCTCTGCTGCAACCGCATCGGCTAACTCAGGATAGGCACGACCGGTAAATAATCGCAGAGATTTTTCGGAGGTTAAGCGAATTTCGTTCAGTTTAGCTTCCCCCTCGCTGTGGTGGATCTGGCTTAACTCTACTAGAGGTTAATCACTCTTTTGCACCAGCTTTTTTTGCAGCCGCTGCTGATTTACTATTTCCTCGCTTGCGTAATACCCAGCCCAAGATATTGACCTGCTTGGCACGGCCAATTCCGATCGCACCTGGCGGCACATCCTCATTTATCACTGATCCGGCTGCGGTATAGGCACCATCACCAACTGTTACCGGTGCTACCAACATGGTGTCACTACCAATTCGCACATGATCACCAACCTTAGTTTTATGCTTCTCTTCACCATCATAATTAACAAAGACAGTGGCAGCGCCAATATTGCTTTCATCACCGATCTGAGCATCACCCACATATGACAGATGTGCAACCTTTGAACCTCGTCCTACAGTTGAGTTTTTAATCTCCACAAAGGCACCTGCCTTACTCTCATCTTTTAATACACTTCCCTTACGTAGATAAGTAAAAGGCCCAATCTTCACACCTTTGCCAATCTTTGAATCGGTGCAATGAGATTCAATCACCTTAGCCCCCTCACCTACTGTGCAGGAATCTAAAGTGGTACGAGGACCAATTACAGCTGCTGATTTTATTTTTGTCTTACCCGTAATCACAGTTCCAGGGTAAATAAGTACATCCTCATCAATCTCAACCCCAGCATCTATCCAGGTGGTAGTTGGATCAATGATGCTTACTCCGTTTTGCATGTGTAAGTAATTAATTCGATCGCGCATTATCGCTTGGCACTCTGCCAACTGAGTGCGATCATTTACTCCCAAAGTTTCGGTGTAATCGTTGGAGAGTATTGCGTAGGGTCTATCTCCTGCTTTATTTATCAACTCAATAACATCGGTCAGATAGAGCTCCTTTTGAGAGTTATCACTGCGCAGTTGGTTGATTACATTTCTTATTACTGGTAATTCAAATAGGTAGACGCCAGTGTTGATCTCATCAATATCTCTCTCTGATTCACTCGCATCTTTTTCTTCAATAATTTTTGTGATCACACCATCATCACCTCTCATAATCCGCCCATATCCAGTTGGATCTGGCAGCAGCGCAGTTAATACTGATGCGCTGTTTTTCTCACTCTGGTGGGCGTTAATAAACTCCTGCAAAGTTTGGGTGGTAAGCAAGGGTGTATCAGCGGCCAAAATCAACACTGTGCCATTGCCTTTGTATTCAGCCAACGCCAGGGCTGCGGCTGCGCCAGTGCCATTTCTTTTTTCTTGGAAGACTGTATTTGCAGATGGATAGATCGCACTTATGTGTTCAATTACTGCATCTTTCTGGGCACCAACGACCACTATTAATTTTTTGGGAGCAACGGCTTCAACTGCTGTGAGTAAATTTTCAATTACAGTTCGACCAGCAATCTTGTGAAGTACTTTTGGAGTCTTTGATTTCATCCGCTTGCTCTCACCTGCAGCAAGAACAATGGCAAGTGATAAGTTGCTCATCAGTTACCCCCTCTTTTTCTTGGTGGCTCCGCCACCAGGTATCGATCCTGGACCCTGAGCTTCAAAGGCTCATGTGCTAGCCACTACACAATGGCGGAACCTGAATTATCCCTTATAACTGGGTAAATCAAAAACTTTCAACAATTCGAGCCCCAGCAACTGCTCCAGTTGCTCGCACCACCGATGAAACTACCCCGCTGCCACTTAATGCAACGGTTAAATCCATTGCATGCTCATCATCAGATACTAAAAATGCAACAGTTGGTCCAGAGCCAGAGATGACACCGCCAAGTGCGCCGTAATCATTTCCAACATCTAAAACCAATCTAAGTGCAGGACGCAGTGAACATGCAGCAGCTTGTAAATCATTAATTAATGACTTACCCAATGCCTTCGCATCTGCGGCCCTTAGTGCCTGCATTAATGGTTCACTAACTGAAGGAGTTGCAATCGATAAGCCCTCTCGAAGTCGATCACACTCTTTATATACAGACTGAGTTGCTAATCCTTGTCCAGATAAAGCTAAGACCCAGTTATAACTTCCCTTTGCAAGTGCTGGTGTTATTTGATCACCTCGGCCAGTGCCAATTGCCACCCCACCACAAATAGAAAATGGCACATCAGCGCCAAGTTCACTTCCCAATAACTCCATCTCATCACGGGAAAGTCCTAACTCATAGAGTGAGTCAAGGCCAACTATCACACCAGCAGCATCCGCACTTCCCCCGGCCATGCCACCTGCAACTGGAATCTCTTTTTTAAGTTTAATACTCAGATCACTTGGCAGCTGATATTTTTTTATCATCAACGCCGCCGCTTTAACTGCAAGATTTGAATTATCAACTGGCACACCACTAGCTGTTTGCCCAGAAATACTGATGGTTACACCATCACCTGATTTACCACTTGCCACTGTGACATCATCAAAGAGTGAGATTGCTTGAAATACGGTAGTGACCTCATGAAAGCCATCTGCGCCAAGTGGGCCAACAGATAATTGCAGATTTACCTTCGCTGGAACTCTGGCAACTACTCCGTTGTATCTCATACCCTAGAGCGTATTGGCTAACTCAGCCGCGAGGTGAGATTGTGCTTAATTAATTGCATACCAATTTGAAAAAACTTATCAACCGCTAAATCCTCACCACGGATGGTGGGATCAATCCCAGCGCTGATTAAATTATCTTCAGCTGCGCCATCAAATAATTGATTTAAGCCAGCCCGCAGCATCTTTCGTCGTTTTGCAAAGGCGTGCTCAACTACCGTAAAAGTTGCCACTCGCTGTCCTTCATCTCCTAATGGTTTGTGGCGAATAAATCTCACCAAGGATGAATCCACATTAGGGATGGGCCAAAAGACTGATCTGCTTATCTGGCCAGCATTGCTCAGATCACTAAACCAGTTAGCTTTCACAGTTGGTGAGCCGTAATTTTTATTATTTGGCTTGGCAACTAATCTATCTGCCACCTCACTTTGCACCATCACTACCCCACTTGATATCGATGCAAACCGCTCTAAAACAGTTAATAACATCGGTACCGCCAAGTTGTAGGGAAGATTTGCCACCAAAACTGTTGGCTCAGTTGGCAGTTTATTAACACTCATTGCATCTTGATTGATCACGATAAGTTTGTTGGTATCAAAGCCATGGCTGTGTGCCGTATTAGATAATTGATCTGCCATCCGTTTATCAATCTCAATTGCGATTACTGATTTTGCTTCCTCAAGTAAGGCAAGGGTTAGTGAACCAAGTCCTGGGCCAATTTCAAGTACGGTATCTGTTGAATTTACCCCAGCCACCTTCACAATCTTTCGGCAGGTGTTGGCATCTACTACAAAGTTTTGACCAAGTTTTTTACTTGGCTTTATATTTAATTGATCAGCTAAAGCTCTGATTTGAGATGCGCCAAGTAAATTAGACATTTAAAACTTACCAAAGATTCGTTCAGCATTTTCAGAGATTGCCCCCGCTAGGTAATCAGCTGATACTCCTCGAAGATCTGCCATGACCCGCAAAGTATGTGGAATCTGGGCTGGGGTATTAAGTGCGCCCCGGTTTGGCATCGGTGCTAAAAAGGGTGAATCAGTTTCCACCAGTAATTGCTCAATTGGAACTAGCACCAGCGCCTCTCGTAATTGCTGAGCATTTTTAAATGTCACAGTACCGGCAAAGGAGAGAATGTAATTATTTGCAATACATTCTTTTGCCATCGCCGCATCCCCGGAGAAGCAATGAAAGATGCTATTTAATGGTGCTCCCTCCTCCTGCAGAGTATCTAATACCTCACGGTGAGAATCTCGATCATGGATTACTAATGCTTTCTTATGCTCTTTTGCAATTTTTATATGTTGTTTAAATGAGTACTTTTGTTTATCCCTTAACTCAGGTGGGGTGCGATAAAAATCTAATCCAGTCTCACCAATTGCCCTCACTCTGGGATGAGTGGCTAAATCTTTAATTACCTGCAAATCTTTTTCTAAATCTTCAACTACTGGTGCCTCATTTGGGTGCAGGGCAACCGCTGCCAAAACCTGACCAACAAAGCTTTCAGCACATTTCACAGACCAGATTGATTGCTCTGCGGAGTAGCCAACCTGCACAACTCGATCAATGCCAACGGAGGCTGAATCTGCTAATACCTGCTTGATCAATGGTGAATCAGCTGCGCTGTTGTGAATTAGTTCTAAGTGAGCATGTGAATCAACAGTTTTACTTTTTAAAGGATCTGGAAGTGGTGCTGGTTTTCGATCAAGATCGCGGTTATGACGATCTGCCATAAATTTACTTAACCTCTTCTAATCTTGGGAATAAGACCTCGGTCTTAACTACCTTACTACCTGCTGGCAGTTGACCCCACTTTGATACATTACCGATTTGCTGATCACCAATTTTACCTAATGAAGCAGCGCCTAAACTTTGCCAAAGTTTTTCTGTTACCTCTGGCATAACTGGGTGAAGTAAAACTGCAAGAGCGCGAAGTGACTCTGCGGTGTTATATAAAATCTGATCAAGCTCACTTTTTTTAGCTGCATCCTTTGCAACTACCCATGGGGCGGTTTCGGTGACATAACCATTAACCCGTTTACAAAAATCCATAATCGCATTTAATCCACTTTGAAAATCAAGGGAACAGATTGCAGTATCTGCAGTTTTAACTGTTTGATCCAATAGAGCTGATAAATCAGCATTTTGTGCTGTTGCTGGGATTTTGCCATCACAGTACTTTTCAATCATGGCAATTAATCTTGAAGCAAGATTTCCAAAATCATTTGCCAACTCACTTGTATAGCGAGCGGCCATATCCTCCCAAGAAAATGAGCCATCACTGCCAAAGGGAATTGCCTTCAGGAAGTAGTAGCGAAAAGCATCAACACCAAAATCTTTTGTAATATCACTTGGAGCAATTCCAGTTAATTTACTCTTAGACATCTTTTCACCACCAACTAATAGCCAGCCGTGGGCAAAGACTTTTTTAGGGAGTGCAACTCCTGCTGCCATTAACATCGCTGGCCAAATAATTGCATGAAAGCGCAAAATATCCTTACCGACAAGATGCACATCAGCCGGCCAGGTGCTGGCAAACTTCTTACCGCCATCGGTTGATTCATCATCTCCGATACCAACTGCAGTTGCATAGTTAAGAAGAGCGTCAAACCAAACATAGATAACCTGCTTTGGATCCCATGGCACTGGGATTCCCCAATCAAAAGTTGAGCGAGAGATAGATAGATCTCTAACCTCACCCTCTAAAAAGGAGATCACCTCGTTGCGAGCAGACTCTGGCTCACAAGCTGATGGATTTGATTTGTAGTGGTCTAGTAATGGTTGGGCAAACTCTGAAAGTTTAAAGAACCAATTATCTTCACTAAGCATTGCAACTGGCTTAGAGTGAATTTTACATTTACCCTCAAGTAAATCACCCGGCAGCTTAAACTCTTCACAACCAACACAGTAGGGTCCTTCAAACTTACCGGCGTAGATATAGCCAGTGTCTTTTAATTTTTGTAGAAATTTTTGCACCCGCACCGTATGGCGCTCCTCAGTGGTTCTAATAAAATCATCATGAGCAATATTTAGATTTTTCCAAACTGGTTTCCAGGCTGATTCAACTAATTTGTCACACCAATCTTGTGGTTGGGTGTTATTTGATTTAGCAGTATTTAATACCTTCTCACCATGTTCATCTGTGCCAGTTAAGAACCAAACTTCATCACCACGTTGACGATGCCACCTAGTTAATACATCACCAGCAACAGTTGTGTAGGCGTGACCAATATGAGGGGCATCATTTACATAATAAATAGGCGTGGTTAAATAAAATGATTTTTTAGCCATGATCAGATCTTATCCTCACTCTTATAAGTAACCATGGCATCAAATACAACTCGCTTTGAAACTCCACTTTGTTTAGCAACCTGGGCGATCGCCTCTTTTCGACTCTCACCAGCTGCCTCTTGTTTCAATACCATTTCAACTAAATCAGTATCGGCCACATGATTAGTAGCAGGATCAAAGCCAGATACCACAACTGTTATCTCACCTAAAATATCTTTAGATTCTGACCAAGAGATTAACTCTGAAAAACTACCCCTTACTACCTCTTCATACTGTTTGCTCATCTCTCGGCAAATTACCGCAGCTCTATCCGTTCCAAATGCTTGAGCTGCAGCGATTAATGTTTCACCAATTCGATGGGGTGCTTCAAAAAAAATAATTGTGCGCTCCTCTTTACCCAAAGATTCAAACCATTTATCTTTGGCAACTTTGGTACGGGGTGGAAAACCTTCAAAACAAAATCGATCAGTTGGTAATCCAGAGAGCAACAGCGCAGTTGTTACCGCACTTGGCCCTGGTAATACTTTTATCTGTACACCATCTCGCAACGCTGCCTGAATTAATCGATAGCCAGGATCTGAAATACCAGGTGTGCCAGCATCGGTAACAAGCAAAATATCTTTTTGTGAGTTTAAGATTGCACTCAATTCGGCAATACGCTCACTCTCATTGCCTTCAAAAAAAGAAATAACCTTAGCGTTGTGGTTGATATTTAAATCTTTACACAACCGGGCAAACTTTCGAGAATCCTCTGCTGCCACATACTTCGCACTTTCAATTGCTGAGGTGAGGTGGATGGACGCATCACGCCAATCACCAATTGGCAGGCAGGCAAGAATTAACATCTGCTAATTCTCTCAGGTTATTTCCCCTTCCACTTTCCATCTGGTCTTAGGCTGAGCCCCATGAGCACAACTCGCTTTAGGCAGATATTGCCAATTTCGATTATTACTATCTTTTCACTGATCATTCGCATTTGGCATTTAAATCTTCCTAAAGGATATATTTTTGATGAGGTTTACTACGCAAAAGATGCTAACTCACTGATTCAACATGGAGTTGAGCTAAATGAGCAAGGTGGGGCAGATTTCATAGTTCACCCACCCCTTGGTAAGTGGCTGATCGGCATCGGAATAAAAATATTTGGTAATAATGAGTTTGGTTGGCGGATTATTCCAGCTCTAGTTGGAACTGCTTGCGTGATACTTATTTATCTAATCGCACAAAGATTGTTTAATTCTATTTTCTTAAGCAGTACAGCAGCAGTACTAATGGCATTAGATGGACTCGCCTTAGTCATGTCTAGGGTGGCACTTCTTGATATTTTCTTGATCTTTTTTATATTGCTCGCTTTTTATTTTACTTTGACAAATAACCTTTGGTTAAGTGGAGTAGCAATTGGATTAGCAGGTGCTAGTAAATGGAGTGGCTTCTTTGTAATTCCACTTATTATTGCATTAACAATTAATTGGAAAAATTTTCAATTAAGCATCTTGTTGCGCCGACTCGTACAATTTATATTAACCCCACTTGGCGTTTACTTCATCACTTGGAGTGGTTGGATATTAAACAGTAATGGCT
>Ga0209356_1000855_pt1 | contig 12097 bp, 10 predicted proteins | sample LauGreFaBDMM15SN_2_FD_188213 | JGI IMG/M metagenome (GOLD analysis project Ga0209356, IMG submission 188213) | Freshwater lake microbial communities from Lake Michigan, USA - Fa13.BD.MM15.SN (SPAdes) (version 2) | ecosystem: Environmental > Aquatic > Freshwater > Lake | place: Lake Michigan, USA...
TGCCGCTGCGCCGCATGGCCTCCCGGCGCGCCTCGTCGCTCAGCAGCGCGGCAATTTCGGACAAAAGCTCCAGGTGTTTCTGGGTCGCAGCCTCGGGCACCAGCAGAAAGACCAGTAAATCGACCGGCTGGTTGTCGGGCGCATCAAAGCCAATGGCTTGTTCCAACAGAAGCACCGCAGCCAAAGGCAATTTCAGCCCCTTGATGCGTCCATGGGGCACTGCCACCCCGTTGCCCAAACCAGTGGAGCCGAGCCGCTCGCGGGAAAACAAACTGTCTGTCACCAAAGCCCGGCTGAGCCCATGCCGGGACTCAAACAAGAAACCCACCTCCTCAAATGCCCGCTTTTTACTGGCAATGTCGGTCCCGGTCAGGACCTGCTCTAAGGGAAGAATGGCGGCTAGGCGGTTCATAAAGTGGGCGGATTATGCATAGAAAAGCCGCCCATAGGGCGGCTGAAGGGGGGGAGGAGTCCGCGCCCAGGGTGGCGGGTTTACATCAGGCGCTTAGGCGCTTCGTGCTGGTGGTCCTGCAGCTTGTCCTTGTAGCGCACCACCTGGCGGTCCAACTTATCGACCAGGGCGTCCACTGCGGCGTACATGTCTTGGTGGGCCGATTGGGCGAACAAATCACCGCCTTTGACATGGATGTTGCACTCCACCTGCTGGCGGGTTTCCTTGGCCTTTTGCTTCTCGATCGACAACAGCACCTTGACGTCGACCATCTGGTCAAAATGCCGTATCACGCGGTCTAGCTTCTGGATCACGTAGTTGCGCAGTGCCGGGCTCACATCGAGGTGGTGTCCGCTAATCGTCAGATTCATACCGATTCTCCAAATCTTTCAGGTTGGAATTCCCCGGGCTGCCCCGGAGGCGCTCATGCGAAGGGAGAACAAATCCGTGCGGCCTTTCAGCCCACTGTGCGCCTATTTGCCCACCTTCACGACCCCTTTGTACCCAATTTCCCGTCACGCGCCGGTGCCATAATCTGAGGCTGCGTCACTTCCGGGAGCGAGCCCCTTGAACCCCTACCCCTTACGGTAGCTTTCACATTATTGCGGGCCAGAGTCCTGTCGCCCGAAAGCTACACCCCTCTCAATGAATCGTGTTGAATCATTGGACTCTGGCCCGCGAACGCTCAGCCCATGCTCAACATATTCACGCTGGCCAATGGCCGGCTATTCCAAGAAGAAATTGACTCGCTAGAGGAACTGGCCCGGTTTCAGCCGATTTGGGTGGACCTGGAGTCGCCCTCGCCGGAAGAAAAACGCTGGATCAAACAGTACTTCGGCCTGCTGATTCCGGATGATGCGATGGACGAGGACATCGAAGAATCGGCCCGTTTTTACGAAGAAGAGAACGGCGAACTGCATATCCGCAGCGACTTTTTGATCGCCGATGAAGATGAGCCGCGTACCGTGCGCACCGCCTTCATCTTGAACCTCGTCAACGACAGTCTCAACAGCAAAGGCGTGCTGTTTTCCATCCATGATGAAGATGTCCCCGTATTCCGATTGCTGCGCATGCGCGCGCGCCGCTCGCCCGGCCTGATCACCGACGCCAAAGATGTGCTGCTCAAGTTGTTTGACGTGGACGCCGAATATTCGGCCGACACACTCGAGGGCATTTACGACGAAATGGAAAAGGTCAGTAAAAAAGTGCTGGCCGGCAACGTCACCGACGAGATTGCCGGTGAAGCGCTGGCAGCGATTGCGCGCCACGAGGACTTGAGTGGACGTATCCGCCGCAACGTGATGGATACGCGGCGCGCGGTCAGCTTCATGATGCGCTCAAAAATTCTGACCGCCGATCAATTCGAGGACGCCCGCCAAATTTTGCGCGACATCGATTCACTCGACTCGCACACCGCGTTTCTGTTTGACAAGATCAACTTCTTGATGGATGCCACGGTCGGTTTCATCAACATCAACCAAAACAAGGTCATTAAGATTTTTTCGGTGGCCAGCGTCGCCCTGCTGCCGCCCACCTTGGTAGCCAGTGTGTACGGCATGAATCTGAAGTTTCCGGAATTGCTGTTCTTAGGGGAGTGGAGCTACCCCTATACGGTGGCGCTGATGGTCTTCAGCGCCGCGCTACCCATGTGGTATTTCGGCAAGCGCGGTTGGCTGAAGTAGCCTGTTTGCGCAGATCAATCGCGTAAGGCGCGGCGCAGGATTTTGCCGACCGGGGTTTTGGGTAACTCGCTGCGAAATTCAATGAATTTAGGTTGCTTGTAGCCCGTGAGGTTGGCGCGGCAATGGGCGCGCACCGCATCTTCGGTCAGGGATAGGTCATGCTTGACCAGCACCAACTTCACCGCTTCCCCGGTCAGCACATCCGGCACACCCACGCAGGCGCATTCGCGCACACCCGGCAATTCCGAAACCAGGCCTTCTAACTCGCCGGGAAACACGTTGAATCCGCTGACCAGAATCATGTCCTTCTTACGGTCCACGATGGTGAAGAAACCGCGCGCATCCATGATGCCGATGTCGCCTGTTTTCAGGTAACCGTCGGCGGTCATGACCTTGGCGGTCTCGTCCGGCCGCTGCCAGTAACCCGCCATCACCTGCGGGCCTTTGACCGCAATCTCACCCGCTTGGCCTATCGCGACTTCCTGCCCTTCGTCGTCCAAGAGCTTGACCCAGGTATTGGGCAGCGGCGGGCCGATGCTGCCATCATGCGCGGTAACGTCAGCCGGGTTGCAGCACACGCTGGGCGAGGTTTCACTCAAACCATACCCCTCGCAAATCGCACAGCCGGTTTTCTCCAGCCATTGCTGCGCCACGCCACGCAGCACAGCGGTACCACCGCCCACGCTGCTGGTCAAATGACTCCAATCCACGCGCCCAAAGTCCGGATGGTTCACCAAAGCACTGAAGAGGGAGCTGACCGCCGGAAACGTATGGATGCGATGGGGTGCAAGCGCCTTCAACACCGCCGGGATATCGCGCGGATTGGGGATCAAAATCGTTTTGCTGCCCAGGCGCAGGCCCAGCATCATGCTGATGGTGAACGCGAAAATATGGTACAGCGGCAAGGCACACACGCCCGTGAGCTGCTCACCCGCAGGAATGCGGCGCATGGCAGGCAGATTCCAGGCTTCGGACTGCAGCACATTCGCAACCAAATGCCGGTGTAACAGCACCGCCCCCTTGGATACGCCGGTTGTGCCGCCAGTGTATTGCAAGACCGCCACATCGTCTGGTCCGATGACGGGTTTGGTGAAGCTGCCCCTGCGCCCCTGCGCGATCGCTGCGTTGAAGCGCACTATCGCAGGTAGCTGGAACTCCGGCACCATGCCCTTGACTTTGCGCACCACCCAATTCACCACCGCACCTTTGACAGGCCCCAGCAAATCACCCATGGCGCAGACAAGCACATGCGCCACGCCCGTGTTCGCCAGGCATTTCTCCAGGGTGCTGGCAAAGTTTTCCAGAATGACGATGGCCTTGGTGCCGGAGTCCTTAAGTTGGTGCTCCAGCTCGCGCGCCGTGTACAGCGGATTCACGTTTACCAGCACATAGCCGGCACGTAGAATCGATGCAACCACCACGGGGTACTGCGGTACGTTGGGCATCATGATGGCCACCCGGTCGCCGCGCGCCAGACCCAGGCTCTGCAGGTAGACCGCAAATGCGGCGCTCAGATCAGCCAGTTCGGCGTAAGCCAGGTCCCTGCCCATGAAATGGAAAGCCGCGCGATCCGCGTAGCGCGCAAAGCTGTCTTCCATCAATGCCACCAGCGAGGGGTAGACCCCTACATCGACATCCGCCGCAACGCCCGGCGGGTAATGGGATAACCAGATGCGCTCGGTCATGGAATGATCAGCGCCACGCTAGGGCGGGCCTATTCGATAGCCTTGACCATATCTTCCACGACCTTCTTCGCGTCGCCGAAGACCATCATGGTTTTGTCCATGTAGAACAGCTCGTTGTCCAGACCGGCGTAACCGGCAGCCATGGACCGCTTGTTGACGATGATGGTCTTGGCCTTGTAAGCCTCCAAGATCGGCATGCCATAAATAGCGCTGCCCTTGATCATGGCCGCAGGGTTGACCACGTCATTCGCACCCAGAATGATGGCGACATCGGCCTGGCCGAATTCACCATTGATATCTTCCATCTCAAACACCTGGTCGTAGGGCACTTCTGCCTCAGCCAGCAGCACGTTCATGTGGCCTGGCATACGACCGGCCACAGGGTGAATCGCGTATTTGACGGTGATGCCGTGCTCGGTGAGTTTGTGCGCCAGTTCTTTGACCGCATGCTGCGCCCGCGCCACCGCCAAACCGTAACCCGGAACGATGATCACCGTCTCTGCATTGCTGAGCACAAACGCAGCGTCGTCGGCGCTGCCGCTCTTTACCGCGCGCTGCTCGGTCGCGCCTGCTGCGACGGTCGCCTCACCGCCAAAGCCACCCAAAATCACATTCAGGAATGCCCGGTTCATCGCCTTGCACATGATGTAGCTCAGGATCGCGCCCGAAGAGCCCACCAAGCTACCCGCAATGATCAGCATGCTGTTATTTAGACTGAAGCCGATACCGGCGGCCGCCCAACCCGAGTAGCTGTTGAGCATGGAAACGACGACCGGCATATCGGCGCCACCAATCGGAATGATGATCAGCACGCCCAGCACAAATGACAAGGCCAGCATGCCCAAAAACGCATTCCAATCGCCCGTGAACATGAACACCGCGCCCAGGCCCAGCGTCAACAAGCCCAGCATCAGGTTGACCATGTGCTGCCCGGCAAAGACTACCGGCGCACCCTGGAACAAGCGGAACTTGTAGCTGCCCGACAACTTGCCAAATGCGATCACTGAACCGCTGAAGGTGATCGCGCCAATGGCCGCACCCAGGAACAACTCCAAACGGTTGCCCACCGGAATATCCAGCGTACCCGTACCAGGGCCCGTGATGCCGAATGCCGTGGGTTCGACCACGGCGGCCACAGCGATAAACACGGCCGCCAGACCGATCATGCTGTGCATAAAGGCCACCAGCTCGGGCATCTTGGTCATCTCGACCCGTTGGGCCATGACCGTGCCCGCGCCGCCGCCCACCACAAGGGCGAGCAAAACCCAGCCCAGGCCCTGGACCGGATCAACTTGCCCCAACTGGCTTGCCTGATTGAAAATCAAAGCAGCGGTGGTGACGACCGCAATCGCCATGCCTGACATACCAAAAACATTGCCACGAATGGATGTAGTGGGGTGGCTCAGGCCCTTAAGCGCCTGAATGAAACAAACGCTAGCTACCAAATACAGCAGCACTACAAGATCCATGCTCATGATTGGGCTCCTGCGGCGGGTGCTTTTTTCTCTTTCTTGCGGAACATCTCGAGCATGCGCCGCGTCACCAGAAAGCCGCCGAACACATTCACCGACGCCAGCGCCACGGCCAGCACGCCCATGGTTTTACCCAGGGGCGTAACCGTCAGTGCTGCCGCCAGCATGGCGCCCACAATGATGATGGCCGAGATCGCATTCGTGACCGCCATGAGCGGCGTGTGCAAAGCGGGCGTGACGGTCCAGACCACGTGGTAACCCACGTAAATGGCCAGCACGAAAATAATCAAATTGGTAATGGTGGGATCGACTTGCATAAAAGTTTCAGACTCGGATTCAGAAAAAAAAACTGCAGGTGTATGGCGGACCTTGCGGCCTTAAGCGCGGGTCACCGCACCGCCATGGGCCACCAAGCAGGCCGCAACAATGTCGTCTTCAAGGTTGAGGTGGAAGGCCGCCTCTTTGGTGGTGACCAGCTTCAGAAAGTCCAGCACATTGCGGGAATACAGCGCCGACGAATCAGCGGCCACCAGCGCAGGCAGATTAGTCTCGCCGACCAGCGTCACGCCATGCACCTGCACCGTACGGCCGGCCTGCGTGAGCACGCAGTTACCGGCCACGCCATCAGCCGCCTTGCCCGCCGCCAAATCGATAATCACCGAACCCGGCTTCATGCTTTTGACCATCTCCTCCGTAACCAAAACCGGTGCGGCCCTACCGGGAATCAGCGCGGTGGACACCACCACATCGGCCAGTGCCACGCGCTTGGCCACCTCGACCTTTTGGCGGTCCAGCCAACTTTGCGGCATAGGCCGGGCATAACCACCCACGCCTTCAGCGGCCTCGCGCTCTTCGGCGGTGTCAAACGGCACATCGATGAACTTGGCACCGAGGGACTCGACTTGTTCCTTGACGCTCGGGCGCACATCGGATGCCTCGATTACCGCGCCCATGCGCTTGGCTGTGGCAATCGCCTGCAAGCCGGCTACACCGACGCCCAGGATGACGATGCGGGCAGCCTTGACGGTGCCCGCTGCGGTCATCAACATGGGAAAGAATCGTTGGTACTTATCAGCCGCCAACATGATGGCTTTGTAACCCGCAATATTGGCCTGCGAGGACAGCACATCCATGCTTTGGGCCCGCGTGGTGCGCGGCGCGGCTTCCAGCGCAAACGCGCTCAGACCAGCGAGCGCCATCTGCTGCAAACCGCCTTTGTCAAAGGGGTTGAGCATGCCGACCAAGGCGGAGCCAGCCTGCATCATTTTCAGTTCATCCGCCTGCGGGGCCGCGACCTTCAGCACCATCTCACTGCCCAACGCGTCAGCGGCGCTACACAGTTCGGCACCAACGGCCTGGTAGGCGGCATCGGTCACGCTGGATGCCAAGCCGGCACCAGTCTGAACGCGCACACGATGTCCCGCTGCGACCAGCTTCTTCACGGTCTCGGGCGTGGCGGCAACGCGGGTCTCCCCCGCTACGGTTTCGGCGGGTACGCCAATCTGCATGGATAACTCCTTGGAAACGCCTGTGCGGCGCGAACTTGATCCAAGCTTACATGAGTTTGGCCGTTTCACCCCCGGCAACAAGGGCACCGCACCTAGGGAAATACCCCGACTGTTGCGGCGATCCGGGTCAACGAGACCCGTGAGCTGCGCATGGGATGATTGATGCGGCAGATCTGTAAAGCTGATTGCACACACCAAGTCATCAGCGCGCGTTGACATATCGATACCAAAGTGAGCCCCATGTCTTTATCTGAACGCTGGAAACCCAGCACCACCGTAGCCGCCGTGATCGAGCGCGAAGGCCGTTTTTTGTTGATTGAAGAACACACGCCCGAAGGCCTGCGACTGAACAACCCGGCGGGTCACCTTGACCCGGGCGAATCGCCCCAAGAGGCTTGCGTGCGCGAGGTGCTGGAAGAGACCGCGCACGTATTCACCCCCAGCGCCTTGCTCGGCATTTATTACGGTCGCTTCCAGCGCCCACCGAGCGCCGCGTGGCCGCAGGGCGAAGACATCAGCTACATGCGCTTCGCGTTTTGTGGCAGCGTGGGCGAAGCCATTGCCGGGCGCAGCCTGGACACCGGCATTGTGCGAACCCTGTGGATGACACCGGATGAGATCCGCGCCACCCGGGAGCGCCACCGCAGCGCCTATTTACTCGCCTGCATGGAAGACTACCTGCGCGGGCAGCGCTACCCGCTTGAGCTGGTGCGTACCGATGCGAGCGTGTACCGACCGCCAACGTAATGTGGAGTAAGGGGCGACCTAAAATCCAACGATGAACCACTCGCTCAATACCGCCCCGCGCAAACAGCGCATCGTGGTCGGCTTGAGCGGGGGGGTTGATTCCGCCGTCACCGCGTATTTGCTAAAACGCCAGGGCCATGAGGTGCTGGGTCTCTTCATGAAAAACTGGGAGGACGATGACGACAACGCGTATTGCGCCTCCAACATCGACTTCATCGACGCCGCCGCCGTGGCCGATGTGCTGGGCATTGAGATTGAGCACGTCAACTTTGCCGCTGACTACAAAGACCGCGTGTTTGCGGAATTTTTGCGCGAATATTCGGCTGGACGCACGCCCAACCCGGATGTCTTGTGCAACGCCGAGATCAAGTTCAAAGCATTTTTAGACCATGCGCTGCGACTGGGTGCGGACCACATCGCCACCGGGCATTACGCGCGGGTCCGCCGCAACCCGGAAAACGGCTTACACGAATTACTCAAAGGCCTGGACCCCGGCAAAGACCAAAGCTATTTTTTGCACCGGCTGAACCAGGCGCAGTTAAGCAGGACGCTGTTTCCGGTAGGAGAACTTCAGAAAACCGAGGTCCGCCGGATTGCCGATGAGATCGGATTGCCCAACGCCAAGAAAAAAGATTCGACCGGTATTTGCTTCATCGGCGAGCGGCCGTTTCGTGAGTTCCTGAACCGCTACATCGCCCATGCGCCGGGCCCGATCAAAAACGACAAAGGCCAGACGATCGCACAGCATGTCGGCCTGTCCTTCTACACCCTGGGCCAGCGCCAAGGCTTGGGCATTGGTGGGCTGAAAGCGCGCGGCGCGCAAAAAGGCGGTGGTGAACACGCGCCCTGGTTTGTGGCCCGCAAAGACATGGCCTCCAACACGCTGTGGGTGGTGCAGGGGCATGATCACCTCTGGCTGCAATCGCGCAGTCTGGTGGCGATGGATGCCAGTTGGGTTGCCGGTTCATCCGCATCAGACAACGACAGCCTCGGAGCCAAAACGCGCTACCGCCAGGCCGATGCGCAGTGCCACATGACCACCGCCACGGGCATACCAGCGCAATTTGCGCTGGATTTTGCGCAGCCGCAATGGGCGGTCACACCGGGCCAATCTGCGGTGGTGTACGACGGCGATGTTTGTCTGGGCGGCGGTGTGATCCACAGCTGCAGCGCGCAGGGTTGATGCAGCTCTGTAACTAAAAGCCTATCCCTGCGTGGGAGAATGCTTCGCCGCGTCATGCGCGGCGCACCCCATTACTAGGAGATATCCATGGCGCTTCGCGCAACCAAAATCGTGGCCACCCTCGGCCCGGCGTCCAGCGATCCTGCTTTATTGGAAGAAATGATCAAAGCCGGCGTGAACGTGGTGCGTCTCAACTTCAGCCACGGTACCGCGCAAGACCACATCGACCGCGCCGCCATGGTGCGCACCGTTGCCCAGCGGGCCGGACGCGAAGTGGCCATCATGGCCGACCTGCAAGGCCCCAAGATCCGGGTCGGCAAATTTGCAGAGGGCAAGGTCATGTTGGAAGTGGGGCAGGCCTTTGTGCTGGACGCAATGCGCACCGAGCCCGGCGACATCCACGGCGTCGGCCTGGACTACAAAGCCCTGCCGCGCGAAGTCAAAGCCGGTGACGTCTTGCTGCTCAACGACGGCCTGATCGTCATCACCGTGGATAAAGTGGTGGGCGAACAAGTGCACACCATCGTCACGCTGGGCGGCATGTTGTCCAACAACAAAGGCATCAACAAAAAGGGCGGCGGCCTGACCGCGCCGGCCCTGACGGCCAAGGACATGGAAGACATCCGCACCGCCATGGCCTTCCAGGCCGACTATGTGGCCGTGAGTTTCCCCAAGAGCGGCACCGACATGGAAATGGCGCGCCAACTCTGCAACGTGGCCGGGGCGGCGTTCAACCACACACCCGCGCTGATTGCCAAGATCGAACGCGCCGAGGCCATCCCCAAGCTGGAAGAAATTCTGCGTGCCAGCGATGCCATCATGGTGGCGCGGGGCGACCTGGCGGTCGAGGTCGGCAATGCTGCTGTGCCAGCACTGCAAAAACGCATGATCAGAATGGCGCGCGAGCTCGACAAGGTCGTGATCACCGCCACGCAGATGATGGAGTCCATGATCAACAACCCGGTGCCGACCCGCGCCGAGGTCAGCGACGTGGCCAACGCGGTGCTCGACGGCACGGACGCGGTCATGCTGTCGGCGGAAACAGCGGCGGGCAAATACCCGCTGGAGACCATCAAGGAAATGGTGCAAATCTGCCTGGCAGCTGAAGAAAGCCAGTCGGTCAAACTCGAAGCGGACTTTGTCGGCAAGACCTTTGCCCGCATCGACCAGTCCATCGCCATGGGCTCGCTCTTCACCGCCCACCACATGGGCGCGAAAGCCATCGTCGCCATGACCGACAGCGGCTCCACTGCGCTGTGGATGAGCCGCCACCTGATCCATGTACCGATCTACGCCCTCACCCCGCGCCTGAGCAGCCAGCGCCGGATGGCCCTGTACCGCAATGTGCGCCCGCTGCTGATGGACACCAGCACCAACCGCGACTCCGCCCTGCTTGAAGCGGAGAACCACCTGAAAAAGCGCGGCATCGTGCACGGCGGTGACGTCTACGTGATCACCTGTGGCGAGCCCATGGGCGCGCCCGGTGGCACGAATATGTTGAAGATCTGCCAGGTCGCCTGAGCGCCGACACTGCTGAAACCACCATGAAATTGATTCCCACCACCATACTGACCGGCTTTCTCGGTTCGGGTAAAACCACGCTGCTCAAACGCATCCTGTCCGAAGCCCATGGGCAAAAGATTGCCGTGGTGGAAAACGAGTTTGGTGAGGAAAACATCGACAGTGAAATCCTGGTCTCGGACACCACCGAGCAGATCGTGCAAATGAGCAATGGCTGCATTTGCTGCACCATCCGCGAAGACCTGCGCGCCACGCTGCACAGCCTGGCCGAGAAAAAGCGCAAAGGCGAGCTGCACTTTGACCGCGTCGTGATCGAGACCACTGGCTTAGCCGACCCCGGCCCGGTGGCGCAAACCTTTTTCATGGACGATGAGGTGGCCGAGTCCTACCTGCTGGACTCCATCCTGACCCTGGTGGACGCCAAACACGCGGCCACCCAGCTCAATGAGCGCCAGGAAGCCCGCCGCCAAGTGGGTTTTGCCGACCGGATTTTCATCAGCAAGGCCGATCTGGTAGACGCCAAGGAACTGGAAGCGCTCAAGCACCGCCTGAGCTACATGAACCCGCGCGCGCCGCAAAGCGTGGTGCATTTTGGCGAGGTCGCCATCAAAGATGTACTGGACCTGTACGGCTTCAACCTCAACGCCAAGCTCGACATCGATCCGGATTTTTTGAAGGACGAGCATGCGTACCACGACCACGATCATGGCCACGACGAGGCCCATGTGCATGGACCGGATTGCGATCACCCTTCCCACCAGCACGACAGTACGCACAACGATTCCCACGGCGCGGGCCACCACCACCATGTGGACGACGATGTCAAAAGCTTTGTATTCAGATCCCCGCGTGCCTTCGATCCGGCGCGGTTGGAGGACTTTCTCGGCGCCATCGTCAACATCTACGGGCCACGGATGCTGCGCTACAAAGGCGTGCTCTATATGAAAGACACCGAGCGCAAGGTGATTTTCCAGGGCGTGCACCAGCTGATGGGCAGCGATTTGGGTCCAGTCTGGGGCGTGGATGAGCCGCGCCAGAGCAAGATGGTGTTCATCGGCATCGACCTGCCCCAAGACATTCTGCGGCAAGGACTGGAACAGTCTCTGGTCTGAACTGCACGCCCCCGTACCTGGCGGGTGGTTTTAGGGCTGGGCTTGCCTGTACACTCGCGCGCCGAAGACGAGTCCCCCGCCGCCGCACAGAAAACGGGTGGCTGAGCGCCTTCAACAGATACCCAGCCCATTGGCACCCCAAGGAGACGAGCCGTGAAATCCCCCGCCAAAAAGCCTGCCGCGCCCGCCAAAGCCGTACCCGTCAAAGCCAAGACAGCAATGAATAAGCCGGCTCCTCAAGCTGCTCCGCTTGCCAAGAGCCCGGCAACAGCCAAGAAGGCGGCCAAGCCAATCGCTAAAGTGCCGGTCAAAGCACCCGTCAAGGTAGCGGTAAAGGCTGCTGTAAAGCTTGCTGTGAAGCCGGCAGCCAAAGTCGCACCGAAGGCAGCAGCTTTGCCAGTGAAGAAAGCAGCTCCGGCGGCACCCGCGAAAAAAGCCGCGGCCGTGTCGCACCTTGCGTCTAAACCTGTGGCCAAACCAGTGGCCAAGCCAGTTGCCAAACCGGCCGCAGCGCCTGCCGCCAAAAAGCCGCTTGCCGCGCCGGTTGCGAAGGTCGCTCCAAAGGCGGCTCCAAAGCCCCCAGCGGCGGCCAAGCCTGCGCCTTTGCCGCCTGCGGAACCCATCGTGCACGTCACGGGCATCATCAAAGCGATTCGCCCTTCTTCGCGTTTGGTGCAAATCACAGTGCCCTCCATGGCACAAAGCGTGGCCTCCACTGCGGCCAAGTCCTCGTTTC
>Ga0209356_1000861_pt1 | contig 12071 bp, 15 predicted proteins | sample LauGreFaBDMM15SN_2_FD_188213 | JGI IMG/M metagenome (GOLD analysis project Ga0209356, IMG submission 188213) | Freshwater lake microbial communities from Lake Michigan, USA - Fa13.BD.MM15.SN (SPAdes) (version 2) | ecosystem: Environmental > Aquatic > Freshwater > Lake | place: Lake Michigan, USA...
TTTGAATCCTTAAAATCTTGTTTCTTTTGAAGATTTTAAAATCAAGTTGAATTAATTAATACCAACCTCCAAATAATTTGTATAATGTTAAGCAAGTCTTGGAATCGCCGCAAAACCCGGCAAGAATATTTTATTATTATTGACAAGATCATTATATAATAGATTTGAAGAGCCGATAAAATATTGATTGACTTCTCGGATGAAATGTAGTTTCTTGTCCAAAGGTAGCCATGATCCCTCAAAGCCATTAATAATCAATTGTCGGAGATTGGCAAAAGTAATAGGAATATTGTTTGAATTTTCCATACAATGATCGATCAATAGATCGTAGGAATCATTTACCCATCCAGTATACATTGGATCATCCGAGTTTACCGTGACTTGGAGTCCTAAATTCAACATAATCCCCAGATTAATATCCGATGGATTTTTAAATACTTTGAGCCTAGTGTTGGAAAGTGGACAGCACGTAATGGGAATCTGGTGAGGGGTGTGATACGCGTTGAGAATATTGGCATTGAGTAACGGTGTCGCCAGATAGGCGCATAAATTACTATCCTCGACACAGTGTACGCCATGATCAATCCTCACACAGTGAAGATCCCGGATACATTCCCATATAAAAGAGGCTGGGCCTTCTTCCCCGGCATGGGCGGTTCGTAGAAACCCATGTTGACCCGCAAACTCGTAAATGTCTTTGAACAAATGGGGAGGATAGGGTTTTTCGTTGGAATCAAGACCCACCCCTACCAGTTTCCAATGGAGAGGAGCCATTTTATTGTATTCCACGGCTTGTTTGATAGAAGCCCACGCGGTTGCTTTTTCTTTGGACGAAAATCCCTGATCAAGGGGGGCATAATCTTCTGGGGTTCCAATAGGGCTATCTCGGAGTATTGAAACAATTAGATTTATACTTAGTCCTTGTTTGCGACCCACATCCAACCCACGATTAAATCCATCCGCCACATCTTTAAAAGAAATATTCCGAGACGTAAATGTTTGTGGATCAAAAAATAATTCGGCGTGGCGGACATTACTAGCAATCAAGGTATGGACCACGTTTTCGGCCTGATCGTAAAAATCCTGGGGGTGTGTCAGAGCGTTGGAAACCGCGTAATATATTTCTAAAAAGGACTCAAGGTCTTTGAATTGAAGGGCTTTTTCAAGATCTTGGGTTGTTTTCCAGGGCCACGCTTTGGTACCGTAAATCTTGTTTCGTTTGGCGATTTTAAATGCGAGATCAGGGTTGGTTCCACTTTCAATATGGAAATGAAGATCCGTTTTTGGCGCCTTTCGGATAAACTCTTTGAGCTTTGTGGGTGAAATAGTTTTTACAGGTGTTTTTAGAAAGGTTTCCATCGAAACTCGTAGGTAAAGAATAATGATAAATATAAGAATAATGATTAATAAAAAAAGATTTAAAACCCTAAATGGCGTATTATATTCTTGTTGTTTGGGCAATTTTACCATTTTAATTTACAAAAAAAAAAAAGTGAATCTATATAATTTTTTGGAAGGAAAAAATTAATAATGGATTACACTATGGACGAAGATGAGTTTTGCAGCGATTGTTGTTGCTGTGATGATTACGACTTTGACGATTACCAAGACTACGAAGACTACGAGGACGGACTTTCTATAGAAGAAAAGGTGGAATTATTTACCTCGTGGTATCCATACCCTACGTTGGAGGACATGGAGGAAAAACTTGAAAATAACCTGGAACTGGAAGCAGAGTATGGGGAAAAAAATCACGAATGGTGTAAGCGATTATATTATGGAATCCTTGACGAGGACATTATCTACGAGGTAGGAAAGGAAATCTACGAGTGGGGTGGGACACGTGCCATGGCCGCGAACTATGAGACCCTTGTCCGATTTTCTCCGTTTTGGGAGTCTGTCGATGAGGATGTCCGGCCTTTTTGTCGCCGTATCCAAATTTTTTGGGAAGGGATTGGGGATTGGAAATATTAAATGGAATTTTTTTTCTTTCAATAAAATAAGATTTTCCCGAAATCCATACGTGTCTTAAATTTTTTTACCTATACAATGGGGTCTGCAAAGTGTTTTTTTTTCTGAAATAAAATATGGAGAGAACCATTCTGAATCAAAAGTTTTTTTGCCCTAGGGGCAAAAAAATGCTAATCATTACTTGTCGCATTCCGCAAAATGACCCATAATGGCAATCGCGTCGGAGAGTTTGATACCCTTGGCTTTTTGTAGTGTATCCTGGTCAATTTTATTATTGGATAGGTTTTTGAGTGTTTCGGGGAACGCTTTCTTGGCCGAATCCGTAATTCCATCGTCTTTGTAGACCGCTTCCACAAAGCAAGTGGCTTTATTCATGTCTCCGTCGTAAAGCCTGCTTGCGTCATCGATTTGTTTTGTGACAAAAGATCCCAACACGAAAATAGGAACCAATACAATAATGAGAATAATAATAATGACAAGAATAACAATCAGCGCAATAGTAAGTCCGTTCATTTTTTTTATTTACAAAATTTTATTTTTTTTTTTGCGAAAAAAATATTTTTAAATGATTTGGACATTTTTAATCACAATTTCCAAATCTCTACTTGATTATTGTCTTTATTAAATTGAGTGTATTGTTCGTCCCCAAAACAGGCTTCAATCTTGTGTTGGTGAATATTAATATTTCTGTGTCGTTTCATTCTTATTTTTAAATCTGGGGATGGATAAAAAATGATTGTAGAATGAAATTTTGGAATTTTACAAAAAAAAAATGTTGGTATTTTATTTATTGTGGATGATTCCCTTGGGAATCCACGCCTATACCTGTGATACCACCGAATCACAGAGAGAAAAAATTTATCAATTAGCCATGAACACATTGGAAAAAGATTTTGAAATCCATAAGACACCGATGATTTTTCCTAAAAAAAGTGTTGGAAATCCGGCTGGAACCTATGGTGTTTTTGAGTTTGACCCTAATCAGTCACCTTTGGCTCTTGATTACTTGACCAAAAACTTTTCCGATAGCTTTAACTCTACCCTTACCTCTATAGTTATGGCTCCACGAGACGCGATTGTGACGCTCTTATGTTGTCCACCAAACGCTGAGTATTTTAGTTTTGTAAATTATGTTTTGATACGATTTAATCTACCCAACTATTGGCTTTCCGCAACTCCCCTCAATGATCCGATTAATCATTTAGTACTTAATATTTCCAGTTCTGATATACATAACTCGACATTTTTGATTCTATCCTCGGGAGACGGGACAACACTTGATAAGATACAAAAAGCGTTTGGTGGAGCGGGTTGGTCTCCACACGCTACCAATGTTCTCCCCCTACCTCAAGAAACGGTCCGATTTACGTATCCATTAATTCCCTGGATTTTGGAATCAGGTGATCTTTTCTCTTGGCAATTTCGTGTGTCTTCTTTTAATCGAACGGACCCACGAATGAAAAACTACCTTGAAACAACATGGCCTTCTTTTTTATTAAGAGCTCGTAAAGAAGAAGGGCATCTTCCAAAACCTTTACAAGAGATTCCACAGAGAAATCGCTCCGGGTCGGTATCGGAGCTTTATCTTAAAAACGATCTGGACGCGCTCATGGAAGACACGATCCAAAAATTTTCCAAAACACACGAGATTATTTATACGATGGAGATTTCTCCTATAATACCCGATTTTACAAAGTGTTTAACCGATCCATCCTATTTCCCTATTTTTCCTCCCGTACCGGCGTGGAATTTTTCTGGACTGGGCGGGTTTTGTGATTTTTTTGTGCGTGACTGTTTGTATTCAGTTTATCCCAATATCAATTCGGATCCTGATGTTGTAGCGGATTTGTTATTCCCCATGAATCGATCTTTTATAGTGATAGGTGTAAATCAGGTATTGACGGGGAATTGTGTGTATTCGAATCTTCTCATGACTGGGAATCTTCACCCGGAAGATCCCGCACACACTAGTAATTTAACGTCATCTGATCTTACAGGATCTGTTGAAATAAATCCTCTCCTTTATCGGTATGTGTGGAGTCGTGATTGTAAACCTTTTGGAAAGTTTTGTCGACAATTCAGGGTCAATGAAATTCAGACAAGCGAATATGTTTTTTTCGCAGAGAGAAAATATCTAAATCCAACCACCAAGATTGGACCCGATCCCACGACTACCCTTCCGTCAAGAATCATTGTAATGGAAGATAGTTCTCTACATTTTTCCACAATGTAAAACGTATTTTTTTTTTTTTCAACATTATGAAATAAAAAATTGTTACATTATAATCAAGAACAAGGATTATTACCAACACCACCTATATGAGAATTGGGACAAGGGAAAATACTCGTCATATAGGTACCAGTACTGTTGGGTTGAATCCCAGATTGGTAAGATTGGGTATATAAATAATAATTGGAAGGGCTGATTCCAGCTACCGTTCCTCTTTCACAACACAAACAGTCTAATTCTGCGACAGTGAGCTGATTCGCGAAAAAGTTGAGTGGTACCCGTTGTCTTTGATATTGGTTAATCGTCTCCAAACGATTAGCAGTAAACGGTGATTTTGTCATTTTATTTTTTTATACTTTTCTCTACTTATAGTCTCGAAAAAAAATTTTTTTTTAAGAAGCAATCTCTGATAATTTATTGTACAATTGCGTTTCCACCGAATTCACCTCTTGAGCAACCGTCTTTTGAATAGGCGCTACGGGAGCGATAGGTACGGAAGCCACGGAGGTTACAGAGTCGACAGAAGCTTTTGGAACAGAGCATGTCTTTGAATCGCTACCAGGGGTCGACCATGCCCACACAAACGGTTTTTTAAGATAGACGTAATTATACACAAAGACACCTACCACCAGTGCCAAGATGGCCAGAAAAACCCAGAACCAAGGTTTTCTATAAAATGGTGTGGCACACTCGGCCGTCTGAATATCGGTTTGTTCGGTAGGAATAGAATAATTTTCGGTAATAGATTCAAGTTCAGGGGTTTCAGAAATTTCTAGTTTTTCCAACTGAATCTTTACCTCTACATTAAAATCCGGAATACTCTCTTCCTTTTTTTTCAACACAAGAAAGTAGTTTTGATATTTATTATTATTCGCAGAAATATTACCACTAATTTTTCCCTTGGCTACTTTCATCTCGATTTTATTCATATCGACAGAATCAAGCTGATCCTGAGTTAAAACTATTGCTTGGAATTCATTATTAGGTTCCTGCGCGTCGACAAAAAAATCGAGCTTGAAATTCACATTCTCACCATTCAGATCAATCAGTTGAGGACGTTTTGTCAACGGATAGGTTTTGGTCGTGGACATTTTTTCTTTTTTACAGTATTTGTAGTTGTTTTTAAATCAAAATTATGGATAGTTACACCAAGTAGGTTGGGGAGGACATACCGAAGGTGGTGGACAACAATAATTAGGTTGAGGAGGCGGAACACAAATTGGATTTGGCGCGCAATAGGATCCATATCCACGGTCTCGGATAGGACAGTTGCTATAGTTGGGACCATAGGGAAGATAGTAGAAGCGATAGTTGTCATAGTAGGGTGGAGGTTGGGGTGGAAACAACCCTCCACCATAGCCAGCGAAGCCACCTCGACCTCCACCGCAGCCTCCACCACAACATCCACCACCACCACCGCATCCGCCACGACAACCCCCGCAACCACCGCCACCACCGCACGAGTTGGAATTATGCGAGATTTGATTTGGCGAGGAGGCGGAACTCAAATTGGTGGGTTGAGCAGGATTCACAACGACATTGACAAGCGCTTGAGGAAGATTGATTGATTTTACAGCGTTCATTGTATTTACAGACAATAAAAAAAATTTTATGAAATCATTTAAAAAATGATCTTCCAAACATAAAAATTATCGATCGTACCAAATGAAAAAACCTGTATTTCTTTTAAAAAACGTTCGATATGAACTTTTGGACAAAAAATATAATGTAAGTGATTTGATTTTGGAGAATGAAAAAGAAACGACACCCGCTCTGAAAACTAAAATCACGGACATTACGGAAAAGGACGAATCTAATTTTTTTTCTTTTTTGGATGAATCCAAGAAAGATCATCAGTGTGTATTCACTATGAAGCATTATATCAACCAAGAACTCCTACCCGACAGTACGAATCTTCACTGTTTCTGGTGTCGTCACTCTTTTAACTACAAGCCTATCGGATGTCCAATAGAATACGTTCCTCCAAGAATTGCCAAAACCTATCACTCGGAAATTACCAAGGATAAATATATTTTGCGAGAAAATATTACACCTCAACAGTTGAAAGATTTGGAAAAAATCGCACACACTGATATTAATCTCAATGTAAAATATGAACTTACGGAAAATGATTTTTATCTTATGGATGGTCTTTTTTGTTCTTTCAACTGTTGTTTAGCGTACATCAAGATGAATAATGGGAATCCCCTTTATGCAAATAGTGAGTCGTTGCTTAATAAAATCTACTATGATATTTTTGACAAAAATAGCCAGCCTCTCATCGAGGCGCCAAGCTGGCGTTTACTCAAAAACTATGGTGGACATATTACGATTGATGACTATCGTAAAAGTTTCTACAAGGTGGAATATTTTAATGTTGATAATATTATCTATCCATTTCCAAAGTCGAAATGTATTGGATTTTTATTCGAAAAACAAATAAAATTATAAAGTCGTCAAGTAATTTTTTTTTTAATCTTGTATTAAAAAAAGTGTTTTTTATTGTTAAAAATGTTCAACTATCAAACGGGTTTTTGGATTGTATTTGGTTTTATACTCGCGATTCTATCTATTTTTATCTGGCTTTGTGTTCGTAAAAATCAAGATGATCGAATCATGCAAATAAGTTCCATCGGACTTGGTTATCTTGTCAATCACTATCTCAATAAAAGTTTTCAAAAAGTGTGCGTACTCCTTTTGCGTTCTGATGAACACGTCATTCTTTCCCCCAAGATTAAATCAGAAAACATTATGGAACAACAGGACAAATTTATTCAAAAATACCGAGAATCTCTTACGAAAGCCTTGCTAAAATTTGTACGAGGGCAACAAATCGTCGAAAAAGTAAGTTTGACGGTTTCCAAGACCAGATTTGAGGAATTGGATCTTTTTGTATTTCCTGATACTCTTATTGACAAGAATGAATACTATCGGAACATTTTGCTGCTGGCATCGGAGAAAACTCTGGCAAAACCTATTGATAAATCCAACCAAGAATCCAAAGAATATATCGATGTATTGGCCAAAAAATTAGAGGAAACAAGCGTCATTAAATAAAAACATGAGGGAGGGGATGTCAAAGTCCTCATAGTTTTGCTCATGTTCCTGATGAAAAGAAATATTCTGTTTACTAAATACAAGCGAGCTTGGATAATAAAAAGAAAAAACGGGTTCCTTAGCACGACAAGATTCCCATAATGTATTTAACACCACAATATTGGAAAAAAGTTTTACAATCTTGATTTTTTTTTCATCAAAAGACAAGACATGGGGAAAACGATTGGAATGATAAATTTTTTTATTGCAACCAATGGCGAATTCTGAGGATAGGATCTTGATCGATTGGTCGTCTCGAATTTTTCCTACTACACTATACCGATTGTCCAAATTACACGCAATTTTGTTTTGATGGCTAAAAATATTCATATTCGAATTTTTAAACGTGTCCAAGAGGAAAAATCTTTTTTTCCCCGTGGTTTTTTCTCGTACTACCGTCATAATCTCCAAGCTGTGATCTATCCTCGGAAAAACAATTGGAGAGTCTACCGCAAAGAAATTAAAAAAAACTAGTTTTTGGGACGGAAGAGTTTGGAATACACGTATTGGTATGAGTTCCAAGTCGGAAGGTAAGAGTTTCAAAATTTCTGTTTCATTGATAATGGGATAGGCAACCCAAATCGAATGGGGATGGACCTTTAAATCGATGGAATGTGTATCGAGACTCGAGGTTTTATAAAAAGTTTGTTGAATTTTTGGGGGAAAAAGCGAAAGAGCGGTGACCACCAAACGAAAAATAAAATTCATTTATTTTTCATTGGAAAATAATCGGGCTTGTCAATTTTTTTGTGTTACACCCTGTTAAAATCGTCTTGATACCTAACAATATCATCCTCCCCAAAGTAGGTACCTGTCTGAATCTCAATAATCTCAAGATTTCCCTCCTCTGCGTCATTAATAAGACGATGTTTTTGGGTTTTCTTGATCCTTACCAATTTTCCTGGCTCCAGAGGAACCAATTCATCATCGAGCTGAGCTTTTCCTTTCCCTTGGATCACTAACCATAGCTCATCACGGTGCTCATGGCTCTGAAGCGACAAACGTTTTTGAGGAAGAACAATGAGGCGTTTAATCTTACAATCCTCATCATAGAGGATGTGAAACTCTCCCCAGGGCCTTGTTTCTTTCATCATTTGCATTTACAAAGATAAAAAAAAATTGCTTATAATTAGATAGGAGAGTTATGAAACTAGGGCTCCTATCTCTATCAAATCACTCAGTAGCAATCCCCAGTGATCACAAATCCTATCAGTATTTGTGATACTTTTGATAACTTTTGAAGATATTTTTGTTTTATCCCATTATTCATAAAACAAAAAACAAATAAAAAATAATTCTCGACAGGTTTTGAACTTTTCTATCCACCTCTTTTTTTTTGTTTTTTAAAAAATTTGAATATTTTGAAAAATAATAATGTTGGATAGTAGTAGAGGATGAAACAAGAAATTGTTCGCGAAAATTATACCTGCGTTGATACAGTCAACACGATCTGCGGTACTCAAAAATTCTTTAATGGAAAGGACAAAACCAAAATCGTATCTAATGCCGAAGCATTAAATACCTTTAGCCACAAGGCTGTTGACTACGCTTCTACCGCGTTGATTAACGGTGGTGTGTGCCCTGTTTTCCCTCGTGGTGGCAACCCTCTCTACAGTGCCAATAACGGCTCCTCGGGTGGTATCGGCTCTAACCGCTACTTTGTCCCCTACGGAAGCGGCAAATCTGCTAGCGCCTATAATGTCAGCATTTCCCCCAACGCTTTCGGTGTTACTAAATTCTAGATAGAATACTAGCGTCGCAAATCATATTGTTAAAAGGGAAACGGTGAAATCGTTTCGAAACTTCCATGGCGTCTTTTTCTCTAAAAAACGCCAAAAACGCAAATGCGCACGACTCTGGAACAAAACAAAAGTAGGATTCTTCTTTTATATATTTTTTGATGAGTATAAAAATTTCGGAACGATGATCTACCCCATGGATATTAGAAATCCTTACATAAAAATAGTTGGATTTTTCCTTGATTGGGGTTGGCTCTGATTCGATTTCTGTTTTAGGCATCAAAAGAGAGCGTCTGGTGGAAGCATTTTGTGGTTGTGGAGGTGGACTTTGTGGTGGTCGGGAATTAATTAATAGAGGTCTTGGTGGGGTTTCTTCTTTAATTTTTTCTATTTTCCCCTCCACGTAGGGATACATGATAATTTTTACATCGTATTCAATCGTGGCCGATGATAAAAAACCTTTACCAAAAGGTTTGTAATTTTTTTTCCGTTCCTCGATTCGTTGTTGTCGTTTGCTCATCGTTTTCTAAAACAATTCCTCCAACAAGAAAAAACCATCAATTTTTCAAAATCAAATTCACTTGCCCACAATGCCCACGCCTTAGAGGAGTCTTTCTTGGCGTGGTGTAAAAAAAATAAAAATTGATCTTGGAAAAAAAAATTTCTATACCAATCAAAAAAATATCAATGTCTCCCTCACCTGAAAAGAAGCCTTTTGAAGCCAATATTTCCGAGTTGATGAATATTATCATCAATTCTTTCTATAGTAATAAGGATGTTTTCCTCCGTGAACTAATCAGCAACAGTTCCGACGCGATTGATAAGCAGAGACACTTTGATCTACAAAAGTCTCTTGTGGACAAGGAGTATCAAATTAAGATCAACCCTTTTAGCTACGAAAAGTGTCTTGTGATTGAGGATAATGGTGTGGGAATGAATGAGGAGGAAATTGTGAATAATCTTTCTACGATTGCCAGCTCGGGTACCAAGGAATTTGTAAAATCACTATCGACCAAATCAGATCAGATTGGTCAGTTTGGTGTAGGATTCTATTCCGCGTTCCTTGTCGCCGATCAGGTAGACGTCTACACCCGAAAGGAGGGCGAGAACCTTTTCAAGTGGTCTTCTGACGCCAACCAGTTTTATACGATTGAAAAGGTGGACGCGCCCGAGGATTTCCCCATCCACGGAACCAGGATCGTCCTTCACCTCAAGGAAGATAGTCTCACCTATTCGGAAGAGCAGACCATCCGCCGTATCGTGTCCCAACATAGCTCCTTTATTCTCTATCCGATTTACCTTCATATTGAAAAGACGATCGAGGTTGAGGAGCCCGAGGAAGAAATTGTGGAGGAGGAGGGCGAGACAAAGGAGGAGGTTGTCGTCGAGGAGGTGGACGTCGAGGACGCGGAGGGCAAGAAACCTGAGGAGGAACCCGCAAAGAAACCCAAAAAGACAGAAAAGGTACGAGAGTGGGAGAAGGTGAATGGAGACCGTCCCATCTGGTACAATTCTTCATCGGACGTGTCCGCCGAGTCTTACGAAAGCCTCTACAAGACACTTTCCAAGGACTATGAAAAGCCACTCTATTGGCGCCACTTTCAAACCGAAGGTAACTATGAGTTCCGCGGGATTCTGTACATCCCCTCCAAGGTTCCTTTTGACATGCTGGGAGATCGTAATCGTGACAAGCGTAGTATTAAGCTCTATGTGAAAAAGGTTCTTGTTCTCAACGAGCTCGAAAAGGAAATGCTCCCCGATTGGATGAATTTTGTGGTAGGTGTCATTGACAGCGCGGATCTACCCCTCAATGTATCGAGGGAGATGCTTCAGCAGAACAAGATTGTCAAGGCGATGAAGACACAGCTTAAGAAGCAGGTGATGAATATGATGAATGATCTTTTTGCGAATGATGAAAAGTATACTCAATTTTATCAGAACTTTCACCGTCACATCAAGCTTGGTATTCATGAGGGAGATGAGACACTCATGTCCTTCCTCAAGATTAAGAATAACAAGAACGATCAGTTACTTTCCCTCGAACAGTATGTGGAAGAACATCTTCACGACGAGCACCAAAAGTCCATCTACTATGTGACGGGAACCGAACCTTCCGATAATCTTTTTGCCAAGCTCTATACCCAAAAGGGTTATTGCGTCCTCTACTTTGATGAACCCATTGACGAGTTTATGCTTCAAAGGGCAAGCAAGTTCAAGGAGTACGAGCTGGTGAATATCTGCAAGGACCACACGACTCCTTGGCAGACTGAGTCTTCGTCACCTGAAGAGAGCGAGGCCATCAAGTCCTTTATGGAGTGGACCAAGACAACCATTAATGATTCCAATGTCGATTCCGTCAAGCCATCTACCAAGCTTGTGGAGGAGACCGATGTACCTATCTATGTCCTTTCTTCCAAGTGGGGTTGGACAGGAAATATGGAAAAGATTATGGCGGCGCAGCCATTGGGAGATAATAAGCAAATGTCTTTTATGAAGGGTAAGCGCGTGGTAGAGCTCAATCTGGCCCACCCTATTGTCAAGAATCTCCGCTCCACTTTTGAGACGGACGAGACCAAGGCCAAGAGTGATCTCAAGATTTTGTATCAATGTGGTTTGTTGGCGGCGGGCTATCCTGTGGAGAATACCGTTTCTTTTGTGAATGATATTTATTCTTCGCTTGGAACTGCAGTGTCAGGGACCGTTGTGTCAGGGACCGCTACCGAGGCTGTGTAAAATAATTTCCCTAGTCTAAATAATATTTTTCTTTTGCCCCCATGGATTCTAAACTTTTCAAATCTATAAAAGTTTAGAATCAAAGTTTTTTTATTTTTTAGGATGCTAGTGGTTTGCGTTCTCCCCTTGAAGATCAATGGTTGCGCTAAAATTTTCAATCCTATTCTCTCCAGGGTATCGGGATTCCATTCATGGTTTGGAGGATGGGTTTGTGAGTGTGTCCAAAAAACCAACACACAATCGGAGGTCGGATTAGATCATCACACGAGCTGGAATAACACTGCTGGTATTTCTCGTATTTT
>Ga0209356_1000862_pt1 | contig 12062 bp, 9 predicted proteins | sample LauGreFaBDMM15SN_2_FD_188213 | JGI IMG/M metagenome (GOLD analysis project Ga0209356, IMG submission 188213) | Freshwater lake microbial communities from Lake Michigan, USA - Fa13.BD.MM15.SN (SPAdes) (version 2) | ecosystem: Environmental > Aquatic > Freshwater > Lake | place: Lake Michigan, USA...
CTCTTACTCATTGATTTAATTGTAAAATAAGGCCTTAGAAGAAACGTTCGTTTCCATGTTTTATTTTTAGAATTGGGGCTTTACTTGCAACAGCTTTTTTTGTCATCTTTTAACTGGCCAATGGAAAGGTAAAGATTGGGTTATTCTAAGTGGTCTTCAAGATTAGAAATAGGCTGCATTTCCTCATTCGCATTAGTTTGCAAAGGAAGAAGGAAGTAAAAAATAAGCAAAAATATTTTTATCATTTTTAAGCAGCGTTAATAATTAATTCAACAAGGGAAAAATCATCATCAAATGGTCCGATTTCATTTTTTAAGCTTTTAATTTTTTCTAATACCTTTTCTGACTCAAGTAATCCTAAATTGCTAAAATGTTCTTTCATAAGCTGCGTATAGTCATCTAGGTTCATCTCGTTGCCATCTTTTTGTGTAATTTCATAAACTCCATCACTAAACACATAAAGCTTATTAAAATTATTTAAAGGCACGGTGCTTTCATTAAAAATGATATCCGGCATCATACCAATTGCTAATCCTCCAGAAGATAAAGTTTGAAGTGTCTTATTGTTTAAATCATTTCCCGTAAATAAAATTGCATGAGGATGGCCCGCACTCGAAAAAATTAATTCATGATTTTTTTTCTTATAGACGCCATACCAAATTGTAAAATATTTATTATTCTGTTTTTCCATGGGAAAGGCTTCGTTTAATCCCTTTAGAACAGAGGCTGGGCTTCTAAAATTAGTGTCAGTGAGAGATTGAGAACGAATCGCATTAATAGCAGATATGCATAAGATTGCAGCTCCCACACCATGGCCACAAACATCGACTAAATATATGCCCAAGTGGTCTTCATCAATCCAATGATGTCCGAGAGCATCCCCTCCTAGAGATGAACACGGGATGTGTTGCCAAGAAGTATTCACTTTACCCTCTAATGGTAATGGCAATAAACTCCTAATATAGATAGCTGCCTCATTAATTTCTTCTGCAAGTAGTCGCTGGCTTTCAATTAACTCTCTTTTTTGACGATAAAGTTCAATATGCGTTTTTATTCTAGCTATTGCGATAGGGGGGCTTACAGGCTTTGTAATGTAATCGACTGCCCCTAATGAAAGGCCCAAGGCTTCATCCTGTGTTTCAGCTTTAGCAGTTAGAAATATAATAGGTATTTGATTAGTTTTTTCATCTGCCTTAAGCCGCTTACAAACTTCATAACCATCCATTTCTGGCATCATGATATCTAATAAAATTAGATCTGGCTGAGGATCTGTAAAAGCTATTTTTAAAGCTTTTTCGCCGCTTGTTGCTGCTTTTACTTTGTAGTCATCTTGAAGGAGCCCGCTCATTAATTGAAGATTTGCAGGTGTATCATCTACCACTAATATAGTTGGTTTTGTAATCATTATTTAATTAACTTTTCATTTGTTAAACTTAATGCTAATTCGAAATCAAAATTTTGTAACGCATCAGAAATTTTACTAAACATTTCTTTGCCAAAATATTGAATAAAAACTTCTTGTGACTTTTCAAGTAAATCATTTGCTTCTGTATCGTCATTTGCTAATAATTCTGATAATTTATTAATTAATGGTTTAATTTGGCTATCGTCAAAAGTTGCTGTTGAAGTTAATTTTTTATCTTCTGGCAAAGTTTTTTTAATGCTATCAATAATGCTTATTAATTTAGGTTGAATGAGGTCAAGATTTTTAATAATTTTTTCAAGTGGTATTTTGTCTAGGCATTGACCTTCAACTTCACCTGCTATTTTTTGTATTTCGGTTGCGCCTATGCTGCCACATGTACCTTTTAAAGTATGCGCTACTCTCTGAGCTGTTGAATAATCAGTTAAATCTAAGGCACTTTTAATATCACTCACTGAATTTATTTGATCATTAGAAAATGTTTTTAGCATTTTTATATATAAAGAAACTTTGCCTGCCGCGACCTGAAGGCCCAATCGAGAATCTACCCCTTCAATTTCTGGAACTTTTATTTCCTCTTTTGCACTGATTACGGTCTTTTGATCACTTATTAAATTTGAATTTTTTACCTTGATCCATTTAGCTAGTCCAGCAAACAGTAAATTAGGATCAATAGGTTTTGTGATATGCGCGTCCATCCCTGCTTCCAAACATTTATCCCTGTCTACGTCAGATGCGTTAGCTGTCATGGCTAAAATAGGCAAATCATTATTAGGAAATTTTTGGCGAATTGCTTTTGTTGCTTCAAGTCCGTCCATAACGGGCATTTGCATGTCCATTAATACAATATCGTATTGGGATTGATTCGTCATATTGACCGCTTCTTCGCCATTGTTTGCTATTTCTACAATAAAACCTTCGTCTTCTAATATCTCAGTTGCAATCTGTTGATTAAGTAGATTATCTTCCACAAGAAGTATTCTTGAGCCCTTGAGGCTATTAAGGTCTATTTTTATATGGTTGCTATGATTTTTTTGTGCATTATGTTCAGGGGCTTCTAAATTGAAAATACTTAAGATAGTTTCGAATAGTAAAGAAGCATTAATTGGTTTAGCAATCACATGCTCTATTCCCCCTATCGTTGCATCATTTATTACATCGTCTTTTGCATAGCCTGTTACAAGAACACATGGTGGTTTTTTGCTAATAATTAATTTTTTTAATGCTTTTACAAACTCGATGCCATTCATTCCAGGCGGCATGTGCCAGTCAACAAAAACCATATCAAAAGGAGCGCCTTGTTTGTCCGCGTCAATAATTGCTTGCAGGCCTTTTTCTGCAGATTCTACTGCTGCTACCTTAAGTGACATTGCAATTAGCATATCTTCAATAATTAATCTTGCAGACTCATTATCATCAATCACCAAAACAGATTTACTGCTTAAATCTTCTTTAAATAAAACTCTTTTGGTTATGGTTTTATCAAGTTTAAATTTAGCTGTAAACCAAAATGTACTGCCTTTGCCAAATTCACTATCAACACCTACGTCGCCGCCCATGAGATTAGCCAGCTGCTTTGATATAGCGAGTCCTAATCCAGTACCACCAAATTTTCGCGAAGTAGATGAATCGGCTTGTTGGAAAGACTGAAATAATTTATCTTTTTGTTCTGGCGTTAATCCAATGCCGGTATCAGATACATTAAATTTTAAAAAAATAGTTTCTTCATCTTGCTCAAGAATATCTGCTGAAATTATTACTTCACCTTTTTCTGTAAATTTAATTGCATTATTTCCGTAATTGATCAGAATCTGGGAAAGTCTTAAAGGGTCTCCAATGAGCTTGTGAGGAAGTTCGCTAGGCAATTTAAAAATAAGCTCTAAATTCTTTTCTGAGCATTTTTGGCTAATCATGCTCGATATGTTTGACATCATTTCATCAATATCAAAACTTACTTCTTCTATAGTTAACTTACCTGCTTCAATTTTAGAAAAATCTAAAATATCATTAATAATGCCTAAAAGATGCTTACCTGCCTGCTGGATCTTAAGCACGTAATCTCGCTGCCTAGGATTTAAGTCTGTCTTAAGCGCTAAATGGGCCATCCCTATTACTCCGTTCATAGGAGTTCTAATTTCATGGCTCATATTAGCCAAAAATTCACTTTTCATTTTTGCCGCATCTTCGGCAAGTTGTTTTGCCTGATGAGCCGCTGTCACATCGTAAAACCAAGCGACAACAACTTCTTGATCAAGATATTTCATGTGATGAAATGACCCCATAACTTGCAATGGATCTCCAGCTAGGGTTTTCATTGCTAATACTTCATCTACAATGTTTTCATGGGCATTTATACGGATACTGAGCGCCTCAAAGTCATCTTTATGTTGATATACCTGAAGAGGCGTTAAAGTTTGAAGATCCTTTTCTTCGACCTTAAACATTTCCATATATCGAGGGTTGGCAAAAGTAATACGGCGATTAGATACGTTCATAATCCTAACTGCGACCGGGCTATGTCTTAAAATTTCTAAAGTGTCTTCTTCAAAATCCTTCAGAAGCTCTAAGATAAGTTTTTGTGCTTGTTCGATACTCGCCATAATTCTCTCTAAATTTATGCCATATAACTGTAACAATTAGTGTTATTACATAGTTTAATATTACTATAAGTCCTTAGAAGCTTGGATTTTTAATCAATAAACTAGACATACAACAAGGTGCTTGAATTGGGTCAATTAAATAATAAATCGCTATTTCGACAAAAACTAATTTCATCTACCATCACAATCGTATTTTTAATAGTTGTGATGGGCATCGCTTCACTTTTTGCTATATGGAAGATGGAGCGTGAATACAATCAAAGCTTATCAAAAGTAGAGATATTAAAAAATATTTCTGAGCAACTATCACTCGCACAGCTTAATTTAAAATCTGTAGATCAGGAATGGAAAAATCTTATTATTCGCGCCCGTGACCGAAATACAAAAATTAAATATAAAAGTTTATTTGAGGAAAAAGTATCAGCATTTCACGAAAATTTAGAAAACATAGAAAGCAATAATAAAATTCCAATCTTGGCCCTCAAGGATATTGCTAATCTAAAAAAAGACGCCTTAATCATAATCAATCAATATAGAGATCTCATAAGTGAATATCCTTTGCTTTCCTTAACGGAAGGAATTTTGTTGGACAAAAAAACTATGGGTCTAACTAAAAATATTGAAAACAGATTATTTATTATCAATGAAGAAATTAATGAGGCATATTTCGCAGTGCAATTAAAAGTCAAAAATGATTTTGAAATTCGCTATCATCAATTAAGACAATTTCTAATCTTAGTTATCTTATTTGCTTTATTTTTATCATTTATCAACTTATTTAAAGCCCTTAGAATCTCTTCTGAATAGAATTTAGTAAGATGCAAATCATTTCTTTTTTGGCTGGGCTTGGATTTTTTTTTACTGGATTACATTATCTTTCCGCCAGTATGCAACCTATTTTTTCTGGTAAGTTGCGTTCGATATTAATCACTTTTACTCGCGGGCCAATATCCAGCGCATTGACTGGATCTTTTTTAGGTGTCATCACTCAGAGCACTAGCGCAGCAACTTTTTTATGTTTAGGACTTTTAAATTCTGGAGCCTTGACTATCAATCGCGCTTTAGCAATGGTTGCCTGGTCAGGATCAGGAACAGCATTGCTAGTCTTTTTAGTATCTATCGATATAAAAACTGCTGGTTTCTTTTCGCTTGGGATCGTTGGATTGATGCATCTACTTAATCTCACTAAAGATATTAAAACTAAACAAATTGCAGCTGTATTCCTTGCTTTTGGCTTACTTTTATTTGGACTGAGCCTCATTAAAGAAACAGGACATGTTTTAAATACGTCGACCTGGGCCAGAGATTTTTTTATATTTTCTTCTGAGTCAAGCCTGATAGGTTTACTGATTGGGATTTTTTCTGCATTGATAGTGCAATCATCTTCAAGTGTTACCATTCTTGCTGTTGCATTAAATATGGCCGGCATCATACATTTTAATGAAGCTATGATTTTAGTTTTCGGCGCTAATATTGGTTCTGGGTTAAGTGTCTTATTTTTCGCTTCTCACCTGGAAGGCAAAAAAAAACAAATCGCTATTTATTGCTTTCTTTCAAAACTTTTAGGTAGCTTATTGCTATATCCGCTGACCTGGTTAGACTTCTCGAAACTCTTTGGATTTTTTAATACTATCCATTTAACAATCAACTCATCTTTGATGCTGTCCCTCGTCTATCTGGCTTTACAATTATCCGGCGGACTTGTTGTAGCTTTATTTCAAAATAAGATTATTTTGTTACTTAATTATCTGAGCCCCGAATCTGAGGAAGAAAATTTATTTAAGCTACATTTTATATACCCTGAATCATCTGATAATACTGAAACTGCATTAATACTGGCCTCGAAAGAACAAAATAGACTTATTGAGAGCCTAGTTGATTATCTTGAGCCAGTTAGAGTTGAACATGAGAGAGTTGTTACTATTCAATTAAATACAAGGCATGAGTTAACTTTAGACTTATTAAATAAAACAAAATTATTTATCTCTGAGACTGCCTCTTTAAATAAGAATGATAATAATACTGAGAGCTTATTTTCAATTCAAAGTAGAAACGAGGATATGATTTCTCTTGTTAATGGGCTCTATAGTTTTGAACAAAATATTGAGGCCACTCATAATTTTCAAAAGGGGCTTGCTAGCTCAATGGTAGAGAGCCTCCATCTCATCCTAACTTTGCTTAATGACTCTCTAATTTCGAAAGATAATGACGATGAATTATTGCTAAGTTTAACTTCGGACCGAAGCGATCTTATGGAAAAAATTCGGGATTCTTTGCTAAATGATCAGTCAATAAATTTAGAAGAAAGACAAATGCTCTTCGTTTCTACGAGTATATTTGAAAGAGTTATTTGGCTAATTCGAAGAATTCATGCCACCAGACTAGCTACTTAATTTTTTCTTCATTTTTAGTACATTTTGCTTTTCTACGTACTCATATTCAACTGAATCAGTAAGGACTTTTACATAATGGACACCAAGACCCCCAACTTCTCTATTTTCTATTGATGAAGTCAAATCTGGATCTGGAAGTTCAAGCACATTAAATGGAATGCCGTTATCTTTATAAGTCATAACTAATTCATTCTTATCAATACTTAAATTGACTTCTATGAACACTTCTCTTCCGTCAGTTGATCCGTGGGTAATAGTATTTGTATAAAGCTCTTCCAAAATCAAAATCATGGGCATTGAAATACTAGAAGTATTATTTTCTTCAAAAAATTGCTCGAGCTTAGTAACTAACATAGTGAGGTCGGAAATATTATTAGTTAAATTAATCTTAAGTACTTTCATATTATTCAAGCTCATACTAACTTAAAAAGTATTATAAATTTATGACAATAAGACTTATTATTATTATTTAATTAATGATACAAATATAACATCGAATTTATTAATAAATTGTGTTATTTTCTTGTTGCAGCTATCTTTATTTATAAGTTATTTCAGTGCTTAGAAGTGCTAAAAATTATGACTTTAAAATGAATACATAACAAAACTTTATAACTTAAAAGGTGATTATATGGAAATTAGTGAAGAACAAATCAATGGCTCGATTACAAAAATAACATTATCAGGACGACTTGATATTGAAGGTGTTGGACAAATAGAAACCAAATTTGCTGGCATGACAGCATCTCCAAGAATGTCTGTTGTTGCAGACATGTCAAACGTACCTTATATATCTTCAATTGGCATAAGGCTTTTAATATCTAACGTTAAAGCAATTAATGCCCGCAAAGGTAAGTTTGCATTATTTGGAACTCAGCCTGATGTAAATATGGTTATTACTATTTCTGGATTAGATAAAATTATTCCAAGTTTCGATACATTAGAAGCTGCTATTAATTATGTTAAGTAATGTAAAAAAATAGTATTTATGGAAAGGGCTATTGCCTTACTCTATTTTGTTGCGGCCTTTCCATTGCCTGAAAGTTTTTATGATTATTTTAGAGTTATTGTTTTTATTGGTGTCGGATTTATTTTGCTTAATAAATGGGTAAAGCTTAATACGCCTCATATTGCTTTTTTAATTGGTGTCTTAATTATAGACAATCCTTTCATTCCATTTTACTTTCCAATAATGGTATGGATTTTTCTTGATATCATCATTGGCACTTACCTCATTTATTTATCTACAAAATTTAAGAGCTAGATTTAGTATCTAAAGCTTTAAAAAAACTGTGGCTTAATCGCTTGCATCCATAGTTTCAGAGTAAAATATAGTCACATTTAAGATACATTTCCTACATCCATATTTTTTAAGTTGGGGTTTCAGTTGTTAAGCCATTTCCTGTCATTAAGATCTATTTTGTTCTTCCCTTTTCTAATGCTTTTCTTAGTTGGCTGCCATAAACCCCCTGAGCAAAGTGGCATGCCACCTAATTTTGTAATGCCTGTAACCATGCTTGAAGTGACGCCTTCGAGTGTCCCTATTACAGCTGAAGCAGTAGGCCAAACAGAAGGTGCTAAAGAAGTCGAAATTAGGCCTCGTGTTGGCGGTATTTTATTAAAACGAAAATATAATGAAGGTTCCCCAGTTAAAGCTGGTCAAACCTTATTTGAGATTGATCCCGAGCCATACAAAATAGCCTTAAATCAAGCGCGTGCTCAATACAATCAGAGTCTTGCTCGAGCCGAACAAGCAAAGCGAGAGAAAAAACGTTTAGAAACTTTGATTGAATCCCAGTCAATTAGTCAGCGTGAATTTGATAATGCAACATCAGATGAATCGATTAGTGTTGCGGCTCTCGCCCAAAGCCGAGCAAACTTAAGACAGGCGGAGCTTAATCTTTCTTATACCAATGTTACCGCACCTGTCGATGGTATTTCCGGTCGCTTTCAATTTTCTGAAGGTGCGCTTATTTCTGCTAATACAAGTCTACTTACGACATTAGCTCAAGTAAATCCAATTTGGGTGCGTTTTAGTTTTTCGGATAATGAACTTAAACAATTGGGTGGTGCATTAAATGAAAAAAACATTCAAGAAGTTTCAATGATCCTTTCTGATGGAAATGAATATCCGAAAAAAGGCAAAATAAACTTTGCCGCAAGCGAAATCAATCCATCACTTGGAACTCAAGAACTCCGGGCAACATTTGAAAATAATGAGCGTCAAATTTTACCTGGCCAATTTGTTCGTGTCCGTGTGACTACAGGCAAAAAAGATGGAGTATTTCTATTGCCTCAGTTAGCGGTTCTTAATTCTGATCAAGGTAAATTTGTGTTTGTGGTCAATGAAAAAAGTCAAGCGACACCCCGTCCTGTTGCAACTGGCCAATGGAAAGGTAAAGATTGGGTTATTCTAAGCGGTCTTCAAGCGGGCGATAAAGTTATTATCGACAATCTTATCAAAGTACGTCCTGGCATGCCTGTGACTAAGATGCCTAGCTTCAAAAAATAATGAGTAAATTTTTTATTACGCGGCCAATTTTTGCTGCGGTAATCTCAATCATAATTGTCTTGGCTGGTATTGCAGCTGCACTTAAATTATCCATTGCACAATATCCACAAATTGCCCCACCTACAGTCATTATCACTGCTAACTACCCAGGTGCAAGTGCTGAAACACTCTCGAAAACAGTTGCAGGCCCCATTGAAGAACAGCTAAGTGGCGTTGAAGGTCTTCTTTATTTTAATTCAAGCACGGACTCTAGCGGCACACTTAATATTACTGCTACTTTTGAAATTGGTACCAACATTGATCAGGCTACTTTCAATGTAAGTAATCGTGTCAACATCGCTTCTCCTCGATTACCAGAAATGGTAAGGCGCACAGGTGTGATTGTACAAAAAAAATCAAATGACATTCTTTTGGTGGTGATGCTCACGTCAAAAGACAAACAATTTGATCCGCTTTATTTAAGTAACTATGCAACGCTAAATGTTTTAGATGAAATCAAACGCGTCAAAGGTGTTGGTGATGCTAATATTTTTGGTGCCCGCGATTACTCTATGCGGATCTGGCTAAAACCAGATCGAATGGCACAACTTGGTATTACCACCTCTGATATTGCAGCAGCAATTCAAAGCCAAAATGCACAATATGCGGCAGGTAAAATTGGTCAGGAACCTTCTGTAAATGAGCAACAACTCGTATATACAGTCAATGCAAAAGGCCGCTTGCTTGATCCTAATGAATTTGGAAATATTATCGTTAGAGCTGGAGGGCCTAACGGTATTCTTTATCTTAAAGATATTGCACGGGTCGAATTGGGTGCACAAACCTACGATATCAATACAACATTAAATGGTAAACCAGGCGTAGGCATTCCTATTTTCCTCCGAACAGGCGCTAATGCTCTTGATACAGCAAAAGGCATTAAAGAAAAAATGGCTGAACTTAAAGGGCGCTTTCCTAAAGGGATGGATTTCGAAATTCCTTATGACACAAGTAATTTTGTAAAAGCTTCCATGAAAGAAGTGTTTAAAACGCTTGGTGAAGCAATGCTTCTTGTAGTGATTGTCGTGTTTCTATTTTTACAAAGCTGGCGCGCCACTTTAATTCCTATTATCGCTGTGCCTATATCTTTAATAGGTACTTTTGCAGGCCTATATCTTTTTGGTTTCTCAATCAACACGCTGACACTATTCGCTATGGTCTTGTCTATTGGTATTGTGGTCGATGATGCCATTGTCGTTTTAGAAAATATTGAACGCTTAATGGCGGAAGAAAAACTTTCTCCGATTCAAGCTGCTATTAAATCTATGGAGCAAGTCTCTGCTGCAGTCGTTGCAATTGTATTAGTGTTATGTGCTGTATTTGTGCCGGTCGCGTTTATGGGCGGTATTGCAGGGGAACTGTATCGCCAATTTGCTGTGACAGTTGCTATTGCTGTTGTGATATCTGGTGTTGTGGCCCTCACGCTAACGCCTGCGCTCTGTGCCATTATCTTAAATCCGAACTCTATTCATTCAAAATTTTTTGATCGCTTTAATGGTGGATTTACTCGCTTAACCAATTTTTATATTAAGGTCGTTAATAGCACATTGCACCACCGCTTTATTGGTGGCATTGTTTTTGTTGGGATTGTCATTGCCTCTATATTCCTTTTTAAATATACGCCTACAAGCTTTATACCTTCCGAAGATCAGGGATACGTTATTACAGCCGTGATGTTGCCAGATGGCGCCACAATTAGTCGCACTTCTAAAACAACGGAAGCCGTACGAATTGCAATTGCCAAGGAACCTGCAGTTGCCTATCAGACTGCAATAAATGGTTATGATCTGATAGGTGGTGGAAACAAATCAAATGCAGCAACAACTTTTGTTAGATTAGAAAATTGGTCTGAAAGAAAAAGCTCTGCGAGTGATATTGTAAAAAAAATTATCGGTATTGGTATGATGCAATCCGATGGCCTTGCTATTGCATTTAACCCCCCGTCAATTCGTGGATTAGGCAGTTCGGGTAGCATGGAAACTTACGTCCAAAGTAGGAGCGACACTGATCCATTACGTTTATTTGCAGCAGTCAATTTATTCATTGAAGCACTTAAAAAAGAACCGCGCCTTATAGGCATTAATTCCTTTTTTAGGCCTACTGTACCCCAGCTTTTTATTGAAGTAGATGAAGCTAAAGCAATGAGCTTAAGCATACCTATTTCGAGTATTTATGACACGCTGCAAAGCACTATGGGCTCACTATATGTTAATGACTTTAATAAATCGGGTAGAACTTATCGCGTTCAGCTTCAAGCGGAAGCGCCGTATCGAATGAGTCCAGATGATCTCGGTAAAGTGTATGTGAGATCAAATACAGGCGCTATGATTCCTCTTTCAGCGATTAGTACAGTCAATAGTATTGTAGGTGCCGAACAACTCGAACGTTTTAACGGACTTCTCTCGGCAAAAGTCTTAGCAGGAGGAGCCCCTGGTGTCAGTTCGGGGGACACCATTAAACTTGTTGAAAAAATTGCGAAGGAAAGCTTACCTGAAGGCTATCAAATGGCTTGGACAGGACAAGCCTATCAAGAAAAGCGCACAGGTTCAGCAGCGCTCTTCGCGTTTGGCTTCGCCATTATTATGGTATTTCTGATTTTAGCCGCACAGTTTGAAACATGGGCACTTCCTCTCGCAGTAATTATGGCTGTGCCATTTGCAATGACTGGCGCGCTCATTGCTATTCTAGTGCGCGGCATGCCAAATGATATTTATTTTCAGATTGGTCTAATCACCTTAATTGGCCTCGCTGCTAAAAATGCAATTTTAATTGTGGAATTTGCCAGTCAAAAAATGGAAGAAGGTATGCCCCTCATGGAGGCTGCGGTTGAAGCTGCGCGCCTTCGATTTAGACCTATTGTGATGACATCGATGGCTTTCGTTTTTGGTATTGTGCCTCTTGTTTTTGCAACGGGTGCGGGTGCAGCGGCACGTCAATCTATGGGTACTGGTGTTTTTGGCGGCATGATATTAGCAACCTTTATTGCAACTATTTTTATTCCGCTATTTTTTGTATGGTTAAGCAAACATCAAAAAGATCGTATTGGCACTTATATCAAAATTGCTGAAAAGTTTAAAAAATAAAATATGAAAATC
>Ga0209356_1000866_pt1 | contig 12041 bp, 7 predicted proteins | sample LauGreFaBDMM15SN_2_FD_188213 | JGI IMG/M metagenome (GOLD analysis project Ga0209356, IMG submission 188213) | Freshwater lake microbial communities from Lake Michigan, USA - Fa13.BD.MM15.SN (SPAdes) (version 2) | ecosystem: Environmental > Aquatic > Freshwater > Lake | place: Lake Michigan, USA...
CTGGTGGGGTGATGATCAAACTAATGTCATGATTGATGCTGATTGGAAATTTATTTTGTATCAACATTCAGAATCTTATCGCTCTAAATTTATTAAAGTCAGTCAAGCTAAATAATCATATGCGTGAACATATTAATCTCATAGAAGCAACCACTCGCCCGACCAAGCTGGAAACTACTCCACTGCCCTATTCGCCCGATGATTTGGCACCTGTGCTGAGTGCAGACAGTATCAACTATCACTACGGGCATCTAGCCACAGGCTATGCCAAACGCTACAACGCCGGCGAAGGTGATCCTGATTTCAACCGTGCTGGCAGCTTCTTACATAACAAATTCTTCCCACAACTGCAACCTCCCCGTGGCACAAATCGCCCGCGTGGTGCTGTGCTGGAACTGATCGAACGCAAGTTCAAGAGCTACGAAGCATTCCAGGACGCTGTGAAAGAAAAAGCCATGAAGATCCAAGGATCCGGCTGGGTTTACTTGAGCACCGGTGGCGAGATCAAGACCATCGCAAATCATGCTGTGCGTACAGATATATGCGTACTTATTGACTGGTGGGAGCATGTGTGGGCCACAGACTATCAGTGGGACAAAGAGAAATATCTCAACAACATCTGGCGCATCATCAACTGGGATGTGTGCTCAGAAAGACTATAAACGGATCCGATTATGAAACTAGAAACTGGAGCAGTTGACAAACTGCGAGAACTCATTGCCGAAGAGGCCAATCCTGAGCTCAAGCTCAGAGTATTTGTGCAGGGTGGTGGATGTTCAGGATTTAGTTATGGATTCACCTTTGATGAACTTCAAAATGACGATGATTTTGACTTCAACTATGAAGAAGTGCGTGTGATAGTAGACGCCATGAGCATGCAATATCTACAAGATTCAACAATAGATTACCGTGAAGATGTCATGGGATCCAGCTTTGTGATCAACAATCCCGCTGCAAAAACCACCTGCGGCTGCGGATCCAGTTTCTCCGTTTAGTCAAATCCACTAGATACACTGCTCTGGTAAATACACCAGAGGATATGTATCTATGACCTATGAATTTGTGAATGTTGGTGCTGCGCCAGATGATGGCAACGGTGACCCGTTACGCACCGCCTATATAAAGATAAACAACAATTTTGCCAATCTCCAGCAGGCTGGCACTACCAGAATTACCAATGGTCTCAGCAATGTGATCATTCCTGATGCCAATGGAAACATCTACATGGGTGTGGCCAATGTGGCCAACATAGTGACTGTGACCAGCAACGGGGTCATTGCCACCAGTATTTCCACCACAGGCAATATCGCTGCCGGACAATATTTCCTAGGAAATGGATATTTTCTCACAGATATTTCACAAGCCAGGTCCATTGTGTTTGGAACCAGTAATGTAAGTATTCCTTCTATTGATGGCAACATCAATTCTGTAGTGCAAGGCACACTCACACTAAGGACATCGCCAAATCTTGTGACGGTGTTTGGTGACCTCAACGTCACAGGCAATGCCACCATATCAGGTAACATCACTAGAAATGCCATCGCATATGGCAGCAGTGAGTTGGGATTTTTTACGCCGGACGGCAATGCCAATGTCACAATCGCAGGCACATCAAATGTTGCTGTGTTCACCACATCGGGACTGACTGTGACCGGGGCCATAGGTGTGTCCAGCACGGTGAGTGCATCAGGCAATGTCACAGGGGGCAATTTTAACACCAGTGGCCTTGTATCCGCCACCGGCAATCTCACTGGCGGTAATATCACCACAGCCGGCGTGGTCACAGCCGGGGGCAATGTCACTGGCAGTAATGTGATAGGCAACCAAGGAGTTTATGGCAATATCTTTACCACCTTGATTGACTCTGGAGACAGCAGCCAGATCACGGTGACACCGGACACCCGATTCTCAGCCACTGTCACAATTGATAATGAACTGGATGCCGACTTCATCCTATCACAGTATATTAACACCAGCATAATCAGTGCCAGTGGTAATGTGCTGGGTCCCATACCATCCGTGTCCAACACATTCTATGTGGCCAAGAACGGCAGCGATTCAAACAACGGTGGGTTGAACACCCCATTCCTTACCATCAAGGCCGCGATGACCGCTGCCACCGCACTGGGTGGCAATATATCTGTGCGTGTGGCATCGGGCACATATGTTGAAGATAATCCTATCACTATCCCACCAAAATCTGCATTGATGGGTGACAATCTTAGAACTGTAAATATACTGCCACTGAATGTGGCCACTGACATGTTCTACATGACCAATGGCACTTATGTATGGGGTGTCACTTTAAAAGATTACTTGGGAGCTGCCTTCGCTTATGATCCTGCCACACCCGGACAGAATGTGTTTGTGAGTCCTTACATACAGAATATCACATCCTCTACAACCACAGGAACTGGTTGTCGCATTGACGGTAGTCTTGTGAGTAATATCAGTACCAAGGCCATGCACCTGGGCTTTTACACCATTATCAACCGCGGAGGCATTGGTGTAGATATGTTAAACAGCGCCTACGGGCAGCATGTGAACATATACCCCATTGCATGCGATATAGGTCTTAGAACCAGATACGGTGCTTTCTGTACATTGAATGGATCAGATTGTTCAATTGGTAATTTTGGATTGGTATCTGAAGGTATTGGGCCACTACAAACTTCGGGCAATACCGTGGGTTACAGCACTGGTGGAAATTTTGTGATCAGCAACAGCAGTTTGAGCAATGTAAGACCTAACGTGAATACGGTCATGGTCATAAATGATGCCGATTATGATACCACCAGCAGCACCACACTTACCATAGAGACCCAGGTGGCTGCGTTGACCATAGGAACAGGATTATCGTATTCGGCAGGACAAAACGTGATCATAGACTATGATTCGGTGAATTTCTTGACCGGAACAGTGCAATCATATAATTCCGGAACAGGCGCTCTGGTGGTCGATGCAACTGATACAAACGGATCAGGCACATACAGTTCTTGGGATGTGAATCTTTTTCCCATAAACTATTACACCATTGATACCATACTGCCCGAGACCCCGTCGGCAGGTAATACCACTGTGGTCATCCAGGAAACATTCTCAGCCAATCTAGTGCCCAACACCGGTGTGGAATTCTACACCCGCAGTGCTATTATTGCCAGCGCACATACATTTGAATATATTGGCGCAGGCACCAATCCTGCCACAGCATTGCCACAATATGGTGGTATACCAGTGTCAGACCAAGAAGTGGTGGAAGTGAATGGTGGTGTAGTCACTTTTACCAGCACTGACCACAAAGGTAATTTTAAAGTAGGGTCAGGGTTTACAGTAAATCAAGCAACAGGAACAGTGAGTGGTGATGACTTTTACAGATCCTTGTTTGCGATCATGACCCCCTACATTTTGGCCTTGCAAGAAGTGCCATAAGTAACAGTTAAGGAATCATTATGCCAGCAGTATTAAATGCATTTAAAACAGTAACAGTAAACGTGACCACTGCCATTGGCAATGTTTACACTTGCCCCAGTGGTTACAGCGCGGTAGTGCTGTTGGCACAGGTGAGTAATCTCACCGGTAATACCATCACAGTGAGTGGAAATATATATCAATTGGCCGGAAACAACGTGGCCCTGGTGAGAGATGCGTCACTTCCGTCAAACGATGCTATAAATCTTGTGGGCGGCAGATTGATATTGCAAACCGGAGACAGTTTTGCAGTGGGTGCTAGTGCAAATTCTGCTTCGCAATTGACATTGAGCGTGTTAGAAACATCAACAGGATAAAGCCAGAATGAGCGCAATCAAACTTATCAGTGGACGGGTGCCAGTAACCGATCTGGGCAATCTCACAGCCGATCGTTATGAATTCTTGGGATTGAATCAAGCTGAACCCAATCTCGGCAACGGTACCAATGCCAATGACTTGCTTGCACTGGGAACCAATGGAGTAAGATCGTGGACCAATGCGGTCAGCGTGGTGTCGGTAACAGCATCAGGTAATATCACAGCTAATGTATTAACTGCTAATACATTAACAATCACTGGCGGTGCCGGCAACATCTTGGCTGGAAATATTTCAGCCACGGGCAACATCACCGGGGCCAACCTCAACATCGGCGGCCAGATTTTTTCTACAGGCAATATCAACACCAGTGGTTATTTCATTGGAACATTCGCAGGTAATATCGCTGGTAATCTCACAGTTCCTGGTTCTAACACACAGGTGTTGTTCAATAACGCAGGCAATGCTGGCGCAGCAGCAGGATTTACTTTTGACTCGGCTGCCAATGTGGCCACGGTTACAGGAACCATCTCATCCACTGGCAATGTAAAGGCCAACAATGTCAATGCTTCTAATATAGTGTCAGCAGCAGGCAATGTTGTGACCGGTGGCTTTTTCATCGGTGATGGTAGCCAACTGTCTAATCTATCAGTTGGTGCCGGTAGTTACATTATCAACGGCACCAGCAACGTCAATGTGGATCTGAATTCGAATGTGTCTGTGGTGGTGACTGGAAACAATGTGGCTGTGTTCACTGCGTCCGGTGTCAGTATTGGTGGCAACGTCACTTCCAACAATATCTTTGCCACCACACTTGCCAATGCTGCCAGCCACACCGGTGGCCTGGTCAGTGTGACCGGCAATGTCACTGCCAACAATGGTATGTTCACCACGATCGTGAATGTGGCCAGTCACACAGGTGCCGTGGTGTCAGTGTCAGGCAACATCACTGGCGGCAATTTAAACACAGCAGGACTGGTATCAACTTCGGGCAATGTCACTGCCAACAATATTTTTGCCACCACACGGGCCAATGCAGCCAGCTTCACAGGCGGGCTTGTTTCAGTGTCGGGCAATATCCAAGCCAACAATATCAGTGTCACGACTAGTTTCACTGCTCCCACATTATCGGTCACTGGAAATGTGATTGCCAATAATGGCCAGTTCACCAACATTGTGAATGTGGCCAGTCACACCGGTGCTGTAGTATCAATAACCGGAAATGTCATAGCCAACAATGTCATAGCTACTACCATTGTAAATGCAGCCAGCCATACTGGTTCGATAGTGAGTGTGACCGGAAACATCAGTACCGGTGCGTATTTCGTAGGTGACGGTGCCTATATTACCAATCTCTCTATCAGCACCGGTAGTCAGATAATCAATGGCAATTCGAGCGTGTCTGTGGCCGCCAATGGAAATGTAACAGTGGCCGTGGCTGGTATCACACCGGTGGCCACATTTACCTCAACTGGTATCAGTCTTTTAGGTAACATAACAGCCAACAATCTCAGTATATCAAATATTTTTAATGCTGCTAGTTTAACTGGTACCATAGCATCAGTAACTGGCAACATTGATGGCGGCAATCTCAACACTTCGGGATTGATGTCATCAACTGGCAATATTCAAGCAGGAAACCTACGAACCGCTGGTCTGGTCACTGCCACTGGTAATATCCAAACTAACTCACAAATCACAGCAACAGGTAATATCACCGGAAGCAGTTTGTTGGGCACAGCCGTATCAGTGTCGGGCAATGTCACAGCCAACAATGGTCAGTTTACCACCATAGTCAACGTGGCCAGCCATACAGGTGCAGTGGTATCAGTATCGGGCAATGTGACCGGTGGTAATATATTGACCGGGGGCGTGATATCAGCAACCGGCAACATCACGGGCGGTAACATCATTGGCACAATCGTGGGAACCATTGCTACCACAAATGCCAGCTTGACTGGCAATTTGAATGCCAACAATGTGATTGCCACAACCATAGTCAGCGCAGCAAGTCATACCGGAACCTTAGTATCAGTAAGTGGCAATGTCACGGGTGGCAACTTGTTAACCGGTGGCGTGATCAGTGCCGTGGGCAACATCACAGGCGGCAATATCAATGGTAACATCACCGGTACTATTCTTGTGGCAGCCATCAGTCTTTCAGGTAATTTAACTGCTGGCAATGTCAATACCAGTGGCAATGTCACAGGTAGTAACTTGAACAGTGCCGGATTGAGTTTGAGTGGCAATGTGTTGAGCAGTCTCAACACCACATCTCCCATTAGCTCAACCAACACAATCAGCACCAGCGGAAACGTGGTTGCAGGCGCACACACAGGAACCGCAGTTTCTGTATCGGGCAATGTGGCCGGTGGTAACATATTGACCGGTGGCGAGATCAGTGCCACCGGCAACATCACAGGCGGTAATATTGTTGGAACCATTGTAGGCACTATCCTCACATCCAGTGCCAGTTTAACCGGTAATATTGATGCCGGCAATGTGAGAACTGCCGGATTGGTCACTGCCACAGGCAATGTCACTGGCGGCAACTTGACCACAGGAGCGCAAGTCAGTGCCACGGGCAATATCACAGGCGGCAACTTATTGGCTGGATCTGGTATCATCAGCACAGCCGGCAACATCACCGGTGGAAATATCTTTGGTACAATTCTGGGTACAATTGCTACTACCAGTGCCAGTTTGACTGGCAACTTGAACGCCAACAATGTGATTGCCACTACCATTGTGAATGCAGCCAGCTTCACCGGTACATCGGTAAGTGTAAGTGGCAATGTCAACAGTGGTAACGTGTTGACAGGTGGTGTGATCAGTGCCACTGGCAACATCAGTGGCGGTAACATAATTGGCACCATTGTGGGGACCATTGCCACATCCAGTGCCAGCTTGACTGGCAACCTGAACGCCAACAATGTGATCGCTACCACAATATCTAATGCAGCCAGCTTCACCGGTGGGTTGTTATCAGTAAGCGGCAATGTCACAGGCAGTAACGTGTTGACCGGTGGCGTGATATCGGCAACCGGCAACATCACCGGTGGTAATATCATAGGCACAATCGTGGGCACTATTGCTACAACCAGTGCCAGTTTGACTGGTAACCTGACCGCCAGCAGTGTGATTGCCGGTAATATTGTAAATGCAGCAAGTCATACCGGTACATTGGTATCAGTGAGTGGTAATGTTGACTCTGGTAATTTAAGAACCAGTGGTCAGATAAGTGCCACAGGCAACATCACCGGCGGCAATATTATAGGAACTATTGTAGGAACAATTGCCACAACCAGTGCCAGCTTGACTGGTAACCTGAATGCCAGCAGTGTGATTGCCGGTAATATTGTAAGTGCAGCAAGTTATATCGGCACACAGATGTCATTGAGTGGCAACGTCACAGGTGCTAACATATTGACCGGTGGTGCAATATCGGCCGCAGGCAACATCAGTGGTGGCAATATCATAGGCACAATCGTGGGCACCATTGCCACTACCAGTGCCAGCTTGACAGGTAACCTGAATGCCCAAAATGTGATTGCCACTAACATTGTGAATGCTGCCAGTCTGACCGGCACACAGGTATCAGTAAGTGGCAACGTCACTGCCGCAACAAACATCAGCGCCATTGGCAACGTGATCGGGTCATATATCCTAGGTAACGGTGCTAGTCTTACCGGTCTTACTGTGACCAGCACAGCCAACGGTATTGCCAACGGAACCAGTGCTATCAGTATCCCAGTGGCAAATAGCTCTGCGATCGTCACTGTGGGCGGAATTTCCAATATAGCAGTGTTTCTCAGCACCGGTGCATCAGTTACCGGATCAGTAACAGCCACTGGTAATGTCAATACCGGATCAAGTGTTAGTGCGGTGGGTAATGTCACTGCTGCTGGCATCACCACAACCGGTTCCGGTGGAGCAATTTCGGGCACAGGCAGCGTCACTGCTGGTAGTTTCACAACCACAGGTAATGTAACTGGTGGTAACATATTATTTGGATCTGGAATCATTTCCGGCACAGGCAACATCAGTGGTGGCAATATCATTGGTACTATTGTGGGTACGATCCTCACAACCAGTGCCAGTTTAACCGGTAACTTGACTGCCGGTAATGTTAATACAGGTGGCTTGATATCTGCGGCTGGCACAGTGACCGGAAGCCAATTCAACGGTTCTGGTGCAGGTCTCACTAGTATCCCAGGTGCCAATGTGTCAGGCACAGTGGCTAATGCCACTACTGCTGTGGTTGCTGGAACCGTGACCACAGCAGCACAGGGCAATATCACCTCAGTAGGCACATTGACTGGCTTAACCATCAACAGCGCGACCACTGCTATCACCAACGGTGCAGGCAATGGTGTGGGCAACATCGGGTCATCCAGTACCTACTTCAACAAAATATTTGCACAAGCAACCACAGCACTGTATGCTGACTTGGCAGAGATGTATACATCAGATGCAGAATACGAGCCCGGCACTGTGGTGGTATTTGGTGGCTCGCAAGAAGTCACAATTAGTAAAACAGATTCCAGCCGCAGAGTGGCCGGTGTGGTAAGTACCAATCCAGCACATGTGATGAATTCCGGACTGCAAGGCGACCACACAATAGCAGTGGCTCTGACCGGTCGTGTGCCAACATCAGTGGTTGGCGCAGTAGCCAAAGGTGACATGATGGTCGCAGCAGGCAATGGTCGAGCACGAGCAGAGGACAATCCGATATTAGGTTCTGTGATCGGCAAGGCATTAGAAGATTTCAACGGCACCGAAGGCATGATAGAAATCGTAGTAGGAAGATTATAAGGAGCAAGCAATGAGTTTAATCGTAGGAGCAGGATGGCAAATAGGGCAAGGATGGAACTTCCAAGGAGGACCGGCGCCCGGAACCGAAATCACTACTATTAGTGGGTTGAACATCACTACGATTTCGGGTACCCTGTTAGTGACCGTCTAAGGAAAAACAATGGCAACCACAAGCATATCAGGATTACCCGAAACTACAACCATTAACAGTGTCACAGTGGCGCCGGTTGATTTTAGCGGTGCCACTTACAAGACAACAGTGGCCACTTTGGGAAGTTTTATAACCAACAATGCCACCACGATTTCTGCCACAGGCAATATCACCGGCGGCAATTTATTAGCAACCGGAGTAACAGTATCAACCAACACAATAAGTGCCACAGGCAACATCACTGGTGGCAACGTGATAGTTCCGGGCGTGCTGTTGGCCATCAACACAGTTAGTAGCGCAGGCAATGTCACTGGTGGTAATGTATTAACCAGTGGCTTGATCTCTGCTGCTGGTACCGTTTTTTCCGGCAGTATTTCTGCAACTGGAGTAGCCATTGCCAGCACATTGTCGGCCACTGGTACCACTGCATTGGTAGCCCCTGGTCTCAGCGCAGGTCTAGAAATAGGAAGCCCCTCGATACCCAATACTCCATACATCGATTTTCACAGCAGCGGCAATGTTTCCACTGATTTTGATTTTAGAATACAAGCTTCTGGTGGTACAGCAGCCGGAACAGGAACATTGAGTCTTGTTGGTGCAAGTACAGTTACTCCGGGTACCTTCACGGTGAACTCGGGTGCAGCAGCCACTGCCATTGTGAATGGCGCATCAAACGCCGTGGGCAATATTGGCAGCACAAGCACATACTTTAACAATATATTTGCACAAGCAACCACAGCACTCTATGCCGACTTGGCCGAAGTGTATGAAGCCGATGCAGATTACGAGCCAGGTACTGTGGTGAGTTTTGGCGGCACTAAAGAAGTCACTGTGTCCGCCACAGAGGGAGATCCCACAGTGGCCGGTGTAATATCTGCCAATCCCAGTTATCTCATGAACAACGGACTTACCGCAGATCACAGAGCCATAGTGGCATTGACCGGAAGAGTTCACACCAGTGTAACCGGTGCCGTGACCAAAGGTGCCATGATGATATCCGCAGGCAATGGTCATGCTCGAGCCTCGGCTGCACCGGCCATGGGAACTGTGATTGGCAAGGCCCTGGAAAACTTTGATGGTGAAAGTGGCATCATAGAAATTGTCGTAGGAAGAATGTAAAGCCATGGCACAACCAGTCTGGGTCACTCCTGTAGGTAACCTGGGCACCATACCGGAAGGTATTTTTTATCAGGTGCCCTTGATAGCCTACGACCCATCTGACCCTGGTGGCAATGAAGTTTATTACACGCTATTGGCCGGTCAATTGCCTCCAGGAATACAATGCAGTCGAACCGGATTGATTTCGGGTGTGCCGCAGGCCATCGCCAGCATACAAGGTGTTCCGGCACCAGTATCAAGAGCCGTCACCAGCACTTTTGCGGTACGTGCCTATACTGAAAAAATCGTAAATGGTCGGGTGGTAATCGATCGACTGGCAGATCGCACATTCGATCTCACAGTCACAGGACAAAACCCACCGGTGTTTGTGACCCCTGCTGGCAACGTGGGCACTTTTTATGATGGCACACCCATTGATTCCATACAGATCCAAACCTCTGAGCAAGATCCTGCTGACGTCACAGTGATAACCTTGATCAGCGGTGAGCTTCCTCCGGGGTTGAGTATCAGTACTTCGGGCCTGATCACTGGATATATCATACCAATAAATGCTGTCACCATCAATGGTGGATTCGACAGGACATCACCAAATATCATAGCGTTTGACCAATATCCGTTTGATTTTGTGATCAACAGTCCCAATACCAATTATCAATTCACACTAGAAGTCTCCGACGGTAAGGCCAGCGATCTGCGTACATATGAGATCTTTGTATACAGCAGAACCACTCTACAAGCCAGTACCACGGATATCACTGCCGATGACACCTTTGTGGATGCATCTCAGACTCCAAATTATCTACCATTCCTGCTCAATGCACAACCCAGTGATCTGGGCCGTGTGCGAGCAGATAATTTCTGGGCATATCAATTCCTGGGGCTGACCTTTGGTGATTATATCATAGAATATCTTGAGTACCCTGGTGCAGGATTGCAACTTCCTCCGAACACCACTCTTGATCCATTCACAGGCTGGTTGTATGGTCGTTTGCCCGATTTAGGTGCTTCGGAAATCACATACAATTTTGCCATCTATCTGATCAACACCAGTGATGATGTGATAAAATCCGATCCTTACTACTTTAGTATCACGCTGACAGGACAGGTAGAAACACAGGTGATCTGGCTCACTGCTGCTGATCTGGGTGACATCATCAATGGATCCACCAGCTTGCTAAAGGTAGAGGCCGTGAACACCGGAGGCAGGAGTTTGCAATATCGTCTACGTCCTGGAGCCATTCCTCCACCCGATTATGTGCCCGGGGTGTACAACAAATTACCGCAAGGTCTGCAACTATTGCCTTCGGGCGACATTGCCGGTCGAGTGAGTTTTAACACATTTGCTGTGGACCTGGGCGCCACCACATTTGACAAAGAATTGCGTACCACACTGATACAGTCGCCACAAGAGACCACATTTGACACCCAATACACATTCACTGTGAATGCCTATTCAGTTGATGGGTATGTGTCGGTGTTCAAGACTTTCACAGTGAAAGTGCTGCGAGAGTACAATGAGCCCTATGAGAATCTCTACATCAAGGCCATGCCTCCGTACACCAGTCGTGCCTTGATAAATCAACTCATACAGAATTCGGATATCTTTAGATCTGATCTTATTTTCAGACCACAAGATCCCAACTTTGGCATAGCCACTTCGGTCATATACAATCATTGCTTTGGGCTCACCAGTTCAACTTATGAATTGTATATCAGCAGTTTGATCAAAAATCATTATTGGAAAAATCTCATACTGGGCGAAATCAAAACAGCACAGGCCCTGGATCCAGTCACTGGTGATGTGGTCTACGAAGTGGTCTACAGTGCCGTACAAGATGATCTCGTGAACAATGACGGAATCAGTGTGAGCAAACAGGTCACTCTGCCGTATCCCATCAATGCAGGTGACAGCACAGAAATCACCACAGTGTATCCCAACAGCTTGCCCAACATGCGAGACCAAGTGATAGATGTGGTGGGGCAGATAAGCAATCTCTTACCACTGTGGATGTTGAGCAAGCAAGCAGATGGCAAGGTGCTGGGATTTACACCGGCCTGGGTGATTGCATATTGCCACCCCGGCGCATCTGGCCAAGTGGCCTACAATATTCGCACACAGTTTGGACAGCAACTCAATCTTGTGGATTTTGAAGTTGACAGATATGCACTGGAT
>Ga0209356_1000874_pt1 | contig 12018 bp, 14 predicted proteins | sample LauGreFaBDMM15SN_2_FD_188213 | JGI IMG/M metagenome (GOLD analysis project Ga0209356, IMG submission 188213) | Freshwater lake microbial communities from Lake Michigan, USA - Fa13.BD.MM15.SN (SPAdes) (version 2) | ecosystem: Environmental > Aquatic > Freshwater > Lake | place: Lake Michigan, USA...
GATAAGTACACATTTGAAACTTTTTATAACTTAATTAAGAACTAAATAATCATGGCAAAAGAGAATTTTGACCGAAGTAAACCCCACGTTAACATTGGTACTATTGGCCACGTTGACCACGGTAAAACAACTTTAACAGCTGCTATCACTAAAGTTCTTTCTGAAAAAGGTCTTGCTGAGAAAAAAGATTTCTCTTCCATTGACTCTGCTCCAGAAGAAAAAGAGCGTGGTATCACGATTAACACGGCACACGTTGAGTATTCTACGTTGGCACGACACTATGCACACGTTGACTGTCCAGGTCACGCGGATTATGTGAAGAACATGGTTACGGGAGCTGCACAAATGGACGGAGCTATCTTGGTAGTTGCGGCTACAGATGGTCCAATGCCACAAACTCGTGAGCATATCCTTTTGGCTCGCCAGGTTGGCGTACCTCAATTGGTTGTATTCATGAACAAAGTGGATATGGTGGATGATCCAGAATTATTAGAATTAGTAGAAATGGAGATTCGTGAGCTTCTTTCATTCTATGAGTTTGATGGTGATAACATTCCAGTAATCCAAGGATCCGCTTTAGGTGGATTGAATGGAGATGCTAAATGGGTAGCTACGATTGATGCTTTGATGGATGCGGTTGATAGCTGGATTCCACTTCCTAAGCGTGATGTTGAGAAGCCATTCTTGATGCCAGTTGAAGACGTATTCTCGATCACAGGTCGTGGTACTGTTGCAACAGGGCGTATTGAGACGGGTATTGTTAACTCAGGTGAGTCGGTTGATATCTTAGGTATGGGAGCTGAAAACTTGAAATCTGTTGTTACAGGTGTTGAGATGTTCCGTAAGATTTTGGATCGTGGAGAAGCTGGAGATAACGTAGGTTTATTGTTACGTGGTGTTGAAAAAACTGATATCCGTCGTGGTATGGTTATTTGTAAGCCAGGTTCTGTAAAGCCTCATACTCATTTCAAAGCTGAGGTTTATATCTTGTCAAAAGAAGAAGGTGGACGTCATACTCCATTCTTTAATAAATATCGTCCACAGTTCTATTTCCGTACAACAGACGTAACAGGAGAAATCATGTTACCTGCGGGAGTTGAGATGTGTATGCCTGGTGATAACTTAACGATTGACGTTACGTTATTAAGCCCAGTAGCTATGGATAAGGGTCTTCGTTTCGCGATTCGTGAAGGTGGTCGTACGGTAGGTGCAGGTCAGGTGACTGAAATCTTAGACTAATTTTTTTAGTCGATGTGGAAAAGAGCGGTCACTGGCCGCTCTTTTTTTTGCCTATTATCAAAAATATACCTATGAAAAAATTATTCATCTTTTTGTTGTTCATTTCCTATGCGGGTATGGCACAGGAATTTTACGAAATCAGAACTTACCAAATGAAGTTCCGTGGCAACGTGAATATTTTGGAAAATTATTTATCCAAAGCACTCATTCCTGCCTTAAATAAATATGGTGTTTCAAAAGTGGGTGTGTTCAAGGATTATGGAAAGCCAGAGCCGGCGATTGTTGTAGTAGCCATTCCATTTGCTTCATTATCCGCTTATGCTGGATATAAAGATGCGTTAGAAAAGAATTCGGAATACCAACAAGCCGCTTCCGCCTATTTTCAGCAGGTAGGATTCGATAAGCCGATGTTTGAGAAAATTTCTATTTACTTAGCCAAGTCATTTGCTGGACATCCCGCGTTGACTTTACCTAATAAGCAAGCGAGCAGAATTTATGAATGGAGAACCTATGAGGCCTATAATGAAGATGCACTTAAGCGTAAAATTGCTATGTTTAACGATGCAGAATTAGCTGTTTTCGATAAAGTAGGTTTGCATAATGTGTTTTTTGGCGAAGTATTAGCTGGAGAAAATACACCTTGCTTGAGTTACATGGTTTCGTTTGAAAACATGGCTGAGCGGGATGCCAATTGGGCTAAATTTAGCGCAGATCCCGATTGGAAAAGAATTTCGGGAGATGCAAAATATGCCAATAGTCATTCGCGTACGGTACGTAAATTCTTGGAACCTACAAGCTATTCACAATGGTAGGTAGGCTTTAATTAAATAAGGAGGTTTGTTAATTATGATTTTTTATCTAAATTTGCAATCCTTTCTACGGGCATAGTATAATGGTAGTATGCAGGTCTCCAAAACCTTTGGTCAGGGTTCGAATCCTTGTGCCCGTGCAATGTAATAATTTAAAAACCGGAAATCCGGTGAAAATATGAGCAGTATAACATCTTTGATTAAGGAATCTTGGGTAGAAGTAACGGAGAACGTTACTTGGCCTAAGTTTACTGAACTCCAATCAAGTTCTATTTTGGTTTTGGTTGCATCATTAATTTTTGCCTTATTGGTAGGAGTAGTTGATTTAGCCTTTAAAACTGGATTGGATTTATTTTATAGTTCATTTTAATATAGGGTTTAGGCCCGTCCTTAACAAACAACAATTGCCATGGCAGAGACTAAATGGTATGTTTTGAGAGCAATTTCAGGACAAGAAAAAAAGGTAAAAACGTATATGGAGAACGAATTAGCACGCCAAGGTGTGTCTGATGCAGTTCCTCAGATATTAATTCCGACAGAAAAAATTTACGAAATTCGTAAAGGTAAAAAGGTGATTCGCGAGAAAAACTTATTTCCAGGCTATATAATGGTTGAAGCAGATTTGGCTGGTGAGGTTAGTCATATATTGACTTCGACTCCAGGAGTAATCGGCTTTTTACAAACGACTAATGAGGTAATCGAGGAAGAGAAGATTGAAGGAGGAAAAACTAAAAAGGTGAAGGTTAATGTAAAGAGACCTATGCCGATAAATCAAACGGAAGTCAATCGTATTTTAGGTAAGGTAGACGAGTCAGCAGCCATTGAAGAATTCGCATCGGTTACCTTCATCAAAGGAGAAACTGTTCACGTGATCGATGGACCATTTGCTACTTTTGAAGGAACGATTGAAGAAATTCATGAGAATAGCAAGAAGCTATCTGTTATGGTGAAAATATTTGGCCGAAATACGCCGCTTGAATTGAATTACTCTCAAGTAGAAAAATAGATTTCCATTTATCATTGAAAAAAAGTCCTGAAGAAAATTTCAGGACTTTTTTTGTGCAAAGTATTTGCAAATTAGAATAAAAGCCCTAATTTTGCAGTCCGTTTAAAAAGCGGCAATTTCTGTTTTGAAAATTTCAAAAGGGGATTGGGCCTAATCGTAATGTTACACGGGAGGGTCACTCGGAGGGGAATCAGATAAGGAGCTTCCACCCTTATTGGCAGATAAACCTCTAATTCACTAAATAAACGATGTTTTAACATGGCAAAAGAAATAGCTGGCTACGTAAAGCTTCAATGCAAAGGTGGCCAAGCCAATCCTTCACCACCCATCGGTCCTGCATTAGGTTCGAAAGGATTAAATATCATGGAGTTTTGCAAGCAGTTTAATGCAAGAACCCAAGATAAAAACGGCGTAGTATTGCCGGTCCTAATTACTTATTATGCGGATAAATCGTTTGATTTCGTTGTAAAAACTCCTCCTGCACCCATATTATTATTGGAAGCGGCAAAGGTGAAGTCAGGTTCGGCACAGCCAAACTTGAAGAAAGTTGGATCAGTATCTTGGGATCAAGTGCGAGTAATCGCGGAAACTAAAATGCCTGATTTAAACTGTTTTACAGTCGAGGCAGCAATGAGTATGATTGCTGGAACGGCCCGATCAATGGGAATTACTGTTTCCGGTGAAAAACCGTTCTGATTTTTATCATCAGAAATTAACAATTTAATTAAAAGGTAATGGCAAAACTTACGAAGAAAATAAAGGAAGCCCTTTCAAAATACGATGCAACGCAAGCGTATTCGCTTGAAAAAGCAGCGGAGATTTTGAAAGAAATTTCTTATACAAAATTCGATGCCTCAGTGGACATAGATGTTCGCTTAGGAGTAGATCCCCGCAAAGCGGACCAAATGGTTCGTGGCGTGGTTGCCCTACCTCATGGAACAGGTAAAGACGTACGAGTTCTCGTATTGTGTTCGCCTGATAAAGTAGAGGAGGCAAAAGCAGCCGGTGCTGATCACGTGGGATTGGATGATTACATTGCAAAAATCGAGAGCGGCTGGACCGATATCGACGTAATCATTACGATGCCGACAGTGATGGCAAAATTAGGCCGTTTGGGTCGTGTGTTAGGACCTCGCGGTCTGATGCCTAACCCAAAGTCGGGTACAGTGACTTTGGAAGTAGGAAAAGCAGTGAAAGAAGTAAAAGCTGGTAAAATCGACTTTAAAGTTGACAAAACTGGAATCATCCATACCTCAATCGGTAAGGTGTCTTTTGGAGCTGATAAAATTGTAGATAATGCGTTAGAAGTAATCAATACATTGATGAAATTAAAGCCCTCTTCTGCAAAAGGAACTTATGTTAAATCGATCAATTTATCATCGACAATGTCTCCTGGCATTATTATTGATAAAGGGACAGTAACTGGATTGTAATCATGACAAGAGAAGAAAAAAATCAGATTATTGATGAGTTGAGCGAAAAGTTCGCGGCAACTCCGTACTTCTACTTGGCAAGTACAGCTGGACTATCTGTAGCAGAGGCAACTCAGTTTCGCAGAATGTGTTTTACTAAAGGCGTGGAATACAAGGTGTTCAAAAACACATTGATTTCAAAGGCATTAGCTAAAACGGGAACAGATTATAGTTCTTTAGATGCTGAAGTTTTGACCGGAATGACAGGAATTATCTTCTCCCCAGGAGATGCTAAATTACCTGCTAAGTTGATCAAAGATTTCAAAAAAGAAGCAGGTAAAGACAAAATCAAGTTCAAGGCGGCTTCCATTGAAGGTGGATTGTACATTGGCGAAGGCCAATTAGTATCATTAGAAAACATCAAGTCGAAAAACGAGATGATTGGCGAAGTGATTGGATTATTGCAATCGCCTGCTAAGAATGTCATTAGTGCATTATTAAGCGGCGAAAAGAAATTAGCTGGAATCGTGAAGACTTTGTCGGAGCGACCTGAATAATTTTCAACAAGTTTAACAAGGGGGTAATCCTCAAAAAATAATTAATTTATAACTATTAAATTTTCAAAAAATGGCAGATTTAAAAGCGTTCGCTGAACAATTAGTGAACTTAACTGTAAAAGAAGTAAATGAATTAGCTACTATCCTTAAGGATGAGTATGGTATTGAACCAGCTGCTGCTGGTGCTGTTATGGTTGCAGGTCCTGCAGCTGGCGGTGCTGGTGATGGCGGTGAAGCAGCTGCTGAGAAAACATCTTTTGATGTAATCTTAAAGGCTTGTGGTCCTAACAAATTAGCGATCGTTAAATTAGTAAAAGATCTTACTGGTTTAGGTTTGAAAGAAGCGAAAGATGTAGTTGATGCTGCACCGAAAGCTGTTAAAGAAGGAGTTAGCAAGGACGAAGCTGAAGGTTTGAAGAAAACTTTAGAAGAGGCTGGTGCTGAAGTTGAATTAAAATAATTCAATTACCTGATTAGTTAAAAAGGGAATGGCAACATTCCCTTTTTTTTGCTTTATTTGAGATTTGAACTGAATTAATCATTTCATTATTCATGCGCGACATAATTCAACTTCTTCCTGATGCGATAGCCAATCAAATTGCGGCTGGTGAAGTGGTGCAAAGACCTTCCTCGGTGGTCAAAGAATTAATGGAAAATTCAATTGACGCGGGGGCTACCTCGATCCAGCTCATCATTAAAGATGCTGGGAAGGGAAGTATTCAAGTCATCGATGATGGCCAAGGAATGTCGGAAACAGATGCTCGTATGTGTTTTGAAAGACATGCTACATCCAAAATCCGCAAGGCCGAAGATCTTTTCACGATTAAAACCATGGGCTTTCGTGGGGAAGCAATGGCCTCCATCTCCTCCGTCGCGCAGGTCGAGCTAAAAACCAAAAGAGCAGAGGACGAATTAGGCACTTTAATCAAAATAGACGCCTCCGTCCTCAAATCTCAGGAATTAATTCAATGCCAAAAAGGGACATCGATCACCATTCGCAATCTCTTTTATAACATTCCTGCACGGAGAAATTTCCTTAAATCTAATCCCGTAGAAATTCGGCACATATTGGATGAGTTCCAACGAATTTCACTGGCTAATCCTAGCATCAAATTTTCGTTCATTCAAAATGATCAGGAAACGTATTCTTTGCCCCCCGACAAATTAGGCAAGCGAATCGTCGATCTATTTGGCAAATCCTACCGGGAACAATTAGCCGCTTGCGAAGAAGATACCTCTTATGTAAGCATCAAAGGGTATGTTGGCAAGCCGGAACACGCAAAAAAAACAAGGGGAGAGCAATTTTTCTTTGTCAATAACCGCTTCATTAAAAATAGCTATTTAAATCATGCGGTCATGACCGCTTATGAGCGATTATTGGGCGACGGGGCCTTTCCCTTTTATGTATTATTTTTGAGCATCGATCCGGCGCATATCGACATCAATGTGCATCCTACCAAGACAGAAATCAAGTTTGATGACGAGCGGTCCATTTACGCCATCGTCCAAGCAGCTGTCAGGAAAACACTCAGCATTAATAACTTAATTCCTTCGCTCGACTTTGAAACCAATGTAAACTTTAATGTGCCAACCACTTTTGGGTCTTCACAAAGAACCCATGAAAAAAGTGATGTGTTTAAAGCTAGGCCCACGCAGGATGCTTGGAAAAAGCTTTACGAAGGAATGGATAATAATATTAGTGCTTTTGAGCAGCAGAGTTCCCTTCAAACGATGAAAATTTTTGACTCGAGCGATGAGCCAAAAACGATTCAGAGTAAAGCCAATGACTGGAATTATGATCACGTTAATACCCACAATTTCCAGGTCATCCAAATACTTCAAAAATATTTAGCCATTCACATTACAGATGGTTTACTATTAATCGATCAAAAAAAAGCGTATCAAAGAATTTTGTATGACCAGTTTATGGATCATTTAAATAGGAAAAATGGGGCGTCCCAACAATTACTTTTCCCTATAACGATTCAGATTAATCCTACGGACCAAGTTCTATTTGAAGAAATAAAACAAGAAATTAAGGACCTTGGATTTAGAATGGAAAAGGATTCAGACCAAAATTTCTTGGTGGAAGGAATTCCTTCCGGAGTTTTAGAAGAAGATTGCCAATTACTCATTGAGGGTATTTTGGAGCAAATTAAAAATGAAAATGCCGATTTTGCTTCCCATCGAAATGAAAAAATTGCTCAGGCGATGGCTAATAAAACAGCAAGTAAATACACGCAAAAAAAACGAAGCAACGAAGAAATGAATGCCATGATTGGGCAATTATTTGCCAGTTCAAATCCTAACTTCTCCCCCAATGGCGAAGAAATTAGTAAACTATTAACTGAGGATTATTTCATTAATCTATTTAGCTAACTCAATAGCCCTGTCTCTCGCGGCAAAAATACCCTGCTTTAAACCCTCCGAAACACCTAATTCTTTAAACGTTTTTAAAGCCGCTTCTGTTGTTCCTCCTTTTGAGGCAACCGCTTGTATTAATTCATCTAAATTTTTATCACTTGTTTGCATTAAATGATAAGACCCTAACATCGTTTGTTTCACTAATAATGCTGACATCGCTGGATCAAAGCCCATTTCAACACCCGCGTCTATCATCGCTTTAATCAAATAGAAAAAATAAGCGGGTCCGCTACCACTCAAACCTGTTACTGCGTCAAGTAGTTTTTCGTCTTCCAAAAATACCGCTCGGCCTGTCGAGTTAATTAGATTTTCAACTTTCCTGATATCGGAAAGCCCGACGGCCGAAGCCGAAGCAAATGCAGTCATTCCCATCCCTAAAAGAGCGGGTGTATTAGGCATCGCGCGAATAATCAACTCATGAGATAAAGTTGCCTGTAAATTGGCAATGGGAATTCCCGCCATGATCGAGAGTACTAGTTGGCCCGGCAAGATAAATCGAGCCAATTCCTCCGAAACTAATGGATAGTCCTGCGGCTTCACGGATAAAATGATTAAATCAACATCCGAAATTTTAGCAGAAATCGTATCCACCACCACACCGGCCTTTTGTTCTTGTAATATTTCGCCCCGCTCCTTATTTTTTTCAATTAATAAAAGATGCTCTTTTTGGACTAAATTATATTGAATGAATGAGTTGGCAAAGGCCATTCCCATATTTCCACAACCAATGATAGCGATTTTCATAATAGATTATTTACCAGAAAATAAGTTCGTTAAAAATTGATCCAAAGCCTCTCCCCTCAAACCTTTCGCAATGACTTTGCCCTCCTTGTCCAACATAAAAGTCATCGGAATAGCAGAAACTTGATAGGCCTGAGCCGCCACAGAATTCCAATATTGAAGGTCGGAAACATGTTTCCAAACTAATTTATCAGCTTCAATAGCTTTCAACCAAGCACTTTTATCTTGATCCAAACTTACCCCATAAATTTCAAAGCCCTTGTCTTTAAATCGGGCATACGTTTTAATCACATTTGGGTTTTCACGTCTGCAGGGGCCGCACCAACTAGCCCAAAAATCAATCAATACATATTTTCCGCGTAAAGAAGAAAGGGCCAATCGTTCTCCTGAAGGTTGACTTAGGGCGATTTCCGGAGCTTCTGAACCCACTCCCACCCCTTTTAATCTTTTTAAATTCTCAAGAAAAGGTTTAACCTGAGGGTGGTTTGGCCTTTCCTTTTTGAAACGAGCACCTACCGCTTCTAAAATAGCTATTTCAGAGTCTGGGGGTAAAAAATTAGTAGCCCACAAGGCCACTAAATTCGTTCCCATCAGTGGAATAAGATCTTTGATCTTTTTCATGGTTACCGCTTGAGCCAATGAAAATTCCTTTTGAATGCGCTCTTGAGCCGCAGGATTTTTTTGAATCTCTGCGTTCCACACAGCTACTTTACTTTCCAATTCTCTTGAAATAAGAAGCAATTGGTTCATGTAGGTGAAATTCGGCGTATTTCCCTTGACAGAATAAGTACCTGGCTTGTCGGGTAAATTGATTCCCTCGGCTTGAACGTCTACTATCTCCTTTCCTTCTAAAATTAAAAGTACTTTTTGTGGATTCGGGATGTCATAAAAATTAACGAGGTAGAAACCTCCTTGGTCGATAACTGTTCCTTTAAAATTTACTTCCTTTTGAACGTTTGGCAACATGGAATCTACTTTGATCGCTTGCCCTCTTCCATTAATCCATTCTAAATATATTTTTCGATCGGGGACGACATGAGTCACTTTCACTTTTACTTGAAATCCCTGACCCATAGACTTTGGGCAGAAAAAACTGAGTACACATAAAATGATAAAAATTCTCATATCTGATTATTTTAATGGTTTAAGGCCTCGTTCACGAGTTGGTTTACTTTTTTAGGATCTGCCGTTCCTTTCGAACGTTTCATGACTTCTCCGATAAACAAGGCCAATAAACCCTTTTTACCTTGTTGGTATTCCTTAACCTTTTCAGGGTAAGCAGCAATTGCTTGGTCTACCCAAGTTTTAAGTTCATCTCCCGACTGCTCCTGAGACCATTTATGCTCTGCAACTATTTCGGATGGACTTCGTTTCGGGTTTTCAATACATAAAGGAAAAAGTTGTTGGACCGCTAAATTATGCGAAATAATTCCCTTTTCAACTAAATTAATTACCTCCGCGAGGTTTTGGGGACTCAAAACAAATTGGTCAATGGATAAATTATGCTCATTTAAATGCGATTTCACTGGGCCCATGAGCCAATTAGAAATTTGCTTTGCATAATTAGCATGTTCAAAAACGGACTGAAAATACATAGCCATTTCTCTGCTCTCAGATAAAAAATGAGCGTCGTAAGCAGGTAAATTATATTCATCCATCAACTTCTTCTCTTGTTGCCATGGCAATAAAGGCATCTTAGCTCTAATTTCGGATAACCAATCCTCCGTAATTTCCAATGGAGACAAATCAGGTTCAGGGAAATACCGATAATCATTCATCGATTCTTTCACCCGCATACTATTGGTAATGCCCAAATGAGCATCAAAAGTTCTCGTCTCTTGGATAATTTGTATGCCCGAGTTCAACATATCTGTTTGGCGTATAATTTCATACTCAATCGCTCTTTGAATATTGCGCAACGAATTCATGTTTTTAATTTCCACCTTAGTTCCTAATTTATCGGAACCTTCTGGGCGTAGAGATACGTTTACATCGCAACGAAGCGAGCCTTCCTCCATATTTCCATCGCAAATCCCTAGATAACGTACGAGTTTTCGTACCTCTGAAACCATAGCGAATGCTTGTTCGCTAGAATGCAAAGCAGGTTCTGTAACCATTTCAATTAAAGGTGTGCCAGCACGATTGTAATCAATAAAACTAAATGGGTTGTCACCCTCATGCACCGATTTCCCAGCATCTTCTTCTAAATGAATGTGGTGAAATGGCAAGATTTTATCTCCACTCTTAAGATGAACCAAAATGGAACCCCCTAAACAAATAGGAGTTTTATCTTGGGTGATTTGATATCCTTTAGGAAGATCTGGGTAGAAATAGTTTTTCCGGTCAAAATTCTGCCAAGGGGCTATCTCAGAACCCAGTGCCAAACCCATTTTAATGGCAAACTCAACTGCACGGATATTCAGTTTTGGCAAAGTCCCTGGGTGGCCCAAGGTAATAGCCGAAATTAATGTATTCGGATTTTGGCCAAAAAGCACAGGGTCACTTGCAAAAATTTTTGAATTTGTTTGCAACTGAGCATGAATTTCAAGGCCGATGACAGGCTGATATACGATTGGGGAATTAATACTCACAAAGGATATTTAAATTAAGTGAGTAAAGATACTAAAAAGGGTAAATAATTAATGATTAAGCGCTTATTTTACAAGTACAGGATTTTTTATGCTTATAATTAACCCAATAAGCTAAGCTGATCACCACACCTAACAAGATGCCGAAAAGCCAAGCATAAGAGTGGTTTGCTACAAAGATATCCACCAACTTAATCAAGATCCCTATCCCCAAAAAATACAAGGGAAGTGGTTGGCGATGTTTCCTAAAATCCAACACTAAAATAATGGCCGCTAATAGAAAACTGGATATAACTAAAATCCATTCTAGATTAGAACTAAAGGCAAATGAACTCGCTAAATATGGAGCAAAAAACAAGAAAATAGGCAAGCTAAGGCAATGAACGGCACAGGCAATAGAGAGCAAAACTCCCACTTTTTCAATCGCCAATAAATTAACTTTTCTATATTTAGACATTTGCTTAACTATTTAATCAATAAATCAAAAACCAAATCTATATCTGAACTTCCACCGGCTTCATTTCCGGTTTTAATAGCTTTTCCATTGATGGGCGGTTGGTGTTTAAGTATAAGATTTAGTTTACCTGTACCTACTGCATTTTGAGTTGTACCGCTGGATAACAAGCCGATAGGCAACCCATTTTTATCTTTATCAATAGCTTTTAGGCTGAATAAAGCCGCTGGATCTATTTTAAAAACAAAAAGATGCACATCGCTTTCTAATTTTATTTGTTCGGTAATATCTTCTTTTGGATTTTTGGTTTCATCATAAACCTTTATTTCCATGGTGTATGCCATGTTTTTATCAAGAGTGATTTTATCAAACTTCTCAGGAGGAGTCTTTGCATCACCATCTTTATCTTGAAATGAGAAGGAGCTCACTTTTTTATTTGAATCAGTAAATATTAATTCTACCGTAGTAATTAATTCATTATCATCCGTTGGGATAACCTCTTCTTTTTTGCAGCCAAAAATGAAGGAAAATAAAATCAACAATAGGATAAATTTTTTCATAGGAAAAGCATTAATGCAATACTGTTGCAAGTTAATCAAATTATTTAATATTGCAACATTGTTGCATAAAAAATTATGTAATAAGTAACAGGTATTAGGTAATAGGTAACAGGTATTAGGTAATAGGTAATATGTATTAGGTACTAGGTAACGGGTATTAGGTAATATTTGGGCAAAAAAAAACCGCGATCTTGCGATGCGGTCTTTTAATAACTTGGAGCTTACTTA
>Ga0209356_1000876_pt1 | contig 11981 bp, 14 predicted proteins | sample LauGreFaBDMM15SN_2_FD_188213 | JGI IMG/M metagenome (GOLD analysis project Ga0209356, IMG submission 188213) | Freshwater lake microbial communities from Lake Michigan, USA - Fa13.BD.MM15.SN (SPAdes) (version 2) | ecosystem: Environmental > Aquatic > Freshwater > Lake | place: Lake Michigan, USA...
TACCAATATTGCTGATTTTTTCTGATTTTGCAATAAACAGCAAAACAAACCCAATCAATAAAAATAAGGGGGAATATTTCCCAATATCCATTGCAATAATTTGACTGCTTACTGTTGTTCCGATATTCGCTCCAAGCACAATACCCATTGCTTGTTTAAATGTCAACAGATTGGAATTGACTAATACGATTGTGATAATTATAACTGCGGAGGATGAATCTAGTAGCGTTGTTGCTACAATACCAACAATTAAACTACTAAAGGTATTGGAAGTGAATCTTTGTATGCTTTTTGAGGCATTACTCCCTAAGGCATTTTTAATTGTTTCTGAAAGGCTATTGACTGCAAAAAGAAACAAAACCAAACCGGCAATTACTGATAATACGATTTCAGTCATCATAAACTAATTTTTGGTAAGATAACAATAAATAAAATCATTCAAATCTTTTTAGTCAATATCTAAAGCATTAATATAAATTTAATAATAACTTAATCTAAGTTATGTTATTTGAAGGGTAGAAATGTATATATCACCTTCATCACATTTTTTTATCTAAATTTTTTTGCTGCTTCTCACTATCCTAGTTAAAATAGCACCCATAAAAAGCTGAGATAAGTTGCAAAAAAGAAGACCCAAAATAGTTGATAGAATCTTTTAATACTAGCTAGTTCGTTTAATCGAACAGCTAGCACCTGAGATAAGAATCCAATGCTAAGTGCAATTAAACTATATAACAATAATTGTTCCGATGCTTTGAAGCACCAATAAATACAATAAGCGTAGGCGCTCAACACAAATACTGCTCCTAAATACAATGCCAACTTGGGTGAATAAAGTAAAGGAAACGTTTTATATCCGAAATGAGCATCACCTGCTCTGTCTGGTAAGTCTTTATACCATGCAATGGCCAGGCTAAATGCAGAAATGAAAATAGTGAGCGGATAAATAACAGGTTGAATCACAAAATTTCCATGAATGAGTCCAGCAAAATGAACGGCCATTCCAATATTTACGAGAACACCTCTGACAATTGTTATGGACAAGGCGGCTGGTAAATGGTGTTTTTTAAATTGAATAGGAGGAACGGAGTAGGCAATTCCCAAAAGAAGAATAACTAATATTAGTAAGAATAGTACCCAATGTAAAAGTGCTGATACAATTAAAGCAATCATTCCTGCAATAAAAACAATTTTTTTTGCCGTTTCTATATCCAGTTCACCTGATGCGATTGGAAGATTCGGTTTATTTATTTTATCTAGTTCAACATCTATTATCTGATTCAAACCAGTAATACAAATATTACAACCTAAGGCAGATAGGAGCGTGGCAAAAAGAAACATAAAATGCTCCGAAAGACGTCCTCCCTGGAGTAAAAATAGCACTACAATACTTACAATTGAACCGATTATAGTGTGTGGGCGACTGAATTTCCAAATAGTGTGTAAGGTCATGGTGTAATAGGATTAACTAAGATAATAATAAGGTTGCCTCTTAACTGTTTTATTCTTTTTATATCTACATTATAATCATTGTCGGCAAGGTTGCTGAACAATGCTTTATACTGGTCAATTGTTTTACTTTTAAAAACAGAAAGCCATCCATCCCAAGCAACTGTAATTAATTGAATGGGTAGTAAATAAGTTGTTATAATGCGCAGGAATGAAAAGGGTTTTATCGCCCAAGAAGTGAGTGGTTGTAGAATGAATGCAGCCACTGTGACCTGAATTAAACAAAGCCAGGTGGGTTCCAGCACTTCTGTAATGATGCAGCTTGCTCTTGCTTCTTTTATTTTTTGAATGAACGCTTTTTGCTGCTCTGAGCTAAAGTGGTGAAAAGAATTGAACATTGTATACTGCGTTCCAAACTTTGGTTGAAATTCAAGTAGGTTAAATGATGCATGGTCAAAGGCCAAATTTTTCTTCACTTCATTAGAAAAGGAGGTAGGATATAAGTCTGTTAATGTATAATGAATTTTATATTCAGAATTTGCTTGGAGGTAAAAAGCAGGCCAACCACTTCCACTAGCTAAGTCAACCCAATTATTTGACGGAAAGAGTTGCAATAGCTTAAGGATAGGTTGATATAATTTTAAATGTACACTAATCCAACCTACGTATTCTAATTGCATTTTCCTTAAATAAGGAGGAAACCATGGATAATCTTCTAGTTCTTTTAAAAACATTTAGTTAAATTACGTATTATCTTATAATATGTCGTCATTCATTCTTTTTTCTTTAGCTGGAGCAGCAATATTATTTTTTACTGTACTAATTGAGCTTGCTATTAGAAAAGGGTGGCTAGGATTTTTTTTTGGCAGAAAGTTACTTCATGTGTTTGCTATTGGAACTACAGCCTATACAATTGATCATGGGCTAGACACATATTTACTTGGAAATGTGTTGGTTAGTTTGGGTTTATTGTTGATGGTGATTCTTTTTAAATTTAAATGGTGGGTGCAGCAGGAACCCTCATACGGGATTGCCTTATTCCCAATTGCATTAGGTGGCTTATTGATGATTGGTGCAGACCCTTATTATGTCGCAACTGCAGCTTGGATTTTAGCAGTGAGTGACGCAAGCGCCGGGTGGATAGGTAGAATATGGGGGTATCCGAAATACATTTTCTTATCTGAAATAAAGTCTTATCAAGGCGCTTTCGCTTTTTTTGTGACAGCACTTATTTGCCTTGCTATTCGTTTCCCTGATTTACATCCTGGTTGGTGGATATTACTTGCTAGCTTGCCTACTTTAACAGAATTATTTTCATGGAGGGGAAGTGATAACTTTTTTTTACCTGTTTTCATTGTTGCATGGATTCAGCTGATTCTTAAAACACCTTTTTTAGGTAGTTCAATTTGGGTTTTATGCATGGTACTTTTTTTAGTGATGCTAGGATGGTGGACTATGTATAAAAAATGGTTAGATCAAACTGGTTTTTTAGCAGCAGTTTGGTTGGCAGCTATTTTATGGATGAGTGGTGGATGGAAAGCATTGTCTGCTCCTATTTTTTTATTGGTGTTTGGATCTATTGCAGGAAGGCTATTTTCTGCGAGTCATCCTTCTGAGAAACGAACAGCAGCTCAAGTTTTTTCAAATGGTTGGGTAGGTGCGGTATTATATATTTTATATGGATTAACGGATCAACCCCACTGGCAACTGTTTGCATGGTGTTCCTTTGCAATCAGTATCTGTGATACAATAAGCAGTGAAGTAGGCACTGCCATTCGTGGAAAAACTTTTAATATACTTAATTTACGAGCAATGCAACCTGGCTTATCAGGGGGCATTTCTATTGCGGGTACCTTAGGTGGCTTGGTGTCATTATTATTACTGTCTGCATATCTATATCTTATTTTTCCAATGACAACCATTCAATTATTATTGGTAGTTGGAATAGGTATGGCAGGTATGCTAGTAGATAGTATTTTGGGCAGTAGCTTGCAAGCTTTATGGAAGGAAGGAGATGAGTGGATTGAATTCAAGCAGGCTCAATCAGATGCGCAATTGATTAAAGGCCTGGCATGGTTGGACAACCATTGGGTGAATTTTTTAAGTAATGGTATAACGATGATCTTCGCATATATAGCGTATGTCTTTTTTGCTCTATAATACTACTTATATATTTAGTAGAATTTTATTGGACATGCAATTAGGTTACTCGTAATTTAGTAAAACCAAAATAACGTGCAGAAGTGATTTTTCCTTAACTTACATTCGTAATTTAGTACTTTACAAAATTTAAAATTAAAAATAAACCCTTGAATAACTTAATCATTATTGCACACCCAGATAAAAAAAGTTTTTGTTACAATGGTATTTTTAAAACTATTGAATCTACATTAAACTCAAAAAATGAGCCATTACGGGTCATTGATCTTTATGAGGAGAATGTAAACTTTTCCTTTGGAGAGGATAAAGTTAAAATATACAGAGATTTAATCACTTGGACAGACCGAATTTATATTATATCACCTATTTGGTGGTTTAGAACTACTCCCGCTTTAGAATCATTCTTTGATCAAATTTTCACTCCTGGGTTTGCGTATAATTTTATACCTATCTCAAAACTTTATGGTTATCCAAAACCATTACTTAGTCATAAAAAAGTCAGAACTTATCTTACTCATGGAGCCCCTGGATTACCCGTATTATTTTTATACCTTAATTCAGTCAAGTTAAGGTTAATTATGGGGGTATATTCTTTTGTATTTGGATGGTTTAAAACCAAAACAAGACAATTTTGGAGTGTGCCATTTGTATCTCAGGAAAAGAGAGCTACCTATTTAAAGAGGGTAGAAAAAGACATATTAAATGATATTTTAACGACTTCATAGTCTCATTATTTTTTTCAATAGTAGATCTAATATCTGATCCATATCCAGTGAACAATTGTCACCTAATATTGTTTTTAAATAATGGCGAACACTTTTTTAACTGCGAACTGGGAAAATCTAATTATGGCAAACTATGAGGTAGAGCCATCTATCTTAAAACCATACTTACCAAAAGGGGTGGAATTAGACTTTTACAAGTACAAAACATACGTAAGTCTTGTTGGATTTATGTTCAAGAAAACAAGCTTGTTTGGGGTACCTATCCCATTTTTTGGTTCATTTGAAGAGATTAACCTTAGATTTTATGTGCGCAGAGTAGAAGGGAAGAAAATAAAAAAAGGGGTTGTATTCATTAATGAAACGGTGCCATTCAAGATAGTAGCATTCTTAGCAAATAAATTATATAAGGAGCATTATATTTCTATTCCAACTAAAAATACTATTGACATTGCAGAAAATAAGCATATTCATTACGAGTGGAAGATGAAAGACAAATGGAATTCAATTTCAGTTCAAACGGACACCAACAAATATCAAATTGAGCCATCCAGCATTGAAGAGTTTATTTTTGAACGTTATTTTGGATTTACTAAACTATCTCCCCTCAGCACACAGGAGTATAGGATACATCATCCAAAGTGGATGACAAACAAAATATTGAATAATCATATTGATTGTGATTTTGGGATGATGTATGGAGATGCTTTTTCTAATTTAAACAATCAAGTACCAAGCTCTATCATCATGGCAGAGGGATCTAAGGTTAGCGTGAGTTGGAAAAGAGATCAATTTTAAAGGCCTTTTACAGCAAATAGGACTTTGGGTATAAATAATATTTATCTGTTTACCATTTGATTTGACAACTTACAATGAAAAGAAACTACCAAATTACTTTCGAATGAATCTGCAAATACAATGGAAAATGCTTTAATTATAATAAACCTATGCATACATTAAAACCCTTTATACTGCTTTTTACTTTTCTATCACTCTCCCTATTTTCTTTGGGTCAAGATCGTTATAAAATAAAGACTGGTGATCCAAACGGTATTAATAAGTGGTATATGAGCAGACAAATTGCTCAAGTAATGAGCCATTATGGAATAGACTGGCTTGAAAGGAAAGAAAGAGAAATGGAAGAAAACACCTCTTTATTATTAAAAAATTTAGCTGTTAAACCAGGTATGTTTATTGCTGATATAGGAGCGGGTAGTGGCTACCACAGTGCATTACTTTCAAAAATGGTGGGAACTGGTAAAGTTTTTGCAGTGGATGTTGAGCCAGAAATGATTGGGTATTTAAATGAAAGAATCAAGCAGGAAAAATTGTCACGTATAGTTCCTGTCTTGAGTACTGAACAAAAAGTGTCTTTACCAGAAAACACCGTTGATATGATGTTGTTAGTAGATGTATACCATGAATTTTCTTATCCTTATGAAATGGCATTATCAATGCGAGCTGCATTAAAACCAGGTGGTAAATTAGTGCTTGTTGAATTTAGATCTGAAGATCAAACTGTACCAATTAAAACTATTCACAAAATGAGTGAAGCGCAGGCCATTAAAGAATTAAGGGCAGCAGGTTTTACATTTGATAAAAACATAAATAATCTTCCATGGCAGCACTGCATGATATTTATAAAGCAGTAACATAAGATTTAATTCATTAGAAGCATTTTTGACATTATGTATACAGTTATTGAATTCTATTCGAATATGATTAAACATTAAAAGAATAATCATCATATGTTGTCTAAATTTGTCGCATAAAATTAGTAAATGTTAATTATTACTTTTCTTTTGTTTCAATGGTATTTGTCACTTTTTGATAAGCCAGGTATTTTCAAGCTAATCCCTCTGAAATATACATCATAAGTGTTCTCAAAAAAAGCAATCATTATAGGTGCAGGTGTGGGTGGAATGGCCACCGCAATTAGGCTAAGACTCCTTGGATACAATGTACAAGTCTTTGAGAAAAACGAGTATCCTGGAGGCAAATTGACACATTTTGAAACTAATGGATTTAGATTTGATGCTGGCCCAAGTTTATTTACAAGTCCTGAATTAATAGAGGAGTTATTTACTTTAGCAAAGGAGCCAATTGCACCCTATTTTACATATGAAAAATTAGAAGTCGCGTGTAATTATTTTTATGAAGATGGCGTAAATATCAAAGCCTATACCAATAAGATTGCTTTTGCTCTAGAGTTACAAAAGAAAACCGGTGAACCTACGCAAAACTTATATCGATATTTAAATTATGCGTCAGCAGCCTACAATAATATTGGTCTCATCTTTTTACGATACTCCTTGCATGCTATTCAAACGCTCTTTAAAGCCCCCATCGGCAAAGCTTTTAGTACATTAAGATCGGCTTATCTATTTAAGTCTTTAAATGAGTATAATGAATCAGCATTTAAGTCACCTAAACTAGTACAGCTATTTAATCGATTCGCTACATACAATGGCAGCAACCCTTATAAGGCACCAGCAATGCTTTCCTTGATTGCGCATCTAGAACATAATGAAGGTGCTTTTTATCCAAAAGGAGGTATGATTAGCATCACCAATGCATTATATCGTTTAGCACTAAAATTAGGCGTTGAATTTTCTTTTGGAAAATCAGTTCAACAAATTATAACTGAAGATAATTCTGTTAAAGGGGTCATGGTCGATCAGGTGCAACACGAGGCTGCTATTGTAGTGAGTAATATGGATATATACTTTACGTATAAAACTTTATTACACGATTTTACTAAAGCTTCGAAAGTAAAAAAACAAGAAAGAAGTAGTAGTGCTTTTATTTTTTATTGGGGGATGAAAAAGTCTTTCCCAATGTTAGATTTGCACAATATCTTTTTTAGTAATGATTACAAAAAGGAATTTAATGCCATTTTTAATACAGGATTACCTTTTAACGACCCAACAGTGTATGTGAATATTACCAATAAATTAGAGCCAGGTAAACATGCACCAATTGGTAAAGAAAACTGGTTTGTAATGGTAAATGTTCCAGCAAATAGTGGACAGGATTGGAATGCGTTAGAGGATTTTTATCGCAGAGCCATTATCAATAAATTAAATAAGATTTTAGGAGAAGAAATTGAACCTTGTATAGAGGTTTCAGAAGTGCTCACTCCTGTTACAATTGAGTCAAAAACAGCTTCTTATATGGGCTCTCTTTATGGCACTAGTTCTAATAGTAAGATAGCTGCTTTTATGCGACATCCTAATGATAGTAAAACGACAGCTGGTTTATATTTTGTAGGAGGAAGCGTACATCCTGGCGGCGGTATACCGCTTTGTTTATCAAGCGCAGCAATTGTATCTAATTTAATCAAAGACAAATACAAACATCTTTCTTAACTGTACAATGCCTTTTATAAAAAAATATAACCCATTTTATTTAGCCCTACTATTTCATATTACTGGCGTATTAGGTATTTTATTTACACCCTATAAAGACCTATTTGTTTATAGCACACCTATTGTGTTATTGACCATGTTTATATTGCTAATAAATACCCAAAACAAATACACCAAAGATTATATTTTGTTTTTTTTAATCGCCTTTGTTATTGGCATGGCCACAGAAATACTAGGCGTCAATACTGGACTGCTATTTGGAGATTACCAATACGGCCAAGTATTAGGTCCAAAAATCTTCGGAGTACCGCTATTAATAGGCTTTAATTGGTATATAATTGTATTTTGCTCAGGTGCTTTACTTGCCCAATGTATGGAGATGGTAAAAAGTAAGTTGAATATTAACATAACAGCATCTACCTCCACCTATATTATAGTAATTGGTGGTGCAGCAATTGCAACCTTTTTTGATTTTATTTTAGAACCTGTTGCAGTTAAACTGAATTTTTGGTCATGGAACAATGGGTATGTTCCTTTGTTTAATTATGTTTGTTGGTTTGTAATTAGTGTAATTTTACTGAGTGTTAAATTATATCTTAATAAAAGAATCGTAAATACATTTGCAACTAGTTTACTTATTATTCAGGCTATCTTTTTTTTAATGCTTAACTTGTTTTTGTAATAAATTCATTTTGTCTATTATGATAAAAATTGCCTTTAGCCCAATCTATTATCATGAGCTTCCAGAGGGACATCGCTTTCCTATGTTAAAGTATGAACTTATACCTGAACAACTTCTTCATGAGGGTACAATCAGTCTTGCTAATTTATTTGTCCCAAATAAGTGTGACAAAATTGATATTTTACGAACGCATGATCTAGAATACTATGAAAAATTAGTCAATCAACAATTAAGTCCATCAGAGCAAAGAAAAATCGGATTCCCACAGTCTCCGGAATTGATTGAACGTGAATTATTGATTACCCAAGGCACGATTGATTGTGCCTTATTTGCCTTAGAAAATGGATGTGCATTAAACATTGCAGGAGGAACACATCACGCATTTGCCGAAAGGGGAGAAGGTTTTTGTCTTTTAAATGATATGGCAATCGCTGCAAATTACCTTCTTCACAGGAATCTAGTCAAAAAAATATTAGTGATAGACTTAGATGTCCATCAAGGCAATGGAACAGCAAAACTAATGGAAAAAGAGCCTAGGGTTTTTACTTTCAGTATGCATGGTAAAAATAATTATCCATTTCATAAAGAAATATCGGACTTAGATATCCCACTACCAGATGGAATTACGGGCCAGGCGTATTTAGAAATTCTAGAAAAGACATTATTGCCATTATTAGATACGGTACAACCAGACTTTATTTTTTATTTATCAGGAGTAGATATTTTATCAACTGATAAATTTGGAAAGTTTAATGTCAGTATAGATGAATGTAAACAAAGGGATGAGCTTGTTTTAAAAATAGCATATGATAATAAGATTCCTATTACAATAGCTATGGGTGGTGGTTATTCACCAGATATAAATGATATCTTACAAGCGCATTGTAACACATTTAGAACAGCCGCTGATATATTTTAATCAAAAAAACATAGTTTTATCTACTTTAAATTAAATTTAAATCCCAAGTATGTCTTTAATTAATAATTCTATCAATGTTTTTAACGAGCCATTAATGATTTGTGGGACAAGTCCAATGACGGGTGCCTATAGAGATGGTTGCTGTAATACTGGTGTTAACGATAGAGGCACACATACAGTTTGTGCAGTAGTAACGAATGCGTTTCTACAATATTCAAAAAGTATGGGTAACGATTTAACTATGGACTACCCTCCATCTGGCTTTATTGGTTTAGTAGAGGGGGATAAATGGTGTCTTTGTGTATCTAGATGGATCGAGGCATATCAAGCCAATGTAGCACCTCCAATTATTTTAAAGTCAACACATATCAAGACTTTAGAGTACATCTCACTAGATGAATTAATGAAGTTTGACTATAAACCATTGACAAATGACTAATACAGATTGGAACGAATTCAATAATAGATTAGAAAAGACATTCAAGTTTAATGACTACAATGAAGTGGTGGTTTTCTCGAATCATGTCATGAAAATCGCCATTGAATTAGACCATCATCCTGAAATACATATTCACTATAATTTTGTAAAAGTGTGCATCACTGATTATGAAAAAGGGGCTGTCTCAGAAAAGTGTCACTGGTTTATTAGTGCCGTCAATAAGATTAAATTTTAATACTCTTTGCATTTGAAAATGACCCCCTTAATAAGAATTAGAGTAACTTTGATTCCATGAAGGAACTAATCTATGTTTTTAATCTTATGTTAAAAAACGTTCTATTCACAAATACAGGTAAAAGGAGGTTAATATCAAAGCATACTATTTTATTGCTTTGTTTAATTAGCATTTTCCATAGCACAGCCTTTTGTCAATCGAATGATGTTGGAACTTGGTTTGTTTATTTTGGAAATCAAAAAATAAATGACAAGTGGAATATACAATCCGATTTTCAATATCGTGATTATCGATTTTTGGGGCAAAGGAACCAGTTTCTAGCTAGGGGAGGCCTGGGTTATAATTTGAAGCCACAAAATCATAATTTGCTTTTAGGGTATGCCTATATCGCAACAGACGCTTATGATGAGTTTGATATAAATACAGGTACTAAAATTGAAAACAGAATTTATCAACAGTATTTGTATAAAAATAAGCTAGGTTCGAATTCATTTTTACATCGATTCAGATTAGAAGAACGATTTATCTCCAATGATTTTGGTTTAAGAGCAAGGTATTTCATATCTGTACAAAAACCATTAGGGAATAAAAATGGCAAAAAAAATGCTACCTACCTTTCCGCGTATAATGAACTGTTTATTGATATCAAAGAGACGCAATTTGATCGAAACAGATTATACGCAGGTTTAGGCTTTAGCATTAATGAGTCAATTAGGGTGGAGAGTGGATATATGATTCAAACTCAAAAAAATATTTCAAGAGGTCAATTGCAATTCATAGTATACAATAACCTGCCTTTTAAAAACAAGAAGCATCAATAAGACTTAAACCCAATAAAGAATCTGGAACCTCATAAACACGTGAAATCGGTCGATTTCAACTGATTGTCCAGCTTCCTTCTTCCAGTTCCGTTTCCAATTCTCCTTCATCCCATCCGCAATAGCCTATAAAAAGTTGAATTTCTTGTGGATTGGCATTCCCTGTATTAATGGCTTGAATCACTTGTTCCATATTCCCACCCAAATAAAGTCCGTTGGGTATTTGTTCGCCCCCATCAATAAGATCTGGTCGTTTGTGTAATACAAAGAGGTGATCTCTATCAACAGGGCCACCATCCATTAGAGGAAATGGGTAACTATGATTGAATTCAATGAGTTCATGCAAAGACTTCCCAAAAGGTTTATTGGTTACAAACCCTACACTTCCGGCTTCATCGTGTTCAACGATTAGAATGGTTGTGTGCTCAAAGAAACTGCCATTCAAATCTGCATTGCTTTTAATATATAATCCGGCTTTTAAATCACTCATAAGTTGGTATGTCGTTAAACAAGGTGGACAGTTAAGATGCAAATGAAAAGTCTTGCTTTCATGTTCCTAGTTATTTGTACTTTTACGGAACTGAATTTTACTAAAATTACTAATTTAGTTTATTCAGGTAGTACTTTATAAATAATAAAATGATAAATAATTTATTGAAAACAGCATTGGGAAGACTACGAATTGTAGCATTCATTGAAGGTTGTTCGTTTTTACTTTTAGGCTTTACGATGATCTTAAAATATAAATTTTCGATACCACAGCCCAATTACATTGTTGGTTTAGCGCATGGAATTCTATTTGTACTTTATATAGTCCTACTACTTCAAGTTTCATTTTTACATCGATGGAACACACTCAAAATGTTTTTGGCTTTTTTAGCTTCCTTAATCCCTTTTGGTACTTTTTATGCAGATAAAGTACTTTTTAGAAAATAGAGCATTTGATAAATCTGATCAAAGTCGTTCAATTGATTGGGATATACTTACTGATGATGGTGTTTCATATCAAGGATCTAAAAGAGGAGCAGCAGGAACTGAACTTGGAACTGGGTTTTCCAACACAGATAAGATTATTGCAAGTCAAGGTAGAATAGCAACTAATTATGCAGCAGGATTGGCAAGAGCTTATAATGGTGGAGGATACACCGACTGGTATTTGCCAAGTAAGGATGAGTTAAATAAATTATTC
>Ga0209356_1000879_pt1 | contig 11970 bp, 12 predicted proteins | sample LauGreFaBDMM15SN_2_FD_188213 | JGI IMG/M metagenome (GOLD analysis project Ga0209356, IMG submission 188213) | Freshwater lake microbial communities from Lake Michigan, USA - Fa13.BD.MM15.SN (SPAdes) (version 2) | ecosystem: Environmental > Aquatic > Freshwater > Lake | place: Lake Michigan, USA...
AGCGCTACTTACACACTTGTTATCCCCAGTTGCTGGGCTTTGTCCCCAGTGCTATCCACAGCAATTTCGCAGGGTTATCCACTAGCAATCCACAGGCATTTACAGGCAAGGTAGAGGATCTCTATGAGCGACTTTTCCGACAGGCCTGAACGGTCCTTTACACCCCGCACTACGCGTACGGATAGTCGCATACCGCCACACAACTTAGATGCTGAAGCCTCGTTGCTTGGCGCCATGTTACTTAATGAAGAACCAATTGGTTTGGCCATTGAACAGCAACTTGTTCCGGAAGATTTTTACAAGCCTGCACACGGTCATGTGTTTGCAGCAATCAAAGTATTGTCGCAATCTGCTGATGCAGTTGACGTTGTTACCGTCGCAGACGAATTGCGTCGTCATAATCTCATCGACGAATTGGGTGGACTGAATTTCCTGTTGGAACTGCAGAATGCAACACCGTCTATCAGTAGTGCTGGCCGCTACATCCGCATTGTGCGCGATACATCAACTCTGCGTCGTCTGATTCGCGGCGCAAGCGAAATTGCAGACATTGGCTATTCAGCGCCAGCAGATATCAAAAACGCAATTGACCAAGCGGAACAAATTGTGTTCGATATCGGTGATGAACAAATCACCGACTCATTACAGAAGCTTCACGAACTCACCGGAAAAGTCGCACAAATTCTGGAAGATCGTTTCGATGCAAAGTCCGATGTCACGGGTATTCGTACTGGGTATACAAAACTCGACAAACTATTGTCTGGCTTACAACCAGGAACCCTAAACATTGTTGGTGCTCGCCCTGCTGTGGGTAAGAGCGCATTTGCATTGGGAATGGCAGTCAGTGCAGCGCGTACCACTAACCGCCCTGTGTTGTTCTTCTCATTGGAAATGTCAGCCACAGAATTAACGCAGCGAATTTTGTCTGCGGAAGCACAAGTTGATTCAGACCGTATGCGTACCGGCAAACTCTCAGACGCCGATTGGACCAAGATTACGACGGCCATGAATCGTCTTGAAATGCCTCTATATATTGACGACACATCCCAAATTACGGTGACGCAGATTCGCCAGAAGTTGCGCCGTGTTGCAGTGTCAGATGCGGCGCCTGCTCTTGTTGTTATTGACTACCTCCAACTCATGGGTGGCGGCAATAACGAAAACCGTCAACTGGAAGTCAGTGAAATCAGTCGTGGACTGAAGATGCTCGCTCGAGACTTTGGAATTCCTGTTGTTGCGCTCAGCCAGTTAAGCCGAACCATTGAAACACGAGCAGACCGCCGCCCTGTTCTTGCTGACTTGCGTGAATCCGGTGCACTCGAGCAGGACGCTGACGTTGTTATGTTCCTATATCGCGAAGAAGCAGCGAATGCTGAAGCGCGCAACAATGACAAAGGCTTCGCTGATGTCATCGTGCAAAAGCACCGTTCTGGACCTACTGGCGATGTGCGCTTGATATTCAACAAGGCATACACCCAGTTCGTTGACGAACCAGAATAGTTAGTGCGCTAGCGCAACGTTTGTTGGCTGGTGAATCGTGACTTTTGCGTCTGCATCTATTGGCGGGTGCTTGTGACCTAACAATGCCATCGCTTCGATTTTTTCCGCATCGGTAAATTCGCGAACGTCGAAACAGAACTCAACAGTGTTGCCGTCTGGGTCGCTTGTGTAAATGCTGATACAAAACTCATGATTAACCTCGGCCACCATGTGTCCGTGGTCAGTCCAGTTCTTGCGGCGCTCATCAAGAAATTCACGCGATGGTGCAAAGTACGCAAAGTGATTCACCCAGCCAGGAAGACCAGCCAACTTATTGATGTCGGTCGGGTAGCCGTCTGCCCATTGCGCATCATGCAGATCCCAGAACGCGATCATGCCCGTTGAACCGGTGTCGTAAAAGACATGGCGAGCCCAACCTTCTGGTGAACCTGGCACAGGGCCAATAATTGTCTTGACTAATGAGAACCCCATTACTTCTGTATAGAAGTGGTGAGTTGCTTGTAAGTCTTTGGTTGCGAGTGCGACGTGATGAAAGCCCATGGGCAGAGTCTGCCACGCCTAATCTGTAGTGATGTTCCTCGGAGAAAACTTGCTTGCATATCTCGTTATGGCGCTTGGGTTTGCGCTCTCTGCTGGCAACATCATGGCCCTAGTAAAACCACCACCAAAGGCACACGCAGAGGGCGACCTTGCTGAAGCACCCAAAGCCCGCAGCTATCTGATGATTGCCATCGGTGCCATTGCCGGCTTATGGGCGTTAGCCAGTCTGATTCGTTGAAAGACGCCACGAGTACTGTTTCGTTTATGGCATTCGGACAACCGGCTGGCCCACCAGCTACTGCAAAACAAACGCGAGAACTTCTCGAACTCTTGAACGAAGCTGGCCACACAGATTTTCGTGATGCGCGCGGCCCCATGGGTTTCAACCAACGCCAAGCAGGTGGCCGGTTCACTCGCGACGAAGCCGATACCTTCATTGCCCAACTTCAAGAATGGGCCGAGATCGCCGAATCTGCAGATGCCGCACCCACCCCCGTTGCCCCAACTCCTCAGGCCATCAAACCCAAAGTCACTGCCGCTGAACGATCTTTGAAATCAGTGCCTGCCGAGGTCCTTGCTGCTGAATTACAGCGCCGGGGCTGGGTTGTGATGGAACCATAACCAGGTGGCTGCGCATCGCTATCTAGAAAACTAATCGATTACCTGCAGAATGCGTTCTCAATTCATCGGGGCGTGAAGTGCCGCATTGGGTAGGGTTTGATTCGTGATTCTGTCTGACCGTGACCTCCGTACTGAACTAGCCGCTGGCCGTATCATCATCGAGCCATTCGATGAATCGTGCGTGCAGCCAAGCAGCATTGATATCAAGGTGCACAACCTGTTTCGCGTATTTCGCAACCACACCGCTGGCATCATCGACGTAAAGAAGGACATGACTGATCTCACTGAGCTGGTGGATATTCCCCTTGATGGCGTCTTTATTTTGCATCCTGGCGAATTTGTCCTTGGTTCCACTCTCGAGCGCGTGGCAGTACCGAACGACTTGGTGGCACGCGTTGAGGGCAAAAGCTCTCTTGGCCGCCTTGGCCTTCTGATTCACTCCACCGCTGGCTTTATTGATGCTGGCTTTGATGGTCATGTCACCTTGGAATTGGCAAACGTCGCCAACCTTCCGATCACCTTGTATCCCGGCATGAAGATTGGTCAGATCAGCTTCATGAAGATGACCTCGCCAGCCGAGAACCCATATGGCTCTGGCGCAAAGGGTTCGAAGTATCAGGGGCAGCGCGGCCCAACTCCGTCGCGCTATTTCGAGAATTTTCAGTAATGACTCAGCCAGACATCAAGCAATCAGAGAAGCTTGAACACGTTCTCTATGACATTCGTGGACCAGTACTGGATGAAGCAAAGCGCCTGGAAGAACAAGGCCACCGCATTACCAAACTAAACATCGGTAACCCTGCGCCGTTTGGTTTTGAAGCACCACCAGAAATTCTGGTTGATGTAATTCGTAACTTGCAGGAATCACAGGGCTATTCAGATTCGCAAGGTATTCGTTCTGCACGCACTGCAGTTGTGCAGCATTACCAAACAAAAGGCATTGATATCACAGACCCTGATGATGTGTGGCTGGGTAATGGCGTCAGTGAACTCATTCAGTTGTCGTTGAATGCATTGTTAAATGGCGACGACGAGGTTCTGATTCCTGCGCCTGATTATCCGTTGTGGACTGCATCAACAAGTCTTGCTGGCGGAACACCAGTGCACTATTTGTGCGACGAAGACAACGAGTGGAATCCAAATCTTGACGATATTCGTTCGAAGATTACGAAAAAGACTCGCGCCATTGTTGTTATCAACCCGAACAACCCAACGGGTGCTGTGTACAGCAAGAAGATCTTGCGTGATATTGCTGATTTAGCGATTGAACACAATCTCATTGTGTTTGCTGATGAAATTTACGACAAGATCCTGTACGGAAACGCTGTGCATCACACGTTTGCTGCGGTTGCGCCAGACTGCCTTGTCTTTACATTCAGCGGGTTATCAAAGGCGTATCGTCTTGCTGGGTTTCGCTCTGGTTGGATGGTTCTCACTGGCCCGCGCAAGCATGCCGCCAGTTATATCGAAGGCATTCAGATGCTGACCAACATGCGTCTGTGTGCAAATGTGCCAGCACAACATGCAATTCAAACTGCATTGGGTGGCCGCCAGAGTATTGAAGATTTATTGCTTCCGGGCGGGCGTTTGCTTGCACAACGCGATGCTGCTGTTACTGCACTGCGTGCAATTCCTGGTGTCAGTGTGGTGGAACCCAAAGGTGCACTGTATGTGTTTCCGAAAATTGATCAAGAGATGTACCCCATCAAAGATGATCGCCAGTTCGTTCTTGATTTCTTGCGTGCAGAACACGTGTTGGTGGTGCAGGGCTCTGGTTTTAACTGGCCGAACACAGACCACTTACGTATTGTCACGTTGCCGTGGGCAAAAGATTTAACAGAGGCCATTGGCCGCCTGGGTAATTTCTTGTCGTCCTACGTTCCCCCCAAATAGGGACGTAGTTATTCGCCAGCGCTAGTGGCGAGTGGTGCATTCTGGTTTGCCAGATTGCGCTCGCCGTTTTCCAAAGCATCAAGCAAGTGGATTGCAATGTCAGCAACCTTCACGTCAGACTCTTCCTTGCCGGCAGCCTTTACGCCGTCGTCCATCATGATGTAACAGAATGGGCATGCTGTAGCAACACGAGTTGCGCCAGTGCTGATTGCTTCTTGTGCACGCTCGTCGTTCACCTTGGTGCCGATTGACTCTTCCATCCACATACGAGCACCACCCGCGCCACAGCACATTCCTTGTGTTCCGTTGCGAGGCATCTCAACAATCTGCACGCCCTTGATAGAGCCGACAATTTTGCGAGGGGCCAAGTACACGTCGTTATGGCGACCTAGGTAGCACGAGTCGTGATACGTGATGCGGTCTTCAAGAGATGCATTACGGATATCAAGCTTGCCTGTATCAATGAGGTGTTCGAGGAATTCACTATGGTGAACAACTTCGTAGTTGCCGCCCAATTGTGGGTACTCGTTCTTCAATGTGTTGAAACAATGCGGGCACTGTGTGATGATTTTCTTCACGCCCATACCGTTCAACATTTCAATGTTTGGAAGCGCAAGCATCTGGAACAAGTACTCGTTACCTGAACGACGTGCAGAGTCACCTGTGCACATTTCGCTTGGTCCGAGAATTGCGACATCAATGTCGGCACGCTCAAGCAACTTGGCCATGGCCTGCGTTACTTTCTTGTTCTTGTCGTCGAATGAACCGGCACAGCCAACCCAGTACAAGTACTCATGGTTGAAAGCAGCGCCTGGGTCTACAACATCAACGTTGAGATCCTTGGCCCAATCAGCACGATCGTCTTGATTCATGCCCCATGGGTTGCCTTGGTTTTCCATGGCGCGGTATGCGTTACCAAGTTCTGCAGGGAAATTACTTTCCATGAGTGACAAGTAGCGACGCATGTCGAGAATCTTGTCGAGAATTTCAATGTTGACCGGGCAGATCTCATCACATGCGCGACATGTGGTGCATGCCCACACTTCTTCTGCAGTGATGCGCTCGAACAATGAGTTGGCACCGATCTTGATTTCAGAGTCAACAGACAATGGTGGAGTAACTGAACCATGTGCTGCAGTAGCAGCCATGACTTCACCGGTCTTCAAAACGATTTCGCGAGGGTCAAGTGACTTGCCGGTTGCATGTGCAGGGCACACGCTGGTGCAACGACCGCACATGGTGCAGGAGTCGGTGTCAAGAAGTTGCTTCCATGTGAAGTCTTCGACAACTGAAGCGCCAAAAGTTTCAAGAGAAGTCTCGGTGAGGTTTGGCATTGCGCGCATTGCGCCCTTTGGACGATCACGATCTTTGAGGTACATGTTTAGTGGTGAAGTGAAGATGTGACGCAACATTGTGAGTGGAAGCAACACCAGGAAGCCGACGAATGAAACGGCGTGCAAGACCCACATCGATAGGTGCCAGTTTTCGAGTGTCTGCAATGCTGCGCCATCAACAAGTTGTGACAGCGGGTACCCAATAAATGACCACGCTTCAAAGGACATGTCCTTGCCTTCAGCAGTGCTGACGGCGATGCGGAACATTTCAGCGCCAAAGCCGGTTAGGCCAATCAGCAACATGCAACCAAGGATGATGCCGTGCTCGGCCTTTGTCTTGATGCGAATGCGGTATGGCTGTTGCACGTAACGGCGAATAATTGCCCATAGAACACCGATTGTGAACACGAGACCTGCAAAGTCACCGAACATGACATAGCCCTGGTAGACGCCGCCATGAAGGAACTTCAGTGACTCTGGCATTTGATGGTCAACTTCAAGAACTGTTGTGACGCCGAGAAGAGCGAGGAAACCGAAATACATCATGGAGTGCATCAGGCCTGCTGCACTGTCGCGCAACAAGGTACGCATGTACACACCTGCGCGGTAATCAGCGAGACGGCGCTTTACATTTTTCGGAGTCGTGCGACGACGGTCTGGCGCGCCACGTTCCCAGTTACGCATGCGATCAGCAAATTTGAATGAACCCCAAATGATCATTGCGGGAATAATTGTGTAGAACGCAGCTTGTATTGGTCCGGGGATTCCACCGAACACTTCACGCGACATTTCAGAAGTTCCGTGCCACTTCGTCAACTGCGGAATGATGCCCGAGAACAAAGTGAAAGTACCGACGCCAACGCCGATGGCAATGGAGATTTGGTACGGGTGAAAACGCTTTGGCGTTTTCTCGGTGGGGGAGGCAGTGGTGGTGCTCATAACAGTTACAACGCTAGTGGGCAAAGGTCCACAGAGTTCGATTCGTCGGGTAAATCACCCGCTCTGATGAGTCTCAGCCGTAATGTGCGCGGTCGAGTTCACGAACGCGCGTAGCAAGAGCCTTGAGCAACTTGCGTGAGATGGCGGGGATGTTGTCGATAGCGCCTTTGAGTGCGCGCTCTGAGATAACCAACAATGTGACATCGGTATCAGCAATAACTGCAGCTGTGCGAGGACCATTGTCAAGAAGTGACAACTCACCAACAACAGTTCCGGCCTTTGCAGTACCAATTTTCTTGCCGTTGCGCTTGATGGTTGCAGAACCTTCGAGAATGACATACGCCTCACGACCAGTTTGACCCTGATCCATGATGATGGTTCCTGCTTTGAGAACACGCTCGGTGGAGTTCTTTACTACGAGTCCGAGTTCTTTTGCGGAACACTCAGAAAAAAGTGAGATCTTGTGGAGGGTGTCGACGTTAGATTTAGTACTTGTCATATACACAGTGTACTTCCATTGGAAGTAATCAAATACCAGTGGAGTTACTTGGGTTTCGCTTGGTTCGCCACAGCATCCGTTGCTGCTTTGATTTTCTCGGCGTCACCGAGGTAAGTGACTTCATTCACGGCGAGAGAATCCGACAATTTGTAGAGCCGGGGCACACCCGTAGGGATATTCAATTCAGCAATGTTCTCTGGCGAAATGTTCTCAAGCGCCATGACCAACGCACGCAATGAATTGCCGTGAGCCGCAACTAACACGTTCATGCCCGCACGCAATTGGGGCACAACGGTGGCGTGAAAATGGGGAACCACTCTGTCGACCACATCTTTCAAGCACTCGGCGGCAGGCAAATCTGCTGGGTTGATCAGGCGATATCGGGGATCACTTGCAGGGTGTTCAGGGCTTCCCGTATCAACGGGTGGTGGCGGTACGTCGTAACTGCGGCGCCAGATCTTTGTTTGTTCCTCGCCGTGTAGAGCAGTGGTGGCCGCCTTGTCGAGTCCCTGCAATGCCCCGTAATGGCGCTCGTTCCATTTCCAATGGCGTTCCACCGGCAACCACACCTGGCCCATGCCCGAAAGCGCCAAGTGGCAGGTCGTGACGGCGCGCGTTAGTAAAGAGGTATGCGCCACGTCGAAAACAAGGCCTGCGGCTGCCATGGTGGGGCCGGCTTCGGCCGCTTCCCGTTCGCCCTGGGCTGAAAGGGGCACATCGTGCCAACCCGTAAAGAGGTTGAGTTCATTCCACGTACTTTGACCGTGGCGCAGGAGGACGAGATTGCCGAGCACACCTTCATCGTAGGTCTGACCCTGCGCCACAGGGGAAATCTGTACGGAATCCTGGGTGATTCCCCCATGTGACAAATGTTGAGTCACTTCGTATCAACTTTCCTATATCAAAGGTTGGTATCTCCCGTAAGACCCCTTATTGTGAACCCACCCCACCCGTATCCGGCATGTCGTCGGAACCAAGTACAGGAGACATAACCCCATGGCAAAAGCAGTCGGAATCGACCTCGGAACCACAAACTCAGTTGTTTCTGTTCTTGAGGCTGGCGAACCAGTCGTCATCCCCAACTCAGAAGGTGCTCGTACCACACCGTCCATCGTTGCTTTTTCAAAGGCCGGTGAAGTTCTTGTTGGTGAAGTGGCAAAGCGTCAAGCCATCACTAACCCTGATCGCACATTCCGCAGCATCAAGCGTCAGATGGGAACCACTTGGACCTCCGACGATATTGATGGCAAGAAGTACACACCCCAAGAAATCAGCGCACGCACACTGATGAAGTTGAAGCGTGATGCAGAGGCGTATCTCGGTGACACAGTCACAGACGCTGTCATCACAGTTCCTGCTTATTTTGACGATGCACAGCGCACTGCAACAAAAGAAGCTGGCGCGATTGCCGGTTTGAATGTTTTGCGCATCATCAACGAGCCAACAGCTGCAGCACTTGCATACGGCTTAGACAAGTCATCACACGATGAAACCATTTTGGTTTTCGACCTTGGTGGCGGAACGTTTGACGTTTCTGTTCTTGAAATTGGCGATGGAGTGTTTGAAGTAAAGAGCACACACGGTGATACACACCTTGGTGGAGACGATTGGGACCAGCGCATCATTGACTGGTTGACACAACAGTTCAAGAGCGCTCACGGTATTGATCTTGCGCAAGACCGTATGGCTGTTCAGCGTTTGAAAGAAGCAGCTGAAAAAGCAAAAATCGAATTGTCACAAACACAACAGACACAAATCAACTTGCCGTTCATTACCGCAACCGCAGAAGGCCCATTGCACCTTGATGAATCGTTGACTCGTTCCAAGTTCCAGGAAATGACTGCTGACCTTGTCGAGCGTTGTCGTGTGGCATTTGATCAGGCAATCAAAGATGCCGGACTTACCAAGAGCCAAATTGATCACGTCATCTTGGTTGGTGGTTCTACTCGTATGCCAGCAGTGCAAGAACTTGTGTTCAATATGACCGGCAAAGAGCCAAACAAGTCAGTGAACCCGGACGAAGTGGTTGCCATTGGTGCAGCAGTTCAAGCCGGAGTGTTGAAAGGTGATGTTAAAGACATCTTGCTCCTCGACGTCACACCGTTGTCATTGGGAATTGAAACCAAAGGTGGCGTAATGACAAAACTCATCGAGCGCAACACCACAATTCCTACACGCCGTACAGAAGTGTTCACCACTGCAGATGACAACCAGCCATCAGTAGAGATCAATGTTCTCCAAGGTGAGCGTGAAATGGCTAGCTACAACCAGTCACTTGGCAAGTTCAACTTGGTTGACCTTCCACCTGCTCAACGCGGTACGCCACAAATCGAAGTCACTTTTGACATCGATGCGAACGGAATCGTGCATGTGTCGGCTAAGGACCGCGCAACAAGCAAAGAACAGTCAATGACCATCACAAGCTCATCATCACTCAGCAAAGAGAAAATTGAGGAAATGATTCGCGATGCAGAGTCTCACGCTGAAGACGACAAGCGTCGTCGTGAAGAAGCAGAAGTGCGCAACAACGCCGACTCGCTTGTGTACCAGACTGAAAAAGTTCTGAAAGATCAGGGCGACAAAGTAACTGAAGAAGAAAAGGCAGCTGTTGAAGGCCCGCTCGGAATTTTGAAGACTGCAATTGCCGGAAACAATATTGATGACATCAAGGCCGCAACCGAAACCCTGATGGGTGCCAGCCAGGAATTCAGTCAGAAGTTGTACGAAACAGCAGCTCGTGACAGTGAAGCCGCAGGCACTTCAGCATCAGGCGCTTCTGGTGCACCAAACGACGACGACATCGTTGATGCTGAAATTGTAGATGAGCAGTAATTCATGTCAGAAGACAATGTTGATCAACCAGAAGACGCCATTGACGCTGAGATAGTCGAACTTATCGAGCATGACATTGATGCACTTGTCCAAGAACGTAATGAGTTCAAAGACATCGCACTTCGCCTGCAAGCCGACTTTGAAAATTATAAAAAGCGTGTCACGTCAAATATGTCTGACGAAGTCGACCGGGCAACAGGGCGTATTGCAGATTCACTTTTGCCAGTTCTTGATGCATGCGAAGCAGCCTTTGCTCACGGTGCAGATGGTGTTGAACCTATTTGGTCTGCTCTCATGGCTGCGCTCTTGAAACAAGGACTCGTTGCACTTGATCTTTTGGACAAGCCGTTTGACCCAACTACGTCAGAAGCTGTTGTTCATGAAGAAGGCGGCGGTGGAGAACCAATCGTGGTTGAAGTGCTTCGCACTGGATACGAATGGAAGGGCCGCGTCTTGCGCGCTGCCATGGTGAAGGTGCGGGGATAAGTCATGTCCGGACAGCGCGAATGGTACGAGAAGGACTATTACGCAGTACTTGGCGTGTCGAAAGACGCAACAGTCAAAGACATTACGAAGGCGTACCGGAGACTTGCGCGCCAGTATCACCCTGATGCAAACCCTGACAACGCAGCAGCAGAAGAGAAGTTCAAGGACATCTCGGCTGCATACGACGTTGTTGGTGATGAAAAGAAACGCGCCGAGTATGACGAAGTACGACGCGTTGGCCCAATGGGCGGATTCGGTGGCGGCGCAGGCGGACAGAACATTCGCTTCGACATGGGCGGCGATGGTTTTGGCGACATCCTTGGCCAAATGTTCGGCCGTGGTGGCGGTGGACGTCGTGGTGGTGGCGGATCAACAGGTCCACAACGCGGACAAGATATCGAAACCACACTGACGCTTGACTTTGTTGATGCGGCTCATGGCATCACCACTTCTTTGCACCTCACTGCAGATGCACAATGTTCATCATGTTCCGGTTCTGGTGCTCGTGCAGGTACAACACCCAAAACATGCGCTGCTTGTGGTGGCCGTGGTTCTACTGCAGACAACCAAGGAATGTTTTCCTTTTCTCAACCCTGTCGTTCATGTAGTGGCAATGGAATCATTATCGAAAACCCATGTTCCACCTGTCGGGGAACGGGAATTGAACGTCGCCCTCGTGAAGTGAACGTCCGCATTCCTGCAGGCGTTGACAATGGCCAACGCATCCGGCTGAAAGGTCGGGGCACTCCTGGCCGTAACGGTGGCCCAGCAGGCGACTTGTTTGTGGAATGCAATGTTGCACCGCATCCATTGTTTGCACGTGAAGGCTTGAACCTTTTGACACGTGTTCCAGTGTCATTTACAGAAGCAGTATTGGGCGCAACCATTGCAGTGCCAACCCTTGATGGCAGCGAAGTGACATTACGCCTGAAAGCCGGAACACAAGGTGGTTCACGCCATCGTGTGAAAGGCAAAGGCATTGAATTACCAAAGCAAGTGGGCGACCTCATTGTCACTGTTGATGTAAATGTGCCAACAAAACTCTCTGATGAAGAGCGGGCAGCAATTGAAACGCTCAGCGAAGTCCTTTCCTCACCGCGTCAGACAGAAGCATCGTCATGACACATGATGATCGACGGGCCCTATACGTCATCTCGGTGGCAGCAGAACTTGCGGGTATGCACCCACAGACTTTGCGCATTTATGAACGCCGTGGCTTGTTGACCCCAGCACGAACAACTGGCGGCAACCGTCGATACAGCGACGCAGACATTGCGCGACTTCTGCGCATTACAGAACTTGCAGCTACTGGTATGAACCTAGAAG
>Ga0209356_1000881_pt1 | contig 11962 bp, 13 predicted proteins | sample LauGreFaBDMM15SN_2_FD_188213 | JGI IMG/M metagenome (GOLD analysis project Ga0209356, IMG submission 188213) | Freshwater lake microbial communities from Lake Michigan, USA - Fa13.BD.MM15.SN (SPAdes) (version 2) | ecosystem: Environmental > Aquatic > Freshwater > Lake | place: Lake Michigan, USA...
ACCGCCATGATGTCCTGTTCTTTGCCGGCTACCAGGCGGTCTATCTCGGAGATTTGGCGGTCGGTGAGCTTTTGGATATCGGCCTCCGAGCGTTTTTGTTCGTCTTCGGAGGCGAGTTTGTCTTTCACCAACTTTTTCACCGCGTCGTTGGCATCACGGCGCAAATTGCGGACGGCAATCTTGGCGGCCTCGCCTTCGTTGCGCACGACTTTGGTCAACTCGCGCCGGCGCTCCTCGGTCATCATCGGCATGGGCACACGGATCAGATCGCCCATGCTGGCCGGGTTCAATCCCAAATCACTCTCGCGTATGGCCTTTTCAATCTTGGCCGCCATCGACTTTTCCCAGGGCTGGATGCCGATGGTGCGCGAATCAATCAGGCTCAGATTGGCCACCTGGCTCAAGGGCAACATGGAGCCGTAGTAATCGACATGGACGGTGTCCAGCAGCGCAGGGTTGGCGCGCCCGGTTCGCACCTTGGTCAAGGTGTTTTTTAAGGATGCGATGGACGATTCCATCTTAGCGCCCACTTGTTCTTGGATGGCTTGCAAGCTCATATTCCCCGTCTCCTCCAGATCAAAGATGTACCAATGTGCCTTCGTCCTCGCCCATCACCACACGTTTGAGGGCCCCTAGCTTGAAGATTGAAAAAACTTTGATCGGCAGATTCTGGTCCCGGCACAGGGCAAAGGCAGCGGCGTCCATGATCCCCAAATTGTTGCGCATGGCTTCGTCAAATGTTAAGTGGCTGTAGCGGGTCGCGTTGGGGTCTTTCTTGGGATCCGCGCTGTACACACCATCCACTTTAGTCGCCTTGAGCACGATCTCTGCACCGATTTCCGCGCCACGCAAGGCAGCTGCGGTGTCGGTGGTGAAAAACGGATTCCCGGTTCCGGCCGCAAATATCACCACTTTGCCTTCTTCGAGGTACTGCAAAGCCTTGGGCCGCACATAGGGCTCCACAACTTGCTCAATACCGATGGCAGACATCACGCGGGCTGTTAATCCCGCTTTGTTCATGGTGTCGCCAAGGGCCAGGGAGTTCATGACCGTCGCCAACATACCCATGTAGTCGGCAGTTGCACGGTCCATCCCCACCGAGCCGCCCGCCACACCGCGAAAAATATTACCGCCGCCAATCACAACCGCCACTTGCACACCCATGCGGGTTACCTCGGCGACCTCGCCCACAATGCGCACAATCGTGTCACGGTTGATACCAAACGCATCGTCACCCATAAGGGCTTCGCCTGACAGCTTGAGCAGAAGGCGGCTGTATGCGGGGCGGGCGGGGGTCATAAAACGGACAGCATCAAGCGGACTGTTTGGCGGCGGCAACCTGGGCAGCCACCTCAGCCGCGAAATCGTCCACCCGCTTCTCAATGCCTTCACCCACCACATAGAGCGTGAAACCGGTGACCGTGGTGCCCGCAGCCTTCAACATTTGCTCGACCGTTTGTTTGTCGTTCTTGACGAACGCTTGGTTGAACAGGGAAACCTCTTTGAGAAATTTCTGCACGCCGCCCTCAATGCGCTTTTTCACAATCTCTTCCGACTGCACGGGCTTGCCGGCCGCCGTCGCCACAGCGGCGTCTTCCGCCGCCTTGGCCGCAGCAACCGAGCGCTCACGTTCGACCAGTTCGGCAGGCACCTGATCGGACGACAGGGAAACCGGCTTCATGGCAGCCACATGCATAGCCACGTCCTTAGCCGCCGTATGGTCGCCTTCGAAGGCCACCAGCACGCCAATGCGGGTGCCGTGCAAATACGAAGCCACATGCGTGCCAGCGGCAGGGCGATCGAAACGCCGGAAGGTCATGTTTTCGCCGATCTTTCCGATCAGGCCTTTGCGAACGTCTTCCAAAGTCGGGCCGAACCCGTCTTGGGAGTAAGGCAAGGCAGCGAGGGCCGCAACATCCACAGGGTTGTGCTGCGCAACCAACGCTGCAGCCGCATTCGCCAAGGCCAAAAAGCTGTCGTTTTTGGTGACGAAATCGGTCTCGCAATTAACTTCCAGCATGGCGCTGGCATCCGTGCTGGTGCCCAACACAATAACGCCTTCCGCAGTAACCCGGGCTGCGGCTTTACCCGCTTTACTGCCCAGCTTGACGCGCAAAATTTCCTCTGCACGCACCATATCGCCTTCGGCCTCGGTGAGCGCTTTTTTGCATTCCATCATGGGGGCGTCCGTCTTGCCGCGCAGTTCGGCGACCATGGAAGCGGTAATCGTTGTCATATCACTCTCTCCGTTATCAAACTCTGTTCAAAAAACTAAAAAAAAGGGGCCCGCAAGCCCCCTTGGTCAGCGCCTGCGGCTTCAAGCCGCCTCGCTAACCTCCACAAATTCATCCTGCGACTCGGCAACCACCGCGTTGAGCACATCGTCCACTGCATTGGCGCGACCTTCGAGCACCGCATCAGCAATTCCACGGGCGTACAAGATCACGGCCTTGGAAGAATCGTCATTACCGGGAATCACATAGTCAATCCCCTCCGGCGAATGGTTGGAATCGACCACACCGATCAGCGGAATGCCCAATTTACGCGCTTCTGCGATCGCAATCTTGTGGTAGCCAACGTCGATCACAAAAATCGCATCCGGCAGCGCCGCCATATTTTGAATGCCACCAATGTCTTTCTCGAGCTTTTGCAACTCACGGGCAAACATCAGTTGCTCTTTCTTGCTCATGCTGTCCAAACCAGCCTCTTGCTGGATTTTCATATCTTTGAGACGCTTGATGGAGGTCTTAACCGTCTTGAAATTGGTCAGCATGCCGCCTAGCCAGCGTTGGTCAACAAAAGGAACACCAGCGCGGCGCGCCTCTTGGGCCACCACATCACGGGCTTGGCGTTTGGTTCCAACCATCAAAATGGTTCCGCGCCTAGCCGACAGCTGGCGCACGAACTTGCTCGCCTCCAGAAACATCGGAAGCGATTTTTCCAGGTTGATGATGTGGATTTTGTTGCGATGGCCAAAGATAAAGGGGGCCATCTTGGGGTTCCAGAAGCGGGTTTGATGTCCAAAATGGACGCCGGCTTCCAACATTTCGCGCATGGTGACTGACATATCGTGCTCCAAAGGTTAGGTCTAAAACCCGCTCACAAACCGGAAGCACCACATGTTGTGGACTCCAGCACCTTGATGGAACGGGTTCGGGATTAACTGGGACAGTCAAGCGGTCCGCAGCGCGGCGAGTTTACACCAGCCGCAGTGGATGAGGGATCGGCATCGCCTCAGCTGGAGACGACTTCCTCGGACTTCGACTTGCCTTCTTTTTTGGGCAGTGGCTGGATGTCGAGCATGACTTCGGGCTTTTCCGTGTCGCTGTCGTCGATTTCGACCGTCAAGCGGCCACCGTCGACCAAGCGGCCAAACAGCAATTCGTCGGCCAGCGCGCGGCGTATCGTGTCCTGAATCAGGCGTTGCATCGGGCGGGCACCCATTAAGGGATCGAAACCTTTTTTGCCCAGGTGCTTACGCAATTTATCGGTGAAAGTGACTTCGACCTTTTTCTCAGCGAGCTGGGTTTCCAGCTGCAACAAGAACTTGTCCACCACCCGCAGAATCACGTTTTCATCCAGCGCCTTGAAGCCCACAATGGCATCCAGGCGGTTGCGGAACTCCGGAGAGAAGAGGCGCTTGATATCGGCCATCTCATCGCCCGCCTCACGGGGGTTGGTAAAGCCGATGGTCGCCTTGTTCATGGTCTCAGCTCCCGCATTGGTGGTCATGATGATGATCACGTTGCGGAAATCAGCCTTGCGCCCATTATTGTCAGTCAGCGTGCCATGGTCCATCACCTGGAGCAACACATTGAAAACATCGGGGTGGGCTTTTTCGATTTCGTCGAGCAGCAAAACGGAATGCGGCTTTTTGGTAACAGCCTCGGTCAGCAGACCACCCTGGTCGAATCCAACGTAGCCCGGGGGGGCTCCAATCAGGCGGCTGACCGCGTGGCGCTCCATGTACTCGCTCATATCAAAGCGAATCAAGTCAATGCCCATGATGTAGGCGAGTTGCTTGGCTGCTTCCGTCTTACCTACGCCGGTGGGGCCACTGAACAGGAATGCACCAATAGGCTTGTCACCCTTGCCCAGGCCTGAGCGTGCCATCTTGACGGCAGAGGCCAGAACATCCAGCGCCTTATCCTGCCCAAACACCACACTTTTGAGGTCGCGGTCCAGGGTTTTGAGCTTGCCGCGATCGTCGTTTGACACATTGGCCGGAGGAATCCGTGCAATTTTCGCCACGATTTCCTCGACCTCGGTTTTGGTGATCGTCTTCTTGCGTTTGTTGGCGGGCAGTATTTGTTGGGCGGCACCCGCCTCGTCAATCACGTCAATCGCTTTGTCAGGCAAATGCCGGTCGTTGATGTATTTCGCGCTCAACTCGGCCGCAGCTTGAAGGGCTGCGACAGCGTACTTGACGCTGTGGTGCGCCTCAAAACGTGACTTCAAACCTTTGAGGATTTCTACCGTTTCCTCAACCGTCGGCTCGGTCACATCGATTTTCTGGAAGCGCCTTGACAGCGCCGCATCCTTTTCGAAAATACCCCGGTATTCGGTGAATGTGGTCGCGCCGATGCACTTGAGCTGACCGGAACTCAGGCTAGGCTTCAACAGGTTAGATGCGTCCAAGGTGCCGCCTGAGGCCGCACCCGCACCGATCAGGGTGTGGATTTCGTCTATGAACAACACCGCTTTGGGCCGGTCCTTCAGCGCTTTGAGCACGCCTTTAAGGCGCTGTTCAAAATCACCCCGGTACTTGGTGCCTGCTAGCAGAGCGCCCATGTCCAGGGAGTACACCACCGAGTCTTTCAGAACGTCCGGCACCTCGTTTTGCGAAATGCGCCAGGCCAGACCCTCGGCAATCGCGGTTTTTCCAACTCCCGCTTCACCCACGAGCAGAGGGTTGTTTTTGCGGCGGCGGCACAAAATCTGGATGACCCGCTCAACCTCGTACTCGCGACCAATCAGGGGATCGATCTTTCCATCCTTGGCCATCTGGTTGAGGTTTTGCGTGTACTGCTCCAGCGGCGAGGATTTTTCATTTTTCTCGGTGGCAGCTTCTTCGCCCTCGGAAGCCGACTCATTGGACTTGGTGGGCTCGGGCGGATCATTCTTTTTGATCCCGTGGGCGATGAAATTCACCACGTCCAAGCGCGTCACACCTTGCTGATGGAGGTAGTAAACCGCGTGCGAATCTTTTTCACCAAAGATGGCCACCAACACGTTGGAGCCCATCACCTCTTTCTTGCCACTGCCGGTAGACTGCACATGCATGATCGCGCGTTGAATGACGCGCTGAAAGCCCAAGGTCGGCTGCGTATCAACGTCATCCGATCCAGCAACCTGCGGCGTGTTGTCCTTGATGAAATGGGTCAATGATTTGCGCAAATCATCGATCTGTGCGGCGCAGGCGCGCAAGACCTCCGCCGCGCTGGGGTTGTCCAGCAAAGCCAGCAGCAAATGCTCGACCGTGATGAACTCATGCCGTTGCTGGCGCGCCTCCACAAAGGCCATGTGCAAACTGACTTCTAACTCTTGGGCGATCATTTCGCTTCCTTTATAAGACCAACCGTTTCCGCCAGCTTACTTGCAATGCTTCCATCGCAACGGCCTGGCGGCGCTATATCCCTAAGACTCCACCGGCTCGCTAACACACTGTAGCGGGTGGCCTGCTTTGGCAGCCGCATCCAGTACCTGGTCCACTTTCGTGGCCGCCACATCCTTGGTGTACACACCGCAGACGCCACGCCCATCCAAATGGATTTTCAGCATGATTTGGGTGGCTGTTTCCAGATCGCGGCCAAAAAACTGCTGGATCACAAACACCACGAACTCCATCGGGGTGTAATCATCATTCAGCATCACCACCTGGTACAACTGGGGCGGTTTGGTTCGCTGGGTGCGCCGCTCTAAGACTACCGATCCACCGTCATCCTGTGATGGCCAATGTGCCGGTTTTGCGGGTTGGGTCGGAGGGGTACTTGCCATCAAAACATTCTAGCGCTCGGCGAGCCGTCACCAAGGCACTGAAATGGGGCGGTAACACAGGCTTTCAAGTGGTGCAGCCCGTAAAAAAGCCGCCCGGGCGGCGGGGAATTCGATTCCTGGAAACTACGCGATACTGTCAGCGAAGCACGTAACGCCCTACGACCATGTTCGCCAAAAGTCTCCTTTCGCCCTTTCGCCTCCCTTGGCTGATAGCAGTCTTGGCACTGGTCGGCTTCGGCTTGGCACAAGCCCAAAAGCCCCAAACCGGCTTGCCCCGGACTGCGCTCAGCATTGGCATGTACCGTATTGATGCCCAACTCGCGACCACCAGCGAACAACACGCCACCGGACTGATGTTCCGCACCGACATGCCGCAGCAGGAGGGCATGCTGTTTGTCTTTGAGCGGCCGACCCAGCAGTGTTTTTGGATGAAAAACACCCTGATCCCCTTAGCCGTGGCCTTTGTCGCTGACGACGGAACCATAGTCAACATCGCCGAGATGAAAGCCCAGGCCCTCACTGCCCACTGCTCGGAAAAGCCAGTCCGCTACGTGCTGGAAATGAACACGGGCTGGTTTGCCAAAAAAGGCCTCAAAGCCGGAAACCGGCTGCAAGGCCAGCCCTTCGATTCCGCCCAACCATAAAAAAACCGGCCCAAGGGCCGGTTCTACCGAGCTGAGCGCCGCGCAATCAGGCGAAATTGGCCTGGGCGAATTCCCAGTTCACCAATTTGTCCAGGAAGGCCTCGACAAATTTAGGGCGCATATTGCGGTAGTCAATGTAATAAGCATGCTCCCACACGTCTACCGTCAACAAGGCCTTGTCAGCACCGGTCAACGGCGTACCGGCGGCACCGGTGTTCACGATATCCACAGAACCGTCGGCCTTCTTGACCAGCCAAGTCCAGCCGGAACCGAAATTACCGACGGCAGATTTGACAAAAGCCTCCTTGAAGGCAGCGTAGTTGCCCCACTTAGCATCAATGGCTGCAGCCAGCGCGCCGGTGGGAGCGCCGCCGCCGTGCGGCTTCATGCAATGCCAGAAAAAGGTGTGGTTCCAAATTTGGGCCGCGTTGTTGTAGACACCACCGCTGGATTTGCGGATGATGTCTTCGAGCGACATCGTTTCAAATTCTGTGCCTTTTTGCAAGTTATTCAGGTTCACCACATAGGCGTTGTGGTGCTTGCCGTGGTGAAACTCCAGCGTCTCTTGCGAGTACACGGGAGCCAGGGCGTCGATGGCGTAAGGCAGTGCGGGAAGGGTGTGTTCCATGGAATCCTCTGAGTGATGGGTGGCGGGTCGAGAGCGCCGATTGTAGAAATTATTTGGGCTCGGCGCTCAGGGTCTGCACGGCGAAGCTTCCATCGTGCAACTGCGCATGCAATAGCTGCCCAGGCTGAATCCCCTGCACGCTATCCACGCCGCGGCCCTGCGCGTCGGTAAGCCACGCATAACCGCGCGCCAAAACCAGCGAAGGATCCAGCAAGCCCAGTCGCAGGGCAGCGGCATCCAGCCGGGTGGTGTTCCCGGTGACCATCTTTGCGACCGCGCGTTCCAGAGTCTCTGTGGTGCGAAGAAGCCGCGCAGCACCTTGCGACAGACCCGTCTGCGCGGCGAATGCGATACGGTGCTCGCAATCGCGCAGCCTCTGTTGCATTGCATGCACACCGGCCGACGGCCTGGCGATGCGCGCTTGCAGCGTGTCGAGGTGCTGCGCCTGCCGATCCAGCGTCCGCAAGCTCACGGCCTGCAGACGCTGCGCTGCGTCGTCCACCGCGTCGCGCCACAGCGCGGTAGGCTGCGCCGCCAACTCGGCCGCAGCCGTCGGCGTGGGTGCGCGCAGGTCGGCAACAAAATCGGCAATCGTGAAGTCGGTTTCATGGCCAACGCCGCTGACCAAAGGAACTGGGCTTTGGGCAATGACCTGGGCCAAGGTCTCGTCATTGAAGGCCCACAGGTCTTCCATCGAACCCCCGCCGCGCACTAGCAAAATCACATCGATGGGTCCATGCGTCGGGCCCTGCAGCCGGTAGATTTTTTGCAGCGCGGCGCAGAGTGCCTGGGGCGCAGCCTCGCCTTGTACGGCCGCAGGCACGACGGTCACGGGAATATGGGGCACCCGCCGCTGCAAAGCCGACAGCACGTCATGCAAAGCGGCGGCGCCCAGCGAGGTGACCACACCGATACCGCGCACCAAGTGCGGCAGTGGGCGTTTGCGCTGCGCATCAAAAAGACCCTGCTCCTGCAAGCGCGCCTTAATCTGGACAAAACGCTCAAACAAGGCACCTTGCCCGGCGCGCCGCATCGCCTCGACAACCACTTGCAGCTCGCCGCGCTGCTCGTACACGCCCAAACGCCCTTGGAGCTCGACCTGATCCCCATCGCGCGGGCTGAAATCGATGGCGGCGGCAACCCGCTTGAACGCGGCGCAGCGGATTTGGCCCGTGGCGTCTTTGAGGTGGAAATAGCAGTGCCCGCTGGCGGCACGCACGAAGCCGCTGATCTCGCCGCCCACCCGCACCGGGTTGAATTGCGACTCCAGACTGCCGCTGATGGCCTTGCACAAGGCTCCCACTTGCCACAGGCGCAGCGGCGAGTTCGCTGCAGCCGCTTGCTCTTCGGAATTCAATCGGATTGCTTTCTGTAGATGGGTCGTGGAGGGGCGGCAGAAGGGCCATAATTGCAGTTGTGCAACCCGCCGAAAGCACCACCTTGCTGTCCATCATACAAGCCGCTGGCTGGCCAATCTGGCCACTGATCGCGTGCTCGGTACTGGCCCTGTCCATCATCATCGAGCGTTTCGTGAACCTGCGTGCAGCACGCGTTGCACCGCCGGATCTTTTGAACAGCATCATGACGCGGGCCCGCGCGAAAGCCCTGACCAACGAAGAAATTGCGGCCTGGGAAACCGACTCCCTGCTGGGGATGGTGCTGTCGAGCCCGCTGCGATTTTTGAAGGAACACCCGCGTTGTTCAGATCAGGAATTGAAAGAGGCCATGCAAAACGCAGGCCAAGAAGCCGCCATGCGCCTGGATCAGTACCTCTCCGCCCTGGGCACTATTGCTTCGGTGGCACCTCTACTCGGGCTGCTCGGCACCGTGGTCGGCATGATTGAGATTTTTGGCGCACAAGGGACTGCGGGCGCGATTGCGAACCCGACCCAGCTGGCGCAAGGCATCTCCATGGCTCTGTACAACACCGCCTTTGGACTAGCGGTTGCCATTCCTGCACTGATTTGCTGGCGCTATTTCCGTAACCGGGTCGACGCGTACCTGCTGTCCTGGGAAATCCAAGGCGCGCAGTTGCTCGGGCAACTCAAATCACTGCGCCGCTAAGGCTCTGGCCCGCCTGTGAACTTTCGCCGCCGCCGCTTGGAAGAGCCCGAGATCAATTTGATCCCATTTATTGACGTGCTCTTGGTGGTGCTGATCTTTTTGATGCTCTCCACCACCTTCAACCAGCTCACCCAAATCCAAATCACCCTGCCCACGGCCAATACAGAGAAACAAAATACCGCACCGGAGACCCTGACCTTGACCATCCAGGCAGACGGACGCTTCAGCCTGAACCAGCAAGCCATCAAAGCCACTACGGTCGCGGACATCCAAGCCGCCTTGCAGGCTGCGCAGATCGGACCGCAAATGGTGCTCGTCATCGCCGCCGACCAGAACGTGCGCCACCAGTCGGTCATCTCTGCCATGGAAGCGGCGCGGCGCAGCGGCCTGAGCCGCGTGACCTTCGCCTCCCAGTCCAGCGTCACCGCGAACAAGCAAGCGGCAGACAAACGCAACACCGCCAAGTAATGGCACCAGCCCGTCCCAAGCCCGCGGACAATGGTTCTTGGCTGCGCAGATCATGGCAAATGCGGGGGCTGGTCAGCGCGGTGCTGTGGCCGCTGTCGCTGGTCTACGGCGCGGTAGGAGCGATACACCGGCAGCTGTATCGGTCTGGAATACGGTCGGTGACCCGGGTGGGTGTTCCGGTGATCGTGGTTGGAAACGTGACGGCCGGTGGCGGCGGCAAGACGCCAACCGTCATGGAAATTACCACTCACCTGGGCGCACGCGGGCTGCGGGTGGGCGTGGTCTCGCGCGGCTACGGGCGGCGCACTGCGGGTTGTGTAGAAGTGCAGCCCGACGACTCGGCCGACACCTGCGGGGACGAACCCTTGCTGCTGCGGCGCACCTTGGGCATTCCAGTCTTTGTCCGCGCCAACCGCGCCCACGCGGCGCAAGCGCTGCTGGCACGCCACCCGGCCACGCAGGTCATTGTTTGTGACGATGGCCTGCAGCACTACGGGCTGTACCGTGATATCGAGGTGTGCGTGATCGACGCGGAAGGCTTCGGAAACAAGCGGCTTTTGCCCGCAGGTCCGATGCGACAGCATTGGCCGCCCGCGCTGGTGCATCCGGCAGGCCAGGACGCAACCCGGACCTTGCTGTTGCACACCGCAGGCGCAGCCTGGCCCGGGCGCTTCAGCGCCCACCGGCGCCTGGCACCGCAACTGATGGACGCCAGCGGAAAAACGCGCAGCATGATCGCGCTGGCAGAGGGCAGCCAACCCATCGTCGCCATCGCCGCCATCGCGAAACCGGAGGCATTTTTTGCCATGCTGCGCCTGCAAGGTCTAACGCTGGCGCACACCTTGGCGCTGCCCGACCACGACGACTTCAGCCAATTCGCCCGCCATGCAGCCGCATTTCCCTCCGGGGCCGTGCTGATTTGCACCCAAAAAGACGCCGCCAAACTCTGGCCGCAGTGCCCGCAAGCGCTGGCGGCAGTGCTGGAACAGCGCAGCGAACCCGCATTCTTCCAAGCCCTGGATGCGCTACTCCAAGCCAGGCCCGCCGCCTAAGAGGCGCCCCGAAGGCCCACCAGAAACTATCATCGCCCCTATGGATACCAAACTACTTGAACTGCTGGTCTGCCCCGTGACCAAGGGGCCCCTTGAATACGACCGCGGGGCGCAAGAGCTGATCTCGCGCAGCGCCCGCCTGGCCTACCCGGTGAAGGACGGTATTCCGGTTTTGCTGGAGAGCGATGCCCGGGTTATGAGCGACGAGGAACTCGGACTTTGATAGACCCGGTGCAGACACGCTTTACCGTGCTGATTCCGGCGCGGCTGGCGTCCACCCGGCTTCCCAACAAACCGCTGGCCGACATTGGCGGGCTACCGATGGTGGTACGGGTGGCGCAACGCGTGCGCAGCGGCGTTCCCGCTGGTGTGCGCATCGTGGTCGCCGCCGACCACGCCGACATTGTGAGTGCATGTACAACCCACGCGGTAGAAGCTGTTCTGACGCGCGTCGACCACGTCTCCGGCAGCGACCGATTGGCGCAGGCCTGCGATCTGCTGCAGTTGGACGACGGTGAGATCGTGGTCAACGTGCAGGGCGACGAGCCCTTGATTGATCCAGCCCTGGCGCTGTCGGTGGCGCATCTGTTGGAGCAGCATCCGCAAACCGCGATGGGCACTGCCGCCCACGCTTTACACAGCGAGGCAGACTTCCACAACCCGAACATCGTCAAAGTCGTGGTGGACGCCTCTGGGCATGCCATGTACTTCAGCCGTACCCCGATTCCATGCTGGCGCGATGGAGCGGCAGCGCAACAAACCGCCACGTTGCAGCCGCTGCGCCACGTCGGCATTTACGCTTACCGGGCAGCATTTCTGCGGCGCTTTCCGCAACTCAGCCCCGCGCCACACGAACAGGCGGAAGCGTTGGAGCAGTTGCGCGCGCTGTGGCACGGATATCGGATTGCCGTGCACATCAGCGATACGGTTCCAGAAGGCGGCGTGGACACCCCCCAGGATTTGGAACGGGTGCGGGCCCAATTTGCGCAAACTGGAAACTGAGCGCTGCATAGGCTGCGTGCTATTCTCTAAACGACAGTGCCTTAGGTCCTGTTACTACAAAAAAATGGAAGTTTCACGCACAGGCACGGGACAAGCCTGACGGGGAG
>Ga0209356_1000884_pt1 | contig 11946 bp, 9 predicted proteins | sample LauGreFaBDMM15SN_2_FD_188213 | JGI IMG/M metagenome (GOLD analysis project Ga0209356, IMG submission 188213) | Freshwater lake microbial communities from Lake Michigan, USA - Fa13.BD.MM15.SN (SPAdes) (version 2) | ecosystem: Environmental > Aquatic > Freshwater > Lake | place: Lake Michigan, USA...
ATCAAGAGCGGTACCGTGGCAATCGGGCGGGCGGTTTTTGATTCGCAATGGGACCGCCGCCCCGACAACAACATGGCGCATATCAATTTGTCGCGGGAAGCCGACGCGGTGCTGGTCGCTCCGGCCAGCGCCGACTTCATGGCCAAGCTCCTGCACGGACGCGCCGATGATTTACTCAGTCTCTTGTGCCTGGCCCGCCCGATTGCCACGGTACCGCTCTTGATCGCGCCCGCCATGAACCGCGAAATGTGGTCGCACCCGGCCACCCAACGCAACGTCTCACAGCTGCGCGCCGATGGCAGTTTTGTGCTGGATGTGGGCGCGGGCGACCAGGCCTGTGGCGAGCAAGGTGACGGGCGCATGCTCGAGCCCGAGGAAATTCTGGAAGACCTGATAGCCCATTTCCAACCTAAAGTGTTGCAAAGTCGGCGGGTTCTGATCACCGCCGGGCCGACTTTTGAGGCCATGGACCCGGTACGTGGCATCAGCAACCTCTCCAGCGGCAAGATGGGCTTTGCCATCGCCCGCGCAGCGCGGGAAGCCGGCGCGCAGGTCACGCTGGTGGCCGGGCCGGTGGCGCTGGCCTCGCCGCGCGGGGTGCGGCGTATCGATGTGCGCTCCGCGCAGGACATGCTGCAGGCTTGCCAGGCGCAGGCCGACACCAGCGACATCTTGATTGCCACGGCGGCGGTGGCGGATTGGCGAAGCGCCGAAGCAGCCGACCACAAAATGAAAAAAGACGGCTCCGGCCTGCCGCCAGAGCTGCACTTGGTGGAAAACCCCGACATCCTGGCGACGCTGGCCACATCTGCACGCGGCCGCAGCGGCGCGCTGTTTTGCGTGGGCTTTGCGGCGGAGAGTCAGAACTTGCTGGAGCTGGCCAGCGCCAAACGCGTGCGCAAAGACATCCCCCTGATAGTGGGCAACATCGGCCCACAAACCTTTGGCCAGGACGACAACGCGCTGCTGCTGATAGACGCGCAGGGCGTGACGGAGTTGCCCCGCAATTCCAAAATCGCGCTGGCCCGCCAACTGATTGCGCACATCGCGCACAGCGCGCAGCAAAGCATCCCGACTATTTCTTAGGCGCACCCATCCATGCAAGTTGACATCAAAATTCTGGACGCCCGGCTGCATGCTTCCATGCCGGCCTACGCCACACCGGGCAGCGCCGGATTAGACTTGCGCGCTTGCCTGGACGCGCCACTGACCCTGGAGCCCAACGCATGGCAATTGGTTCCGACCGGCATGGCCCTTTTTTTGAATGACCCGGTCTATGCCGCGCTGATCCTGCCGCGCTCGGGCCTGGGGCATAAACACGGCATCGTCTTGGGTAATTTAGTGGGTTTGATCGACAGCGATTACCAGGGTCAACTGATGGTCAGCGCCTGGAACCGCAGTGCCACGGCCTTCACGATCGCCCCCATGGAGCGTATCGCCCAGCTCGTCATCGTGCCGGTAGTCCAGGCGCAGTTTCGCGTAGTCACAGAGTTTGCGGCCAGCATCCGCGGCGAAGGCGGCTACGGCTCGACCGGCAAGGCCTGAAGCCTCAGCCGCTGCTCAGTGCAACTGTGTTCCGCCATCGCCCCGCACGTGCGGCGGCTCGATCCGGAAAAAGTGGGAACCCGTGCTGCGCTGCGCCAGTTCATCGGCGGTCGCAGCCCGCACATCTTCAATCTGCATGTGCAAGCGAATCGCAATCCCGGCCAGCGGATGGTTACCGTCGAGCACCACGTGCTCGGGATAAATATCGGTCACAGTAAAAAGGGTGTGGCGCGGCGCGGCGGGGTTACAGCCTGTGGGTAGGGCTGAGCCCTCGATCAACAAGCCGACCTCTAGCTCCGCTGGGAACAGGCCGCGCGGCTCCAAAAACAGCAACTTGTCGGCAAAGTCACCAAACGCCTGGTCGGGCTCTAACTGAATCTGCAGCGCGTCCCCAGCGCGGCGACCCTGCAAGACCTCTTCAATAGCCGGGAGCAAATCGCCTCCGCCTAAAAAGAACTCCAAAGGCTCGTCGAGCACATCCAATTGTTCGCCCAGCGTGTCCGTGAGCACCCAGGTCAACGCGACCACGCAGTCTTGAGAAATTTGCATCATTGGATTGTCGCACCGGCGATATGCATGGAGTGCAAACGTGGTGGTCACGTATCAGCGCCACAAACGCCAAGTTTTATTGGATGCAGCGAAAGGACGATGGCATGCTACAGTCGTTGCAATAACTCGCACAGCCGCCATGAAAAATCTATTCCTGATCGTTCAACTCAAGAACGACGACTATCGATACGACCAGTGGCGAGCGGATTTTGACGCCGACGCCGACGCACACAAGATGTTCATGCGCGGTGTCGCGATCGGGAAGATTGACGACCACACTGCGATGGTGGCGGCCGAGATCTTTGACAAACCTGGCAGAGATGCGTACCTAGCCGCCACAGCCGAACGAAGCACGGCTTTGGGCATTAAGAACCAGTCCTATGTGATGATTCAAATCAGCGCCGATTGAAGCGCTGTTTGAACCCCGTGTGGTGCCCGAGACCGGAATCGAACCGGTACGCCCGTTATTCACGAAGCGGCGGATTTTAAGTCCGATGTGTCTACCTATTTCACCACTCGGGCAGTCCCCAAGAATCTTACACCTGAACGGACTGCAATAGCCTAGGGGCAAGACTGAGGGCTGCCGAAAGCCATGCAAAACAGGGGCCGCGCCATCGGTGAAGCTACTTCCTATGGGCTGCGATTCGGGCCTCCAGCATGTCGCGGTTTTTAGCAGCGTTCGGGTCACCCTTCTTCGCCGCTTTGGCGTAGAACCCCAACGCGCGCACCTCATTTTCTTCAACGCCTTGGCCGTGCTCGTGCATGAAACCGAGATTGGACAATGCACCCGCGTGGTCTTGGGCTGCGGCAAGCTGGTACCAGCGCATCGCTTCGTGGTAGTCCTGTTTGACACCCTTTGCGTTCGAATACATAAAGCCCATACGGTTTTGCGCGTCAGCACTACCGTGATCGGCGGCCGACTTGTACCAACGCAGGGCTTCGTGGTAGTCCTCTTTGACGCCTAATCCGTTTTCGTATAGTGAGCCAACGTGCAAGCGACCGGGATTGCTGCCTGAAACCGCTGCCAATTTGTACCAACGCATGGCCTCGGCGTAATCTTGTCGCGCGCCTATGCCCTTTTCATAAAGTATGCCCAGTTTGACATGGGCATCGACATGCTTGAGTGCGGCCGCCAACTTGTACCAAGCCATTGCGGCCGTAAAGTCTTGCTCGACGCCATGGTGGTTTTCAAACATGCATCCGATCGCAAATTTTGCGTCGGCGCTTTCCTTATCCGAGGCCAATTTGTAACAGCGCATTGCCTCTTGGTAATCCTGTTTGACGCCTGTGCCGCGCTCATACAGGGCACCCAGGTTCAGTTGCGCTCCGGCATGCCCATGCCCTGCGGCTAGTTTGTACCAGCTAAACGCTTGCACGCAGTCTTCGTCGACGCCTTGCCCTTTCTCACACATCACCCCTAAATTGAACTGCGCGCCGATGTGCCCCTGATCTGCTGCCAGTTTGTAGCCGCGTACCGCCTCGGGGAGGTTCCTGGGGACACCATGCCCATGGTGGTGCATCACCGCCAGGTTGTATTGCGCGTCCGCCATACCCTTCGCAGCTTCTTCCACACCTCTTTTGAATTCGGCGGCAATGGCTGCAACGATGTCCTGCTGCTGCTTGAGCAGTTCTTCCATTTTGGTCATACATGGTCCTCGGGAAAAAATTCAACCAGGGATGTGGAAGTAAAACCCGTTGGACGGATTGTCACACCATCGCGAGATCAGCGCCAAGATGTTCAAGGAGCAGTCGCTAAGGGGGAAGAATGTTTGGAGGCGCGGTCCGGAGTCGAACCGGACTAACCGGATTTGCAATCCGGGGCATAACCGCTTTGCTACCGCGCCATCACTTATCAAGAAAAAGGGAAGCTACTGCTTCCCTTTCTTGCATTTTTGGAGCGGGAAAAGAGTCTCGAACTCTCGACCTCAACCTTGGCAAGGTTGCGCTCTACCAACTGAGCTATTCCCGCACACGAGGTCTGGCACGTCGCCAAACCTGACAAAAACTTTGGAGCGGGAAAAGAGTCTCGAACTCTCGACCTCAACCTTGGCAAGGTTGCGCTCTACCAACTGAGCTATTCCCGCAAACGAGCCGCAGAGTATAAGCGACAAAAACAGCGCTGCTTGCCCAACTGCTGCGGCAAGTCCGCATGTGAATCAATGCTTCACCGGCGTGGCCGGGTTATCCGCCGCGACAACGGCAAGAACCTCTGGCACCAGTGGAGCCTCATCCGGCAGAGGAACCGGCTGGTGCACCAGCGCATGCTCCAACACCTGGTCAATCCATCGCACCGGAATTATTTTCAGTCCGGCTTTCACGTTGTCCGGGATTTCCTGCAGGTCTTTTGCATTGGACTCCGGAATCAAGACCGTGCTAATCCCGCCGCGCAAAGCCGCCAACAACTTTTCTTTCAGGCCACCAATTTCGGTGATCTCGCCGCGCAGGGTGATCTCACCCGTCATGGCCACTTCCCCGCGTACCGCAATGCCGGTGATGGCTGATACCAGCGCTGTCGCCATGGCCGCACCCGCGCTGGGGCCGTCCTTCGGGGTCGCGCCGTCTGGGACATGGATATGGATGTCCCGCTTGTCAAACATCTCGTCCTTGATGCCCAGCACCTTGGAGCGGCTGCGCACGACAGTACGCGCCGCTTCAACCGATTCCTTCATGACGTCGCCCAAGGAACCAGTGCGCGTAATCGTGCCCTTGCCCGGGGTAATGGCGGCCTCAATGGTCAACAAGTCACCGCCCACCTCGGTCCACGCAAGGCCGCACACCTGTCCGACCTGGTTCTGGTCTTCAGCCCGCCCATAGGTGTATTTGCGAACGCCCAGAAACTCATTCAGTTCATCCGCCGTCACCACGATTTGGCCGCTCATCTTCTTCAGCAGGAGGCCCTTGACCACCTTGCGGCAGATTTTCGAGAGTTCCCGCTCCAACGAACGAACACCGGCTTCACGGGTGTAGTAGCGCACGATATCGCGGACGGCCGATTCTTCAATTTGCAACTCTTCGGCCTTCACGCCGTTATTTTTCATCTGCTTGGGAAGCAAATACGTGATGGCGATATTTGTCTTCTCATCCTCGGTATAGCCCGAGAGACGGATCACTTCCATCCGGTCCAACAGGGCCGGCGGGATCTTCATGGAGTTGGACGTGGCTACGAACATCACGTCGCTCAGGTCGTAATCCACCTCCACATAGTGGTCGCCAAACTTGTGGTTTTGCTCGGGGTCGAGCACCTCGAGCAAGGCGCTGCTCGGGTCACCCCGGAAGTCGGTTCCCAGCTTATCGATTTCGTCCAGCAAAAACAGCGGATTGCGGGTGCCCACTTTGGTCAGGCTCTGCAGCACTTTGCCGGGCATGGCGCCAATGTAGGTGCGCCGGTGTCCCCGGATTTCAGCTTCGTCGCGCATGCCGCCAAGCGCCATCCGCACATATTTGCGGCCTGTTGCCTTGGCAATCGACTGGCCCAGCGAAGTTTTGCCCACGCCCGGCGGGCCAACCAGGCACAGAATAGGCGCCTTCACCTTGTCCACGCGCTGTTGCACCGCAAGGTATTCCAGAATCCGGTCTTTGACTTTGTCCAGCCCGTAATGGTCTTGGTTCAAGACCGTTTCGGCGTTGCCCAGGTCGTGCTTGATTTTGGTTTTGGCGCGCCAGGGCAGCCCCACCAGCACGTCGATGTAATTGCGCACCACCGTGGCTTCGGCTGACATGGGCGACATCAGACGGAGTTTTTTGAGCTCGCCCTCGGCTTTTTTCAAGGCCTCGGCGGGCATTTTGGCGGCCTTGATCTTTTTTTCGATCTCTTCGATATCGGCACCATCTTCGCCATCGCCCAGCTCTTTCTGGATCGCCTTGACCTGCTCGTTCAAATAGAAATCGCGCTGATTCTTCTCCATCTGCCGCTTAACCCGCCCGCGGATTTTTTTATCCACGTTCAGGATGTCGACCTCACGCTCAATTTGCTCGAACAGGTTTTCCAGCCGCTGCTGCACATCGGACAGAGCCAAAACGGCTTGCTTGTTCTCCAGTTTCAACGGCAAGTGCGCTGCGATGGTGTCGGCCAGACGGCCGGTGTCATCAATACTGACGATGGAGGTCAGAATTTCTGGCGGGATTTTCTTGTTCAGTTTCACGTACTGGTCAAACTGCTGCATCACCGCGCGGCGCAGGGCTTCGAGTTCACTGGGGGCCTCACCCGCTGGTTGCGCCTCAACCGCTTCCACGGGGGTGAGATGCGCCACGAAGTGGGTTTCCAGGTCGCTTATCTTGTTCACATGGGCGCGTTGATGGCCCTCCACCAGCACCTTCACGGTGCCATCGGGCAGCTTGAGCATCTGCAAAATCGAGGACACGCAACCCACATCAAACATATCGCCCACCGCGGGCTCGTCTTTGGATGCAGTCTTTTGGGCTACCAGCATGATGCGCCGCTCGGACTCCATCGCCGACTCCAGGGCCTTGATGCTTTTGGAACGGCCCACAAACAGGGGAATCACCATATGCGGAAACACCACCACGTCGCGCAGCGGCAACATCGGAAGCTCAATCGGGGTCGGGGGCAAAGGGGTATGGCCGGACATATCTATCTTTCGTTCAAGAGGCGTGCGCTAGGCTACTGCCCGCGCTCATCAGTCGCAAGGGCGGAATTCACGCCTGCTTGGCAATTTCACGGTAAACCAACAGGGGCGGTTTGTTGTCTTCAATGGTTTTTTCGTCGACTACGACGCGCTCGACGTTTGGAGAATCCGGCAGCTCGTACATGGTGTCAATCAACGACTGCTCCACGATCGAGCGCAACCCCCGCGCACCGGTTTTACGCACCAAGGCGCGCTTGGCAATTGCACGCAGCGCATCGGGCAATATTTCCAGCTCCACGCCTTCCATGGCCAGCAGCTTGGCGTACTGCTTGACCAAGGCGTTTTTGGGCTCGGTCAGGATTTGCACCAGCGCGTCTTCGGTCAACTCCCCCAAGGTCGCGACCACCGGCATGCGTCCGACCAACTCGGGAATAAGGCCGAATTTGATCAAATCTTCCGGCTCAACTTCTTTGAACACATCGGACAGACTGCGCTGCGCCTGGCTCTTGACCGTGGCCGAAAACCCGATCCCAGACGATTGCGTGCGGTTGTCAATCACTTTTTCCAGTCCGGAAAAAGCGCCGCCGCAAATGAACAGAATATTGGTGGTATCGATCTGCACAAAATCCTGATTGGGGTGCTTGCGCCCGCCCTGCGGCGGCACACTGGCCATGGTGCCTTCGATCAACTTCAGCAAGGCTTGCTGCACGCCCTCGCCCGATACATCGCGGGTAATGGAAGGGTTATCTGATTTGCGCGAGATTTTGTCAATCTCGTCGATGTACACAATGCCGCGCTGGGCACGCTCGACATCGTAGTTACAGGTTTGCAGCAATTTCAAGACGATGTTTTCAACATCTTCTCCCACGTAACCGGCTTCGGTGAGGGTCGTGGCATCGGCCATCACAAAGGGCACGTCCAGCATGCGCGCCAAGGTTTGCGCCAACAAGGTCTTGCCGGAACCGGTGGGGCCGATCAGCAGAATATTGCTTTTGGCTAACTCCACCTCGTCTTTTTTGGACTTGTCTTTGTGGCGCAAGCGCTTGTAGTGGTTGTACACCGCAACCGCCAGCGTGCGCTTGGCGGGTTCTTGCCCGATCACATAGTTATCCAGATTGGCCTTGATGGTGGCCGGCGTTGGCAAATCGCCACGCGCCTCCTTGGCATCCGTGACACCGGCGGAATCATCCCGGATGATTTCATTGCACAGGTCGATGCATTCGTCACATACGAAGACCGATGGCCCGGCGATGAGCTTCTTCACTTCATGCTGGCTTTTCCCACAAAATGAGCAAAACAGATTCTTCTCGTTCGAGGAGCCTTTTTTTTCAGCCATATGTAGGTGCTTTGTTTCTCAGGTTCCGTTTCAGGGGCGCTTATCAATAACTTCGTCAACCAAGCCGTATTCTTTAGCTTCCTGCGCTGACAAATAATAGTCGCGTTCGGTATCGCTTTGGATCTTTTCCAGGGGCTGGCCGGTGCGATCCGCCAATATTTTGTTCAATTGTTCGCGGGTTTTGAGGATTTCGCGGGCGTGGATCTCGATTTCGGTGGCCTGGCCCTGGGTTCCGCCCAGCGGCTGGTGGATCATGACCTTGGAGTTGGGCAGTGAAAAACGCTTGCCTTTAGCCCCGGCCGCCAACAAAAACGCCCCCATGCTGGCCGCCATACCGATGCACAGGGTTGAAACCTGGGGCTTGATGAAGTTCATGGTGTCAAAAATTGCCATGCCGGCGCTGACCGATCCACCCGGGGAATTGATGTAGAAGGATATGTCTTTGTCTGGATTTTCGCTCTCCAGAAACAGCAGCTGCGCCACAACCAAGTTGGCGACATGGTCATTGACCGGCCCGACCATGAATATGACCCGTTCCTTGAGGAGCCGGGAATAGATGTCATAGGAGCGCTCGCCCCGCCCCGACTGCTCGATGACCATAGGGACCATGCCCAGCGCCTGGGTTTCCTGGGCTTCACGCCCGCCGTATTGGATATTCATTCCGACTGTTCTCCGGGTATTGCTGATCAAACCTGTCCCATCAACTCGTCAAAGTCAATGTGCTTTTCTTCCACCTTCACCTGAGACAAGATGTAGTCGGTTACGTTGTTTTCAATGACCACCGACTCCACTTCCGCCATCCGCTGGCGGTCGCTGTAGTACCAGTGCACCACTTCCGCGGGTTTTTCGTAGCTGGACGCCAGTTCATCCACATGCTGCTTGATGTGTTCGGGCTTGGCTTCCAGGCTGTGCGTGCGGACCAACTCGGCCACGGTGAGGCCCAAGCGTACGCGCCGCTCAGCCTGGGCGAGGAACATATCCTGCGGGATCGGTGCCTTGTCGGCGTCTTTAATCCCACGCTGTTTGAGCTCTTCACGGGCGTTGGCAACCATGCGGTCGACTTCGGACATCACACTGGAACGCGGCAAGTCAAAGTCTGCCCGCGCCACCAGCGCGTCCATCGCCGCCTGTTTATTGCGGCTCAGCAACCGGAACTTGACTTCGCGCTGCAGGTTTTTACGGATATCGGCGCGCATCGCCTCCACGGTGCCCTCCGCGATGCCCAGCGATTTGGCCATGGCATCGTCCACCTCCGGCAGATGGGCCGCTTCCAACTTCTTCACCGTGACCATGAAGTCGGCGGTCTTACCAGCCACATCTTTTCCCTGGTAGTCCTCTGGAAAAACCAGCGGAAAGGTCTTGCTCTCGCCAATTTTCATACCCTGTGTGGCAGCTTCAAATTCCTTGAGCATTTGTCCGTCACCCAAAATGAATTGGAAATCGGCCGCCTTACCCCCGTCAAACAACTCGCCGTCAATCTTTCCTTCGAAATCCACGGTTACACGATCGGTTTCCTGCGCCGCGCTGTCGAGCGCGCGCTGCGCGAAGGTGCGGCGCTGCTTGCGCAAAATACCGATGGTCTTGTCAATGGCAGCTTCGCTCACTTCGGCGTGCACTTTTTCCACCACCGCGTCCGACAGATCGCCAATTTTTACTTCGGGAAACACCTCAAAGACCGCATCAAAGGCCATTTCATCGTCGGAGGCCGCCGTGGCCTGGGTGATGCTGGGATGACCGGCCACGCGCAGCTTGGCTTCATTGGCAGCAGCGCTAAAGGCCTGACCGACTTTGTCGTTGACCACTTCGTACTGAACCGAATACCCATAACGCTGGGCAACCACGTTCATCGGAACTTTGCCGGGGCGGAATCCGTCCATCTTGACGGTGCGGGCCAGTTTGCGCAAACGCACATCAACCTCGCCCTGTATCGCTGCCACCGGCATCGTGAGCGTAATTTTGCGTTCCAGTTTTTCCAAGTTTTCCACCACCACGGTCATCGCTGTACTCCTCAAAGCAAAAAATCGGGGCAATCCATACCGCTACTGCGGCACAGGATTGCCCCACAACATTGGGCTTGCGCCTTTGGCATCAGGTTGGTGCGCGGGGGGGGACTCGAACCCCCACAGTATTGCTACCGTCAGGACCTAAACCTGGTGCGTCTACCAATTTCGCCACCCGCGCGGACATTTCAGGTCAGCCGGAGAGTTTAACCTCCCGTCTGCGCCACAGCGATACAGCATGGACATGGACAACGCACCGCAAAACGGCGCTCCGCAACACCCAGTGCGCATCGATAATTCTCCCACCCCCCGGACAGGGCCTTGCCAAGAAATACTGCTATGCCCTCAGGACCCAGCCACTACGAAAACTTCCCCGTTGCGTCCCTCCTTTGCCCTCCGCACCTTCGGGGGGCTGTCGTGGCGCTGTACCACTTTGCGCGGACGGCGGACGACCTGGCAGATGAAGGCACGGCCACGGCAGACCAGCGCCTGGACGCGCTGAACCGTTACCGCGAACAACTCGTGCTGGCCGCCGACAGCCTCCCCCTAGCGCGAGGCGAATGGGCCTGGGTTTTCGAGCCTTTGCGTACCGTGCTGGTACGCCACGATCTACCGCTGAACTTGCTGCACGCCCTGCTGGACGCCTTTGTCCAGGATGTCGACATGACGGCCCGGCAAGCCGGCTACGCGGACGAGGCGCAGCTGCTGGACTACTGCAGCCGCTCCGCCAACCCGGTGGGGCGCTTGCTGCTGCATCTCTACGGCGTGCGCAATCCGCAGGCATTGGCACAGAGCGACGCCATCTGCACCGCCTTGCAGCTGATTAATTTCTGGCAGGACTGCGGCCTCGACCTGACGCGCGGCCGCTGCTACTTTCCCGCCGATTGGATGCGCCAGCACGGCACCGATCAAGCCGCTTTGCGCAGCGGTACCTCGCATGCAGGCGAAGAGGCACTGATGGCGCATTGCGTACAACACGCGCGCCAATTGATGGCCAGCGGTGCGCCCTTGGTGCACCAGGTGCCCGGGCGCGCGGGATGGGAGTTACGACTGGTGGTGCAAGGTGGACTGCGCGTGCTGGAAAAAGTGGAAGGTCTGGGCGCGCGGGTACTGAGCCAGCGGCCCCGGCTGTATGCGCTGGATTACCTGGTGATGCTGTGGCGCGCGCTGCGCATGTGAGCGGCGGCGACACGCACAGGCTTGCGGCGACAATCTAAGCATGCGCCCAGAGCAATACGTCCAGGAAAAAGCTGCCGGCTCCGGCAGCAGTTTTTATTACGCCTTCCTGTTCCTGCCGGCGCCTCGGCGCGCCGCCATCACCGCCTTTTATGCTTTTTGCCGCGAGGTCGATGACGTGGTGGACGAGGCCGTGGATATGGGCGTGGCCGCGACCAAACTGGCGTGGTGGAGCCAGGAAGTCAACCGCGCCTTCCAAGGCAATCCCAACCACCCCGCGATGCGCGCGCTGCTGCCCCATGCCGCGAATTACGGCATCGAGGAGCGGCATTTGCAAGACGTGATTGCGGGCTGCCGCATGGACCTGGAGCAAACCCGTTACCTGGACTACCCCAACCTGGAGCGCTACTGCCATCTGGTGGCGGGTGTGGTGGGCGAAGTGGCGGCGCGCATCTTCGGCCAGGAGGCTGTGCAGACCACGCAGTACGCCCACACCCTGGGCCAGGCTTTGCAGCTGACCAACATCATCCGGGACGTGGGCGAAGACGCGCTGCGCGGACGGATCTACCTGCCGGTTTCCGAACTACAGCAATTTGACGTGAAGGCCCATGAAGTGCTCAAGCGCCAATATTCGGACCGCTTCACCGCCTTGATGCAATTCCAGGCCCGGCGTGCGCACGGGTTGTACGACCAGGCCTTGCAGCTTTTGCCCGACCAGGACCGCCGCAGCCAAAAACCGGGGCTGATGATGGCC
>Ga0209356_1000888_pt1 | contig 11929 bp, 10 predicted proteins | sample LauGreFaBDMM15SN_2_FD_188213 | JGI IMG/M metagenome (GOLD analysis project Ga0209356, IMG submission 188213) | Freshwater lake microbial communities from Lake Michigan, USA - Fa13.BD.MM15.SN (SPAdes) (version 2) | ecosystem: Environmental > Aquatic > Freshwater > Lake | place: Lake Michigan, USA...
CCCTTGGCTACTTCTGCGTACTCTTCGATCTTGTCGAAGTTCATGTACTTGTAGATCTGAGTTCCATCTTTGTTAATTTCAGTCATGCTAGATTGGTACTCTTCTGTGGTTGGAATGCGACCCAGCTTGGAGCTGATGGCTGCAACCTCAGAGGATGCCAAATACACGTTGGTGTTTTTGCCCAAGCGGTTGGGGAAATTGCGTGTTGAAGTTGAAACCACCGTAGCGCCCTCACGCACTTGAGCTTGGTTGCCCATGCACAAGGAGCAGCCTGGCATTTCGGTGCGTGCGCCTGCTGCGCCAAATACGCCGTAGTGACCTTCTTTGGTTAATTCGGCAGCGTCCATTTTGGTGGGCGGCGCAATCCACAACTTCACGGGAATGTCACGCCTGCCTTCAAGCAACTTAGAAGCTGCTCGGAAGTGACCGATGTTGGTCATGCAAGAGCCAATGAAGACTTCGTCAATCTTGGTGCCCGCTACATCTGACAACAACTTGGCGTCATCGGGATCGTTAGGGCAGCACAAGACAGGCTCTTTCAACTGGTCCATGTCGATGTCTAGCACATGGGCATACTCGGCATTGGCATCGGCCTCGAGCAAGTGAGGGTTGGCCAACCAAGCTTCAACCGCTTTGATGCGGCGCTCAAGCGCTCGCTTGTCGTTGTAGCCTTGCGCAATCATGTTCTTCATCAGAACGATGTTGGAGTTCAAGTATTCTTTCACGGGCTCAGGATTGAGCTTCACGGTGCAACCCGCTGCAGAGCGCTCAGCAGACGCATCTGACAACTCAAACGCTTGCTCAACCTTCAAGTCTGGCAATCCTTCAATTTCCAAAATACGACCCGAGAACTCATTGATCTTGCCTGACTTGGCAACCGTCAGTAAGCCCGCCTTGATGGCGTAGTAAGGAATAGCGTGAACCAAGTCGCGCAATGTAATGCCAGGCTGCATCTTGCCTTTGAATCGAACCAGAATAGATTCGGGCATGTCCAAAGGCATGACACCAGTGGCCGCGCCGAAGGCTACCAAGCCAGAGCCCGCAGGGAAAGAAATACCAATTGGGAAACGTGTGTGCGAGTCGCCGCCTGTACCTACAGTGTCGGGCAACAACAAACGGTTCAACCAACTGTGAATAATGCCATCACCTGGGCGCAATGAAACGCCGCCTCGGTTGCTCATAAAGGCTGGCAACTCATGGTGCATCTTGACGTCAACGGACTTTGGATAGGCCGCAGTGTGACAGAAAGATTGCATCACCATGTCGGCGCTGAAACCCAAGCAGGCCAGGTCTTTCAGTTCGTCGCGCGTCATGGTGCCTGTGGTGTCTTGAGAGCCCACAGTGGTCATCTTAGGTTCGCAATAGGTGCCTGGACGAACACCCTGACCTTCTGGCAAACCACATGCACGGCCCACCATTTTTTGCGCTACGGTAAAGCCAGCTTTGGTAGAGGTTGGAACCTTCGGCAAACGGAATAAGCTAGAGGTAGGCAAGCCCAAAAACTCGCGCGCCTTGACTGTCAATGAACGGCCAATGATCAAGTTAATTCGACCGCCTGCGCGAACCTCATCAAACAACATGTCGCTGCGAAGTTCAAACTCGGTGAGCAAAGCACCGTTCTTCATGATCTTGCCTTCGTAAGGCAAGACATCAATCACATCACCCATTTCCAATTTGGAAACATCCACTTCAATGGGCAAGGCACCTGAGTCTTCTTGCGTATTGAAGAAGATGGGGGCAATTTTGGCGCCCAAGGTCACGCCACCAAAGCGCTTGTTAGGCACAAAAGGAATGTCTTCACCAAAACCCCAGATGATGCTGTTGGTGGCCGACTTGCGAGAAGAACCGGTTCCCACCACATCGCCCACATAAGCCACCAAATGGCCTTTTTTCTTCATCTCTTCAATGAAGGCCATAGGGCCGCGCTTGCCGTCTTCTTCTGGTTTGAAGGCCGCGTCAGGGCGTGTGTTTTTCAACATGGCCAAGTAATGCAATGGAATGTCAGGACGGCTCCAAGCATCAGGCGCGGGAGACAAATCGTCGGTGTTGGTTTCACCAGGTACTTTGAACACAGAGACGGTGATTTTTTTGGCCACTTCAGGACGTGAAGTGAACCATTCAGCATCAGCCCAGCTTTGGATGACAGCCGTGGCATGGGCATTGCCTACCTTTGATTTTTCGGCGACGTCATGGAAGAAGTCAAACATCAGCAATGTTTTTTTCAAACTTTCAGCAGCCACAGCGGCCACTTCTTTGTGATCGAGCAAATCAATCAAGGGTTTGACGTTATAACCGCCCACCATGGTGCCCAACAATTCAGTGGCTTTGGCTTTGCTCACCATAGAAACAGACAAGTCGCCATGGGCAACTGCCGACAAGAACGAGGCCTTGACTTTGGCTGCCTCGTCAACGCCAGGTGGCACACGGTGAGTGAGCAAATCCATCAAAAAGGCGTCTTCACCTTGAGGTGGATTTTTGATGAGTTCAATTAACTCAGCAGTTTGCTTAGTCTCCAAAGGCAGCGGGGGAATTCCCAGCGCTGCACGTTCGGCGGCATGTTCACGATAAGCTTGCAACATAGTTTTCTCCTGTCTTACGAAATAAATTATTCACTCAAACTTTTAAATATTTTCAAACTTCACAACTCACCGCTTGTTACTTGTGACGACATTGCTCACGTCAATCAAAGGGGGTGGTGGGTTGATCTTCATGTCGTTGGCGATGGCGACTTGATCGGGGTGGGCACATTCATCGGCCAATCGACGTCCATTTTTTTGATCCATCAGCATGGACTTGTTGGCCAACTGCAACCAGACTGCGCCAGCCTTTTTATCTTCCAAACGAATGGCCCCCGTGCTGGTTGTAACTGGCCGCATTCGGTATTTGTAGCCCTTGCCCTGCAAATCAAAGTAGCCAGGCGTGTGTGCATCGGCCGTCATGCGAATGGAAGCACCCAGCTCACAGGGCAAATGACCGACATGCACGCGTTCTGCAATGCTGAGCTCTTGTGGCGTCAAAGATGCATCGGCTGGCTTGGCAGCGGCATTGCGCTTGTCTGAATTATTTTTCTTGATGGTATTTGGGGCTGTTGGCTTTGCAGCAGGTTTTGTCTGAACCTCTTTTTTGACCGCACCATTGGCATCTTTAGAGGATTGCGCATGGACCATGTTGATACCTGAGCCCCAAAGGCAGGCCGCGAATACCAGGAAAAAAAGTTTCAAACGGCACATGTTGTCTCTCCAAAATAGGATTGAACCGACCCGGGTATGGGTCTTCCCGTTTGATGCGCGCGTTCAAGCACTTGCCAAAAGAATCTGTAGCTTGCGCGGTCATGCAATTGACCACCAAAACTCACAGGCGCCCAATCTGCACGACGAGCTGCTTCGATCAATTCAGCAGCTTGTTCAATCTCGTGCGCACTTGGGGCCATGGCTTCCAACACAGGCCTGATTTGACTGGGGTGAATACTCCACATGCGTGTGTAACCCAATTCGCGTGAAGCTTTTAAGGCCGCCAATTTAATGGCTTCTAAATCACTGAATTCTGTGACCACGCAGTGCGATGGTACTTTGCCGTGTGCGTGACAAGCACTGGCAATTTCCAATTTGGCCCGCACAACCAGCGGGTGAGTGAATTGGCCTTCAACGCCCATGCCACTGGAGGGAATGGCACCCCCATGGGCAGAGACAAAATCCATCAGGCCAAAGCTCAAGGATTGCACGCGGGGATGGGCTGCAATTTCAAAGGCACGGTGAACTGCTGCGGGTGACTCAATCAAGACATGCATTGGCAAAGCCAATGCACCCGCTTGATTCAAAGCTTGCGCTGCAGTGTCAACATCGGCAACAGACTCCACCTTGGGAATCATCACGTGTCGCAAGTTGCGATGCGCATCTTTCAGAATCAGATTCACATCATTGAAAAATGAGGGGTGATCAACGGGGTGGACACGAACTGCCACCCTGGCGTCAGGCGCTGCACTGTTTGCAATTTCCTTGACCAAATGGGCGTGCTCAATTTCACCGCCTACTGGGGCGCCGTCTTCACAGTCCAAGGTGACATCAAAAACGCAGGCACCAAACTCCTGCGTCATTTCCGCTTGCAGTTGCAAACTTTTGCGCATCCGCACCTCGACACCACTGTAGTGATCGCATACAGGCAAAAGCATGCCTGCGGCTTGTGATCCTAAAAGAATGTCGCGCGGATGCTTCACGAAAGTGTCTTTTAGTTAAAGCAAGTGCGCTACGCCGGCTTGCTCGTCTGTCAACTCTTTCAAAGTTTTGTCGATGCAAGATTGGCTAAAGGCATCAATTTCCAAACCTTCGACCACTTTGTATTCGCCGTTCACGCATGTGACTGGAAAACCGAACATGACGTCTTTGGGAATTCCGTACCACCCCTGTGAAGGAATGCCCATGGTGACCCAATGGCCGTTGGTGCCCAAAGCCCAATCGCGCATGTGGTCGATGGCGGCATTGGCAGCAGAAGCGGCAGATGACAAACCACGTGCTTCAATGATGGCCGCGCCGCGCTTGCCCACAGTTGGCAAGAACACATTGGCATTCCACTCTTGGTCATTGATCATGGTCTTCACAGATTCGCCGTTGATGGTTGCAAAACGATAATCGGCGTACATGGTGGGAGAGTGGTTGCCCCAAACGCACAATTTCTGAATGTCGGCAACCGCTTTGCCAGTTTTAGCCGCAATTTGCGACGCTGCACGGTTGTGGTCCAAGCGCAGCATGGCAGTGAAGTTGCTGGGCTTGAGATCGGGTGCGCTTTTCATGGCGATGTAAGCGTTGGTGTTGGCGGGGTTGCCGACCACCAAAACTTTGACATTGCGGGAAGCCACAGCGTTCAAAGCTTTGCCTTGCGCAGTGAAGATGGCGCCATTGATAGCAAGCAATTCTGCGCGCTCCATGCCCGGGCCACGTGGACGTGAACCCACCAACAAGGCGTAGTCAGTATCTTTGAACGCTGTCATAGGATCAGAATGGGCTTCCATGCCTGCAAGCAAGGGGAAAGCGCAATCGTCCAACTCCATCATCACGCCCTTCAGGGCTTTTTGAGCTTTTTCGTCTGGGATTTCAAGCAATTGCAAGATCACGGGCTGATCTTTACCCAACATTTCGCCGGAGGCGATGCGGAACAACAATGCGTATCCAATTTGACCAGCGGCTCCTGTGACGGCGACGCGAACGGGCTTTTTGCTCATGGTGTGAACTCCAGATGGTGATAAGAAAACGGACTTCGCCGACCACATCCCGACATTCACTGCCGACCGGGTCGCCTGGCGTTCCAGACGGGTGCACAAAGAAAAATGCGCACGGGCAAACAGCTTTCGAGTGTACTCGCGAAAACCTTGAAAAGTCAATTTGTCTTATGTCTTATATAAGATATCATTGCACCACTTTTTGAGCCAGCCTTTTGCCAGGGCAACTGACATGACATCTCAAGTTTTTTCTGTTGAAACCGCCGAATCGTCCGATCCTTCATCCTCTGCGCCTGCGTTCAGTCCGCTTTATCAGCAAATTAAGGGGCTGATCCTGCAAGGCCTTCAGTCAGGCGAATGGAAACCAGGCGAAGGCATTCCCAGCGAGATGGAATTGGCTGCGCGGTACAGAGTCAGTCAAGGCACCGTTCGAAAGGCCATTGATGAACTGGCCAACAACCATTTGCTGGTTCGCAGACAAGGAAAAGGCACCTTTGTGGCCACCCACGCCGAGCAACAGGTGCAATATCGATTTTTGAAGTTAATGCCCGATATGGGGCAACCCAAAAGAGATGGCCCAGCCCAGAGAAAAATCATTGATTGCAAGCGGCTTCGCGCCAACGCAGAGATAGGACGTGCATTGGCATTGCGCACTGGTGATGCCGTACTCCAAGTCCGCCGAGTTCTTTCATTTGCTGGCGCACCCACGATCCTTGAAGACCTCTGGCTACCCGGTGCGCCCTTCAAAGGACTGACGGCAGAACGCCTGAGTGACTACCATGGCCCCATGTACGCCCTGTTTGAAACAGAGTTTGGGGTGCGAATGGTGCGCGCCGAAGAAAAAATCAAGGCAGTGGTGCCGGATGAAGTTCAATGCAAATTGCTAGAGATTAAATCTCACACCCCTTTGTTGAGTGTAGAGCGAACGGCCTTCACCTACAACGACACGCCCATGGAGTTACGTAGGGGCTTTTACGTCACAGCCGCCCATCATTACCACAATGTTTTAAATTGACGCTTTGGCGACATTTAAGCACTTTAACCCTATTGTTTTTTTCATTTGTAAATGAAATTCTCATGTCAGTTTGCTGCGTTGCAATAGAATCCGAAAGCACGCCATCCAAATATGGCTGTGAAGTTACCTAAGAGGAATTAAAAATGACCGAAGCCGCCCGAAAAAGGCCTGAATTTCGCAATATCAATGCCCTCAGCGATTTACCCAGTTACCGCCTGCCTGCAGCTGGCTGGGTGTCCATCCTGCACCGTGTGAGTGGCGCCTTGATGTTCTTGTTGATGCCCTTCATCATTTGGATGTTTGATTCTTCCATCACGTCAGAGATTTCATTTGCCAAGTTTGCCGCCGCCTTCAATGTGGGCCTTGGCTTCATTCCGGGTTGGTTCATGAAATTGGTTGCGCTGGCCATCATTTGGGCTTATTTGCACCACTCCATAGCGGGCATTCGCCACCTTTACATGGATACGTTTCACGCGGTTACCAAAGAGTTCGGCAAATCATCAGCTGTTGTCACTTTGGTTTTGAGCTTGGGTCTCACCGTCGTCCTAGCCGCCAAATTATTTGGCCTTTACTAATTAGGAACAGATCACATGTCAGTTAATCACGGTTCCAAGCGCATCACGACTGGCGCTCACTACGGCCTTCGCGACTGGTTGGCGCAACGCATCACAGCAACTTTGATGGCCTCGTTCACTTTATTGGTCTTGGTGCAAGTCATCTTCACCAGCGGCCCTATTGGTTACGAAGAGTGGGCGGGTATTTTTGCAGCCCAGTGGATGAAGGTTTTGACCTTTGTCACCATCCTTTCTTTGCTTTACCACGCTTGGATTGGCATACGCGATATTTGGATGGATTACATCAAACCCCTCGGTTTGCGTCTTTTCTTGCATGTCGCCTCTCTGATTTGGCTCATCGGCTGTGCCGGCTGGGCTGTTCAGGCCTTGTGGCTTCTTTGATGACGTTCGGTACTGATTGAAAATTAACAGACGCTGAGCCACTTCCCCTATTACAAGATTTCACACACCATGACTTACACCAAAGACAAGATCGCCACGCGTAAATTTGACGTTGTGATCGTCGGCGCCGGCGGCTCCGGCATGCGCGCCGCCTTGCAACTGTCGCGCGCTGGTTTGAACGTTGCAGTTCTTTCCAAAGTATTCCCCACCCGTTCACACACCGTGGCGGCTCAGGGCGGTATTGGTGCCGCATTGGGCAACATGTCCGACGACAACTGGCACTACCACTTCTACGACACCATCAAGGGCTCCGACTGGTTGGGCGACCAAGACGCCATCGAATTCATGTGCCGTGAAGCGCCCAAAGTTGTCTATGACTTAGAGCACATGGGCATGCCTTTCGACCGCAACCCAGACGGCACCATTTACCAGCGTCCTTTTGGCGGACACACCGCCAACTATGGCGAGAAGTCGGTTCAACGTGCTTGCGCTGCAGCTGACCGCACCGGTCATGCCATGTTGCACACCTTGTACCAGCAAAACATCAAAGCCAAAACCAGCTTCTTCGTGGAGTGGATGGCCCTCGACCTGATTCGCGATGCTGAAGGCGATGTGGTGGGTGTCACATCACTTGAAATGGAAACCGGCGACCTGCACATCTTGCACGCCAAAACTGTGCTGTTGGCCACCGGTGGTGCTGGCCGCATCTTTGCAGCGTCTACCAACGCCTTTATCAACACCGGCGACGGCTTGGGCATGGCCGCTCGCGCCGGCATTCCTTTAGAAGACATGGAATTCTGGCAGTTCCACCCCACTGGCGTAGCGGGTGCCGGCGTGTTACTGACCGAAGGCTGCCGCGGTGAAGGCGCCATTTTGCTCAACAGCAATGGCGAACGATTCATGGAACGCTACGCGCCCACTTTGAAAGACTTGGCCCCTCGCGACTTCGTGTCACGCGCCATGGACCAAGAGATCAAAGAAGGCCGCGGCTGTGGACCTAACAAAGACTATGTGATGTTGAAACTGGACCACTTGGGTTCAGAAACCATCCACAAGCGTTTGCCTTCCGTGTACGAAATTGGCGTCAACTTTGCCAACGTCGACATCACCAAAGAACCTATTCCTGTGGTGCCCACCATTCACTATCAAATGGGCGGCATTCCGACCAACATTCACGGCCAAGTGGTCATTCAATCCGCCAGCAGCCACAATGCAGTGGTCAACGGTTTGTACGCAGTGGGCGAATGCTCCTGCGTAAGTGTTCACGGCGCCAACCGTTTGGGCACCAACTCCTTGCTCGACCTCTTGGTGTTTGGCCGTGCGGCAGGCAATCACATTGTTGATTTCGCCAGCAAAACCAAGTCACACAAAGACTTGCCCAAAGATGCAGCCGACCTGACATTGGCCCGTCTGAACCGACTTGAAGGCCGCAAAGGCGAGTACTCACAAGATGTGGCCAACGACATGCGCGCCACGATGCAAATTCATGCCGCCGTGTTCCGGACACAAGCCACCATGGACGAAGGCGTGGTGAAAATTGCTGAGATTCGCGAACGCGTCAACGCCATCGCTTTGACTGACACTTCCAAAGTATTTAACACGGCTCGCATTGAAGCCTTGGAAGTTGAAAACCTGATCGAGTGCGCCCAAGCCACCATGGTCTCTGCCGCAGCCCGCAAAGAATGCCGCGGTGCACACACCGTGAGTGACTATGAGCGTCCCGCAGACGACCCTATTACGCCATTGGGCCGTGACGATGCCAATTGGATGAAGCACACTCTGTGGCACAGCGACACCAACAGCCTGACCTACAAACCCGTCAACTTGAAGCCTATGACCGTGGACTCTGTGCCACCCAAGGTTCGGACGTTCTAAATTCCTGAAGGTAGAAACATGACCAAACGTATTTTTGAAATTTATCGTTACGATCCAGATAAGGATGCTAAGCCTTACATGCAGAGCATCGAGGTGGAATTGGACGGCCATGAACGCATGCTGCTCGATGCGCTCATGAAGTTGAAAAAAGTGGATCCCACTTTGTCATTCAGACGCTCATGCCGTGAAGGTGTTTGCGGCTCTGACGCCATGAACATCAACGGCAAAAATGGTTTGGCTTGCCTGACCAACATGCTGACCTTGCCTGGCAAGATTGTTTTAAAGCCTCTGCCAGGCTTGCCAGTTGTGCGTGACCTGATCGTCGACATGACGCAGTTCTTCAAGCAATACAACTCCATCAAGCCTTACTTGATCAACGACACCATCCCCCCCGAAAAAGAGCGTCTGCAAAGCCCAGAAGAGCGCGAAGAACTCGATGGTTTGTATGAGTGCATTTTGTGCGCCAGTTGCTCAACCAGCTGCCCCAGCTTCTGGTGGAACCCTGACAAGTTTGTCGGCCCTGCAGGCTTGCTCCAAGCCTACCGATTCATTGCTGACAGCCGAGACCATGGCACAGCCGAACGATTAGACAATTTGGAAGACCCCTATCGCCTGTTTCGCTGCCACACCATCATGAACTGCGTAGACGTGTGCCCTAAAAATTTGAACCCCACCAAAGCCATTGGAAAAATCAAAGAAATGATGGTGCGCCGCGCCGTCTAAACTGAGATCAAGCAAAGAGACCTGCACGATGGGAGACGAACTGCTCGACACATTAGATCGCAACACCCCTTTGGGTGAGCGCGCTCTGAGCAAATTGCGTTGGCGTTGCAGACGCGGCTTGCTGGAGAACGATCTTTTCATTGAGCGTTTTTTCAATCGCTATGCACCTCAAATGACTGTGGGACAAGCTCGCGGCATGTACATTTTGATGGACTTGTCTGACAACGACTTAATGGATTTGTTCATGAAGCGCAAACCGCTTGGCGCAGAGATTGAATCTGAAGAAGTCAGTGAAGTACTGAGCTTGCTCATGGCATGATTTGGCTCGACCCAAGATGGCTGATAAAAATTTGAATAGACTGATTAACAGAGGAAATTGAATCATGAAACTTGCCGACAACAAAGCAACCCTGTCGTTCAGCAACGGCAGCCCCAGCATTGAAATGCCCGTCTACAGCGGCAGCATTGGTCCTGATGTGATCGATATTCGAAAACTGTATGGCCAAACTGGCATGTTCACTTATGACCCAGGCTTCTTGTCGACGGCCTCTTGCCAATCGGACATTACCTTCATTGATGGCGACAAAGGTGAGTTGCTCTACCGCGGCTATCCCATTGAGCAATTGGCCAACCACGGCGACTATTTGGACACTTGCTACTTGCTCTTGCATGGCGATTTGCCTGATGCGAAGCAAAGCACAGACTTTCACAAACTGGTGAACAACCACACCATGGTGAACGAGCAGATGCAATTTTTCTTGCGTGGTTTCCGACGTGATGCTCACCCCATGGCTGTAATGACTGGCTTGGTAGGTGCTCTTTCTGCTTTCTATCATGACAGCACTGACATCACCAATCCCGAGCACCGCGAAATTTCAGCCATCCGCTTGATTGCCAAATTGCCAACCTTGGTGGCCATGTCCTATAAATACGGCATTGGACAGCCTTTCATGTACCCGCAGAACAGCCTGTCCTACTCCGGCAATTTCTTGCGCATGATGTTTGGCGTGCCTTGCGAAGACTACGTCGTGAATCCCGTGCTCGAGCGTGCCCTAGATCGCATCTTCATCTTGCACGCAGACCACGAGCAAAACGCATCTACATCTACGGTTCGATTGTGCGGCTCCTCTGGTACCAACCCCTTCGCCGCCGTTGCAGCTGGCGTGGCATGCCTTTGGGGCCCCGCTCACGGCGGCGCGAATGAGGCCTGTTTGAAAATGTTGGACGACATCCAGAAAATGGGCGGCATCTCCAAAGTGGGCGAGTTCATGGAGCAGGTTAAAGACAAGAACTCTGGCGTCAAGCTCATGGGTTTTGGTCACCGCGTTTACAAAAACTACGATCCCCGCGCCAAACTCATGCAAGAGACTTGCAACGAAGTGCTGGCAGAACTCGGCTTGGAAAATGACCCCATGTTCAAATTGGCCAAACAAGTTGAAAAAATCGCCTTGGAAGACGACTACTTCGTGTCACGCAAGTTATACCCTAACGTCGACTTCTACTCTGGCATCGTGCAGCGCGCCATTGGCATCCCTGTGAACCTGTTCACCGGTGTGTTCGCCTTGGCCCGCACTGTGGGCTGGATTGCCCAACTGAATGAAATGATTGGTGATCCCGAGTACAAAATCGGCCGTCCCCGTCAGCTGTTTACGGGCTCACCCCGCCGTAACGTGCCAGGCGCAAAATAAGCTTCTTGCCTCTCTTAAAAGCCCGCGCGATCCGCGGGCTTTTTACATTCATTTTCTATTTTGAGTTTTTGAATTTCTAAGTTTTCAATGCAACTAGAACTTCATCCAGCATTTTCTTAGCATCGCCAAACAACATGCGGTTGTTGTCTTTGTAGAAAAGTGGGTTGTCAACACCTGCGTAACCACTGGCCATTGACCGTTTCATGACGATGCTTGTGCGCGCCTTCCAAACTTCAAGCACAGGCATACCAGCAATAGGGCTTGTAGGGTCGTCTTGAGCCGCTGGGTTCACAATGTCGTTGGCACCGATCACGATGGCCACGTCTGTGGCTGGAAAGTCTTCGTTCAATTCATCCATTTCCATCACGATGTCGTAAGGCACCCTGGCCTCAGCCAACAACACGTTCATGTGGCCAGGCATCCGTCCCGCCACAGGGTGGATACCAAAGCGCACGTTCAC
>Ga0209356_1000889_pt1 | contig 11928 bp, 14 predicted proteins | sample LauGreFaBDMM15SN_2_FD_188213 | JGI IMG/M metagenome (GOLD analysis project Ga0209356, IMG submission 188213) | Freshwater lake microbial communities from Lake Michigan, USA - Fa13.BD.MM15.SN (SPAdes) (version 2) | ecosystem: Environmental > Aquatic > Freshwater > Lake | place: Lake Michigan, USA...
TGCATTATTTGCTTCACGATTACCTGTGAGATATTATCTTGTAATGAGCGATTTAGAGAAGACGCGGATTGCAGTACTTTTCGGCGGAGCAAATAGCGATAACTTTCGATCATGCCAGCAGATAAAAGATGTCGTTCCAGCACTCCTGAGTCGTGAGTTTGAGGTTGAAATATTTGGCGTCACACTTGAGGGAATGTGGGTTTCTTTCACTGATGTGCAGGCACTCCTTGCTGCAACGAAAGTTGCTGGATTTGAACTTTCAAATGAAAGCGCTGATAAAATCTCTGGTAGCACCATTTCTAATTTCCCCACCCAAGAGTTCATCTCATTCGATGCGGTTTATCCATTGATTATTGGTTTTCCAGGTGCCGATGGTTCGATAGCTGGTCTTTTTGAAGCTTTGGGAGTGAGAGTCATAGGTTCAGACTCACTGGGATCAGCGATAGCTTCCGATAAATCGACCACCAAACTTCTACTTGAAGCTGTTGAAATTGCAACGCCAAAGCATGTAGTTATCCCAGATAAAGCTTGGCGCCGAGACGCACTCTCCAACGTTGCCCGTGCTGCTTCACTGAAGTTACCAATAGTTGTAAAGCCTTGTCGTGGCACCAATGGTGTTGGAATAACTTTAGTTAAGTTTCCATTAGGGATGAAGGATGCTGTATCAATCGCCCGTCGCTTTGATGGTCGTTTTATGGCCGAGGAGTACTACACGAATGTACGTCATTTGGAGTGCGCAGTTATGGGCGATTCTGAAAATCGTAATTATATTAGTGGCATTTTAGAGACCGAGACCCACGAAGGTGAACTTTTCAATTACATCACCCGAACTGACCCAACCAAATACAGCCAAAAAATTGTAAGTGATCTATCCGATGATTTTGTTGAACTAATCAAAGAGACGGCAGAGAAAGTCTTTGAAGCCCTCAAAATCTCTGGATATCTTCAAGTGGAGTTCCTACTCACTGAAGAAGGCCAAGTCATGGTTCTTGATGTAAATGCTCACCCTTATCTTGGAAAAGATGGTTCATTTGCTAAGGTCTGGCTAGCGGCCGGTCTTGAATATGAAGATGTGCTTTATGCCGCAGTAATGGAGGCAGTGCGCCGACCAGTAGGAATGATTTAAGCCAACTCCTACACCTTCTCTTTAAAAGCCTCGTACCCATTTAGGAAGACCTGCTTATATCCGTCAGCGCTCCAAGCACTGCGCCCGACAAATAGGCCATCACAGGCCTTTAAGGCGCTATAGAGGGCGGCATTGTGCACATCGACAGAGCCGCCATAGAGCAGTGGAGTTTTCGCCAAAGTTAACTCTGACAACTCCTCCTTAATAATTGTTAAAACTCTATTAACGTACTGTGGATCAGCTGGTACCCCACCTACTCCTATTGAAAAGACAGGCTCATAGGCGACGATCAAATCTAACGAGCAGTTTGCAAGGGGCCTTAACTGTGTCTTAAGGAGTTTTCTGAGAGCATCAAAGTCATCCGCCTGAACACTCTCACCAATACAAAAAAGTACCCGTAGATCTTCACTCTCTGCGGCCTTGAGCTGTGCAGCTATTTCTTTATCTCCATCAAATAAGCGTCTGCGTTCGGCATGACCAATCATTACCAAATCAGAGCTCAGTGCCTTGAGGGTTGCCGCTGAAACTTCACCGGTAACATCATGGTCACCCGTTGATGAAATCGATTGATTACCAATCCATAATGATGAATCTTGAGAATTTTTCACCGGTAACATCATGGTCACCCGTTGATGAAATCGATTGATTACCAATCCATAATGATGAACCTTGAGAATTTTCCTTTAGCTCTCGAAAAAAAGGAATCGAAGGCAATAGAAAAAACTGCACATCAGAATAGGATTTAGTTAAGGCTAAGGCCACCTGTGTAATTTCTTGCTGCGCGGCAAGGCCAAGATTCCTCTTGGTATTAGACCCAAAGTAAAACATCCCGCCTCACAATCGAAATTTAGCGTGCACGAGAGTTAAAGAGCAGCTCCATTTTCATCAAACATAATAATGTCACTGGAGTTAACACTGGTCCAAACATTTTCACCAATTTCGCGCCCACGTTGGTGTGGTACGCGTGCCTTGACCTTGAGAGAGCCATACTCCAAATCAAGTAAGTATTGACCACCGATTCCAAGTGACTTACGAACAACACGGGCTGCACGTGAGTGTGCAGTCTGCTTAGTGTGAACTTCAATTGCTTCGGCTCTTACGCCAAGCACTTTAACTTTCGATGCCATCGAACCTGCTTCAAGTGTCTGAGAAAATAGTGATGATGTAATTCCGGTACCAGTTTGGCTGATGTGCTCTTTCTCAATGAAGTTAATCCCAGGATTTCCAAGGAACCAACCTGCAAACTGGCTCTTGGGCCTCTCATAAATCTCTTTTGGCGGTGCACATTGAGTGATTACACCATCTTGCATGAGGGCAATTTGGTCTGCAAGAGTCATAGCCTCAGTCTGATCGTGAGTTACATAGACAATTGTCTGTGAGAGGCGGCTGAAGACCTCTTTCAAAGAGCGCTTCAACTCAAGCTTGGCGGTGATATCGATATTTGTAATCGGCTCATCAAAGAGAATTATCTGAGGCTGACGCGCGATAGCTCGGCCTACAGCGATCTTCTGTCGTGTCCCGTTATCGAGCTCTTCAACCATCTTATTCAAATCGCCTGAAATTCCAAGTAAATCTGCCACATCATGAACGCGCTTGGAGATTTCTTCCTTACTCAATTTTTCAGTTAATAGTGGAAGCTCTAAATTTCGCTTGACACTGGTACCACGGTAGATGACGGGATACTGAAAGACCATACCCAAATTACGTCGCTTAGTTGGGACACGAGTAACTTCAATATCGTCAAAGAAAATATTTCCAGATGTTGGGACCTCAAGCCCAGCGATCATGCGCATCAAAGTAGTTTTTCCACATCCTGATGGCCCAAGAAGTACCGTTACAGAGGACTTTGGAATTGTGAAGGTGATGTCATTGACTGCATTCAATGAACCAAAACTCTTTGTTACATTTTTCAAATTAATGTCATACATGGGCGACACCTGTGCCAATCTTCTTCTTTGAGTCAAAATCAAAAAGTGTAATTGCTTCCGGCTTGATGGAGATTGTTAGGTTTTTGGACTCAATCAGCTTGAGTCCTTCGATATCTGTACGGGAGAGTACAGTTATAAATTGAGTACCCTTGACATCAAGGTAGGCAGCAAACTCAGAGCCCAAATTCTCAAGCAGCGTTAATGTGGCGCTCACTGCAATAGTTCCTGGGTGTTTGCCTATCAAAATACCCTCAGGTCGAATCCCTGCGATGGCGGCAGTACTGCCACCGGTAACATCAACGACGGCCTCAAATATTTCAGAGGTAAAATTCGAACTCTGAATCTTTCCTGGTATTACATTTGCTTCAGGAAAGCCCAAGGTTGTCATTGAAGGTAGTGAAGAAGGGCCATCATAGACATCGGCTAGGGCGCCCTGTTGAATGATCTTGCCATCGGCTAAAATCAAAACTGTCTTCGCTAGTTGGAGAGCTTCAAGTGGGTCAGAAGTGATGTACAAGAAGGCTACTTTTAACTTCTCCTGTGTCAAGCGAAGATCTTCTATCAGGCGCTCACGGAGTTTAAAATCCAAACCTACGAGTGGATCATCTAGGACATACACATCTGTAGCCTTTGAGAGCCCACGCGCGATTGCAACTCTTTGCTTTTGACCACCAGAGAGTTGCACCGGCATCTTTTCAAGTAGATCCCCAATTTTTAGTAGCTCAGAAACTCGATCAACGGCTTCGGTCTTTGCTTCCTTGCTGGCCTTAATCAAAGTAAGGGGATATTCGATATTTTTACGAACAGAAAAATGTGGATACAGCGCAAATGACTGTGGGATATAACCGATGTCTCGTGATCCTGAATCTGCGTCCGTAACGTCTTGGCCACGAACAATAATTTGACCCGCATCCACATCTTCAAGACCCATGATTGTCCGAACGAGTACAGATTTTCCATTACCTGGCTTCCCACATATTACCGAAAAGTCATTGAGAGCTGCGGTAAATGAGAGATCTCTCAGTACAGATTTATCTCCGTAGGATTTGGATAGTCCTTTAACTTCTAACGCTGAGCTCGACATTGTTTTCAACTCTCCTAAACTCGACCAAGATTGACAAGGAATGGAGTCACAGCGATTGAAAGTGCAAAAACAGCGACAACTATTGCTAAGTAAAGAAGGATTTTTTTAATTGAGCGTGCAGCGCCCCATTCGGGCTTAATGTTGCCGACTGCCACCTGTAACGGAACAAGAACCAAGAGGGCTCCAAAACCCCAAACGTAGACGGCGTAAGAGAAACTCTGAGCTAGCAGGAGGAGACATACTCCAAGTAACCAGATAAGAGTTAATTGCAGGCGAGCTGCGAAAGGTGTGCTGCTTTTCATCTATACCTCTCCTCGAACTGTTCCAAATGTGAGCCCAACCAGCAAGTATTTCTGAAAGAAGTAAATTACTAAGGCCAAGGGCATGACATACAGAGTTCCAATTGAGGCGACAAAGGACCAGTCAACCTGTCCGCCTTTGGTAATAGATGTAAAGAGTCCCACTGGAATTCCATAGGTTTTTAATCCACCCAGCTGGAAGTTGAAAAGAAATTCATTCCAAACAAAGATGATATTGAAAACAAAAGCTGCGACTAGGCCAGCACGCACTTGTGGAAGGATTACCTTAAACATAATGTGAGCCCTAGATGCCCCATAGACCATTCCTGTCTCATCAAACTTTGTCGATACTCCATCCATAAAACCCTTCAAGATCCAAACAGAAAAGGGAATCGAAAACATTGTGTAGAAAATGATGAGACCAAGGAATGAGTCTTTTAACTGTAAAATATTGAAAAGTTGGAAGAACGGGATAACAAAGGCTGCTGCAGGGACAAAGCGTGTAGAAAGAAGCAGAAACATGATGAAGTCGGTTCCAGCTGGCTTAAACCGAGAGAATGAGTAGGAGGCTAAAAAAGCAACAAAGATTGCAAGGAATACCGAGGCGAAAGAGTAGATTGCACTGTGTACGAAGTAGGACAGAGTATTCGCGAAATTAACTGCATCCAACAAATTTTGGAAAGTCGGAATGAAGAAAAATTTTGGAGGAATATCAAGGACTGTCGTCTTTGGCTTGAGCGCAGTCCCAATAATCCACGCAATAGGTAGGAAAAAGAGAATTGAGGTGGACCAACCGAGCAGGGTGAGGAAACTTATAGGACCTTTTCGGCGACTTGGCTTCATTATGGCTGCAGTGCTCATCCTTGGGCCTCAGCTTTCTTGCGGGCATTTAATACATGCAGGTAAATCGCTGTGAGGGCGATTGCAATAAAGAGTAGGAAGACTGAAACCGCAGAGGCGTACCCCAACTTGAAAGATTTAAATGCAAATCGATACAAGGAGAGTGCAATTAATTCAGTTCGATCTCCTGGACCGCCGTTGGTCATGATGTATGTCAGGTCCATAGTCTTGAATGCATCGATCGAGCGGAGCAGAATTCCAAGCATGAGAATAAATTTTGCATGTGGCCAAATAACAGTAGTAATTTGACGGTGAATCGGAAGCTTATCTACAGAGGCAGCTTCAAGCTCGGCCTTGGGTACTGACCCAAGGGCTGCAAGTGTCATGAGAGCCATAAATGGAGTCCACATCCATGTATCAACAACGATTAAAGTTGGGAATGCAAGGTTCGAGTCGGTCAGAAAATCTATCTTAGACAAACCCAGAGAGGTTAAGAAGTAGTTCATTACACCAAAAGTTGGATCAAGGATGAGCTTCCAAAATAATGCCGTTGCAATCGGTGTCACAACCATCGGGGTGAAGAAAAGAGTGAGAGCAAAGCGGCGGCCAGGCATTTTGTCATTTTTCCAAAATAGGACCCCTATTAAAATCCCTAGAAAAGTCTGACAGATAATGGCGATGAGCAAGAACACAAATGTTCGGGAGACAGACTGAGAAAGCTGTTGATTTTTCACAAAATCTAAATAGTTGCTAAAACCAGTGAAAGTAGCCCCGTTAGCCGAAGTGAGCGTGTAGTTATAGAAACTTAAGCCCAACATCCAAATTGTTGGCAGGATATTCATAAGTGCAAAGAAAACCAAAACTGGTATTAATAGAATCCAGCTCATTCGCCTATTCGCACGGGCTCTAGTAGATGGCTTCTCTTTTATTGAAGACTCGAACTTTGTTACTTTCTCACTCACTGATATCCCTTTCGCAACCTTATTATTTCAGAGTAACAGAAGAAGATTGTCCTAGTGTCAAATACATAGACACTAGGACAATCTTATTTTTCTAGAGTTTTAGAGCTTCAGTGAGTCTACGTTTGCAGGTGGTTCAGTCTTTGTGCGACCAGCCTTGAACAAAATCTGCTGTTGCTTTGCAGCAGCATATTCAAGGGCAGCAGCAGCGCTCTTTACCTGACCTGTTGCATATCCATTAAATGCCTCTTGCTGAACTGCAAGCATTTCTGCATATTCAGGCAAGTGCCAGAAGTCCTGTGAACGACCTTCTTCTAGCATAGAAAGGAATGGCTTTACATAGTGAGAGCTGTTCAAGTACTCAGTATTTGCAGCACCTTCGGCGCTCCATGGCAATCCACCATTTTCTAGGATGAACTTATCTTGAGTCTCCTTGGTATACCACCACTTGAGAACGTCAACTGCGACGCGCATGTGATCGTCATCGTTGAATGCATTAATCACCCAAGGCTGTCCACCCATAGCACCGATTAATTGTCCATTCCATTTCGGAAGTGGGATTGACATAACGTTGCTGGCTGGCACCTTATCTGATGACATGAACTTACCAATTGCAAGCCATTGCCATGCTGAGAAGGATTTACCTTGTGTGAATAGATCGATCATGTCGCCGATACCAAAGGCTGCAAAGTTCTTTGGCTGGTACTTGGAGAGTCCTACGAACTGCTCCATCGCTGCAGCGTTCTCAGGGGAGTTCAAGATGCCATAGACATCATTTGTCTCTGGATCCCAGATTTTTCCACCTGTTGAATAAGCAAATGGGTAGTAGGCGCAGCTAAAGAAGTCATACTCCTTTGAGTACATAAGTGCTGTTCCATACATTCCCTTTGATGGGCGGTGGAAGAATTCAATGATCTCAACAAGATCTGTGTATTCGATGTTACTTAGAACTTCATATGTTGATGGAAGATCTTTACCGGTCTTCTTCTTAAAAGCAGCCTGTTCCTTTGGATCTTCAAGCATATCCTTGCGAAGGAATATTCCTTGAGTATCAGGCATCTGTGGGAATCCCCAACGTGTGCCAGATCCATCTGGATATACCTGGTAAGTATTAGTTACCAAAGAGGAGAACGGAGTAATGTCTAGATCTGGATTAGCAGCAAAGACATCATCTGCCTTAACAATCCAACCTGGCTCTGATAGAGCACCTAACCACTGTGAGTCAACTACTAATAGGTTGAACTCCTGTGACTGTGATGCAAGTGTTGGTGCAACTTTCTGGAAGAGCTCACCAAATGGTGCCTCTGCGAAAGTGATTTTATTTACTGTGTATCCGTAATTCGCTAGTGCATAGGCCTGAAAATCTGCCCACTGTGTCTCTGGAGCAGCACTTGGTGGCCATCCACCAATACGTGAATAGGCAAAATCAATTGTTTTGCCCTTCATGTTTTCTGAATTACTTCCGTATAGCGGGCTATCTTTTGCTATTGCGCCAGAATCATCACCCTTGCTGCAAGCAGCAAGAAGGCCAGACATTGAAACTGCAGCAACAGCTACCGCCCCGCCCTTCAGCACCATTCGGCGGTCTATATTCTTATCTTTTAACGTTGACAAGAGTTATCCCTTTCCCCCAAAGACAGACCTAGGTGGGCTGCCGGTGTTAGAATTCTTGGTGAATCATGCTTAACTGTCAAGAGATTTGGCCGGTGTTGAGGGAAGAATGTTGTAACATTTAAAGCGGGGAAAGTGCTTAACTGTCAAGAGATTTGGCCGGTGTTGAGGGAACAATGTTGTAACATTTAAAGCGGGGAAAGCACCCACTAAGTCTTTTGGCACAACATGTGAAAGCGACTCTGGAGGCCTTAAAAGTGAGAATTGCCGTCGGATCGGATTTCATCGGCTGGGAGTTAAAAGCCACGCTCATGGAGCTACTCAAGGCCCACCCAGAGGTTACAGCCTTAGAGGATCTAGGTGTGGCAAGCCGCGAGGATAAGAGCGACTACCCAGATATTGGGTTTGCGCTCGCGCGCTTTATTGCACAAGGCAGGGCCGATAGAGGCCTTCTTATCTGTGGCACAGGAATCGGAATGGCGATTTCGGCCAACAAAGTCCCTGGGATTCGGGCAGCGACAACGCATGACCCCTATTCATTAGAGCGTGCTATTTTGAGCAATAACTGTCAGATAATTTGTATGGGTGCCAGAGTCGTAACTGCCGAGTTAGCGAAGAGCCTCATCGCTCCTTGGCTCGAGTACACATTCGATGCTGCAGGACCCTCAAGTTCTAAGGTAGATAAAATCAACACATTAGAGCGAGAAGGGTTGTGATGAAAGAGGCGGCGATAGTTTTTCCAATAGCTGATGGAGTTGAAGATTTAGAGTACTACGTAACCCGTATGCGATTAGAAGAGGCAGGATTTAAAGTCCTCAGTGCTGGGATCACCAAGGATGACGTTATCGGCAAAAATGGTCTTGTTATCTCTGTTGATGTCATTCTTTCCGAAGTACGGGCCGATGATCTTGCTGGCCTGGTCTTGGCAGGCGGATGGGCTCCAGACAAGTTGCGCCGATATAGTTTTGTAAATGATTTAATTCGAGCAATCAACGAGCAGAATAAAGTTATTGGAATTATCTGTCACGGTGGATCTATGGCAATCTCTGCAGGCATACAAGCGATCGACAGGCTCTTTAGGAATTAAGGATGACCTAGTTAACGCAGGTGCAATCTGGGTCGATGAATCGGCCTTCACCGAAGGAAATTTAGTGTGGGGCCGCGTAGTTGCCGACATTCCTAATTTCTGCCGCGAACTGGTGGCTGCCTTTACACGATAGCCAGAGCACTAAGAATGCTTAAGAATTAAGCCCCATCAACTCCATCGGCAATGCCCTGCAAAATAATCGCCAATGAGGTCGCACCAGCGTCTTGGAAGCCAATTGCCCGCTCCCCAAGCCTTGCAGCACGACCCTTTTTAGGGATTAAATCCTTAGTTGCAATGGCTGCATCGAGGGCAGTCTTTGCTGTTGAGTGAAGGGCATCGCTGAGTGATCCACCTTGAGTTGAAAGAGTTTTGATGTGTTCAACTGCTGGGAAAAAAGAATCCAGCATTGTTTTATCTCCGAGCTCGGCCTTACCAAGAAGCTGAATTGAGGTGGCCATCGCTTCATAGAGATCGGCCCAGTCAGAGATGTTATTTAACGCATCTTTGTTTGTAGCAGCCGTTGCCGCTGCAGCAAAGGCAGCCTCATATAGTGGCCCGATAGTTGCACCAACATCATCGGCAAATGCCTCGCCTGCGGCTTGAAAAACCTCTGATGGCAGAACAGATTCATCAAAGCCCTTCATCGCGCGAGCAACGGCGCGCATTCCAATTGTCATTGAAACTCCGTGATCACCATCTCCAACTTCGCCATCTAATTCACATAAATAATCCTTATTTTCCTCAACCTTTTTAGCTACATGAATCAGGGACTGCGCAATGAAATAGCCATTAATACTCTTCATGGTCTATCGCCTCCTAGATTTTCTTATACATACAGGTATCAACGACTGAGTTAGTAATCAAGTCATGCATCTCTGTATCAAGGCGCATGAGACTCACTGAAACTCCCGCCATCTCTAAGGCTGTCACCTGCTCGCCTACATGCTTGAAGCGAATATTTATGCTATTCGCATCGCAAATCTGCTTTACTCGACGGTAAACAACGTAGAGCTCTTCGGCAGGTGAACCACCTAGGCCATTAACGAGTAGGGCTACATCGCTACCCTTGTAATCAAGGTCTGCCAAAATAGATTCAACAATTTCATCAATAACAGAATCAATTCCACGGGCCTTTACCCGCTTGATACCTGGTTCACCGTGAATTCCAAGGCCAATTTCCATCTCATCATCTGGCAGGGTAAAAGTTGGTTGGCCATTTGCCGGCACAATGCACGAGGTCAGGCCCACACCTACAGTTCGAGTGTTGTTATTTGCCTTATTCGTCACCGCAACAACTTCATCGAGTGAGGCCATCTGCTCGGCCTTTGCGCCCGCTACATGCCAGACAAGGAAAAGGCCACCGATGCCGCGACGCTTTGATGCTGACTCTTTTGGTGCAGATAGAACATCATCATTGAGAACCACTGATTGGACATCAATTCCCATTTCGCGGCACTGGTCTTGGGCCTTATCAAAGTTGATGCAATCTCCCTGATAATTTCCGTAGGTATACATAACTCCAGCTCCACCATTTACGGCAACGGTGGCTTCCACTATTGGTTTTGATGGTGGTGAGGCAAAGATATTTCCAAAGGCTGCGCCATCGGCCATACCTTTACCAACATATCCTGCAAAGGCGGGCAAGTGTCCGGATCCTCCGCCAACAACGATTCCCACTTTGCCGGCGATAGGGGATTGAACTCGTGCAATCGAGCGCTTACCTACCGGTTTAATAATATGGTCATTGGCTGAAACGAAGCCTTCAAACATCTCATCTACGACTTCAAATGGATCGTTAATAAGTTTCTTCACAGTAGGTGACCCTTCGTAAGTAAGTGGACTAGGAGAGGAGAGTAAAGGGTGGAAATTATTTTCGTCAATCTGGTTATTAGTCTCCTAGTGGAAGGGTAGGCGTAGATTCTATGAAAGCCAGCGTTGACTCCAAGTCAATGATTCCAGCGTCAGAGCCAAGACCTGATGCCACGAGTGAACCGCAGGCACTACCTAGTTGTGCCGCTTGAGGAACTGACATTTGAAGGGAAAGGCCAGTGATGAAGCCAGCGCTCCAGGCATCACCACACCCTGTTGTGTCAACAAGTTTTACTTGCCACGAGTGAACCGCAGGCACTACCTAGTTGTGCCGCTTGAGGAACTGACATTTGAAGGGAAAGGCCAGCGATGAAGCCAGCGCTCCAGGCATCACCACACCCTGTTGTGTCAACAAGTTTTACTTTAAATGCAGGCACACGCACTCTCTCACCGCTCGCGCTGAGAATGAGACTTCCACGTTCGCCCATTTTTAGCACTACATTTTTTGCGCCAGCATCGAGGAAGTAGTGACACATTTGATTGGGATCTGTTAAGCCTGTGATCATGCCTGCCTCCTCCAAATTCGGCATAAAGTAATCAAGATAGGGCATGCATGGAAGTATTTTTTGGGCCATATTCTCTTGTTGCACACCCAAAATATCCATCGTCGTTATTGCACCTGATTGCTTGGCAAATTGCAAAGCTTTAACCGTATCTGGCCCGTCAAATTTAGGCATTAAATAAAAACCACCGATGTGAACAAAATCAGCCTTTGCAACAACTTCAAGCGGAATATCGTCAAAGCTAAAAACCGCATTAGAGCCCATGACATGTAAAGCTGGGCGTTCACCATTTGGGCGGATGGGCAAAATTGAACCCGAAGTCTGTACGCCATCTTTTCTAACTAGATATTTAGCATTAACACCGTATCGATTGAGAATGCCAATGAGAATATTTCCCATTTCATCATTTCCAACTGCGCCGACTGCAGTGACGCTGCAACCTAATTTAGCTAAGTCAACCGAAGTTCCAGCTGAAGTGCCTGCAGCGGTGATTCGAATCTCATCGATGAGTGATATTCCCTGCCCGGGTGGAATTTCAGAGACATGTCGGCCTAATACATCCAGAATGTGGACGCCCATTGAAACTATCTCTGTCATGAATGCCTCCCTTGGCTTTCACTAC
>Ga0209356_1000890_pt1 | contig 11927 bp, 10 predicted proteins | sample LauGreFaBDMM15SN_2_FD_188213 | JGI IMG/M metagenome (GOLD analysis project Ga0209356, IMG submission 188213) | Freshwater lake microbial communities from Lake Michigan, USA - Fa13.BD.MM15.SN (SPAdes) (version 2) | ecosystem: Environmental > Aquatic > Freshwater > Lake | place: Lake Michigan, USA...
AATCCACTATTGTAGTTTTTTATAAACAAAAAATTCTTATCCAATTAGAGTTTTTTCCTAACCGATAAGAATTTAGACATTTCAAACAACACACAAACTAGAACGATGAGGTGAGATTTTTCTTTCTCCCACGAATCATATCAAGATAGACAATTAATTGGTCTACCGTTTCGCATTTTCGAAAGGCGTTATGTCGTCTATCTGGCATCTCCAGTTGCGAGGCTAATTTTAGTCGTTTTTGGCTCGTATCAAATATACCCTCCCAGGCTGCCTTGGCCTTGAGAAAATCCTTTTCCACAAAAAGAGTCAATCGTTTATCCTTGTTAATTTTTGTACGATTAAGAGTGTCATCAATATAGTCTGAAAGCATCGAGTCTGCCTTGTCGGCAAACTCTGGATTATCCCATAAACGGCCAATAATGACCATCTGATCAAGCATCTCACTTCCATGACCCTCCCTCGCCGCATCATAAAACACATTATCTATTGCTTTTGAATTCCCATCACGCATAAAATCACAATAAGCACCGATAGCTTCTTGTGATGTCCCAATCTCATTCACGTCCATAATCACTCTTCCCATGTCATCCTTACCCCCAAACAAGTTGGAAAAAGCCGCCACCCAAAAAAGATGCTTCTTTTCATCATAGTGAACGTCATAGATACGATCCTCCTTTCCATCCTTACGTGCCACAATTTGGCCAATCTTTTTGCGTGGAAGAATGGTACGTTTATACCATCGCCTCATATGTCGTTTTAATAGCGCGTCGAGCTTTCGCTTTCGACGATGGAAAATCAAGGTGGCGTTGTAAATCGCGCGGACATTGGCCCATTCTTTTTTGGGCTCTAAAAATGTCATGACATCCTCTGAAAGATTTTTTTGACCCAGGATTCGCTGCCAGTTCCAAACACGCAAATTACACTTTCTCTCCACGGCTTGGAGCAATCGATAACATTGTAGATCCACACGAAGCAATTTCAAGGTGCCAACGACAGATTTGGCGTTTTGATAGTAATAGCAGTAATTTAATGCGTCTAATTTGGTGACACCAAATCTTGGATCCATGCTACACAGAAAAATATCAAACTGATGTGGAAGAGGATCAAATATCATTTTCCTGTGGCCTGTAAAATAAATGAAAAAGTTGGTAGAGTTTAAAAATTATTCAATTTTTTTAAAATGTGTTTAAAAAACAATTTTGTGACATCTAATGACTCCCGCGCAAATTTCGTTGACAAGGGACAAATTCCCAGTTTATTTTCCATCGTCCATCCCCATCCGAACCAATATCAATATCCCCATGTTTACATTCTGGACATAGATTATCAATGGTGGCAAAAATAGTTTCGGTAATGGGCGTCATACCAAGGCCTTGATTACTAGGACGAATCAGCACACACTTTCCGCATGCGGCTCCGTTTTCATACTGGTCCTGATTAATAGCAACGGTTCGTCCGACTCCATTAAAACCACGCGGTAACATACACGCACCCATTTCACCTTGAGGTTGTATTTGATAAAAAGTACCATCGCCATCGTAAGCCTTGATTTGTAGAATGCTGATCAGCATACAAATCCAAAATGTAAATGTTGTTTTCATTTTATTTTATAAAAAAAAATAAAATTTTTTTAATTCATCACTTTTTCAAAACATGACGCCGCCAGAACACAGACCCGCTGCGGTACCCGTAGCACCACTAACACTCGTTTTGAAAGGACAGCTATTGTTGGGGGGAAAGGCCGCGTTGGTACCATTATTAACACCAAAACAATAGAGATGGTTGGTGGCAAATTGATGATAAATTCCCTCGGGGACAATCGATCTAGTCCCCAGTTGGTTGGTAAGAATTCCTGGGTAGGTGTTGGCAAAAATTTCCTGTACGATCGGATTGAGGGTGTTATAGACAAGGGTGATTTGAGCGGTTGTAGGATTGGTATCAAATATTAAGGAAACATTGACAAGTACCTTGTATAGATTCCAGGTGTATTCCAACGGGGGAACATTCACATTGACGGGATGAACATACATCAAAATTAATTCTACAGAATAAGCGGTATCACTAATGGTAATATTGAGAAAAAAATTAGAATTGATAAAATAGACAGGTACACACGATGAGAAAGAGTAGGATATATAAAAAATATAAGCGTTGAGCCAGTAGTCAATCTTGGGATAAAAAATACGATTCCTTGTACAGATGGCGTAGTAGTTTAATCCTTGGTAGAAATCCGAAGAAAAATTGGTCCCAAACGAAATAATGAGTGATTTGGCAAAAACATTGGAACTCGCAGTATTAATTATTTTTGTTATGGGTATTCTGGTTTCTTGTAAAAACCCATAGTAAGGATTAATACTACCACTTGGACCAGGGATCACAGTATTCGGAGAATTTGTTGAATTATAGGTAACCAGGACCTGATTACAATCCAAATTATTGTTTCCAAGTTGGGTCCATTCGATATAGGATTGTGGAATATACGAAGACATTGTTTTATTGATGGAATAAAAAACTTTATTTTTTAAACGCCTGATTTTTTATCGCAAATTTCATTATCGTCTTGTCGCTGGACTCACAGTTTGGGACAAGTTTTTTTTGAAGACGTTGATTGACATAATTATGGAGTTGGAATACCCAATCCTTGAGTTGTTGTCGGGTTCCCAGATTTTTCCGGATAGGAAACATTTCAAGCCACTCACTGTAATGCTTCCGACAAAGTTTACAGGGTAATACATTTTTAAGCGAATCAAAAAATCGAAAATAGTGTGTTTTTTCGGCTAAAGTCGGGGATTCTGGGTACGTGTTGGCTATACAATGCATCAATACCCAACCCGATGAACCCCAAACATTTGGATTCGCAAACGTCATCATTTTACATTTCCAAAAAAAAAAAAATTATCGACAATCATGTTCTACCATTTCGATGACGAGATCTTGAAATCCAATCTTGGGTTTCCAACCAAGTTTTTCAAAAGCTTTGGTCGCGTCGCCTATTAATAGATCGACTTCCGCTGCCCTAAAATATTTTTCACTAATAAAAATAAGTTCACGACCCGTTTTCAAATCGTATCCGATTTCATCCAAACCTTGTCCTTTCCACCCAATCTCAAATCCTTTCAGCAAAAAAGCTCTTTCCACAAATTCCTTGACGCTATAGGTTTCTTTTGTGGCGAGTACAAAATCATCGGGTTCATCTTGTTGAAGCATGAGCCACATTCCTTCAATGTAGTCTTTCGCGTGACCCCAATCTCTTTTCGCATAGATATTTCCAAGATAGAGTTTTTCCTGGGGATTTTTCAATATCTTGGCTAGGCTTGTTGTAATTTTTCGGGTGACAAAAGTTACCCCACGTCGAGGTGATTCGTGATTAAAAAGGATACCATTACACGCAAACAGGTCATATGATTCTCTATAATTTTTAACCATCCAGTAAGAAGATAGTTTGGAAACACCATAGGGTGATCGAGGATAAAAGGGAGTGGTCTCTTTCTGTGGGATTTCTACTACTTTTCCAAACATTTCAGAAGTAGAAGCTTGGTAGAATCGAACCTTGTCTTTGATTCCCAACGCGAGAATCGCTTCTAAAAGACGTAACACCCCTGTGGAATTGGCGTTTAAACAATATTCAGCCTCTTCAAAGGAAACCTTGACATGAGACATGGCGCCTAGATTATAAATCTCCAACACCTCCAAGGAATCCTGATATTTTTCTTTCAATTCAAAAAAAATCTTGATAATATTGGCCTGATCCAGCAGATCGCCATATCTTAAAAACATGTGGGAATTATCAAAAAGATGATCGATCCTTTCCGTATTAATATTGGAAGCTCTACGAATCATTCCCCACACATCGTAGTTTTTTTCGAGAAGAAACTCGCACAAATAGGAACCATCTTGTCCAGTGATACCCGTTATAAAAGCAACCTTGACCATTTCTATTATTGGTTGATATTATTTATTAATTTAAAAAAAATTCAGGTTCCTTGACATCATATAAAATCATAGAGCGTGGGTAAGTTCTTGGTCCCAACCGCTCCCACCACCACCAATGAATTTTTCTTGACAGAAGGTTTTTTTTTAGGTTTCGGAGGTTTATACACCTCGTCACCAATCAATATAATGGGCGCTGTTTTTTGGTGAATTTGTTGGGCAATTTTATAGTTTTGAAGATGCGAGTCGTACAGTTTGGATACAAAGTTTTTATGTTTAAACACAACATTCAACAGCTGGTCCATAGGTTCTGCCAAAGAGCGCAGATAATACAGTCGATCCAATCGTAGTAGATCTCGATGACTTGTAAAATATGCGGGATCTTCAAGCTTGTCGTAGAGTTTTGCTTTGGGATTGTTTTGATGTTCGATAATAATATACTCAATCCTCGAACCAGCCTCGACGGGTTTCCCACGTCTTGTCATTTTCATGGCAAGCTGAATATGAGCGGGTTTGGTTTTAAGAACATATTTGGATAGCCAAGTCTGCGATTCGATAAAACTCTCGGAATCTAGTTTTTTATTGACGGATTCAATTTGCGCGGCCTCTTCGGAGGGATAATCGTACACCCCAAGATCTTCCAATCTCTTTTTAAACTTTTTATAATCGGTCGGTAGTGCCTTGATTTTATAATCTTTATTGACCTGCTTGGACACGATAAAATTGGCCAGTTTAGTGGTTTTCCAGCGCATAAGGTCCAAAACATATTGATTAATAGTGTCGTACACATCATTTTTGGTCGCACCATCCATCATAGAACGTACTACTTTTTCATACAGTGTTCGGATCCACTTGCAATTATCACGACGGGCCAATAAAACACCACGAATAGTAAGCTTTTCATCAAGGACACCTTCTTCTCCACAAGTATACGCCATGTATCTTTTTTTGGTAAGAATAAGGAATTTCTTGTAAATTTTCTCCTCAAACACAAGTTTCATAGGGGATGGAAAAAGCTGTAATAGCTGATCTTCCACCTTTTTTGCCATTTCCCATGATTTCTTACTATCCGTATAGCCAGGAAAGTGACAATAGATAGAATCCGTATTTTTAAGGATAAGATTACCAATCCCCGCGTGAAAGGAACCGTCTTCTGTTTCAATATCGTACACGTGTCCTCTATGAGAGTCCAATTCTTGGATCGACAAGATTTTCCCGGGTGGATCGACACATTCATTATAGGGTTTAAATATAATAAAAGAATCTTGGATGAGGATACGAGTATTGGGAAATTTTTGAGAAAGGTAGAGATACAGATTATGGGCTTCATCCTTGTGTAGGTGCCATGGTTTTTTATAGAGTACCGCACCATCAGAAAGAATTTCTACCGATCCCATGATTCTTTTCATAAATTCCATATTACAATCTTTCCAAAAAGAGTTCATGGGCGCACTCAACAGCAAATCATCCTTCTTGGCCTGTCCAGGTTTCACCATATTCCCCTTGTTATCCAAAAGACTGTGATCTTCGGTGACATCCACAATCCCTGTGGTGGTCAGCACGCGATACATTTTTTTGTTGGTAAGGTGTCGAATCACTTTTTTAATGGGAGACCATCCAGATTTGGACATGATGAAAAGGGGTTGTTGGGGTTCCACGCGTTCTTTTTCGGCGAGATCTTCGAGGGGTTTAAACTCGGGGTATTCGACTGGAAGATCACCACATAATTGAAAGAGTGTCTCAATCGTCATCACGCGGACGGTGTCTATCGATTTGATCGACAAAGGAGTATCCGCGGCCACCGAATCACCATAGATGAGATGACCACTGTGCTTTTTCTTGACAAATTCCGCCGCCTTTTGAATCGATTGACGTCCCATCGCAGTCGTTGACATGGCACCCGGCATAAAAGGCAGATACCCTTTGCGTACCCCCATCGCACCATACATACTGTTGGCGGATAGTTTGTAGGCGAGCTGACGTTTATCTAGCACAGTCATTCGGGTTTCTAACGCTTCGGCGGTCAGGGTCTTGTGGAGCACTTTCATCTGTTTCTTGGTCTCGGATCGCTGTTGAAGAAGATTCATAAGCAGGTTGGGAATGACTCCAGGAGGCGATTTTTTAAACACAAAGCGATTCTTCCCGCATAGTTTCTTGACGGCCGCGGACGATGATTTTTTGGTCGCGCTATCGTGTTCGCAGTTGATATGATCTTCCCACTCAATCACATGACAATCATTGAGATCCACGGTCGATTCGTCCAATACAAGCGTCGAATAGTCAATATTGTACGCGATAATGGTAGTGGGATACAAGGAACTGAAATCAAAAGGAATCACCCAATCGTAGATCCCCGGTTCGGGAGGAAACACAAACGCGCCTGCGTATCCCTGACACTTTTCCAGTGTTTCGTTCGCCGCCATCGATTGAACAAGAATATTGTCATAGTAGCACTTTTTATAGACCTGGCTGTAGACCTTGATCTGCTGTCCCTTGGTGAACAAAAACATCATGGGCACATTACAAATCTTGGCCATTTCACTCAATCCAATCCACAATTGAAGAACATTGAAAAGTTTAAGCACAAGCGCCGAATCCTGAACACAGTACTTGCCACACTGGGAAAGTTTCTTGATTTCCCCACCCAAACCGGATTCATACGCCTTGAAAATATCCTGTGGTGTCAACGGATCCTTGGTCTCTCCCAGGAAAAAGGTTGCTACGGTCTTGAGTTTATAGTTGCTAAACTTGTAGTCTCGTTTTACGACGGGTAAGAGGTCCACAAACACACGACCTTCCGAGTCCAGATAGTGGAATTCTTGATAGCTGTAGGCGGTCGAGGACCACTTGATTTCTTTCTCGGGCGCGTGTTTATAGTCAGGAATCCCAAGGAGATCAAAATCCTGGAGGATCGAGTACATTTTACATCGCGCAATCATGTACGGAATATCGAAACCAAAGATATTGTAACCCACAATGATATGGGGATTGGTCTCCCTCACGAGACGGGTAAAACCCAGCAGGAGGTCTTTCTCGGTGGCAAATTCCCTGGAAATGACATCGGCGCCGACGATAGGTGCCGATACATGACAGAGGGTCAAGAGATATTTTTGTTCATTGAGGACACAACTAATCTGAAAAATCACATCAGCTTCCTTTTCGGCGAGCGGCATCCTCTGAGGATTGGAAGAGTACACCTCAATATCAAACGACATGACGGTAGGTGTAGGTACTCCCAACGACATTTCTTTTTCAGACGCAACCGGGTACAAGGAATCATAATCCACGCTGTATTCTTGCGCGCCCGACGCAATCTTTTCCTCATGAGGAGTAGGGTAGCCACGGAATTCAATCCAACCTGCGGTGGGAAGATTCTTGGACACAATGAGCTGAAGAAGAGGAGTCGCCTCGTGTTCGTGACAATTCAACACAAAGTGTTTTCCCATGGAACGGACATTATAGTTTTGTAGACTATAAAAGGCGTTTTTGCGAACCTGAGCGGTCGTAAAACGAAGCTTGAAAAATGGATATTCTTTCTGATCGTCAAAATAGAGTTTTTTCTTGTTGACCACATAGAAAGTATTCTTAGCGAGATGTTTACAACGATCGGTAATCTTGTTTTTAATAAAGACCTTGGATTGGAGCCAGTCGTCACAAGTTTTATCGTCGCGTTTCATTTCTAGATAAATCCATGGCTGAAAATTTTTAATATGTAAAAGTATCGTTTCTTTTTTTTCGTTGATACCATAGGCCCGAATCGCTAATTCTTTCTCACTTTCTCGATTAAATTCATCATCTACAAACCAGTGATAGATAAATACCAACATTTCTGAATTATAAAAACTATTTATTTTTGTAAATCAGTTTTTTTTCTTTAGACTAGAGGGATTTGGTCGAATTTTCTAGTCAAATTAATATTCTTATTTAAGAACAAAAAAACTAGTATTGTGGGGAAATGTTGATTTTCCTACACTTACCAGGGGATGTAGCTCAGGGGTAGAGCGGTCGTTTGGCTTACGACAGGTCGTTGGTTCGATTCCATTCATCTCCATTTTTTGCGTTTAATGATGGGCAAAAAAAAACCAAGTTTTTTTGTTGTTGACTCATTTATAATCCTTGTTTTTCCACTCTATTTCATTTTCGTCCAGCGATGAACTCCTGTCTTGGTGGCCGTAATCTGATACATTCCATCTTTTCCTTGGAGTTTCATACCCAATTGACACTCGGCGGCGGGGTAGGGTGGCGAAGGACGGCTCGTGTACTTTTTGAGAGTAGAGGGGGCACATCCATAGGCTTTGGGAGCCTTGACGGGCTTTTGGGTGGCAGGCTTGGTAGCAGGTTTGGCAGCAGGTTTTTGGGATTGGCGCGGTGCGTTAAGGGCCTGTACCGAACCAACTTTCATCCAGCGATGAGTACCATTAGAGATTTTCATCACACTATACATGATACCGTTTTCAACAAATTGGGTTCCTTGAGGACAGTCCTTGGAAGGGGGTTTTTTCGCACCCGTCGTATTACAGGGCTTGACTGATGGTTGACGTACTCGTGTCATCATATTATTTTTATAATTCTTTTATAAAAATTTATTTTTGATAATTTCAAACTTTGCGTGCACAATCAGGTATTCATTTCATAATAATCATCATCATTATTTTGTACACAGCAAATAATACAACTTGATGTGGAACAACAAGCAAATAAAAATAGCCAAAGAATATCAAAATACATTTTTTTTATTTTGATAATTTTTTTTGAAAAGAAATTCAGTTTTTAATATTTTCATTTTTTTTTACAAAACATTACACGCAAAAAAAAAAATTATAATAAAATGGATTATTGTCTTTCCAATTACATTCAACAACTATCAAACACCCTCGCCTCTCGATTAAGTGATCTCAATAAAAGAATCGCCGCGTTGGAATCAAAAAATACAATTGTTTGTACCACCCCGGTTCTTTCTCTTATTAATTATACGGTGGATATTACTCCTCCCATTGGTTCCATTATTCACTATCATGATATTAATATCACCTATAGTCAGGACGCCGAACGACTCTGGAATTTTGTCTGGGGTGGGGAAATCGGCTCTGGTACCAATGGTCAGTATGAAACGGTTTTCACGTTTAACCCCGATTGTGTCGTACCTAATGGTGTAGATAATGAGGTTACTCTGAGCCAGCTTAATTTCAAATCACCTAATGGATCCAAGGATGAATATTTTCAGGGAGTCCTTATTGTCAATAATGTCAATCTATCTTTTTCTTACAACCGACAACTCGTAACGTATACCTGGGATCCAAAAACAGCAACCTTTCAGATGGTATTTAACCTTCAAGCACTGGGAAAAAATTGGAAAGATCAAGTTAATTGGAATACCGGCCCACCTTTAAGCCCGGTAGCGGGTACGAATTCGATCTATGCGAATTTATATTTGAAAGATGATGTCTCCACAGACGTTTTTCTTTTATGTTATTATAACACAAATGCTGGATTCTCAAATCTTGTTTGGGCAGATTCATTCCCCAGCAGTACTACTACATATTATTCTTTTATTGATTATTATTCTCCATCTATTACAGTTAATTATTCAACAAATACAATCATTATTTATAATAATGAAACATCGTTAGCGACAAAAATTAGTGTTATTGTTTGTATTCCAGGTACGGTAAATACATGTAGTTATACTTCTGGAGACCCAATTGGAGCAATAAGTATATATAATGGGACTGGTACCACTGAAAATAGTACGACTATAAAAGGTGCCGTGGCTACCTATGACGTTCCTGGATCTGTAAGTCCTTGTACTCCATATTCAAATTCTACCTATTGTCAGTTAAATACATTAATTAATTATTCATCTGAGGATATTAACACTGGTAAATATTTTACTTGGACTTCTCGCAATTCAAATTGCAGTTTTACTCCATTAGTTATGAATCCAGAAGTTTTTCTTTTATGTTATTATAATACATTTGCTGGATTCTCAAATCTTGTTTGGGCAGATTCATTCCCCAGCAGTACTACTACATATTATTCTTCTATTGATTATTATTCTCCATCTATTACAGTTACTTATTCAACAAATACAATCATTATTTATAATAATGAAACATCGTTAGCGACAAAAATTAGTGTTATTGTTTGTATTCCAGGTACAGTAAATACATGTAGTTATACTTCTGGAAACCCATTTGGTGCAATAAGTATATATAATGGGACTACTGAAAATAGTACGACTATAACAGGTGCCGTGGCTACCTATGACGTTCCTGGATCTGTAAGTCCTTGTACTCCATATTCAAATTCTACCGCTTGTCAGTTAAATACATTAATTAATTATTCATCTGAGGATATTAACACTGGTAAATATTTTACTTGGACTTCTCGCAATTCAAATTGCTGTTTTACTCCATTAGTTATAACTGAATATTGGATATGGATGTGTTATCAAAACAGCCAAGGATGGTCCACTAGTGATAATGACATTGTAATTGGTTTTGCAGAACCATTTCCAGGAGATAATACAAGTTCAAGAGTTTTAAATGTAGGTGATATTCCCCCACTTACTAACACCTTATTTGAAGAATGTGCTTGTGTAGGACCAAATACACAACGTGTTAATATTGGTTCTTTTGATTATAACTTTAACTTTGTTTGTGTTGAACCTTATAATCCAAATATGAAACAGCGATTTTGTCTTGCTTATCCTAGAACGAATCTACAATTATATACTATAAATTATAATTTTAACGATACAAATCAAAAAGTTTATACTACTCAATTATCAGATGGTGTAGCTCTAGGTAATCCTTTAAATGATGCTAAATACACCTTAAACCAAGATACCTTAAATCCATACTATATTTTAAGAATAACATCAGCTAAGGATTCAATAGGAAAGTTTACATTTGATAATAATGCTGAATTGGTGACACTTTTTATTGGAAAAGATGATGCTTGTTAATGTAATTCCTTGAGTTATTTCTTGGTGTTTATTTAATTTTTTATCCAACTCAACTCGACAAGAGCCCAATCGCTACGCAAGCAAATACAATACCAATAATGTTCATGGTAGAAATCTTGATTTTAAAAACCAAAAGATAATAGAAAAACACCAAGAGCACCGAGATTATTTTCATCAGGGTATATCCAATCGCTCCATTCTTGTAAGAAAAGGCCAGCAAGTAGAGGTAGACTATAAATACCAGTGTCACGGCCGAAATCAATAATAACCACCACTCTTTGGGTTGCGCGAGATAGTGTTCGACAAGAACTGCCCCTGCTGCGGAAACGATCGCGCCCGCCAGGATCACCATCCAAAATTGCCATTGATTCATTTTAGTGTACTTTGGAAAAAATATAAAAAAAATATTATTTTATATTATAGAATATGAACATTACATTTACATGGAATCGACCCGTGGATAGTTTTAAGACAATCTTATACGAATTAAAAAATAATACCAAGGATATTAGTGGAGTAGCTTATTATCAAGTTAAAAGCAACATTTTCAACAAACCTATAGAATGTATATTGAGAATTGATGGAATCTTTAATGCGGACAAACAGATTTTTGATGAAACCTATACATTTTATGTTACTGACCAAGAGAAAAATTCGATTGGTATTGTATCCGCTCAAAATTTATATCGACAAACATTGAATCCATCCGATATTTCAAAGACTACAAGTTCAACCGTCATTTTTCCAGTATTGTCAACGTCTGGAATTTTTAAATCTTTCAAGAATGGTTTTCTAGTCATTGAATTTAATAACGATGGTTCCCGTATCGCGTATCTATTTGAATGACGATTCGATCGATTTAGGTTCCATAGAAATTAAAAATTTTACAAACTCGTGATACAAGATTTCCATATGATGACAAACCAGTGGGGGAACACGTTTTTCAAACATACCCAGGAGAGGATTCCGGATCCATCCCGGCGCTTTCCAATATTTTGCCACCTCTTTTGAAAAAATACTGAGATTCATC
>Ga0209356_1000893_pt1 | contig 11904 bp, 13 predicted proteins | sample LauGreFaBDMM15SN_2_FD_188213 | JGI IMG/M metagenome (GOLD analysis project Ga0209356, IMG submission 188213) | Freshwater lake microbial communities from Lake Michigan, USA - Fa13.BD.MM15.SN (SPAdes) (version 2) | ecosystem: Environmental > Aquatic > Freshwater > Lake | place: Lake Michigan, USA...
CTGATGAACGCATCGTTGAGTTATATGCAGAAGCTGAACTTGCCGTTGTACCAAGCCTGTATGAAGGTTTCAGTCTTCCTGCCATTGAAGCCATGAGCACGGGCATATGTCTTGTTGCAACTGATGGTGGAGCATTGCCGGAAGTAACTGGCACACACAATGAGACTGTGCTCCAATGCCCAGCTGCAAATGCCGAAGCACTGGCAACATCGATTGCTACTGGTCTTGACAGCGCAGAACTGCGTGACCGCATTGGTGAAGCAGGTCGTCAACGAGTCGTAACGCGCTGGACGTGGAAACACTGTGCAGAACTCACCGTTGAGCAATACCGCGAAGTGCTCGACATGCCACATAATCGCGCCAAACTAGAAAAGCGACGCTGACATGTTGACAATTCGTTTTAATCGTCTTGGACTACGTCCGGGAGACAAGTTTCTTGATGCGGGTGCCGGATTTGGTCGTCACGCATTTGAAGCAGCTCGCCAAGGCGCAACTGTGTTCGCCCTTGATTATGCAGCAGAAGAGGTGCTCACCACTCGTAATACCTTCGGCGCGATGTTGGAAGCCAAACAAATTATGGAAAAGGTATACGGCGGAGTACTTCGCGGAGATGCAACCAAACTCCCCTTCGAAGACAACACTTTTGATTGTGTTGTCACATCAGAAGTTCTCGAACATATTCAAGATGATGTCAGTGTCATTTCAGAGCTGCATCGCGTCTTAAAACCAGGTGGTTCACTTGGTGTGACCGTTCCATCGTGGTGGCCAGAAAAAATCAACTGGATGTTGTCTGATGAATACCACGCACCAAAAAGTGTTGGTGGCCACGTTCGCATCTACTCAGCTACAGAACTGAAGGCAAAACTTCGTTCTGCCGGACTTGAAGTTACAGATAGCCATCACGCTCACGCTTTGCACTCACCTTATTGGTGGTTGAAATGTGCAGTTGGTCCTCGCAATAACGATCATTCATTGGTGAAGAAGTACCGCGAATTCCTTGAATGGGACATCATGACTCAGCCGCGTTCCATGCAAGTTGCCGAACGTGCGCTCAGCCCACTCATGGGTAAAAGCTTTGTTGTCTACTCACGCAAGCCACTTACTGTCGGAGCATCTGTATGACCTCACGTTCCATGCCTCACCTTCCGGGAATTCTCACTACCGCTGACCTTGCGCGCACTGCAGATTCAATTCAGGCATTGCAATTACCAAACGGAATGATCCCGTGGTATCCAAACGGTCATTGTGATCCATGGAATCATGTTGAAACCGCAATGGCCCTCAACATCATGAGCCGTGACGATGCTGCCCTTTCTGCATATAAATGGCTTGCCGACATTCAGCATGAAGATGGTTCGTGGTTTAACTACTACATGCCTGATAGTTCGATAGAAGACGCAAAACTCGACACAAATGTCAATGCATACATTGCAGTAGGTGTATGGACTCACTGGTTGTGCACCCGTGACCTCGCAGCCGTTTCCGAATTATGGCCAACTGTTCGTAAGGCACTCTCCTGGGTTCTTTCCATGCGTCGCGAGAATGGTTCCATCATCTGGGCGCGCGAAACAAATGGAAAACCATGGGATTACGCACTTCTTACTGGTTCATCCAGTATTCGCCATGCACTCCACTGTGGTGCGGCTCTCGGCGATCTTCTTGGTGATTCACAACCTGAGTGGACAGCTGCTGCTGACGCAATTGATCACCTCATCGCAACAGACCTTGGTGCATTTGAACCGAAGGCTCGGTGGGCAATGGACTGGTACTACCCCGTACTCACCGGCGCAATGACCGGAGCTCGCGCAAAAGCGCGACTCGCCGAAGGATGGGACCGTTTCGTACTCGATGATCGGGGCGTGCGTTGTGTCGATGATGAACAGTGGGTCACTGCAGCAGAAACAAGTGAATGTGCGATTGCTCATTGCGCGGCTGGCGATCGCGACATCGCTCGTGAACTGATTTTGTGGACCATGCCTCACCGCCGTGAAGACGGTGCATATTGGACCGGCATTGTGTATCCGGCTGAACCAGAAAAAATGATTGTTCGTTTTCCTGCCGATGAATACAGTGCTTACACTGCTGCTGCCATCATTCTTGCGGCAGATGCAATTAGTGGCGGATCTCCTGCTTCAACATTGTTTACGCAACCAATGGTGCGCCGTAACGCACACTTAAAAGTGCGCGCTCTCTAGATTCGACGCAATACCCGCAATGAACCCGTTGCACTGAGATCTTCGAACAATCCGCTTTCGATTGCAGGAAGATAAATATTTTCGTATGGCGGCCGACCACCATCAGCAGGGTTCGGAAACACGTCATGAATGGCAAGGGTTCCACCGATTGAAACTAAGGGTGTCCACAATTGGTAATCCAATGTGGCTGGTTCAACACCGTGCCCACCGTCAATAAACAAAAAAGCAAGAGGTGTTGTCCAATGCCGCGCAATGGTGGGTGAATCACCAACCATCGTGACTACTGAATCTGCGAGTCCTGCATCAAGAATTGTGGAGCGAAAAAATGGAAGCGTATCCATGCGACCCGTGCGTGGATCAACCAATGACGTGTCATGCCATTCCCATCCCGGTTGGTTCTCTTCACTGCCAAAGTGATGATCAATTGCAAATAATGTGGTGTCAGATTGTCGTGCAGCTCCGCCCAACCACACAGTTGAGCGACCACAATATGAACCAACTTCGACAAAAGGCGCATTTGGTACTGCTTGTGCGGCATGCACCGCTGCTACATACAAGGCATCACCCTCGTCTTCGGGCATAAAACCTTGCGCTGCTAACGCATGACGGCGCAGTTCTGAATTGAGCGGCGAAATTGACACGATTCGACCCTACTATGGGGTGATGGCTACACCCCTTGATGAACTCATCACATTGCTCGACCTGGAATCAATTGAAGTCAATCTCTTTCGCGGAATCTCTCCCATTGAGAATCGGGTTCGCGTGTTCGGCGGTCAAGTTGCTGGTCAATCACTTGTAGCGGCATCACGCACGGTCGATGAAAATGCACGACATGTTCATTCACTCCACGCTTATTTCTTGCGTCCTGGTGACCCAGCCGCACCAATTTTGTATCAGGTAGATCGTTTGCGTGACGGAAGAAGTTTTACTACTCGACGCGTTGTCGCCATTCAACACGGTGAAGTCATTTTTAACCTTCAGGCAAGTTTTCATGCATTTGAACCAGGTCTCGATTGGCAGATACCCGCCCCTCTCGGTCTTCCTGATCCAGAGTCTCTTCCTGATTTTAAGACCCGCATGGAACCGCACAAAGAGCAAATTGGTGATTGGTACGACCATCCTCGCCCGATTGACTTGCGCTATCCAGATGGGGAACCCATCAATCGCTCTGGCATTGAATCCACTGGCCAACGCGTGTGGTTGCGCGCTGATGGCACATTGCCCGACGACCCAGTTTTGAATGCTTGCATCGTCACCTACGCAAGCGACATGACGCTTCTCGACACTGCCCTGCTACCGCACGGCCTTGGTTGGAACGAAGGCGGAATTCAGATGGCAAGCCTTGACCACGCAATGTGGTTTCATCGCCCCTTCCGCGCAGACCAATGGCATTTGTACGACCAGCATGCAATCTCAACGTCTAACTCACGTGGTCTGGCCGGTGGTTCAATCTTTACGCAAGACGGACATTTGGCAGTCACAGTTGTTCAAGAGGGCCTCATTCGAGTTAGGCCGAATGAGTAAAGAATGCGGCGCATTGCTTCATTAATTGTTGTATTTATTTTGACCACTAGTTGTGGCAGTTCGACCGCAACCACAACCTCAACATCTCTCGCTCTTTCTGGAAGTGTCTCATATTCCTCAAGAGAAATTGGAAAATTGGCGGGAGCAGTTGACCTCATCCAGCGTGATATTGCTGACTCATACTTCTATGTAGTTTCTCTTGATGGAATTGTTCAACGTTGGCGCCCAGACGGAACCATTGTTGACACGGTTCTTGATATCTCTAGTGCAACAACATCTGAAGGTGAACGTGGTCTTTTAGGTTTAGCATTTCGGAAAATTGATAAAACTTGGGAAGCATTTATCAATTACACGGATCTTTCTGGAGACACGATTGTTTCTCGATTTGATGTGTCGTCAGACGGACGGTTCGTATTGAGCCCTCAACCAACTGGTGAAGAAATTATAAAAATTGTTCAGCCGTACTCAAATCACAATGGAGGGGCTGTTGTAGTCGGCCCAGACAACCTGCTGTACATCGGCACTGGTGATGGAGGCAGTGCCGACGACCCAGATCGACGTGCTCTTGATACAAGTCAACTCCTCGGAAAAATATTGAGAATTAATCCGCGTAAGTCTGGGTATGACATTCCTGCAGATAACCCCTTTGTTGATATTCCGAGTGCTCGTGGAGAGATCTGGTCAGTCGGATTGCGTAATCCATGGAGATTCAACTTCGATGTTTTTGGAAATATCTGGATCGCAGACGTTGGACAAAATAAGTGGGAGGAAGTCAATGTCAGTCCAGGAACACCCAGAATTCCTGGAGGCAGAGGAATCAGTTTTGGATGGAGCGCCTACGAAGGAAGCCATACATTTAATAAGGATGTTGATTCACCAGGTGCTACCGCGCCCGTCTTTGAATATGAACACACGGGCGGTGCGTGCTCCATTTCTGGTGGTGCGATTGGCACTAATACAACTGCACCTGGTCGTGCTGGTTGGTATTTCTTTGGTGACTACTGCACCGGAACAATGACGGCAATTCTGACCGATGGAACATCAACAGTTGCATCTGAACCCGTATTAACGGACTTGGGCAACATCACGGCTGTTCGAAGCACCTTCAACGGAATGTTTGTGATATCCCTCGAGGGGACAGTGCGGCAAGTTATTTCAACAACCAAAGTTCTAGCGTCGAGTCCCCATGAACATGCCTCGTAGGGCCTGATAATTCTCAATACAGTGACCCGCACCAAGCACCACTGCCTCAAGTGGCTGGGGCGACATCTTGACAGGCACTTCAGTTTCACGTTCGATACGAGCAGCGAGCCCACGCAACATTCCGCCACCGCCTACTAAGTACATGCCGCGTGCGAGGAAATCTTGAGCTAATTCAGGTGGGGCTTTAGCAAGACAACGCTTCACAGATAACACCATGGCAGCAACAGGTTCGTCGATTGCAAAGCGCACTTCTTCTGCGGTTAAGCGAACAGTTTTGGGTAACCCTGTTACCAAGTCACGTCCGCGAATATCTGCACTGCGATCTTGTGGACCAGGTTCGGCAGAACCAATTTGAATCTTTATTTCTTCAGCTGTGCGTTCACCAATTGCTACACCATGTTCACGGCGCACATAACTTTGAATAGCAGCATCAATATCAAAACTGCCAACACGAATTGCTTCAAGTGCTACAACTCCACCCAAACTAATAACAGCAGTTTCCGTTGTGCCACCACCAATGTCAATCACCATGTTGCCGACAGGTTCATCAATAGGAAGATTGGCACCGATAGCTGCTGCCATCGGCTGCTCGATTAGCTGCGCGTCAGATGCACCTGCACGGCGTGTGGCATCTGTTACCGCGCGACGTTCCACTTCAGTAATTGCAGACGGAACGCAGATAACAACTTTGGGGCGAGTGAATCGCGAAACACCAACACGTTGCAACAACAGACGAATCATGCGTTCGGTGATGTCAAAGTCTGTAATTGCGCCACCGCGTAATGGGCGAACAGCAACGATGTAACTAGGGGTACGGCCAATCATGTCCCACGCGTCATGCCCAGTGGCCAGCACCTCACCAGATTGGCGATTCACTGCAATAACTGAGGGCTCATTGAGCACAATGCCCTTGCCCTTCATGTACACCAAAGTGTTGGCAGTACCGAGGTCAATTGCGAGGTCACGAGCCATGGTTAGGTCCTTCTATGGAGATACGAATTGTGCTCATTGATTACGCCGGTCTTCGGAATTATTGCGATGCACTGATGATTGTCTCGCTTCTGGTGACAACGCATCAATGTGTCGGCGAAAGTTTTCGATTCCGTCATCAATGCGCACATTGCGGTTATCGAGATAAATCATTACAAGCAACGTTGAGCCGGACACGATTGCAATGAAAGAAAAAAGACCGGTGAAGAAAGAAAGTGCGATCATGAAGGATTACTAACTACTTGTTGTGGCGTTGTGATGTCGTGGGCACCAGTGCCCCAATCGGACCCGCCATCCCAATTTTCTTTTTTCCAGATTGGTGCTGACTCTTTCAATGCATCAATAACGAACCGCGCGGCATCAAACGCGATAGGACGATGAGCGGAAGAGACTGCAACAACAACCGACGATTCCCCTAATGACAATGCTCCAGTGCGGTGCAGAATTGCGATTCGCCGAGCGTCTGCGAAACGAACTCGCGCTTCATTGGCAATCTTTGCAAACGACGGAATGACTGCGTCTTCATACGCCTCGTACTCAAGCGAGGTGACATCTGTACGACCATCAGCATGGTCTCGCACGGTGCCCGAGAACAGAACCACTGCACCGCAGTCTGGCCGTACTGCCCACTGATAGATGTCACCGATGGGAAGTTCTGAGGCGGTCAATTCGAACCACTCTTCTCCGAGCAACGGTGCAGGCATGAGACAATCGTACTCTCACGGCACTAGGCAGGGCTCGTGATGGCGCCGACACTTGCGCACCCATCGCGGTTAGTGTCTGTCACTTGTGAGCACTGACGAATTTGAGAACCAAGATTCAGCACCGGTGCCAGCGTATGACCGCACGTGGCGCCACCCAGCCGAGATGGCAGATGCCGCACGAACAGATTTTCTTGCAACACAGCCAAGAATCAGTCGTCGCCTAACTGCATTTGCAGCAGGTATTAGCGTGGTCGCTTCAGGTGCGGTCCTCGCCATCGCAATTCCAAAGGGAATCTCTTCCTATCGAGACAACGCAGAAGCTGAAATTCAAGTTTCGCCAAGTACCACGGTTTCGCGGGTGAAAAATTACTCACCGAAGGAAATGACCGTCATCAAGAGCGACACCGGCACGACATCAGCGTTGTCGCTTGGAAAGGGCGTCTGGATCGTGGCCAGCGGCGACATCGCCGCAGCAACATCGCTCTCGATCACCTCAGAGTCCGGATTAGATGCGCCCGTCAAGATCGTCGCTACAGATCCTGCCACCGGGCTAGCCCTTGTTCATTGTGAAGATAAATCAGCATGGGGAACTGCCCCAGACTTAAGTCGCCTGATTGATCCCACACAGATATCAGATTTGTCAAAGTATCGAATTGTTGACACTGCCACGTCTGAAACATTTGTTGCCCATCCAAGCTTGTCAACAAACAACGGTTCCACAGATATGCCACTCAATTCCACCGACACAATTCATGGTCTCGCAACTGTTCGCGATTCCCAAGGACAATTGGTAGGAATTGTGGTGCGGCGCGACCACTCTATTTGGATGCTCAACAAGGCTTCAATAATCAGCCTGACTGGCACTCTCGTGCGACAACCCTGACGATGTAACACACGTCGGTCCTCCTATCATGAGTACATGGCTGACGGCGACATGAATGCTTCCAATCCCTTTGGCGGAATTCCCTTCTTTAACGACATGATGCGGGCAATGGCAGGACAAGGTCCGCTCAATTGGGATTTGGCGCAACAGTTCGCACAACTTGGTGCAGTCGGTGATACTCCAGATCCAGAACCCGACACAGCTACTCGTTTAGCCTTCAATTCCCTTGCAGACATTGCCGATATGCACGTTCGGGCAATCACCTCTCTTTCCACCGGATCAAACGATACGCATACCGAAATTCTCACAACAACGCGGGCACGTTGGGCACATCGCACCCTGACTGACCTGCGCCCGTTGTTCACCAACCTTGCAACCGCTCTTCAGTCACACGACACCGACGGTGATGGTGCCGATGATCCGATGACAGCCATGATGGCCAACCTTTCCACCATGATGGCCCCCGCCATGATGGGGATGTCTGTTGGGTCCATGATCGGTGCACTTTCCAGTCATGCACTTGGTCAATATGAAATTCCACTTGCTCGCCCACACGCATCAGAAATTCTCATCGTGGCCTCATCTGTTGATGCATTCGCGACGGAATGGGAAATTCCAAAAGATGACCTACGCATGTGGGTGCTCATTCATGAACTTGCATCACATGCTGTTCTTGCAGCGCCAGCAATCGCAGATGGTCTTACCACATTGGTCGAGGCGCATGTATCAGCGTTTCGACCAAACCCTGATGCATTGATGTCGTCTCTCACAGATCTTGACCCAACAGACACAGATGCAATGGCTGCAATTCAAAATTTGTTTTCTAACCCAATGGTCATGATGGGCGCATCACGCACTGCTGAACAAGAGGCTCTTGCCCCTGTTCTTGATGCTCACGTGGCTGCTATTTCTGGTTATATCGACTACGTCGTTGACTCTGTTAGCGCACGACTTTTAGGCGGGGCATCGCCCATTGCCGAAGCTGTCCGTCGACGTCGAGTGCAGAACGGCACAGACTCCCATCTTGTGGAACAACTTCTTGGCATCTCCCAGACACGTGCTCAACAACAACGCGGTCGCACGTTTATTCAGGGTGTCGTAGAGCGCGACGGTGCATCATTGTTGCCATCTCTTGTCTTGGCGCCAGGAAATTTACCGACACCTAGTGAGATCGAGGCGCCCGGTCTGTGGCTCGCCCGCCTCGAGATCCAATAGTCATCCCACGCATTCGCGCGTACATCAAGGCGCCCGCAACACCGACAACGCCAACTACGGCAAACCCCACCCATCCGGTTGGTGCGAATATCACTGGTACCAGTCCTCCAGCAACCCATGCCATTTGGTTCTGAGTCTCAAAGCGTGAAAATGCACGGCCTCTGTTTGCATCTGGTGCGCCACTTTGCACTGTTGCCTCGAATGCGAGTCGCCCGATAGCAGCCGCAGCATTGACAACTGCCGCCAGCACAATGCCACCCGTAATGTTGCCGAACCACGCAGAGCCAACACCAACGATGCCCACAGAAATGAGCGAGCACAGAAGCATGGTCTGTACCTGCATCTTCTTTCTCAAGTACGGGCCTGCAAAATTTGCTCCAAGCGTGGCTAGACCTGACAAGCCAATCGCTAATGCAAACCACGCAGTTCCGGCAATCTCGCGACGCAGCCAGAACGCCAGATGGAAGAACATGAAGCCAACTATTCCCCGCAACACTCGCATTGCATTTGCAGCCGCCACGACGCTTGCAGAATGCAATTCCTCAGTTTCTAAAGCATCTGCTGGTGTTGTGGCGACCACGGTTTTTGGCAGTCGATTTGCGTTGAGTGCCGCAGCAAGAAATGCAATCACTCCGAAGCCAAGTGCTGCCTGAGAACTAATTAATTGTAGAAGCCAAACTGGTACAACAACGATAAAGCCCGTGATGCCCCCTATCTGTCCGAGTTTGCTATTTGCTGCCACCAAACCATCGGGGTCAGAAATAGTGGTGGGCACTAAAGAAGATTTTGCAATTGAATATGTCTTTGCGAGGACGAGTGATGCGAATGCCAATGGGAAGAGCGCCAGCGAATCAAGCGATTGCATCATGCCGATCAGCACGAATGCACGCAAAATGGCCACCATCAACACGACCATGCGTTGCCCACCGCGCATTCGGTCAACGAGCGGCCCAACAAACGGGGCCACAATTGCGAATGGCGCCATACTTACAGCAAGAAATAAAATAACTTTGGTTCGAGCGGCATCGGGACTAATCGATAAAAAGAGCGAGTCAGCCAACGCCAGTGTCATAGCGGTCTCGCCGGCCACCATTAATGAGTGTGTGCGCGACAATCTCTGAAAGGTAGTGACAGGGGGCAAACCGCCATTCTCTAGAGGTTTAGTTTTACGCCGCGTGACCACGCAGCGATACTACGCCGAACGTTGTTTGTCGTACTTGTACCCAAGGCCACGAATAGTGACAATGCGTGTCGGATTAGCAGGATCATCTTCAATTTTTGAACGAAGGCGCTTCACATGGACATCGAGAGTCTTCGTATCGCCCACATAATCACTGCCCCACACACGGTCAATCAGTGTTTCGCGTGGCAATACTCGTCCGGCATTAGCGAGCAGAATATGAAGCAGTTCAAATTCCTTCAGTGGTAGAGCTTGTGCTTCTCCACGAATGATCACTTCGTGTTGGTCAGGGTCAAGTGCCACATCGCCAACTTCAATAGAAGCTCCGGAAAGTTCTCCACCACGATCATTTGGCACGCGGCGCATAACTGCGCGCATCCGCGCTGTTAATTCACGAAGGCGGTATGGCTTTGTTACGTAATCGTCTGCACCGACTTCGAGACCAACAACGGTGTCGATCTCTGCGCCTTTTGCAGTCACCATGATGATGGGGGTTGTGGTCTTCTTGCGCAATTGACGACACACATCAATGCCAGACATTTTTGGCAACATGACATCAAGCAGAACAAGATCTGGCTGCACAAGATCGAACATTTCTAGAGCCTGCAAACCATCGCGTGCAACCTCGACACGGAATCCTTCGCGCTTTAATCCGACCTGCAACGCCTCAATGAATGACTCTTCGTCTTCTACTACCAACACCGTTGGGATACCTGTTGCTGTCCGTGCGTTCACCATGCGTCCCTATGTTGCCTCATTGTGGACCCAAAACACGCGGTATCTGAAGAATAAACGTCGAACCTTCACCTTCCCGAGACCGTACGTTCACCTCCCCGCCATGATTGGTAGCCACATGGCGCACAATTGACAGCCCAAGGCCCGTACCACCGGTGGCCCTATTGCGGGCTCGATCGACCCTGTAGAAGCGTTCAAAAATACGATCAATGCTGTCTGCGGGGATTCCAATACCCCTATCTTCAACCTCGACAGAGACTGTTGTATCTGAGGTCACGACCCGAATATCAACTTGGTGTGTCTGATCGCTGTACTTCACTGCGTTCTCCACCAGGTTTGCAAGAGCTGACACCAACTGAAAGAAATCACCAGAAACTATTGCCATTTCTTTTTCGGCCTTTAGCAACAAAGGCACACCTTTACGCATTGCAATAGGACTCACTCGCAAAAGAGCCTCTGCCGCTACATCTGCCATGTCGATGTCGGCCATTAATATTTCGCCGCCCAATTCGATGCGTGACAATTCAAGAAGGTCATCAATGGTGCGCGACATGCGATGTGCTTCACTCACCATTCGTCCAGTCAGTCGCAATACCAGTTCATCGTCAGACTCGCCTTCAATGGTCTCTGCCAACACTGAAATTGCACCGATGGGAGTTTTGAGTTCATGACTAACGTTTGCGACGAAGTCAGTGCGTACTTGGTCAATACGCCACCGCTCAGTGACATCATCCATCAGCGCTAACGCACCGCCATCCCAGAGTGGAATGGCACGCACTTCAAGAACACTATGAGGAGGACCAGCAAAGTGAACTTGCTCAAGGCTTTCACGTCCGTTCAAGGCCAATGCAAGCATTCGCTCGGACGCAGCTTCAACGAGGACTTCGGCGTGTCGATGGCCCCTAATCAACACCGCAGGAGAATTTCGAAAACGCACTTTCCCTTCTGGTCCCACTACCACAACAGCCATTGGAAATGCATCGAGGAGCACTCTAATTTCCGTGTCTGAATCTGTCACGAAGAGGGGATCCTCGACTGTAGGAGCAAAAACGACTGTAGGGGTCCGAGTACGGTCACGAATGAAAAAACCCGCACCTATTCCACAAACAGTGCCGACAATCACCAACCACATTTCGATGCCGACCTAACGAACTTAACTTTCAAGATTCTTGAAAAATGGTATTCCATCGGTGTCATCTTCGCCAGATTTCTGACGGAACCGAGCAGCACCTTTATGTTCTGGCAACCAACCGGTTACCAAATAACGCACGCGAT
>Ga0209356_1000895_pt1 | contig 11898 bp, 10 predicted proteins | sample LauGreFaBDMM15SN_2_FD_188213 | JGI IMG/M metagenome (GOLD analysis project Ga0209356, IMG submission 188213) | Freshwater lake microbial communities from Lake Michigan, USA - Fa13.BD.MM15.SN (SPAdes) (version 2) | ecosystem: Environmental > Aquatic > Freshwater > Lake | place: Lake Michigan, USA...
GTGCTTGATAGGTCTGTTCCTGGCCATTTCTATCAACAATTGTGATATCGATGATATTTGAATCCATTTAAAGTAGGTGGGTTAAGTGCGCTTGACAGTTTTTTGTAATGATTCGATATTGCTTCTCCCCCGAATGCTTCTCTAAAACATAAAGACAAACATTGTTGTGCTCAAAATCATCCATTTGGTGCAAGGGTGTATTTGTTAATAGGCAAAGAAATCCTCGCAAGGCTCTGCCATGCATGCAAACTAGGATGGGCGATTTTTCTAGGGTTTCGATTTTTTTCAAGCCCAATTTTTGACGTTTCACCATTGAATTGGGGGTTTCGCCGCCGTTGATAGCTACGTTGAGTTCCCCGTTTCGCCATTTTGCCAGCATCACATAGAATTCACGTCGTGAGTGTTCGCTAGGATGTTGGCCTTCCAAAATTCCCCAATTAATCTCATTGAGTTCTGGAATTACTTGGGTTTCGATGTTCAATTCTTGAAATGGAGCCACCGTTTGATGGGTGCGCTTGAGGGAGCTGACAAAAATCTGCTGAAATGGAATATGCTTGTAGGCCTGATAAAATGCATCGGCTTGTGCAATTCCCTTGTCGTTAATGTCCGTGTCAACCCCGGAACCTTGAACGATACCCATTTTATTATAGTTCGTTTCACCATGCCGAATGATATACATTGTTTTTGTGGCTGTGGTGGTTGAACTTTGCATGATAGATTGGGAATGGAAACTGCAAATATACAACAGGCATTGGCGATTTACCGCTTGTCTGATGCGTTGATTCCCACAGCGGTTGTTGGTAAGGTGATGTCGCTCCCCCTATCTGACATCAATTTGAATACATCGAGCCAATATTCGCAGCTCCGATGGTCGCCCTTTGATGGCAGAGAAGTTTATAGTTTAGAGATTCAGACATCGTTAGAGGGTTGGGAAGCGTGTAAGGAACGGTTGACCTCTTTCGTGGCGGTGAATCCACTGTTGAACATTGAGTTAACCACTACGCCCAAAGCCGATTTTATGGCTGAGGTCAATGCCATCAAGTCGATGATTCTAGACGGAAAAGGCAATAAAATTGTAGCAGCGCGGACATCGTCCATTGAGAAAGATGTGAATTCAGAAACGCTTTGGGGTTCTTTTGAGGCGTTGTGCGATCGCTATCCCAAGGCTTTTGTCTTTATTCTTTTTGATCCGATTCAGGGTTGTTGGATGGGTGCCACACCCGAGCGTTTGATCAGTTGGGTTGGCGACGAAGCGCGAATTATGTCGTTGGCGGGTACATTAACTCAAGCCCAGTCGGATTGGACGGGTAAAGAGAGAAACGAGCAATCTGTCACCAGTCGATTTATTCGGGAAAAAGTTTTAGCAATAGGGATTGAGCCCAATGAGACGGCGGTGAAGGAGTTAGAGATGGGGAACATCCGACATTTGGTATCGGATTGGTATTTTCCTTTGGAGCGAATGCGTTTAAGCGGATTGATAAATGGCTTGCATCCTACACCCGCGGTTGGAGGCTACCCCCAAGCTTGGGCGGTAGATTGGATTTTGAATCATGAGGGTTTTGATCGCGGATTGTATGCTGGTTTTATTGGCGTTGAGGGTGATGATTTTGCTTCGTATCACGTGGTACTGAGGTGTTGTAAGTTAGGCAGTAACGGCTACGTTTTGTTTGCGGGCTGCGGGGTGAATGAGGAATCTGACCCTGAAACAGAGTGGCAAGAAACATCGGCAAAAATGCAATTGATTTCTGCGTATTTGTAATTATCGAAAAATTGTAGGGTTGGGAATGCCTTGACCAAAATCTGTGACTTCGAGCGCTTCTTTGGTGAAAATTCCTTTTTTCGATGGCTTATAGCCGGAATAATCGCCGGTTGGGATGTAATAAAACACGTTTCCTTGGGCGGCGGGGAATGGTGGTCCCACTTCATCAAAGACGATGGTTTTTTGTTCTTCCTCGTAGCGCATGAGAATCCGAGAAGATTTATGGTATTCAAAAACAACGCGCATTTCCTCGGAGGGATCTTCGATGCCATCTCTAAAAATGGGTGCGCCCCAAACGGGTTTGTAGACATTGGGTTCGGCAGCCTCTTCGTCTTTCTCGAAACTAAGCACATCGATGATGGATCGGTTGGAGTTTAGGTTGTGACCGTCGAAGGCCATAACGACATAATATTGCTTGCGCTTGATTTTATGGGGAATGAGTTGATAGTAGAGGCCGCCGATCCATTCGGGGTTTTCTATTTTGGTCTCGAGGTAATCTTTGGGCAGGTTTTGTGCGGTATCGTTCAGTGAAAATAGGGAAATTCCCGTTTTTGTTTTCTGTTGGATTACACCATATTGTTGAAAAACGCCACTTTTTAGGATGATGTTGAACGTAAACAATCGCACCTTGGCCTTGGGATGCGATGCGATGGCTACCGTTGTCATCCTGAGGTTGGCAAACTCAAAATCAAATGTCGCCGGATTGGCCAAGACCTCTAGAAGTTTTGCTTGCAGTATTTCGGCACTTGCGAGTTTTGCAGAATCTGTGGTGGAGGAGATTACAAACGGCGCAATTTGGATCAAATCGTCTTCGTCTTGTTCCAGAGGCGTGAGCAATTCTCTATTCACTGGGGCTTCCACTGTTGCGGGTTGGGGCTCCTCATTTTCGATTTCCGCCGAATCCGATTGTGCTTTGGCGCTGAGAGAGAGCAAGCAAAGACAGGCGAAAAGAATCGCTTTAAGTTCTTGAGTTGATTTTGTTGTGGTGATTGGCATCATCGTCTCAAGAGTAACGCAGTAACGGTAAAAAAATTCTTGTCGGTAGGATTAGCAATTTTCGACCACAACTGCGCTTGCACCACCGCCACCATTGCAGATCGCCGCACCACCGTATTTGCCATTGTTCTGCTTTAATACGTGGAGAAGGGTTACAAGGATGCGGGCGCCCGAGGCACCCAAGGGGTGGCCGAGGGCAACAGCGCCCCCGTTTACGTTGACTTTGCTATCGTCTAAATTCAACAACTGGTTATTGGCTAAGGCAACAACAGCGAAGGCTTCGTTTAATTCCACGAAATCCAAATCGGCAACGGTGATACCGGCTCTTTGGGCTGCAATCGGAAGGGCTTTTGCTGGGGTTGTAGTAAACCATTCTGGGCTCTGTTCGGCATCAGCAAATCCTATAAGTTTTGCCAACGGGGTAAGTCCCAATTCCTTGAGTTTTTCGCCACTCACCAAAACTAGGGCCGCGCCGCCATCATTGATGGTTGATGCGTTTGCCGCTGTTACCGTTCCATCTTTTTGAAAAACGGTTTTTAGGCCAGGGATTTTATCGAAATTGACATTTTTATATTCTTCGTCCTCGCTTACAATCACTTCGCCTTTGCGGGTTTGCACTGTAACTGGGACAATCTCGTCGTTGAATTTGCCTGCTTTCCAAGCTTCTGCAGCGCGCGTGTAACTTTGAATGGCATAATTATCTTGGGCTTCACGGCTAAAGTTCATTTCTTTGGCGCACAACTCGGCACAAGTTCCCATGAGGGTTTTTCCATACGCATCGGTGAGGCCATCGTTGATGATGCCGTCCAAGGCTTGGATATTGCCATATTTATAACCTGCACGAGAGTTGGGAAGGTAATGCGGTGTAAGGCTCATGTTTTCCATTCCACCAGCCACTACGATGTCGTTTAGACCCAACATAATGCTCTGAGCCGCCAATGCCACCGACTTCAAACCGCTTGCACATACTTTGTTGATTGTGGTTGCGGGTACGTGATCGCCGATGCCTGCGAATTTTGCTGCTTGTCGGGCGGGTGCTTGACCTACACCGGCTTGCAAAACGCATCCCATATATACTTCGTTGACATCATTTGGATTGATGCCTGCTTTTTCCAAAGCGCCTTTGATGGCGATGGCACCTAACTGGGTTGCAGGAACAGTAGATAGAGAGCCATTGAAACTTCCCATTGGGGTTCTGGCTGCGGCGACGATATAAACTTCTTTTGACATACGATTTTTAAAAATACAAAGATAAGTGATTGCACAGAATGGAGGGTGGTTGCGATATTATGGGTTAGTTTTGCGGTAGAAAAATTGAGTTAATGATACTTTTGATTGAATCTTCGGCCGAATATCCATCGGTGGCTTTGGTCACTGAGGCTGGCATCTTGGTTCATTTGGAGGTAGGCGAGGTGGTTCAGTCGCATTCCGAATTGCTGCCAATGATGGTTCAAAGGGCGGTTGAATTGTCGAATTCTGAATTTGGAATTTTTACAAAAGGAATATCTGCTGTGGGATTTCATGAAGGACCTGGAAGCTATACGGGGTTGAGGATTGGGGTGAGTTTGGCTAAGGGTTTGTGTTTTGCCAAAGGCATTCCGTTGATTTCGGTGAGCGGATTTGAGGCGTTGGGCGTAGAGATTTTGCGATCAAATGAATCGATAAATAGTGTTTGGGTGATGATGGATGCGCGCAGAGATGAAGTGTATGCGCTCAAATTGGAGCGGATTTCTGTTCCGGGTTCTGGCTCTGATTACCAGGTGAGCTTGCCAATTTGTGCGATGATTTTGCCAGATACTAGGGTAGGTGATCCTGATGAAAAAACATGTTTTGTTGGCAATGCCAATGAAAAAGTGGCGCGATTGGTAGCCAATATTGGTTCTAAGTTTATTGATCTATCGCCGCGGGCGGATCATTTGAGTAACTTGGCAGTTTCGAAATTCCAAGCGAACAATTTTGAGGATTTGGCATACTACGAGCCCTATTATCTCAAGGATTTTGTGGCTGGGATAGGAAAGAAATTTGGGATTTGATTTAAAGCAAATGGCAGCTATCGGATTGAAAAAACGAATTTTATTCATCGACAATCTCGATAGTTTCACTTATAACATCGTACATTATTTATCGGTGGGAGGCGCACAAGTAGATGTGGTTAGGATTGATGAGATTGTTGCTGTAGATCAGGTTGGTTGGTTGTTAGAATTGCAGAAATATGATGGCTATGTGGTTGGCCCGGGTCCGGGCCAACCACATAGCCATCCCATGCTCATGACGACCCTTGGGTGGTCGATAGGAAAACTTCCAATTTTAGGCGTTTGCCTGGGTTTGCAGGCCATCGGACAAGCGTATGGTTGGGAATTAACGCATGGCGATGTGCCTGTCCACGGAAAACCATCGTTCATCAAACATAGCAACGAAGGCATTTTTCAGGGTTTAACGAATCCGATGCAGGTGGGTCGCTATCATTCTTTGGTCGTTAAGCCACCTTCGATTGGAGGTCTGGAACCGAGAACGCTCAGAATCGAGGCCACATGCGATGGTGCGGTGATGGCAGTAAGCGATTCGATGAACCAAATTTGGGCAGTACAATTTCACCCGGAGAGTATTCTCACTCCACAGGGACAGTTGTTGATTAATGCTTGGTTGAAGCTGCTATAACCGCCGAGGCAATGTCTTCGGGAGCGTATCCACATCGATGATAAAGTTCCTCTTCGTTGTTACCATGTTCGATGAAATCATGGGGAATCCCCAAGTGTTGGAATTGCGGTAGTGCCGTTTGATGGGATTGAGAATCTTGTCGTTTCAGTATCAGGTCGCAGAGCGTTCCACGCATTCCTTCGCCCCAACCACTTTGTATGCAGCCGTCTTCCACGGTGATGATGTGTTTGTATGCTGCAATGGTAATCGACGAAACTGCGGATGAAAGTGCTTGAAAATCCGGGTTGTTATCCGCCCATTGCAAAATTGGCATGTGGAGGTGGTGGTAATGAATCGATGCGGGTTTGTTTGCCAGCTCTATATTCTTGTCCACAAAATTTGAGGCTTCAGAATTATTTTGATTTTCGATGATCGTATTCGCTTGAATGGCCAAATTGGTGGCGTGTCCGGTGGTAATCAACAGCACATTTGCTTCGCCATCTGATTTTAACCATTGTGGGGATAGGGTTCGGACGGCCGCAGCTCCATCTATGGCAGGTTCCCATTGATTGTCGTTTATCGTTCCTTTGGGATATCGAATTGCGATGGGTCCCACGTTTTGCGTTCCAAGCCATAGCGATGCGTATAACTCTCTGGCGTTTCTTGGGGCACAAAGAATTGACTGCGGAATGCATCGTAGAAAGGCTATGTCAAATGCGCCGTGGTGTGTGGGTCCATCTTCTCCTACAAGTCCAGATCGGTCGATGCAGAGAATTACCGGTAGATTCTGCAATGCGATATCATGAATCCATTGGTCGTATCCTCGCTGTAAGAAGGAGGAATAAATGTTCACGATAGGAATTGTGTTTTGGGTGGCCATTCCCGCAGCGAAAGTGAGTGCATGTTGTTCGGCGATACCCACATCAAAGAATCGATTGGGGAATGCATTCATGGCTTTAATCATTCCGCACGAGGAGGGCATGGCGGGAGTGATGCCAACGATGTTGGGATTGGATTCTGCCAAGAATATTAGCATGTCGCCATAAACATCCTGCCATTTGATATTGGGGTGGGTGGGTTGTTCGATTTTGACGTATTTGCTCGCGCTATGCCATTTGGTTTGCTCTTTTTCGGCGGGCGGGTAACCCTTTCCTTTGATGGTTTTAATATGAATGAGGCGGGGTCCAGTTTGATTGTAGCAATGCTGAATCGCGGGGAGCAGTTGGTCCATGTTGTGCCCATCGATCGGACCTTGGTAGTTGAGTCCGAACCATTCAAACCACGCTTTTACTTTTTCTGGTGCGGTTTGCAGTCGTGTGTTCAATGCTCCAGTGTTTGGATCGATACCCATGTGATTGTCGTTCAGTACAATCATGACATTTAAATCCGACTCAAACAGATTATTTAGTGCTTCATAGGAGAGTCCTGCCGTAAGGGCGCCATCGCCAACTACTGCTACAAAGGTGGGCTGAGAGGTATTTGGTGATGTGTTCTGGGTTTTCGATTTGATTTTAGCCGCGGCGGCCATACCCATTGCAGCAGAAATGGCAGTACTAGAGTGACCGGTGCCAAAGATGTCAAATGGGCTCTCTTCGCGCTTGGGAAACCCTGAGAGTCCCTGGAAACTGCGGATGGTGTGCAATAAGTCTCCACGGCCTGTTAATACTTTATGGGGATAGGATTGATGGCCTACGTCCCAAACAATACCATCACTCGGAAAATTTAGTGTGTGATGAAGGGCCACGGTTAATTCAATTACGCCGAGGTTGGAAGAGAAATGTCCTCCCGATGTGAGTACGGATTGTGTAACAAATTGACGTAAATCATTAGACAAATTAATCAACGACTCTGTGTTTAAACTTTTAATAAATTTATTGTCCGATATTTTTGATAGTAATGTCAATGTGTTAGCCTGCTCGGTGCAAAAATAGGATACTTTATTGAGTGAACGACCATTGGTTTTAGTGGATTAATTAACCAATGAAATGGTGGAAATTTAATAATAGTTGGAAATACACTATGATTTTTAGTGGGTTGATAAAATAAAAATCAAGAATTTGAATCATATTTTTTTATAATTATTTGGTGGATGATAAATATAATTAGTAGATTTGTGGCTTAAATAAAAAATCCGATTTTAGTCATTGTAAAAATTGCGTCATTTTATGGAAAAAATAGAAATAAATCCGATTGAAGGCCCTAAGAAAAGGGGTCGTAAGCCAGGTTCTAAGAACAAGGTGAAATCAAAAAGAACATCTAAAAAAGTTGCGTATTTGAGTGCTTTTTCTTTTCTCGAACAGGAAATCCAATCGCTTTCAAATGCCTTGAAAAAGGCTACAGCACAAGCTGAAAAAGAAATTGAAAAGCTAGAAAAGAAGCAAGCAAAGGACATCGAGAAGGTTAGGGCTACTGCTGCAAAATCTTTGACATTGTGGAAGGATCGTGCGAAGAAAAACCGACTTAAGGCGTTGTCTAAAGGTACTGGAAAGCGCGGTCGTCCAGCAAAACCCCAAGTAGAAAAAGTTGCGGGTCGTAGAGGTCGTCCACCAAAAACTGGTTATCGCAAAGGTGGCGGACGTAGGAAGGCGGGTGAATTAACAAAACGCGACGTGATTTTGAATTACATTGCTGAGTTGTCACATGCAATTTCGTCTGGTGATTTGATTTCAGCGTTGTTTGAGCGCAGCGGCGAAAGAGATAAAAAGCGTTTCTCACAAGGAATTTACACAACACTTACCCAAATGTATAAGGCGGGAAGTTTGGTAAAGGACGGTGCAGGAATGATTTCTATTGTTAAATAGATTTTGATATTTTGCAGTGTAGGAATCTAGGATTCCCGGATATGTCATTGAGAATTTCTGTATTGCCCAAGGGTGAAAACAGAAATTTGATTTCTTTGGAATAGTATTGATTGATTTCTAACCAAATTGATAATTGTTGAATCGCGGAACTGGCTAGCAGTTCCGCGATTTTTTTATAAAACTGCAGTGGATCTTTGTTCGGGGTGAAAAGTGCACTTTGGGGTTCGAATTCCAATACGCGGTCCGGCATAAACTCTCGTTCGGATTCTGAAATATAGGGTGGGTTTGAAACGAGCAATTGAATGTTGGGTGTTAGTGTAAGTGTCTCTAAAATATCTTGTTCAATCGCAGTAAACCGGTCCAACACACCGTGTTTATTTGCATTAAAGTTGGCAACTTCCAATGCTTTGGAAGAAATGTCGACCCCGGCAAAATGCCAATTTGAGTTTTTGGCTAGCAATAAAATAGGAATACAGCCTGATCCCGTTCCCAAGTCAATCCCGTTGATTGCTGATGAATTTATATCCGTTGGCAGATTGCTAAAATGCCGATGAATTAGATCACAGAGTTCTTCAGTTTCTGGGCGAGGAATTAGCGTGTCCTGGGTTACTTTCAATTCGAGATGACCGAAAAATGCAATTTCAAAAATGTACTGTATGGGTTTGCCCGTTTTCAGCTCTTCGATAATTCTATTTAATTCCCTTTTTTGGTCGGTTTGTGTGGTTTGAATATGCGGAAGGATCCAAAACAAGAACGCCCGAATTTCATCGCGGTTATAATAGGTGATCAATTCCGCGTCCAGTTGCGCTTGTATTGTTTGGTCGTTCATTTTATGGGTGCATGTAAATCCAACGCAGATTCTGAGTGCAAATGTCAGCTTCTCGGTGGAATGCATCTATATGCAAGATATAATTTCCGTTGGAAAGCGTCATATTTGACATTTGAATAGGTATTGGTAATACGCCTTCCTTGGTTATGATTGCCTGATAAATGGGTACGCCCATCAGTCCGCCATGGAGATTGTAAATACTTGCGGTGACAATATACCCAGGTTGTGGCATTTGAAATGACAGCATCAGGGTGTTTTGGTTGTTACTAATTGGATCATCGCCGATAACTGTATTAAGCAGGGAGAAACGCTTTTGGGTTTTGATTATGGTAGTTTTCAGGTTGACTTGTTGACTGTTGGATTCGGCGGGTGTGCCATATCCCACGGTTGAAGTTGCGCTTATCCAAAATGGAGGCGAAGAACTCGGCGCTGTTGGGTGGTTCTTTTCGAGGCTAACACCCTTTGTTTCTATTAATAGACTGTGATGCATTGATTCGTCATATTGCATTATGTCGATGATATTGGGTGAATTATTAAATGCCAATTGGAGTGCAGCTCCGCTTGCCGATAAATTAGGGAAGGTGGAGCAAAATTGATGAAAGGTATAACGTTCTGGGTTATACGTTTTGGCTAATGAATAGGGGTCTGAACTAAAGCAAATTATTTGATTTGGATACAAGGTTTTCGGTTCAGGACAAAGTAAAGTTCTTTGGGTTAATTGTTGATCATTGTTGATTAGTAATTCGAGGCCTTGCAATTGGATTGCTTTATCGGAGGTGTTTATGAGCTCAATGTAATCAACGGTTCCATCGCTGGCGTTAAACATAATTTCATTGAATTGCAGTTCCTTTGGTTGTGGCTGTCTGGCGTTTGCAAACACCTGAAATTGTGTGTCGCTCAGTGTCCGATGTGCGCAATCTTTCGCATTCTTAATCACTGCTTTTGCATCCAACGGTTTTGTTGTTTCTAATTTAAACAGCCAGCCAGAATTGGTTGTTCGCTGGTATTTTGTTTGGATTGTATCACCCTCGTTTGATATCAAAATCAGTTGAGGCAATTGACTCTTGATACTTGAATCTGCGGTGGATTTTAGAATTTCTGGGTGTTGGCTACAAACGACTTCAAGGGTTTCATTGTATTCCCATCGATGTTCTATAATCCTTACTACTGGCGGTTCTGATTTTTCGTCTACAGATCTAGGGGATGGCCAAGGCAAGGGTTTTGAATTTCTTTCGCCTGGAGTTCCTCCTTTCTCATGGTTGCTATGCCAGTTGAAATTGTTAATGCATCCGCAAGTAAGATTGGATTTCTCTAAAGCATATCCACCGCCTTTGTACAATGGATGGTACCATTTGTCGCTGTATCTCAGTTGATGAATGGTGTCGCGGTTATACATCAAGACAATCTCATCTCCATCGATGTTAAAGTGAGGTAAATTGGCGATGCGAATTGCGTTATTTTTTAGGTAATTGAAGGCGCTATCTTGGTTGTCGTGCAAAACGAGAAAAGCTCTGGGGGGCAGGAGGTATTTGGGCAAAGTACAGGATGTTTGAGGATCCATTAACGACAAAGTATGAAGCCATTTGGCCGTATCGGTGGTATTGTAGATTTCGAGGTATTGCGCATCGGGTAGATAGCCTACTTGGGGTGTAGGGTCGACCATAATTTCTGTGAAGACGATTTGATTGGGGTAAATTGGAGTAGCACATTCGGCGATGCTTGAATCAAGGAGATGAGGTGCTACATTGTTTGCGGTATCGAGAAGATTTTGACAATGAACGGTATTATTCAGATTGCAATAAACCTTGGGAAATTTGGCGATAATGGTCCGCGAATTGATGATTGAAATTGAATCGGCTGCGCGGTAATTGGAAATAAATTGTTGTCGTTGCGGGATTTGTATAGGCTCAGAGAATAGCATTCTGGCGGTGTTGGGTTGAATCCATAGGATATTTAATAGTTGGGGTGGTGTTCGGTCTGGTCGCGGCGGCCCGATATACCATTGTTCCACTTTGTGTTTTCCCGCCGCGCTGCTCCCAGATTGTGTGATGCTCCAGCCGTGGTAGGATTGCCGGTACGACATCGTATCAATTCCGGCGCCGAGGCATTGATAATTTTCCCAGGCGCTGTCTTTATAGAGTACGATGATTTGTTCGGGTTGTTTAACGATTCTCAGTAAAATATTTGATTTACTGCGATTGAAATAGCCTTTTGCCCCTTTTAAAATGGTTTGTGAAATGCCGTTTTTTCTCAGAATCAATTGGATATCATCGTCGGTATCACCCATCCGAATCACCCACCCATTTTGTCGTGTAGAATCGCAATGAAAATAGGCTTCCAAATAGTTGGCACTAGAGGGGTTGATTTCTAGTGAAAAAGTGGCTTCCAACCAGGTATTGCTATCCATCGTACATGTATGCATGGCAAAGGCAAACTGTTTTGAGTTTGCATTGGGGATGTTGGAGACTAAAACCCCATTGGTTAGGGAAAACTGACTAGTATTGCCGAAGAAATCTTTGGGATAGTTACTGCTATTGAGCGTGCACTGTGAATTGGCGATATTACTAAATATCAATCCAAAAAATAGGCAGAAAAAAATGCGATAAAGTGATATTGGGGAATCAGGCCATTGATTCATAGTGGCCAGATAACACAGCCTGTATCGCTATCACCCAAAAGCCCAATAGAAAAAGACCCATGAAAGTCTGTTTTAGGGCTGTTTTTTGTGTTTTTTGCAAAAATGTTTTTTTCATCCAGCGAATTCTTCGGTTTTTGAAAACGTCAAAATCGCTTTCCACATCTTTAGTTACCGATGCTTGGCGGTGAGATCGGTAAGCATCGGATAGTTTTACCTACGATGGGATAATCGTGAGGAA
>Ga0209356_1000896_pt1 | contig 11889 bp, 10 predicted proteins | sample LauGreFaBDMM15SN_2_FD_188213 | JGI IMG/M metagenome (GOLD analysis project Ga0209356, IMG submission 188213) | Freshwater lake microbial communities from Lake Michigan, USA - Fa13.BD.MM15.SN (SPAdes) (version 2) | ecosystem: Environmental > Aquatic > Freshwater > Lake | place: Lake Michigan, USA...
TGACTATATGGACCAATAGGTGCAGGTACTTTGTTAGACTGAATAATTTGTTTAGACATATATTTTTATTTTAGAATTGCAATTTCTATTTTTTTGAGCAAATCCAACCTATTTTTGCAATACAATTTTACAACTTGGCTAATTTATTAATTTTAGACACCGCTTTGGAAGAAGCCATTGTTGCTTTAGGTAAGGATGGAAAGATCGTCGCCGAATTGACCAATAAGGAGACGCATAGTCACGCCAGCTTCATTCAAGTCGCAATAGCCAATGTATTAGCCGAACAGCAAATGACAATCAGTGCATTAGATGCGATTGCGGTGACTTTAGGACCAGGAAGTTATACTGGATTAAGGGTTGGGTTAGCAACTGCAAAAGGCATTGCCTACTCCATACAAAAGCCATTAATTGGTTTATCCACCCTAGGCGCTTTGGCAACTAGAGCCTTCCAACTGGCACCCAATGCATTTGAGCCCCCATTCCAAGTTTTTACTATGATAGATGCTAGAAGAATGGAAGTATTTGGCGCTATCTATGATCCATCCTTTAATCCAATCCTACAAGAACAAGCCATCGTACTTGACCAAGCAAAATGGAACAGCTTGATCCATCAGCCAACCCTTTGCATTGGCAATGGACTGGCAAAAACAAAAGATTTCACGGCACCACACCCAGTCAGTTATCTGGAGGGGCATTATACGAGCCAAGTACTTCTAAATATGGCAGTGACAAAAATGAATGCTGCCCAATTTGAGAATATAGCATATGTTGGCCCAAATTACCTTAAGGAGGTTTATATCCTTCCTAGCAAATAATACATATTATTTAAATATTTATGTATTAAATATTCATTAACTTTGCACTGTAAAAAAATTCATAACCCCCAATATGCAATTTGTCATGAATCAATCATTATCATTGTTACAATTAGACAATGGAACCATACCATTAAAAGTGGATTTAATCCATAGCAAAAAAGCTGCTATGATTTTAAGAGCGTTAAACCACAAGCTTCGTCAACAAATTTTAAAATTAATTGACGAGCAGCAAAAAATGACCGTTACAGAGATCTATGTAAAACTTAGATTAGAGCAGTCAGTTGCCTCCCAACATTTAGCGATTTTAAGAAGAGCCGGTATTGTTGTAACAATCCGTGAAGGAAAATTTATTTTTTATATGGTGGACTACAATCGTCTTGAACAAGTGAACCAATTTGTAGAACAATTAGTTGGATAATATGGAGTTAAGCATAGCTCAATTTTTAGAATTATCTAAAGAAGATTCAGTTCAAATCATTGATACCAGAACGGATGTTGAATTTTTACAGGGTTATATTCCTGGATCTATTCATATAGGATTAGATGAAATAAAAACTTTAAATGCACTTAAAATAATTGAGCATGATTGCCCCATTATTTTAGTGTGTACACAAGGCACTGAAGCAATCCTGATAAAACGCTTTGAACTCCTAGGTTACACCCAAGTGATAGGTTATTTACAAGGCGGTTTTTCAACATGGTCTGATGCAGATCAAAAAATAGATTTAATTATTGAAGTTGAAGTAGATGAGCTAGCAATGGACATCCCTTTTGACGAGTACTTAATGGTTTTAGACATTCGTGCCGAGGAAGTCTATGACAAAGGCCATATCAAAGACGCTATCCACCTTCCCTTAATTGAATTTGGTGATCCAGGTTCGATGTCAGAACTAGACGAACATTTTAATATTTATATCATAGACGATTTAGGCAAACAGTTATTGCTTGCAGCCTCAGTGTTAAAAAGACAAGGCATTCATAATATTAGAATTGTCAAAGATGGATGGGATGCGGTAGAATTTTTGAAAAATAAATTCAAGATTGTTGCTTCTCCAAAAAAGAATCTTTCTGATGATCAAGAGTATCAATAACGCATCTGATTCAAGTTCAAATTTTTCTTAATTCAGTTATTGACTCAGATCATAATTCAGATCTTAATTCAGCTATTAATTACTCTACTACTAAATGTCCATAGGTGGCTGCGTCATAAGGATAACGCCATCTGCGATGACTCCATAAATAATTGGCAGGATGTTGTTTTATTTTATCCTCCAATATTTTAACAAAAAGCGCAGTCAATTGTCCGTCTTTAAAATAATTTGGGGAGGTGGTCATAACCTCATAATGTGAGTGGTAATATCCTCTTTTTGTGCTATAAAAATGAACAAAAACCTGTGCGGTATTATTGAGCTTGGCCCCTTTTTCTGGTCCTTTTACAAATGGTGTTAATTGGCCAAAAAATGGAACCCAAAAAGCAGATTTAGGATTACCAGGATTTTGATCCGCAGCTAGTGCCAAGGCATATTTTTCACTCGTAGCATATTGATGAAACTGATTTTTAAAATTATTAGCCGGAATCAAAATGCTGCCATATCTTTTTCGCATATCTAAAATCAAACGATCAAAAAAACGATTGCTTAAAGGCATGTAGACGCCTATAAAAGGATACTTGCCATATTTTGCAGCACCCCAATTCGCAAATTCCCAATTAAAAAAATGTCCGGCCATAAGCTGAACATTTTGCCCTGTTGCATAAATGTCATTAAGTACTTCGACATTGGAGCTAAAGCGCTTTTTAAAACTTGCATCAGACATGGAGATCAACTTAATGGTCTCAAAAAATGTATCTGCAAATTTTTGGTAAAAATCTTTTGCAATTTGATTACGCTCTTGGATCGTTTTATTGGGAAAAGCAATAGCTAAATTATGATGCACTACCTCCAGCCTATATTTTAAAATTTTTCTCAATAAAAAAGCCACTCCATCACTTAATAGATATATAACAGGCCAAGGAATCAAAGAAATTAAATAAAAGAGGGCATAAAAAATGGAGTACATAAAATGATTATTTACTTGGCTCAATCCAAGCTTGGTGTTCTTTAAGTAACAAAATTAATTCATCTACTGCTACATTGCTATCAATATTGCGCTTCATTACTTCTTTGCCTTTATATAAGGTAATCTTTCCTACCCCGCTTCCTACATAACCAAAATCAGCATCTGCCATTTCTCCAGGGCCATTCACGATACAACCCATGATCGCTATCTTCAAGCCCTTTAAGTGATTGGTGACTGCTCTAATTTTTGCTGTGGTCTCTTGAAGCTCAAATAAAGTTCTTCCACAACTTGGACAAGAAATATATTCTGTTTTAGAAATTCTAGTTCTAGTGGCTTGTAAAATTCCGAATGCTGTGGTATTTAATAATTGCTCTATACTTGAATTATTAAAATAATTACGGCCAGACACGTTGGATCCACTCACGCTTGCATCATATGCAGCTTTACTTAAACCTAAACAAATCCCATCTCCAATCCCTTCTAATAATAACGCACCTGTTTCAATTGCAAAATGAATCAAGTGTTCGTCTGTGGTTTGCCACTGGCTATCCGTCACTAAAATTATGGGTTGCTGAATCTGCAATTGCATTAGCTTGATCGCCATTCTTCTCACCGCTTGCATGGCATTGTTACATTGACTACTCAAACAAAAAACAACAGAGGGATCTTTTGAAATTTGTAATAACAATTCATCCGCTATGGGTTGAAGATCACTATAACAATCTATTTGTACAAAATTAAGTTGAGGGTGTTTTGCTTCTAATGCGATAAAAGAAACAGCATCTATGATTGGATGGTACTTTTCGGTATTGTTGGCAAGTGCACAAACCGCTGGAGTTGCTACAATGCTAAGGGTTCCAGGCAAGTTGAAATCTAAAGGCTTGTTGCCAATAAAAACATAATCAGCAGCAGCATCCGAGATTGTCCATTTATCTGTAGCTGCATCATAGGTATAACCAATCGCTACTAAGTCTGTTGTTGAAATAGTAGATAGATGACTTAAATCTGCAATCACCACAGGCACTTGTTTACCGCCAATATTGCGCACGGCAGTGGTTGCACGTCTTGTATATTCAAAAGGACTATAAGGCAATTGTGTTAGTTCAGGTACCATCGCTGTATTCACTTCTGACAAATCATTATATCGCTTAACTAGATCTAAACATACTGGGATTTCCAATTCTGGATCCTCTGTTAAACTGACTCTGATGGTGTCACCAATGCCATCTTCTAACAAGGTACCAATTCCAATTGCAGATTTAATTCTTCCATCCTCTCCATCACCAGCTTCTGTTACACCTAAGTGCAAAGGGTATAATTCATTGAACTCTTGATGCATTTGTTGAATCAATAATCGATAGGCTTGTACCATTACCTGAGGATTGCTTGATTTCATACTCAAAATAATTTGGTGGTAATCCAAGCTCCTTGCAATTCTTAAAAATTCCATAGCGCTTTCTACCATCCCAATAGCTGTATCGCCATATCGACTCATGATACGATCACTTAATGAACCATGGTTGGTGCCAATGCGCATTGCAGTGCCATGTTCTTTACAAATAAGGACCAAGGGTGAAAATCTTTCTCTGATGCGTTCAATTTCTTCTAGGTATTCCGCATCGGTATAATCAATTTGTTCAAATTTCTTTTTGTCCACATAATTACCTGGATTCACTCTTACTTTTTCTACAATTCTTGCTGCAATTTCAGCTGCATTTGGTGTAAAGTGAATGTCTGCAACCAATGGAGTATGGTATCCTTTGGAATGAAGGATGGCTTTAATATTCGCTAAATTCTCTGCTTCTTTTTTACTTGGGGCTGTTACACGAACCAGTTCTGCACCTGCTTCAATACAACGAATGACTTGAGCGACGGTTGCATCCGTATCCATCGTATCAGTGGTGGTCATGGTTTGAACACGAATTGGATGTCCTCCACCAATGATTAAATTACCCACCTTTACAGCTCTTGTGTGGATGCGTTTATAAGATGTCAATGATTCAGAATAGTATTGCATAAAACTTGCTTGTAAATAATGAATAGTAATTTAACGAACACCTTTAAAAAATCCTTCTTTAACTAATATTGATTTTAGTAAGTTAATATTTCTGTTCTTAAGGTCCGACCCATCGGTTGCACTTGTATGCAAGACAAAGAAATAAGGATGCAGGTTTTCTTCCACATACCCAATCACCCAAGCTTGATTGCCAACCGCAGTGTCCGTGGCCACAATATAACTTAATTGATAATTTGAATTTTGTTCTTTCAAGATCATTTTTCTAAATAACTCTTGGCTGCGTTTTTGAAAAGGCAAGCCTTTAAAATACAACCTTTTTATAAAGCCAAGTTGTTCGTCTGCTGTGATCAATAAAGATCCATCATTCCAAAAACCATTCATATTCGCACTCACAATTCCCTTGCCATAATGAATAGAATCAATTTCTTGTAACAAAGTGGTTCTTCCAATTTGTTGCACTAACTGCTGGTAATACATAGTAGAGTCAAGTGATACCCATGTATTTGTATCCGCATTGAGTTGGCCTTGATCAAAACCTATTAAAATTGGCAATGCGAAAAAAGTGTTCAAGGGCGCATAGCCACTATCCTTGTAGGCCGATAAATTATATACTGTAAACGCTTCACTACTATTTTCCATTAAAGCAAAACTTCCTTGCATACCTGCACTATCAATCTGTTGACCGATGGACGTACTAATTTTTACATTATTTGGCGTACAAGCAAATGCACTTATACTTAAAACGAGGATGACAAAAATCTTTTGCATAATAAAAATTGAAAAGGCTATGAAACAAAATACACTCCACAAGTAGATGTGAAGTGTATTGTATTATAAATGATGTAGTACAAGTATTATTGTATACCCAATAACTCCACTTCAAAAATCAAAGTAGAACCTGGCCCAATCACTGGTCCAGCAGAACGTTCGCCATAAGCCAATTCAGAAGGAATGAATAACTTCCACTTACTTCCAACTGTCATCAACTGTAAAGCTTCTTGCCATCCTTTAATTACTCCATTTAATGGGAAACTAATTGGCTCACCTCTTTGTACTGAACTGTCGAAAATTTCACCACTGATTAAAGTGCCATGGTAATGACATTTAACTGTGTTTTTTAAAGTAGGCTTAGCGGTATCTGTACCAGCAACCATGACTTCATATTGTAAGCCATTGCTTAAACGAACCACACCTGGTCTTTTTGCATTTTCTGCTAAGAATGCAGCACCTGCTGCACGATTGAAAGCGATTTTTTCTGTACTCATTTTATCTTGGTAGTTTTTGATACATATATCTAATAAGCTATCTGGAATTAATGATTTAACATTCACACCAGTAGCCATTCCCTTGTTGAACATAGCCACGTTGACATCTTGTAAGCCCTGTGATCTTAGACTTTGTCCAATTCTCAAACCTAAAGCGTAAGAAGCACTATCCTTTGCATTCTTAAAAACTACAGTTGTAGGTTTAGCTGTAACGGCTTTGCTTGTTACGACTTTCTTAAGCGCGACAGTAGGCTTTAATGGAGCCACTTGTTTTGTTTGTGCCCAGCCTGAAACTGCTATTGAAGTTGCGAAGGCTAAAATGATTGTTTTCTTCATCTTTAAGGTATTCAAATTTAGAGCTCAAAAATACATCCAAATCCCCTTAATATGTCAATAAATCCTGAATTTTGTACCTTATTTTACACTATTTAACGCATATTTAAAGGAAGCCCTAACTTTGTACAAATCCTATATCATGCATAAGACAATTAAAAGGGGCCTCAACTTAATGACAGTTACTTGTAGTATTTTTTTACTGGCTTGTGGCAATAATACTGCAACTACAACGGATACAACAACCAGTTCGATGGATAGCACTGTTCCCGTTGCTGCAGAAGATTCAGTCATCAGTTACGATATTAGCTTAGTGGACAATAAAAAAGATCCTACATGTGGGATGCCTGTGACTGCTGGCATTAGTGACACAGCACATTACGACAATAAGGTATTAGGATTTTGCGCTGCAGGATGTAAGGAGGAATTCTTAAAGAATCCGAAAGCAAATATTGCGGCGGCAGAAATGAAATAAAAGCAACCGCTTCAAATAATTAAAATGCCCCAGATGAATCATTTGGGGCATTTTAATTATAAAACCATGCTGGCTAACTAAATAAATAATTGATATCGTCCTTGGTCAAGGACTTCATAAAGCCATCTTCGTCTGAGATTAATTCTTTGGCTAGGGATCTTTTTCGATCCTGTAGCTTCAAGATTTTATCTTCCACCGTATCATTACAAATCATGCGATAAGCAAAGATATTTTTTGTTTGTCCAATACGATGCGTTCTATCAATGGCTTGTTGCTCTACAGCTGGGTTCCACCAAGGATCTACGATGTATACATAATCCGCTGCTGTTAAGTTTAGACCCACACCACCTGCTTTTAAAGAGATTAGGAAAACACGACAATTAGGATCATTTTGGAAACGCTCAATTGCTTTTTCTCTTTCTTGGATGGTACTACTTCCATCAAAATATTCATGGTCAATACCAAGCTTCGTCAACGACGCTCTTATTAAACCTAGCATCCCTAAAAATTGAGAGAAGACAAGGGCCTTATGTTCACCAATATTTTCTGCTATCTCACGTGTTAACTCTTCCAATTTAACCGACTCGTTTGGATAAGATTCATCTTTGATAATAGCAGGGCTATCACAAATTTGACGCAATTTCATTAAGCCTTGTAAGATAGATAATTGTGCTTTCTGCACACCTTTCTCTTCTACCAGTCCCATTAATTTATCTCTATAATCGTTTCTGTAGGCTTCGTAAATTTTACGTTGCGCTGCACCCATTTCGCAGTATAAAACCATCTCTTGCTTTTCGGGCAAATCCTTTGCTACTTGTTCTTTGGTTCTTCTTAAGATAAATGGAAAAACAAATTTTCGAAGGTGTTCTTTTTGTTCTTTCTCATCAAACTTATCAATAGGCATAGAGAAATTATGCTTAAAATATTCCACCGATCCTAACATACCAGGATTCAAGAAATTCATTTGTGCATAAATATCAAAAGTATTGTTCTGTAATGGCGTACCACTTAAACAAAGTTTATTGCCTGCATTTAATAAGCAAGCCGCTTTGGTTACTTTACTGGTTGGATTTTTAATAGCCTGACTTTCATCCAAAATCACATAATCAAATTGTACCTCTACAAAGTTCTTAATGTCACTTCTTAAAGTACCATAAGTGGTGATGATCACTTCCACAGAACCATCTGTTAATTTTGCTTTATTCCTGGTACCACCATGGTGGATCATAAAACTCAAACTTGGCGTGAATTTCTTCAATTCATTTTGCCAGTTAAATAACAAAGTGGTTGGACATACCACCAAGGCCAAAAGCTTACCTTGTTTTTCTTTTAAATGTTGCAAGAAAGATAAGGTTTGAATGGTCTTACCCAATCCCATATCATCTGCTAAGATTCCACCCCAGCCTACATCGTGTAAATAATTCAACCATTGGAATCCACTTGCCTGATAAGGTCGTAAAATAGGATCCAAATGTGCCGGAGGTTTTACATCGGCGATGGTATAATGTTCTCTAATTTTTTCAAATTTGCCTTCTAGTTGGAAAATCAATTCTTCCTCATCTCTTTGCTGGTACAATTCATCTAAAACAGAGAAATGATATTTACTCAATTTTAAATTGTCTGCCTTGCCTTCGCCCACTTTAAATAATAACGCATATTTGTTCAACCATTGTTCTGGCAATACACCCAAGCTGCCATCTTTTAATGGAACAAACTGTTGTTTATTCATCAACATCGTCTTGATGTCTTGTATACTCACTTTTTGTTCTCCAAATGAAATTTCTACTTTAGCATCAAACCAATCGGTATTGCTACTAATATATAATCGAGTAGTTGGCTTAGCTGTATTGAATTTGAATTGCTTCAATTGCTCTGTGCCAAATAATGGAATTTGTTTTTCCTTTAGGGTGTCAATGAACAAGAAGAACCAATTGTTTTTTAGGACTTCGGAACCTTTTAATGCCAATACATTGCCCTCGTTGGGTCTAACGAATCCTGAATGTAATTGCTCTATAATGCCCACCAATTGACGCTCTGCAGCTAAATCACGTTCTAAAATCATAAGCTTATCACCAAGCTGTTGAATGACAGATGGGCCATCTTCCTTTTGCACCACAATATCCTGATAAACAAATAGGGGTTCAAAAAATAGATAGTCTCCATTCTCTTTTAATAGAATTTGTAATTGCGGCTTCACGCCTTTTACTTTTTCTTGAGACACATGCTCCAAGGCCACTACATAATTTTTAGACAAGGGCAGCACAGTTGACTGCAAATAATTAGGCCACTCTTTTGCAGATACTTTTTGATGCCCATTGGGTAAAAATTGTTCTACCCAATTTAAATCTGCCCTATTTTTCCAGTAAAAAAACTGCTGTGCTTGCTGGAATACAAAATAAGACTTTGCAAGATTATCCACTAGGTCAACAGGTCCTGATGGCAATAACACTTGCGCATGGACAATATAATCTTCGCCGTCTTTTTCTACTTTAAAACTTGGCTGAACTGGATGAAAAATCAAATCCAATTTTACCAAATTCGCCGTGGTAAAACTTTTATTATGCCCAACAAAAAAAGTAAATGGATGTTCTGACAAATCACGCCACAGTTTTTCCATTTTTGGATGTAAGTATTCTTGCATCAACTCCTTAGTCTCGTCAGGTAAACTCGCTTCGTCTGCATGCACAATGGTATCCCAAATGCCTTGAAAAGGTGAATTCTTATTCAAGTACTTACTCATTTCTACCGGTTGTAATTTTCGGACAGATTGCAATAAAATTTTATCATCCTCATGCATATCATAGGGTGTGATAAATTTTAAGATATCAATCTTCTCGACCTTACTTACATATGCGTTTTCAAGTTCATCGGTCTCCCCTCTTACCACATGAAAAGATACATAAGGATAATTATGTGCATCTTCTTGTATGACTAATCCATAACGTTGTATCGTTTTTTGTGCACCATTCAAATGAGTGTCATCTATATCGGAACTGTCTACTTTTTTATTTGGTAGCGTGAAGCGGTGCAGTTCTATTGGAGGCGCTTTGGTAACAGCCTCTCCACCATTCACTCTTTGGATACTTGGATCAAGTACTTTTAGAAAAGGCTTGCCGTCATGGTAGGTAAATTCAAATTTATCCTTAAGCTCATCTGCAAGGCTATATCCATATAAAGCCAATAGCTTATTCTTTTCTCTATCCCAGTTTCGAATGGTCTCAAAATAGTCTGCCCCTTTTAATTGAAATAATTGCAATAACAACATTGTCTTATGAATACATAAAGCATAAGCAGTCTCTGACAAACAATCACAAGAAGTATCAAAGAAACGTTCTTCGTTTTTTTGAATAATTAAATGATGCGTCTTGCCATTCATATCTAACTCCGCAACTACTTTTTCGTTTTCACTTGAGAGAATATGTGGACGAATTGTTTTTAATGTTTGTTCAGCCTGATCAAAGGTGTCAGCAGAGCAAAGCATTTTGATCGATTTTAAATCGATGGCTTTTGTTCTAAGTAAAGTATGGGTTGTCTTGTAAGAAGCCGCTTGGTATTCCAATTGGTTCTTATCCATTAAATCTTGTATGAAAAATAAAGCAGCTGCTTTATGTCTACAAACTTCAGATAAATTATAGGGACAGCCACATCTTAAAGATAAAGTGGCTGCAGAAGTGAAATTTTCAATCGTTACTTTATAATAAGTGGAATATCCATCGTCTTTCACGCGACAATGAATGTTGCCAATCATTGGATCGAATTTAACCAATTCGATATTTTTTAATGCAAAAATGCGTTTACCACGACGAATCACTTCTTCAGTGCCGTAACTATAAATATGTTTAACAAGATAGGGTAGTGCCATAATTAAAAATGCAAATTACCCTCTCCAAAAAGGGCAATTTGCAAATGTACAACTTCTTGGGCTATTTTAAGGAAAAACTACCCGTGGTTTACCAAGGCGCCACTTTTAAAAATAGGCAATGAAGCTGCGATATCCTTTGTCACACAATACAGCATGTCTTCCTCTAAGCCATAGGCCGCTAAACGATGCCAATGGGTCACCGTTTTAATATATTCAGATAAATTAGATTTGTTTTGATTGTACAATTGATTGGCCATAAAACTGCTATCACAATGAATGGTAAAATGGTCCTTTATTTCCTCAATCACAGCACCAGCAAAGAGTGCATCCTCAATATTAAAACGGTTCTTCCATCCAGAGCAACCCAAAATTACAGGTGCATTTTGTGTTTTTAAAAATTCCACCACTTTCGTCAAATTTGGGAAAGACCCAGTGATGATTTCTTTTGCCCCTTGATTCAATGCCATATGTAATAACTTGGTTCCATTGGTCGTCGTAATCACTAAGGTTTTATTTTCAATAAATGACCTAGGATATTCAGAAGGAGAATTACCATAGGCTAAACCTGGAATGATTTTTCCATCACGCTCTCCTGCGGTAATGCCACCTGTTTGTTTACCCATCTCAATACAATGCTCTGCAGAGTCCACTGGAATGATTTTTGTCGCCCCATTGAACAATGCAGTAGCCATCGTAGAAGTCGCTCTAAAGACATCAATAATGACAACAATACTATCTTTTATTTCATACAGTTCTAATAAAGAAGGTGTGAGCACTGTATGTAAAGTTGGTTTCAATGTATTGTTTGTTTGCATAGGCTGCAAAGATACAAATTGTACCGCTTTATTCTGTCTCTTTTGTGCTTTTTTGCTTACTCAATAAAAGGATTTCATTCAATACAATTTCGGTGACAGTTCTTTTTACATCTTGCTTATCGGTGTAGGCATTGTTCACCAAACGGCCTTCTATAGCGAGTTCCTGCCCTTTTAGTAAATTCTTTTCGGCATAGTCTGCAAGCTTGGACCAAGCGACTAAATTAAACCACTGGGTGTCCTCCTGCC
>Ga0209356_1000897_pt1 | contig 11882 bp, 14 predicted proteins | sample LauGreFaBDMM15SN_2_FD_188213 | JGI IMG/M metagenome (GOLD analysis project Ga0209356, IMG submission 188213) | Freshwater lake microbial communities from Lake Michigan, USA - Fa13.BD.MM15.SN (SPAdes) (version 2) | ecosystem: Environmental > Aquatic > Freshwater > Lake | place: Lake Michigan, USA...
CTTTGAGGCGGCCCACATCGCCGGTGCGCACAGCGGGCAAACCGGTGGCGTCAATTTTGACCACCGCCACATCACTGCGCTTGTCGGAACCAATGATTTTGGCTTTGAATTCGCGCTTGTCGGCGAGGGTCACGATCACGTCGTCAGCACCCTCCACCACATGCGCGTTGGTCATGATCAAACCGTCTGAGGTCAAAACAAAACCGGAGCCTACGCCACGGGGCTGCTCACGCTGCTGTTCGTCTTGCTGCTGGGGCGTGCGTTGGCGCGGGCCGGGGCGCGGCATGTTCGGCGTCGGCACGCCAAAACGGCGGAAAAATTCCAGCATCTCTTCTTCGCCAGGGTTGCCCTGTGAGGAACGCTGCTGAACTTTTTCTGTGGTGCGGATGTTTACCACCGACGGCCCGACCTGCTCCACCAGATCGGTGAAGTCCGGCAAGGTCCGCGTCTGCGCGGCCGCCGGACCCGCCACCAAACCGAAGACCAGGCCCGCGCCAATCAAAACGCTACCCAACCAACTACGTACATGCATTGCATTACTCCCAAACATCAGGTTTTCCCCATCACATCACACACTATTCCCGGTGAACGGCAACCGCCCGTTATCTGCGGACGCAGCATCAAAAATCAAGGCCCTGCGCAGCGGCTCCCAGCTGTGCACATGGTCTTTTCGCTGCAGCCATATCCATTCGCTTGCGCCCTCAGAGGTTTGCAGCCGCAGCAGCATCCATACCTGAAGATCCATCACACAGTGCACCGCACACACACCATCATCGTTTTGGCGCGACCAGAGCCAGTTCTGCCCATCCCAACGAAGTACCAAGCCATGTGTCGCAGTACGCGGGCGCAGAAGGCAAAAAATCGCCAAGCCCATCGAGCCCAACAGCAACAGCGAGGGGTATATCAGGTCAGCCGAAATTTGCAGGGCACCGCAGGCAAAAAGCCCCGCCAGGCTCAGGACAAGCAAGACAGTCATACCCACTGCAATGGGGCCATCCAAGCCAAGCCCTGAAACTACAACTGTCACAGCAGGCGGGCCGCCCATAAGCCGTTACACGCAGTCCGGGAGAAAATCAGACGCGCTTGAACACCAAACTGCCGTTGGTGCCGCCAAACCCGAAATTGTTTTTGATGGCCACATCGATGCGCATATCGCGCGCGGTGTTGGCGCAGTAATCCAGATCGCACTCGGGATCCTGGTTGAAGATGTTGATGGTCGGCGGGCTGACCTGGTGGTGCAAAGCCAGCACCGTAAAGACCGACTCCAAGCCGCCGGCACCGCCCAGCAAATGCCCGGTCATCGATTTGGTGGAATTCACCACCACCGATTTAGCATGTGCGCCAAGGGTGGCCTTGATTGCGTTCGACTCGTTCACATCGCCCAAAGGGGTGGAGGTGCCGTGGGCGTTCAGGTACTGCACCGCATCCGGGTTGAGTCCGGCGTTGCGCAAGGCTCCGAGCATGGCGCGGCGCGGGCCGTCCATGCTGGGGGCGGTCATGTGGCCGGCGTCTGCACTCATGCCAAAGCCGGCCAGTTCGGCATAGATCTTTGCGCCACGGGCTTTGGCGTGTTCGTACTCCTCGAGCACCATGACGCCCGCGCCTTCACCCAAGACGAAACCATCACGGTCTTTGTCCCAGGGGCGCGAAGCGGTAGCGGGGTCGTCGTTGCGAGTGCTCAGGGCGCGCATGGCAGCAAAACCGCCTACACCCAGGGGCGACACGGTCGCCTCAGAGCCGCCAGCCACGATCACATCGGCGTCGCCGTACTCGATCATCCGCCCGGCCTCGCCAATACAGTGCAAGCCCGTGGTGCAGGCCGTGACAATAGCGATGTTGGGTCCCTTGAATCCGTAGCGGATTGAGACATGACCCGCGATCATGTTGATGATCGAGGCAGGCACAAAAAATGGGGAAATCCGCCGCGCACCCCGCGCGGTGTATTCGGCGTGGGTGGCCTCAATCATGGGCAGACCCCCGATGCCTGAGCCAATTACGCAACCGATGCGGGTAGCCTCTTCCTCGCCCAAGGCCTCACCGGTTTTCAGTCCTGCGTCGGCTACCGCCTGGCTGGCAGCGGCGATGCCGTAATGGATGAAGGTGTCCATGGTCCGTGCCTCTTTGGCACTCATGTACGCCTCCACCTCAAAACCGCGCACCTCGCCTGCGATCTGGCAGGAGAAGGTGCTGGCATCAAATTTAGTGATCCGGTCAATACCGGACTGGCCCGCCACAAGACGCGACCACGCCTGCCCCACCGTGTTCCCGACCGGGCTGATGCAGCCCAGCCCCGTTACCACTACACGGCGGCGCGTCATACAACAACTTTCATGGTGGCAATCGGCTGATCACGCTGTCCCGCCGCAGCGACGGGACAAGGCCCCATCAGGCTTTCTTGTGGCTGGTCGCGTAATCGACCGCATTTTGAACGGTGGTGATTTTCTCGGCGTCTTCATCGGGAATTTCGATACCAAACTCGTCTTCCAAAGCCATCACCAACTCCACCGTGTCCAGCGAGTCGGCACCCAAATCAGCGACGAACGCTTTTTCGTTGGTGACTTGTGACTCTTCCACGCCGAGTTGCTCGGCAATGATTTTCTTGACGCGTGCTTCAATATCGCTCATGGATTCCCTCTGAGGGTTGTAAACAATCCGTCATTCTACCCACGCACCCAGCACAGCTAGGTCGCAGGTCCGCCGGACGGATGGTGCGGCGGATTAGCACGTGACGCACCCACTTTTTACATGTGCATGCCACCGTTGATATGGATTTCCTGCCCGCTGACGTAGCCCGCCTGCGGCGAGGCCAAGTAGGCAACCAGTTGTGCCACTTCTTGTGCCTGCCCCAGCCGACCCGCCGGAATTTGCGCCATCAAGGCGGTTTGTTGCTCGGCGCTGAGCGCCGCCGTCATATCGGTTTCAATGAATCCAGGGGCCACGCAGTTCACGGTGATGCCACGCGAACCCAGTTCGCGCGCCAGCGCCCGCGTCATCCCGGCCACACCGGCCTTGGAAGCCGCGTAGTTAGCTTGTCCCGCATTGCCCATAGCGCCAACCACCGAGGTGATATTGACGATGCGACCGTAACGCTGCTTCATCATGGTGCGCGACACGGCGCGGGTCATGCGGAACACGCCTTTGAGGTTGGCGTCTATCACTGCGTCCCAATCGGCATCTTTCATGCGCAGCAACAATGTGTCGCGGGTGATGCCAGCATTGTTCACGAGCACGTGCAGGGAGCCCTCGGCTTGGGTGATGGCGTTGATCAAAGCCTCGCCAGCCGGTCCGTCCGTCACATCCAGCACTTCGCCACGGCAGCCCGGAAAAGCGGACAAGGCGGCGCTGATATGGCCAGCACCCGCAGCGCTGGTGGCTGTGCCCACCACCCGCATGCCATGGCGCGCCAGTTCCAGCGCAATCGCCGCGCCAATGCCGCGCGATGCGCCAGTCACCAGCGCGATTTGGGGCGTTGAAGAATGTGCCGCTTCGCTCATTGCAAGGCCTCCCGGGTTTCCGCCAAACTGGTCGGATCTGCGACGACCAGCGCCGTGAGCGCCGGATCAATGCGTTTGCACAGGCCCGCCAGCACCTTGCCGGGGCCGCATTCGACGATGTGCTGCAATCCGCGCGCCTGCATCGCCTGCACGCACTCGACCCAGCGCACCGCGCTGAAGGCCTGGCGGAACAATGCGTCGCGGATGGCGTCAGGTGTCTCAGCCACCGCCACATCGACGTTGTTGATCAATGCAATTGAAGGTGCCTGCAACGGTGTGGCGGCCAGCGCCTCTTTCAGGCGCTCTGCGGCCGGGCGCATGAGGCTGCTGTGAAACGGTGCCGATACCGGCAGCAGCAAGGCGCGTTTGGCACCTTGGCTTTTGAGCAACTCGCAGGCCTTGTCGACTGCTGCGCGGCTGCCCGCAATCACGGTCTGGGCTGGATCGTTGAAATTCACCGCCTCAACCACCTCACCACTGTCAGCGGCGAATGTCTGGTTCACCTCCAAACAGCCGGAGACGACGCGATGCGCCTCCATGCCCAGAATGGCTGCCATCGCACCCACACCCACCGGCACCGCATCCTGCATCGCCTGGGCGCGCAAACGCACCAGCGGAACGGCCTGCGCCAGTGTCAACACGCCCGCGGCCACCAGCGCGGAATACTCTCCCAGCGAGTGCCCTGCGACGGCCGATGGCGCTTGCCCGACCTCGTGCATCCAGACCCGGTAAGCCGCCACACCGGCCACCAGCATGACCGGCTGGGTATTGGTCGTCAGGCCCAAAGCCTCTTTAGGTCCGTCGTGGATCAAGGCCGCGAGATCCTCGCCCAGGGCCGTCGACGCTTCTTCCAGTACCTGCTGCACCACTGGGTGCGCACCCCAGGCGTCGAGCATACCGACCGATTGGGAGCCCTGTCCCGGAAAAACAAATACAAATGGCTTCATGAAAAATCGATGCGGAAAATACAGAAAAACTACGTCGTCAGCAACACAGCGCCCCAGGCAAAACCGCCGCCTACACCTTCGAGCAAAACCGTGTGCCCGGGCTTTATCTGGCCGTTGCGCACGGCACCGTCCAAGGCCAGGGGAATCGACGCAGCAGAGGTATTGCCGTGCTGGTCCACGCTGACCACGACTTTTTCCATGGGCAACTTCAACTTGCGCGCCGTGCTTTGCATGATGCGGATGTTGGCCTGGTGCGGCACCAGCCAATCGATATCCGCTTCGGTTCTTCCGGCCTTGGCCAACACCGCGCGGGCGCATTCTTCGAGTACGCCCACCGCCAGTTTAAAAACCGCTTGGCCATCCATTTGCAGCAAGGGCTTGCCAGAGACAAGCCCGCCATTGACATGCCCCGGCACACACAACAAATCGACATGCCGACCATCCGCATGGATATCGGTGGCCAGAATACCGGGAGCCTCTGACGCTTCCAGCACCACGGCACCGGCACCGTCGCCAAACAACACGCAGGTGGTGCGGTCCTGAAAATCCAGAATGCGGGAAAAAATCTCAGCACCCACCACCAGCGCGCAGCGCGCGCCGCCAGTGCGGATCATGGCGTCGGCCACGGTCAGGGCGTAGATAAAACCGCTGCATACCGCCTGCACATCAAACGCCGCACCGCCGGGCGCACCCAGCTTGCTTTGCAAAATACAGGCCGTCGACGGGAAAACCATGTCCGGGGTTGAAGTGGCGACGATGATGAGGTCCACATCTGTTGCGCTGCGGCCTGCGGCCCGCAAAGCCTGGCGGCAAGCTTGCAAGGCCAAGTCGCTGCTGAAGACGCCCGCATCCGCAAAATGGCGGGCCCGGATACCCGTGCGCTCGACGATCCAATCGTCTGAACTCTCCACGCCCTGGGCCGCGAGCTGGGCCACTAGGTCGGCGTTGCTCAATCGGCGTGGGGGAAGGTAGCTGCCAGTTCCGGTGATGCGGGAATAGTGTGTCATGCGATCGAATCGATAAGGATCTCAGCCTTCAGACAACGCGCCAGCGACCGCCAACAAAGGTGCCGCGCGGGCGACATGGGCTTTGACGCGGTCCAGCAAGTCGTGTCTGGAGGCATCATAAGCCCGCTCCAGCGCGTAGCCGAAAGCCCGGACATCGGCCGATCCATGGCTCTTGAAAACCAGACCGCGCAATCCCAGCAGCGCGCCTCCGTTGTATTGGCCGGCATCCAAGCGGGATTTGATCGCCACCAAAACCGGGCGCGCCACCAGGCCCATCGCCATGGTCAGCCAATTGCGGCGGAACTCTTGTTTGATAAAGCTCCCGATCATGCTGGCGACCCCTTCCCCGGTCTTGAGCGCCACATTGCCCACAAAGCCGTCACAGACAATCAAATCCACCACACCAGCACAAATGTCGTCGCCTTCCACGTTGCCATAGAAGTTCAAATCGCCCGCAGCGGCGGCGGCGCGCAGCAATTCGCCGGTCTGCTTAATCAGCTCGTTGCCCTTGATGGCCTCTTCGCCGATATTGAGCAGCCCCACGGTGGGGGCGCTGCGGCCGCTCAAGACCGACACCAGCGCCGAGCCCATGACAGCGAATTGAAAAAGATGGTCGGGCGAACAATCCACATTGGCACCCAAATCCAGCACCGTGGTGGCACCGCCGCGGGCATTGGGAATCTGCGCGGCAATCGCGGGACGCTCAATGCCATCCAAGGTTTTCAGAACATACCGCGAGATCGCCATCAGTGCGCCGGTGTTCCCCGCAGAAACGGCCGCATGCGCTGCCCCTGACTTGACCTGCTCCACGGCCACCCGCATGGAAGAATCTTTCTTCTTGCGCAGCGCCACCTCCAACGGGTCATCCATGGCGACTACTTCGGTAGCAAAAACGCGTTCAGCGCGGGGGTGGGAAAAGTCGGCGATCGCAGCCTGGGTCCCAACCAATATCAGGCGCGCCTGCGCATGGGTGTTGAGGAACTGGCGGCATGCTGCCAATGTGACGGCAGGGCCGTGGTCACCACCCATGCAATCAACCGCAATCGTGTGCATGCTGGGGTGCCTAGGGAGAACGGAGTGGTGCGCAGAAACCAAAAAGCCCGACGCTAACAGTTCCGCATCGGGCCTCAGGAGGAGTCAAAAACCGTCTATCAGGCTTCTGATTTGGTCTTGATGACTTTGCGCCCACGGTAAAAACCGGTGGGGCTGATATGGTGGCGCAAGTGCACTTCACCTGTGGTCGGTTCGACCGCAATACCCGGTACAACCAAGGCGTTGTGCGAACGGTGCATGCCACGTTTGGAGGGTGACTTCTTGTTTTGTTGGACTGCCATGGTGGGCTCCTGAACGAAAACGCGGCCCATCAGGCTGCGGATAGTGGATAAGTGCGCTCGGCGCGGGAAGCCGAGCAGTATAGCCGAGCAGCGTGTCTAACAGCCCTGTCCAGCGCAGGCGTCGCCGATGCGTCAGTCGGGCGAAGATGCCCGCTTCAGACCGGCCAAAACCGCAAACGGATTTATCTGCTCTGGCGCGGCTGCGTCGAAATCCGCGTCGGCCACCGAAAAGCGGGGGGTCTCGGGGCAGGATGGGTGCATGGGCACCAGGGGTATGGCCATCAACAGCTCGTCTTCCACCAAATCGCGCAGATTGAACTGCCGCTCAAAAACCAGCACATCTTCTTCCGACTCCTCGTCTTCCACGGCTGCAAGAGCCTCGTTCGCCACAAACCGGAAGTCCCGCTCAAAGGCCAGATCGATACCCGCCGGGCGCAAGCAACGCTGACACTCCATCGTCAAGCGGCAGTTTCCGCTGATGTGCAGCCAAATTTGTGGATGGCCTGTCGCATCAAAGCGCTCGCTGCCCGTGGCATCAAAGTGCGCTGCCGCGTCGGCTGCGTCGACCACCGATTGGGCCCGCAGTCGAGCCAAGTCCACCAGGGGAAAATCTCCCTGCAAATTCGCGCCCGAGCGGGCGAATCCCGCCAGTGGCAGCATGAGGGGATCGTAGGTGCTTGTCATCGGTCCAGTGTAAGAGAATCCTCGAATGACACACACCACCCCCCGCGCCCTGATTTTGGGCTCCACGTCGGTCTACCGCCGGGCGCTGCTCGAGCGGCTGCGCATACCCTTCACCGTGGTTGCACCCGAAGTGGACGAAGCGACGCTGGCTGGCGAAACCCCGGAGCAAACCGCGATAAGACTGGCCCTGGCCAAAGCGCATGCCGTGGCCCGCAGCTGGGGTGACAGCGTGGTCATCGGCTCAGACCAGGTGGCTGATCTGCACGGTGAGGCCATCGGAAAACCGGGTAATTTTGAGCGTGCCCGCGACCAGTTGCGGCGTATGAGCGGGCAAACCGTGGTGTTCCACACCGCGGTGGCGGTCGTCTGCCAAGCCCAGCAATTTGTGGCGCAGGCGGTGGTTCCGGTGCGGGTGCGCTTTCGCACGCTGACTGATGCGGAAATCAGCCATTACCTTTTGGCCGAGACGCCCTACGACTGCGCGGGAAGCGCCAAAAGCGAAGGCTTAGGAATTGCCCTGCTGGAGCGCATCGACAACAGCGACCCCAGCGCCTTGGTCGGCCTGCCGCTGATTGAGACGGCCCGCATGCTGCGCGCAGCCGGGATTCCGATATTGGGTGGCGCCTGATGGCGGGCTCAGGCACCACACGCGGCCGCTTGTTCCTGGTACCTGCGCCGCTGGATTTCGGCTGCGATGTCATAACGGATCTGCGCCAGACTCTGCCCGATGCCAACCTCCGTGCCGCCGCCGCGCTAGCGCACTGGGTGTGTGAAAACGCCAAAACCGCCCGCGCCTACCTCAAACGCATCGATGCGGTCCACCCGCTGTGCGTGCCGATACAGGGCATGCAGATCATCGAACTGCCGCGCGAAGTCCACAAAAAAGGGGACCACGATGGCAGCTTCGACGCCCGCCACCTTTTGACGCCCGCCATAGACGGACACGACATGGGGCTGCTCAGTGAGGCCGGTATGCCGGCCATTGCGGACCCGGGAAGCTCAGTTGTCCGCGCCGCGCACGACTTGGGGGTGGAGGTCGTGCCGCTGGTCGGGCCGATGTCCCTGATGCTGGCACTCGCCGCCAGTGGCATGAATGGGCAGGACTTTGCGTTTGTGGGCTACATACCCAGCAGCCCCGCCGAGCGGGTTGCACGGATCCGGGCCTTGGAGGCGCAGGCACTGGGTCGCGGACAAACCCAGTTGCTGATTGAAACACCCTACCGCAACCCGGCCCTGCTGGCCAGCCTGCTGCAAACCCTGGCTCCCGAGACACGGCTGGCCACAGCCAGCGGCCTGGGAATGCCGGGTGAGATGTGCCGCAGCGCCAGCGTCAAAACCTGGCGCACAAAGGGCTGGGAATGCGACAAGAGCACGCCGACCGTGTTTGCCATCGGGCGCTGAGCCCGCAGGATCAGCGCAGCGGCGCGGGGTTGCGCAAGCTGGCGGCGATCGCCTGGCCCACGGACGCACCAAAGCGTTTGACCAGCCGCTCAGCGACGTTGTCGCGGTGGGTGTAATCGATCAGCTCTTCGGCCTTGACCACTTCGCGCGCCACATAGTCCAGGTTGGCCAACTGGTCCGCCAGACCGAGTTGAACCGCCTGGTCACCGGTCCAGAACAAGCCGCTGAACATCTCCGGCGTTTCTTTCAAGCGCTTGCCCCGCCCCGCGCGCACGACGCTAATGAATTGCTGGTGTATGGCATCCAGCATGCCCTGCGTAAACTGCTTTTGTTTTTCTGACACCGGGCTGAACGGATCGAGAATGCCCTTGTTTTCCCCCGCCGTCATCAGTCGGCGCTCCACGCCCACCTTCTCCATCAGACCGGTAAAACCAAAGCCGTCCATCAACACGCCCACGCTACCCACGATGCTGGCTTTGTCGACAAATATTTGATCGGCAGCCACCGCGATGTAGTAGGCCGCTGAGGCGCAACTGTCCTCGACCACGGCGTACACCGGCTTTTTGTATAGCGCCTTGAGGCGGTAAATTTCGTCGTTGATGATGCCGGCCTGCACCGGGCTGCCGCCCGGCGAGTTGATCAACAAAACCACCGCCTGCGCGCCCTCGTCTTCGAAGGCGCCTCGCAGGGCGGAGATGATCGTGTCGGCGCTGGCCTCCGAATCTGAAGCAATCTCGCCTTTGATTTCCACGACCGCCGTATGCGGGCGGGTCACGTCACTGGGTGCCGTGCCGTGCTGCAGGCCGAACCAGGTGAGGGTGACCACGAACAACAACCAAGCCAAACGCAAGCCATTGCGCCAGCGCCGCGCCTGGCGTTGCTCAGCGATCGCTGCCATCGCGATTTTTTCCAGGGTGCTGCGCTCCCAATTCGGCTCGGCTACGGCAGGCGTGGCGCTGGGGGGCGCAGGTGGCTGCGCAGATTCAAGGGGTTCGTTCATGGGTGCGAAAAATGAAGAAGTTGCGGGAAGTATGACAGTGGCAAGGCCGCGCTCACCCGTTGCGGGTAATCCATTCATGCAGTTGCGGCACCGATTGGACAATGCACAAAGGCCCCCAAGCGGCAAATGCATCCGGCGGATGCGCGCCATACGTCACCGCCGCGCTGGAACAGGCCGCGTTGCGCGCCAGTTCCAGGTCATGGGTGGTGTCCCCGACCATCAAGGTGCGCTCCGGCTCCACCGCCAATTCTTCGAAAATCTCATGCAGCATCTGCGGATGGGGTTTGCCGCGCGTCTGATCCGCCGTGCGGGTCGTATCGAACATGCCTTGTAAGGCTACGTTTTTCAAGGCCTCGTCCAGACCGCGACGGCTTTTTCCCGTGGCCACGGCCAATAGATATCCCCGCTCGCGCAGGCTCTGCAACATCTCCAACACGCCGGGAAACAGCGACAAGCTGTGCTGCTCGGCAAAGTAATGGTGGCGGTAACGATCGGCCAAGAGCTCGTACTTTTCGGCAGGGACGTCGGGTGCGGCGTGGGCCAAAGCTTGCATCAGACCTAGGCCAATCACGTGCGAGGCGGTCTCGGTGCTGGGCACCGTGCCACCGACATCGGCAACCGCCTGTTGGATGCAGTTGGCGATCAGGCCTGTGGAGTCCGACAGGGTTCCGTCCCAGTCAAAAGCAATCAGGTCAAAGCGGCGGGTGGGGGTTGGCTTGGTCATGGCGTGGAGTTGCTGAGGGAAACATCCAGACCACTTTCGGGCTGGGCAGCGACGGCGTCGGTAGGCGGGGGCAATGCGTGGGGAAGTTGGGCAAACAGGAATGCCATCAAATCGGCGGGCAATCCCGCCTCCAGGTGCATGGGCGCGTTGCTCACCGGGTGGCGGCACTGCAAACGCCAGGCGTGCAAAAACATGCGCTTAAGCGGAACGCCCTCAGCACCACGCGCCAAGGCCTTGTTGTGCTCAAAGTCACCGTATTTATCGTCACCCACCAACGGCATGCCTTCGGCCGCCAGGTGCACCCGGATCTGGTGGGTACGCCCGGTCTTGATGGTGATTTCCAGCAGCGAGTACGGCCGCACGCCGGGTGCCAGGTCACGCGAAGCGGCGCGGACTTTGACCAGCGTGAGTGAGGGCATGGCGTCCGGATGATCGGGTGCGACCACGCGCACCCGTCGCTCGCCTTCGCCCTCGCCTTCAACGTCTCCTGAGCCCCCGACCAAAAACTTCTGCAAGGGTTTGTCCAACACCTTGCGATTGAGCGGCCAACGGGCGCCCACCATGCCCAGATAGGTCTTTCCCGTGCTGCGCTCGCGAAACTGGTTTTGCAGATTTTTCAGGGCGCTGCGTTTCTTGGCCACCAGCAAAATGCCGCTGGTCTCGCGGTCCAGGCGGTGCACCAACTCCAGAAAGTCGGCCTGTGGCCGGGCCATGCGCAACTGCTCGATCACACCAAAGCTGATACCGGAGCCGCCGTGCACGGCCGTGCCGGCAGGCTTATTGATGACCAACAATTGTTCATCTTCAAACAACACTGGGAGATTTTTGCCAGCGCCGGATTGGGCCGGCGTGGCCTGGGCCATGGCCTGTGCCTTGTCGGCGGCCTGCTGCGAAAGCCGCACCGGCGGCAAGCGCACCATGTCCCCGGCATGCACCCGGGTGGCGGCCTCCGCGCGGCCCTTGTTGACCCGGACTTCGCCACTGCGGATGATGCGGTAGACGTGGGTTTTGGGGACGCCTTTGAGCTGGCGCATCAAAAAATTGTCCAGGCGCTGGCCCGCGGATTCGGCATCCACCGTGAGCATCTGTGCCCCTGCGGGAGCGGAAATTGGCATGCCCCCTATAATGTGTTTCACTAGTGACGCGCAGTAAGTGGTTGATTTATCTGGAGTTTAGTCCACACCCCACCCAACGCTCCGCTAGAAGGTTGATGCCGCCGATTGGTTGAGCAGGTAAACCCGGGCGCCAGATGCGCCTCGGTGACCCGCCCTCCACCCGGTTGGGCTGATGC
>Ga0209356_1000905_pt1 | contig 11812 bp, 12 predicted proteins | sample LauGreFaBDMM15SN_2_FD_188213 | JGI IMG/M metagenome (GOLD analysis project Ga0209356, IMG submission 188213) | Freshwater lake microbial communities from Lake Michigan, USA - Fa13.BD.MM15.SN (SPAdes) (version 2) | ecosystem: Environmental > Aquatic > Freshwater > Lake | place: Lake Michigan, USA...
TTATTGAACTTAAAGTCCCAATATTTTAACCTTTTTTAAAGTGTTCTACCCTTTTTTTCAATTATTTTTGCCAAATGAAGAAAGTAATTTTATCGCTCCTTACTATTTTGTTATTCAGCGGATTAGCGAATGCGCAAACAAATCCTCCAGAAAAGAAATTGATTGACTTATCTAGCCGTCCTGCCGATCATTTAATGATTCAATTTGGTGCTGACAGTTGGGTTGGCGGTCCTGATAGTGTGAAGACATCTGGTACTGGTCGTCATTTTAATATCTATTTTATGATGGACAAGCCTTTTAGAACCAACAACAAATATAGCCTTGCTTATGGTATAGGATTTGGTACCAACAATCAATACATTGACAAAGGCACTTATGTAGATCTTGCGCAAGTGGCCAATAGCATCCGTTTCAGACCATTAGATTCTTTAGCAAATCGTTTTGACAAACAAAAAGTAGCAACAATTTACGTACAAGTACCTGCCGAAGTAAGATACTATTCCAATCCTGCCAATCCTGCTAAGTCTTGGAAATTTGCTGCGGGTCTTAAAGTAGGTTTATTGTTTAAGGGTTCTACCAAATCAAAGGATTTCCAAACATTCAATGGCACATCCCTTTACGGTAAAACATATGTTCAAAAAATTAGCAACAAAAGGTTCTTCACAAGTAACGATATCACTTTAACTGCAAGAGCTGGATACGGCATCATTTCAATGAACGTAGGCTACTCGGTGACCCCTGTGCTTCGTGACGGATACGGTCCTTCATTTAACAGACTATCTGTTGGATTAAGCATTAGCGGATTATAGTTACCATAAAAATAGTTACAACCCTCCTTTATATTAAGGGAGGGTTTTTTTATTCTACATAGGTATTGAGTTATCTTTGTATAAATTCAGTTTCATTTTGATAGAGAAAAAGCAAATTATAAAGGAGGAAGAGAAGGCGGTCTTAGTGGGCGTGATTCTACAAGAACATACCGAAGAACAGGTGAATGAATATTTAGCGGAGTTGGCTTTTTTAGCTGAAACTGCAGGGGCGATTGCAATTAAAGTTTTCAAACAAAGACTACCTCATCCAGATAGTAAAACATTTGTGGGTAAGGGTAAGCTAGAGGAGATCAAACAATATGTTGCAGCTAAGGATATTGACGTAGTGATTTTTGATGACGAGTTAACAGGATCTCAAATACAAAATATCGAAAAGGAAGCCAAGTGCAGGGTGATTGACCGTAGCGATTTAATCTTAGATATTTTTGCACGTCGTGCAAGAACGGCACAAGCAAAAGTGCAAGTAGAGTTAGCACAATACCAATACATTTTACCAAGACTTAAAGGGATGTGGTCGCATTTGGAGAGACAGGGTGCGGGGATTGGATCACGTGGTCCGGGTGAAACAGAGATTGAAACAGATAGACGTATTGTGAAAGACAAGATTAATTTACTGCGTAAGCGTTTACAAGAAATAGACAAACAAGCATTCACACAACGTAAAGACCGTGGTGAGTTCATACGTGTGGCACTTGTGGGTTACACCAATGTGGGCAAGAGCACTATTATGAATTTGATTAGTAAAAGCGAAGTGTTTGCAGAAAATAAATTGTTCGCAACTTTAGACACCACCACCAGAAAAGTAGTGTTTGAAAACACCCCATTTTTATTAAGCGACACGGTGGGATTCATTCGTAAACTACCGCATCACCTTGTAGAGTCTTTTAAAAGCACTTTGGATGAAGTTCGCGAAGCCGATGTATTATTACATGTGGTGGACATCTCGCATCCTAAATACGAAGACCAAATTGCAGTGGTGAACAAAACCTTACAAGAACTAAAAGCATTCAATAAACCGGTGCTAACTATTTTTAATAAAATGGATTTATACCGTGATCGTTATTTTGACGAATGGGTTTCTGACGAAGTAAAACAAGATTTAGAGAAAGACCTTAAAGAAAGGTGGACCAATGCAACCAATAACAATTGCGTTTTTGTTTCCGCCATTGAAAAGCAAAATATTGATGAACTAAGAACCATTATTTTACATAATGTGCGAGACATGTATCAAATTAAATATCCTTACAAGACCGTATTCTATTAGTTATGTCAGCTACTGAAATGCATTGGGTTTTAGTCACAGATGCGCCATTGAGTTTAGACTGGCCCGATAATCATTTATTAGATTTGGAAGTAGATGGCAAAAAAATCACCCTAGCTAAATTCAAGGAGGACTACTTTGCCTTTACTCAAAAATGTCCCCATGCAAGTGGGAGGATGGCACAGGGCTATATCAACCCTTTAGGTCAAGTGGTTTGTCCTTTACACAGATACGCGTTTGACATGAAAAATGGCCGTAACACAACGGGAGAGGGCTATTTCTTAAAAACCTACCCGGTAGAACTCCGTCCCCATGGACTTTTTATTGGTTTTAAGCCTAATTCTTTCTTTTAAACTTTTGTACTTAGCTAAATTTCATTATTTTTGCAACCCATTAAAGGGAACACTCCTCCTTAGCTCAGTTGGTTAGAGCATCTGACTGTTAATCAGAGGGTCTCAGGTTCAAGTCCTGAAGGGGGAGCCACACTGGACAAGCCATCAGAAATGATGGCTTTTTCTTTGTCTATCAGGTAGTTAGACTAGTTGCATCTTTTCTTATATTTACCATATGAAAACACTTCTTTTGGTTCTAACTTTCTCACTTTGTGGAAATGTATATTCCCAAAGCACGTTGAGTCCCAAAGAATTTAAGCCTATTGAAGTTTATCATTCTGAAGATTTGATTATCATTCAAATTTCTGATAATGCATTTTTGCATACTTCATACCTACAAACAAATGATTTCGGGAATGTTCCCTGTAACGGGATGATAGTTCGAAATAGTAATGAAGTGGTTGTATTTGATACACCAACAAATAATAAAAGTGCTGAAGAATTAATCAATTTTATTATGAAAAAACTTCATTGTAAAATAAATGCGATTGTTCCCACTCACTTTCACGATGATTGTTTAGGGGGCTTAGCCTCATTTCATAAGTTACAAATCCCTTCGTTTGGCAATTTTAGTACCATCGAATTAGCCAAAATAAATAATGTTGTAGTGCCTCAAAATGGATTTAACGATTCTCTTAAATTAAGCGTTGGAAATACATATGCCGTTGTAAAATATTTTGGTCAAGGACATACTAAAGATAACGTTGTAAGTTATTTCCCAAAGGAGAACATATTATTTGGAGGCTGTTTAATAAAAGAACTACAGGCCACAAAAGGGTATTTGGGAGATGCCAATGTTGGAGAATGGTCAAGTACTGTTGAGAAAGTGAAACAACAATATCCGAATGTTAAAATTGTTATACCTGGTCACGGAAAAATTGGAGGTAAAGACCTGCTAGATTTCACGATTAAATTATTTGAGACCAATTAGTTGCAAATTTTCACGAAGTTCAACCCTTTAATTTTCTAATAGTCACATACTCAATCATCGCATTATAGTTGCATCTTTCGAGGAAAAGGGGAGCCACACTGGACAAGCCATCAGAAATGATGGCTTTTTCTTTGTCCGTCAGTGAGTTAGGCTAGTTGCATCTTTTTGTTTTTCTTTGATTAACTTCAGTACTTAAATAATCAAACGAATATAAAAATGAAAAGAATTGCCCTCCTATCACTTTTGCTTCTACCATTTCTTGGTTTTGCACAAAACACCCAATATACGGTTACCTCTTTTTTACCTGAAGGGCCATTGGCACCTAATACACATTATATTGGTGAGGCTTGGTTAAGTAGTGTACTTCAAGGGGATAGTGAATTGAATTATAATATTACCAAAGCAACATTTAGAAAAAACTCCACGCTCGATTGGCACAAACACTCCACACCTCAAGTACTTATTATTTTGGAAGGTGAAGGCTATTATCAAGAAAAAGGTAAAGAACCAATTATCATTAAAAAAGGTGACGTTGTTAGATGTCCAAAAGATATAGAGCATTGGCATACAGCAAGTAAAGAAAGTTTAGTTACTTATCTAGCTTTATATGATGGTTCAAAACCAACTATTTGGACAGATAAACTAACTCAAGCGTATTATGATGATGTCGCTCAGAAATTGAAGGGGGATAAAAAATAAAGATATTCAACCCTTCAATTTTCTAATAGTAACATACTCAATCATCCTATTATAGTTGCATCTTTCGTTTGTAAGGGGAGCAGATATAAAAGTAAAAGGGTTATACTTTGATAGTATGACCCTTTTAACTTAAATCCTTTTAAGAATTGAAAAGGGTATTATTCTTAGTAAAAGGGCAATTAACTTCCACCTCTTTGTGATATAAAGAACTTGTTTCTTTTCCTTTATGGCTTCAAATATTTGTTCAGCAGCTTTTTGAACAGGAGCTACCCAAAAGAGACCTTCACCTTTCGCCATTGCAGTATCAACAAATCCAGGACGTACATCAGTAATCGTGATACTTGAACCATATTCCTTTACATTTATTCTTAATCCCTCCAAGTAATTGATTTGATATGCCTTTGTCGCATTGTATGATGGGGCAATACCATTTCCCCTGATTCCTGCAATAGAGCTAATGTTGACGAGATGACCATAACCTTGTTCTTTAAAATACCGTACAGCCCAATCAGCAATGCACGTAAATCCTTGAATATTCGTTTTGATTACACTATGCTCAACATCAAAATTTAAGTTTTTATTCTCCTCGCCGATTCCTGCTGAAATAATCAATAAATCCAATCCACCCATCTGACTCACCAATTCATTACAGATTGCCTCTAAAGTTGATAAATCCTGAACATCCATTTTTTTAAAGACAATTCTACTTGTCTCTTGTATCTTTATGGATTGAAATAATTCCTCACGTCTGCCAGTTACTCCCACTTCAAAACCTTCGCGCAATAGTAACTCAGCCAATGATTTGCCGATTCCACTTGTTGCTCCTATGATGATAGCTTTTTTCATTTTCATAAAAGTAGATAAACTAAGTATGAATGCCAACTTCCTGCAACTTGACACGAAGTTCAACCTTTTAATTTCTTAATTGTCACATACTCAATCATCGCATTATAGTTGCATCTTTCGTTGAAAAGGGGAGCAACTAAAAAAGTAAAAGGGTTATACCGCAAAGTGTAACCCTTTTTTATTTTTGTTGAAACTTGTGTGCATGAAAACGCCATTCAATAAATTTCTATATGTGGGGTTTCTGGCCTTGGGGCTCTACCAGGCTTTGATGAATAAGGATTACATCCAGGCCGCCTCCTCAATGGGTATTGGATTAGTCTTTGACCCATTTGATACCGAACAAAAGTGGACTGACCGACCTACGTGGCAAAAGTCAATTTTAATTATTCACTTGGCCTCGGTCGCAGCAATGTTTGGACTTGGTATTGGTTTGTATGACAAATAGGAACACTTCCAAAAATGAAAAGTAATAAGACCTTTTTTCTATTGCTTTTTATCGCTGTTTATGGTGGTGCGTTCTCGCAGACCAATTCAGTGCAATTTTCTGTATCAACAACTTTTGGTGCTACCCACTTAGATTTAGTTGACTCCGCTTTTACTACCAGCGATTCTAAGCATTTGAAAATCACCGAAGTGAAATTCTACATTTCCAAAATACAATTGCTGAGAAACGGTAAAATAGTTCTAGAAGAAAAAAACAGTTTTCATTTGGTTGATGCCGGACAAACTAATCCGCTTATAATTGTAGTAAACAACACTCAAAATATTTCGTTTGACCAACTGAAGTTTAATTTAGGAATAGACAGTGCAACCAATGTTTCCGGTGCTATGGGTGGCGACCTTGACCCAACCAAAGGAATGTATTGGACTTGGCAAAGCGGCTACATTAATTTCAAATTAGAAGGAACGAGTCCACTTTGTACAACACGAAATAACGAATTTCAATTTCACTTAGGCGGCTATCAGAAACCTAATTATTGTCTGCAAACGTTGAGCTTCCCCATTATTAATTCAAGTAAGATAGATCTGAAATTAGATGTTCAAAAAATTTTAGAGCAAGTAGATTTGCCACGAACAAACCATATCATGTCCCCAAGTGCAGAAGCTGTTTTGATTTCCAAAGTTGTAGCAAACGCATTTACCATTTCCAAAAATTGAAACCAAAATTAGTCATATTGTCATTGCTCTGCTTCGCAATTGTTGCGTTTCGCTCTGTTGACGTTGACTTGTTTAAGGTGCCAAAGAATTTCCCAAAACCTGTTTACGATTTTTCAAAAAATCCTTTGAGTGAAGACAAAATTCAATTAGGAAGAGCATTATTTTACGACCCTATTCTTTCAAGAAACAATATGATTTCATGCGCCAGTTGTCATTCGCAATTTTCGGCGTTCACCCATGTTGACCATGCCTTAAGTCATGGCATTGAAGATAAAATTGGATTTCGCAATTCGCCTGCCTTAATGAATTTGGCTTGGCAAGCATCATTTATGAGAGACGGTTCCATCAACCATTTAGATATGCAGGCATTAGCTCCAATTAGCAATCCTGATGAGATGGATGAAAACATAACGCATGTTGTCTTCAAATTGCAAGCGAGCAAATTGTATCCGAAATTATTTTACAAAGCATTTGGCGATTCTGTAATAACGGGCGAACACACGTTAAAAGCAATTTCACAATTCTTGCTCTTATTGGTTTCAAGCAATTCCAAATACGACAGCGTTATGCGAAAGCAATCTGTTTTCACCTCACAAGAAAACAACGGATACATCTTATTCAAAAAGAATTGTTCATCGTGCCACACCGAACCACTTTTTACGAACGATGATTTTAGAAACAATGGCATGCCCGTTGACACCACACTGAACGATTTTGGAAGATACCGGGTAACAAGAAATCCATCAGACTCTTTAAAGTTTAAAGTTCCCACACTTAGGAATATTGAATTTTCGTATCCATACATGCACGATGGACGATTCAAAAAACTTTCGCAAGTGATGAATCATTACACCAATGGTATTGAAAAAAATAAATCACTTGCACCTGAATTGCAACAACCCATTGTGTTAAGCTCCAATGAGAAGGTAGACATCATTGCCTTTCTGCTTACCCTTACCGACCATTCATTTCTTTTCAATCCAGACTATTTTTATCCTAAAGAATTGTTTTCGGAGACTGCGAAGGATTAAACAATGAACGTCGTCCAACTCTTAAATCACAATCAGTTAATCAATAAATAAAATGACAAAGTCAATTCTCTTCACCTCTCTTCTATTTGGAAGCCTTTTGAGCAAAGCACAACTCAATCCTGCAATCACATCTATTTTGCAGAACACTTCCGTGACTGGAACTTATTATGTTTCGGGGAATTCAGTTGCTTTATCAAACGGTATTTTGGTAAACTGTCAATTGGTAGAGTATTCTGCAAACAATGTTTTTATCCATACTAAAGGAATTCCTGCATACCCTACTGGACCTTTCTTGGATGGCAACCCATCCGTTGCTACTAATCAAAATGCTATTTTCAAAATACCTTTAAACCCCGTTCAAAATTCAGGAACTCCAACAGCCACTAGAGGTGGAAACATTGGAATATTTATAAATGGTGTTGCATTGTTTGATTATCGTGACGGTGTAGCATGGAATAATGCTACTGGATCATTGTGCGGTGGACCTGGCTATCCAATGTGCCCTGGGGGAATGGGCGCAACACAAGCATGGAATAGGGATGCAATTCCAGCAGAGAAAGCCGGCTTTGATTGTTCAAAGGCACATCCTGCAAATGGCAACTATCATCATCACCAAAACCCATCTGCTTTTAAATTAGACCTGAATGTAATTTCTACTATTTGCAATTTGTATGATGCGGACGGATTATATGCGATTGATAGCACGCAGCATTCACCATTAATTGGATATGCCTATGACGGATTTCCAATTTACGGTGCTTATGGCTACCTCAATGTAAACGGCACTGGTGGCATTGTGAGAATGAAATCAAGTTATCATTTAAGCACAAATACAACAAGACTAAATGGGCCAGCCGTTGGTGCTGTAGTGGGCACACAAACCTTTTTTAATGGCTACTTTAGGGAAGACTATGTTTATACTCCAACTTCAGCTGGCACTCCCAGTTATTTAGATGAACACAACGGAAGATTTTGTGTAACACCTGAATATCCTGCCGGCATCTATTGCTATTTCTCTACGGTTGATGCCAGTTGGAATTCGGCTTATCCCTATGTTGTTGGTCCAACTTTCAATGGCGTATATGCCAACAGAAAAGTCACTGCTGTAGATGAGACAACAATCATTTACACTCCTGCTACAACTGGAATTTCAAATTATAACGCTAGTGATTTTAAAGTGAACATTTTTCCAAACCCTTCCAATGATTTTATTGCTATTCAAGTATTGGGTTTGAACAATGAAAATTTGAGCATTGAATTATTTGATGTGACAGGAAGGTTAGTTCAAAAATCTTCTATCAATGCAGGAGCAACTAATACTTACTTGGATACAAAAACACTTTATGCAGGAAGCTACTTGGTAAAAATTTCAGGAGCAACTATAAACGCTACAAAAAAAGTTGTGATAACTAAGTAGGATTAATAATAACCAAGACAACTAATCGGCACCCTAGCCTAGGACGGACGAGAAACTCCCCAGCCCTTAATTTGATCTTTGTTTAACGACCAAACCATGGCATTGCACTTGCCTCCCTTGAAGAAACGGGGGCCACCAAGACCAGTGTATGAGGACTTGCATGCATTTTGCCGTGGCCTATGTCCTTAACTTGCACCCTTATTAGATTCGCTAAAACCTTTAAAATTCCGGGCTCCATTATATCGCCCGCATTGCATTTAAAAATGAACAAAATCCTAGCCATCCTGCTCACCGCCTCCCTTAGTGTTGGATTCGCGCAAACCCTGCCCTTCAACTTTGAGTCCGCCACAGCAGGAATGCAGGGGTACGACGGAGCCACCTTTACCATCGTTCCCAACCCAAGTTTGGTGGGCAACAGCAGCAGCAATGTGGCTAAAATTGTAAAAGTCAATGTAAACAACCAATGGGCGGGCGGCAGAATCGCCGGAGTTACCTCCCTGAACTTCAACAGTGCAGAAAAAAGCGTTCTATCGATGGATGTTTATACCACCCAGCCCGTAGGTACCGTGATCAAGGTGAAGCTCGAGGCACCCTACACCAGCGAAGTCGACGCAATAACAACGGTTTCGGGCGCCTGGCAAACATTGGTCTTTGACTTTGGAATTCCTGCCCCCAGCGGCAGTGCTAACCTAATAATTATGCCACAGCCATTCACCAACGGGGGCGGAAATACGTTTTATTTTGACAACATTGAGCAAATTGCGGGGTCCATCGCCACCCCGCTGCCCGGGCTTCCCATTACCTTCGAATCCGGCACCAACACAGACCACTTCTTTAGTTTTGAGAGCGCCCAACTCACCGTGGTTCCCAATCCCTACGTGGGCGCGACCAATACCAGCGCAACGGTCGCAAAAATCGTTCGCCACCTGGGCGCCCCCTTTGGCGGAAGCAAAATAACCTTCACCGGCCCCATAAACTTCGCGACCCACACCGTGCTCACGATGAAGGTCTGGACCTCAGCGCCCATCGGAACCAACGTTACGCTCAAAACCGAAAAGCCCTTTTGGGGAGTCGAACGCAGCGTGCTAACGACTAAAACCTCAGAATGGGAAACCCTTTCTTTTGACTTTGCAGGATCACTCAGCGACATGCCCACCCTGGTTTTCTTGTTTGATTTTGTAGCAGGCAGCAGCAGCGTTGGCAACGGATCGGCAAACTCCACCTTCTACTTTGACGACGTCAAGTACGCAGCGATTCCGCTATCAAGCGACGAATTGAGCTTGATGAAGGCCTTGCGCGTGGCACCCAACCCGACTTCGGACCGCTGGACCTTTAGCGCCGGTGCGCCCATTCGCGTCGAACTCTGCGACCTTCAGGGCAAAGTGATCGCGGTTGCCGAAGGCTCCGAGGACGTGATTGTGAACGCCGCCAACTTGCCTTCGGGCATCTACATTGCGCGCATTCAATCCGGCGAAACCACGGTGTCGCAGCGCGTGACCAAACTCTAACCTATGCCGGTGTCGGTAGCTGCATGCCCGCTACCTTCGCCCCATGGAACTCGGAATCGACAGCTTCGCCTCGCGCGAGCACGAACAGCCCGTAGAGGCCATTCAACACCTCCTCGAGCGCATTGAGACCGCTGACCGCGTCGGCCTCGACGTTTTTGGCGTGGGCGAACACCACAGAGCGGAATTTTTGGACTCCGCCCCTTCGGTAATCCTTGCGGCAGCAGCCGCTCGAACCAAGCGCATCAGGCTGACCAGCGCCGTCACCGTGCTTAGCGCGGCCGATCCTGTGCGGGTTTTTCAGCAATTTGCAACCCTGGACCTCATTAGCCAAGGGCGGGCAGAAATGGTAGTAGGCCGCGGGTCATTTACCGAGTCCTTTCCGCTGTTCGGACTCGACTTTAACGACTACGACGAGCTGTTTGCCGAAAAACTCGATCTGCTCCTCCAGCTGCGGGCCGAGGAACGCATAACCTGGTCGGGTAAATTCCGGCCGGCCCTAAACAACCAAGCCGTCTACCCTCGTCCCCTTCAGGCCGAAATCCCTATTTGGCTCGGTGTGGGCGGAACCCCTGAATCCTTCGTGCGCGCTGGCCTGCTTGGTCTTCCCTTGATGGTGGCCGTGATTGGGGGCGAAACGCACCGCTTTAGGCGAGCAATAAACCTGTACCGCGAGGCAGGCGCCCAGGCAGGCCACGCACCAGAGAAGCTCAAGGTAGGGCTGCACTCACTGGGCTATGTGGCCCCGAGCCGCGAAGAGGCCATACAAGACTACTTCCCGGGGTACGCCGAAACCTTCACGCGAATTGGGCGCGAGCGAGGATGGCCGCCGGTCTCCCGAGAACGCTTTGACGCCCAAAACGGCAGCACTGGGGCCTTGCTCGTTGGCGACCCCGACGAGGTGGGAGAAAAAATCCTCAGGCATGCAGAGGCCTTGGGCGGCATAGACCGCCTGACCTTTCAGATGGACAACGCAAAGCTTCCGCGCGAAAAACTGCTGCGCAGTATTGAATTGATTGGCGAGCGCATCAAGCCTGCACTCAAGACGAACTAAAAGCGGGCAGCCACCGCAAGCACCGCGTTGCGCCCTGGTCCAGAGATTCCCGAGCTGTAGGGACGGTAGCGCTGGTCCGCAATATTCTCGAGACCGAAATTCATGGTAATCCCGCGCTTAAACTCCATGCTCGCACGGGCATTCACGGTGTGCCAGGCCGGAGCATGAGGCCTGCCTTGAGCATCAAGCGCATAAATCTCTGTTTTTGCACGTTCTTCCCAGGCGAGCTGGTCGCTGTGCAATGCTCCCTGGAATTGGGAGTAAAAGTCCGCGCGAAAGCGACCCAGGCGGTAGGTGAGTCCGCACCAGCCAAAGGCAGGAGGAGCGTGGCGAGAGGGGCTAATCTGCCCGTTGTCGAGGCCTTCGACGCCCTTTTGAATATTGTACGACACCTTGCTGGACCACGCGCGCGACAGCTTTGCCTCCAGCCCAAAGTAGAGGCCCAGCACACGGGCAAAGGAGGCATTTTGAAGCGCCTCCATTTGGTTCCATTCGCCGCCGTAGAGTACGCTGTCGGTTCCGTTCACTGCAAATGGTCTGCGAACAAGGGCGCCGCGGAGCAGCGTGGCATAGCCGGCCAGGTCGAGCTTAAGCCATGTTCCAAGCAGCCTTGCCGCATCAAAATCTGCACTGAAGCCATACTCCGGCTTGAGGTTGGGGTTGGGCACCACCACCATTGAGGGAGAGG